>Ga0335074_10012234_pt1 | contig 12036 bp, 10 predicted proteins | sample Lox_Sample_23_FD_206715 | JGI IMG/M metagenome (GOLD analysis project Ga0335074, IMG submission 206715) | Soil microbial communities from Loxahatchee National Wildlife Refuge, Florida, United States - Lox_Sample_2.3 | ecosystem: Environmental > Terrestrial > Soil > Wetlands | place: USA...
CGATCGCGGTCTGGAAATGTGGCAGCAACGACCGGCTGTACTCTAAGTCGTCACCCCCGCTTTCGAGCAGTTCTCCCACGTGCGCAGCTTCCACCGCGCCCGCCATGCCACAGCCGCCTTTGATGGAGTGTCCGATGCGGCGGATCTCAACCCGATCGGCGCGTTCGATGGCCGACTCAAGCGCCGCGTAACGTTGTTCCAGATCGGCGGCAACAGCGGCGTAGATCTCCTTTACCGCGGCCTCCGACATCATGCCGCGAAAATCCGCAAGAGTTTTGGGATGGATGGCATCGAGACCTGCAGGAGGAACGGGGCGAGCTACAGGCACATCTTTGTCGATGAGCTGCTCCAGGGCGTCTGGGCCGAACGGCTTGAGGAGGAATCCATCCACCTGCTGCCGAAGTTCAGGCCCGATTTCGCTTGCGCTGATGGCATACAGCAGGCTATCGCTGCGCGCGCGAAGCTCCCGAACCAGTTCGGGACCGCTCATGCCCGGAATCTGAATATCCATGAGGATCAGGTTCGGTATGACAGTTTTGGAATCGAGCATCGAAAGCGCCTCGGCGGCATTTGACGAAGTATGCACCGTGTAGCCGTTCATGGTCAGCACCGTAGCCATCACTTCGCGGCTCACCATGTCATCGTCGATCAGAAGAACCGTCGGGAGTCTGCGTGCTTTACCGATTCCCAGCATTGTTCTAGTGTGCCATCCGTTCAACGCGCCTATCAAAGAACAAAACGCGCCACACCAGTATCTTACGATGTTCTGGTCTTGGGGAAGCTATTGTTGGCAAAGGCCATCTTTTGCTGGGCGGCAGGCAAGAACATCTCCTCAGGATTTCGCCGAGTTTCGGGCGCGAATCCATAGCCGGCTGTCCGGACCGTTCCTTGAGTGACAACTCAAACATGGACTGGAGCACGATGCCAGCCATGAGAGCAGAGAGCGGCGGCACCGGGGGAGGCCGGGCGCGCCGAAAAAAGTGCAGCCTTACTTGGTCCGGGTGCGACGGCGCTGGATGAGCCACACCAACACGATGACGAACAGAACGCCGGCAACGATCCGGATGATCATGGTATTGTCCATTGCTTTCTCCTTGTGACTATTCGTTCGATGTTACTTCATGAAGCCAGCCTGGAGCCTTCAATAATTCACGGGGGCGTGAACCGTCGGCCGGGCCGACGAGTCCGTCCCGCTCCATCAAATCGATCAGGTGCGCAGCGCGGCCGTAGCCGACCCTCAGGCGGCGCTGAAGCAGCGATGTAGACGCCTTGCCGAACTCGAAGACTAGCCGCACCGCGTCGTCGTACATGGGATCGTTTTCGTCCTCTTCGCCGCTTCCACCCTCCACTGCGGCGCGCTCTTCGCGCGGCGATTCCAGGAATCCTTCCACATATTCGGCCTGTCCCTGTTTCTTCCAGAAGTCGACAACCGCCGCCGTCTCCTTTTCGCTGACAAACGGCGCATGCAGCCGCATCAGCCGGCTGGTGCCGGGAGGAAGAAAGAGCATGTCGCCTCGGCCCAGCAGAGCCTCTGCGCCATTGGTGTCGATGATGGTGCGCGAGTCCACCTTGGTGGCGAGCCGAAAGCTGATGCGCGTGGGGACGTTCGCTTTGATTAGCCCGGTAATCACGTCCACGCTCGGCCGCTGCGTGGCCAGGATCAGATGAATGCCAACCGCGCGCGCCATCTGCGCCAGCCGCGTGATCGATTCCTCCACATTCACGCGGTCGAGCATCATCAGGTCGGCCAGCTCGTCGATGATGATGACAATATACGGCAACGGCTCTTCGGGTTCGGCGTCCTCAAAGAGCGACGGCATCGTGCCTTCAAACAGCTTGTTGTACTGGTCGATATTGCGCACGCTGCGCGAAGCCAGCAGCTTGAGACGGCGCTCCATCTCGCGCACAGCATTGCGCAGCGCGTTGGCGGCCAGCTTGGGCTCCGTGATGATGGGCGTGAACAGGTGCGGAATGCCTTCGTACATCCCCAGTTCCACGCGCTTCGGATCCACCAGGATCAATCGCACCTGCGCCGGTGTGGTGCGGAAAAGCAGGCTCATGATCATGGCATTGATCGCCACCGACTTGCCAGACCCGGTCGAGCCGGCGATAAGCACGTGTGGCATGGATGCCAGGTCGGCGGTCACAATGCGCCCGTTGATGTCCTTGCCCATGGCCAGAGTCAGCCGGGATTTGGCCTTGGCGAAGGTCTCCGACTCTAGCACGTCGCGCAGGTGAATGGTCTCGCGCTCGTGGTTCGGCACCTGGATGCCAACGGTGCTCTTGCCCGCCATGCGCTCGATGAGAATGCTCTCGGCCCGCATGGCCAGGCAGAGGTCGTCGGCCAGCCCGGTCACGCGCGAATATTTGACCCCGGCCTCCGGCTTGAACTCATAGGTGGTCACCATAGGCCCCGGATTGATCTGCACCACCTGTCCGCGCACGTCGAACTCCGCGCATTTCTCCACCAGGACGCGCGCTTCTTCTCGCAACTCGTCTTCACGCACCGCGCTAACGGCGCCGCCCGCGGTAAGCAGCGTGCTCGGAGGCAGCTTGAATCCGCTTATATTCTTCGGCGCAACGGTAACGGTCTTCACCTCGGCATCTGCGCGCTCGTGGATGGCGATCTCCGCCGCAGCAGTCCGTGGGGAGGGCTTGGGATCGGGGCGGCCCGCAGGTTCGGCATGCGCAGGAACAGTCTCCAGGCGGCGCTCCACCGGAATCGGCTCCGCGGCGCGAAGAGGCATCGCCGCAGGCGCAGGGAAGGGAACCGGTTCAGTTCGTGTCGGCGCCGGCTCGGCGCCTCGCTCCCATATGCTGGCCCTTCGCGCCGGCTCTGGCGCAGGTTTGGAGTCGGCAGACGGCATCTCCGCCGCTCGCTGGTATGCAGGAATGTCGTCTACAGGATTCCCCGCTGCCGCAGCCTTGCGCCGGCCAAAGAATGCCGCGAAACGCCCGCCCTGGCGCGCTTCTGCGTCTTCTCCAGGGTCCATCGCCCCCGAGTAGATCCGCTGCGCCGGCCCAGGATGATTCTGCTCATCCTCAATCGCCTGGCGCTCCTCCCGCATCTCCGCGCGCGCTTCCCGCCAGTTGCGCCAGCGGTCATGCCAGGCCTGCATACGCGCCCAGCGGTCTTCCAGCGATTCCAGGACGGCGCGGAAGCTGATCGCCATGGCAAAGTAAACGCCCGCTGCACCCAGGACGGCGGTCACCAGCCACGCTCCCTGCACGTTGAGCCACGCAATCAGCAGCCCCGCCATCAGCCGGCCCACTACTCCCTCGACGGGAATCGCGTGCAGCCAATGCAGATGCCAGGGGAGCAGCCCGAAGAGCGCCGGCAGAAACACCAGCGAGAGCAGAGCGCCCATCGCGCGAAGCCATCCCGCGCCAGCCCACCGCGACCGCATCCACCCCCACGCGACCGCCCCCATCCACAGCGGCAGGAAGAACGCCGTGAACCCCAGCGTCTGCAAAGCGACGTCGCCCAGGTAGCCGCCCACAGGCCCAATCCAGTTGCCCACCTCAGCGGATATGCCTGGATCGACGGACGTATTCAGCGAGGGGTCGGTAGCGTGATATGTAGCCAAAGCCAGCAGGAATAAAAGCGAGACAAGCGCAAGCATCACCCCGAGGAACATGTTCAGGGGGCGGTTGCGTGTGGGCGCGAGCGCGATCTGAATCGGCTTGATCATGGGGATGCCATCTCCATTGCCCGGTTCGCCGCAAACCTGTTGCGATCGCGATCCAGGGCGGAGAAGAGAATCCCAGAGCAGCTTTCATTATCGAAGGCGCGAAGGCCCATTCCAGGGAAAACACATCGGGAGGAACCATGCTATGGACCCCCGATGCTGGCAGCGTCTCTATTTCATGATTCCGGCCGCTCGCACGACGTCGATGCAGCGTTTCAGGCCATGATCGTACGTCAATATTCCGCACTGCCTTTGAATCGCCACAGCACAAATCAGAATATCGGTGGACCCGCATTCGACGCCGCGGCTGCGGCAAAGGTTGAACAGGCGGGCAGCTTCCTCGAAATGGAAGTTGGAGAGCGGCTCGTCTTCGAACGCCTCCAGCGCCATGCGAACCTTGTCAAACTGAGCCGGGACTTTAATACCTGAGAGAACTTCCTGCCGGATAGGAGATGCAATTGCGGCCACCTCCAGCCGTGTTCAGGGAATACCTGTCTGAAATAGCTGACTCTATTGGAGGAAGCAGCTGCCATTCTGGGCGGATGGATTCTATCCCACCACGATCTTTGCGCCCCAGATCAGCAGCACGAGCCCCAGAACAATGCGGTAGATCGCGAAGATGGTGAACCCGTGCCGCCGCACCCAGGCCAGGAACCACTCCACCACGCCGTAGGCAACGATGAACGAGACCACAAACCCGATGGCCAAAACAATCCAGTTCTGGGTGTTCATCACCACGTGGACGGCGGGCGCGGCGCTAGTCGCGGCATCGCTGGCCGCGGCGCCACTCACGGCGACCGCTTTGCCATGGTGCAGCACTTCCTTCCACAGGTCGTAGCCGGTGGCGGCCAGCATGGTGGGAATCGACAGCAAAAAGCTGAACTCCAGCGCGGTCGGCCGGTCCATTCCCGCCATCTGGCCGGCCGCAATCGTCGACATCGATCGGGACGTGCCCGGGAAGATCGCCGAAAGCGACTGGCAGAGTCCGATCCAGATCGACTGTCCCAGGCCGATTTCCTCCGTGTGCACCGTGGTGGGCTCGTAGCGCGAGGCCCAGGCATCCACAATCCACATGATGACGCCGCCTGCCAGCAGTGCAATGGCAATCACCGTGAGACTGCCCAGGTTGCGGTCGCTCCACTTCTTCAGCGCCAGCGCAGGAATCGAGGTGCAGATGAACGCCAGGATGGTGAGCGAAATCGGGTGGGTGAAGAAGTTGCGGTCGCCGCGCTCGCCGCGTGGGAAGGTGCGCAGGAACTCGAGAATCCGTCCCAGGTACAGGAGCAAGAGGGCGAGGATGGCGCCGGCTTGAATCACGATCGTGTACATCTTCCAGTACGCGACGGCGTGCAGGCAGTCGGCGCCGCCGTTCACCGGGCAGCCCGTCTCGCTCATGGGCAGCCTCAGCAGCGCCTCGGTGATGCGCAAGTGCGCGGTCGAGCTCACGGGCAGAAATTCGGTCAGGCCTTCGACGATCCCCAAAATGACAGAGATGATATAGACGTTCAAACGACCTCCGGTTATGCCGGTATCAATGGCTTCTGAATTGTCGCGTACGATCTCCTTCGATCATAAAGCCATTGGGACCGGAAACCGCGTCTGGGATAGGTCTTGCAACGGATCGGTACAGGAAAAACCGGTAAAATCTACTCCTGCTCGATCCCGTAAACCGGTATGCCCTGGTCGATCTTGAACACCAGCGCGGTGGCCCTGGGCGTGTAGTCCGATTGCGCAAACTTATCACGCAGCCGCGCCGCCAGGTCGTGGGCATGGTTTTTGGCCTCGTCCGCCTTCTTGTCGTTGTTATCGGCGTGGTACATGTCCACCAGCACGCATTGCCGGTAAGCCGCTTCATAGAGCGCCTTGGCAGTACGCGGGCCGTCCGGATGCTCGTCGGCATACTTCTCGTAGACCTCCGATTCCCGCTCCGGGCACTTTTCCTGCCCCTGCCAGTCGCCGCACATCTTGTTGTCCAGCATCTCGAACGCGGCCATGTCGGCCTGGGGGGTATGGGGAAAATCCTTGATCATGCGCTTCATCTCGTCCTCGTCCATCAAATCGCGCATGTAGGGGTCGCGTTCCTTCGCGGAAGGACGGGAGGATGCATCGGCTTTCTGGATCTGCCACTGGATGTCGGCGGCGCGCCAGGCGGCTTCTGCAGCCAGCGGCGAGTTGGGGAACATCTCTGCAAGCCGCCGGTACAGGAGCCTGGCGCTCTGTGCCGCGTGCGCCGGACCGCGCGGATCGCTGGCCAGCGCCTCCTGATTCTCCGCCTCGCCCATGATCACCTGGTCGCCGTTGGGCGTGGTCTCTTCCACTACTCCGCGAGACTCGATCCACCCGGAAATAGGCGGCTTTTCCTCCTCGCCGATCACCGGCGCGTCGGCATCGTTGTGCACTTCTTCCACGTCGGTATTGGCAAAAACCCGCATCCAGGGGCCGCTGCGCTCGGCAACCACCATCTCGCGCCCGATCTGCACCCGGTCCAGCTTCTGCGAGCTCTTGTCCGGAGCAACGTAAAGCCACGTCACTCGCAGGGCGGTCGCGCGGGGCCCGGCGATGGGCTTAACCATCTGGTGCTTCTGTGCGGAAACCAGCCCGGGCAAGAGGACGGCCAGGGAGGCAAACGCGACAAGACGGAGTGGCAACTGGGCGCTTCTCATCAACGGCATCATAGTTCAAACGACGCTCGGGACGAGGAATTGTACCCAGTCCCTGGATCGAGCCGTTGCCTGAGAAACGATACCGCAATGTGGGATCAACGCGGGATCAGCCCTCGATCAGCACCTCGGCCAGCAGCTTCGGGTCCACGTTGCCGCCGCTGAGGATCGCCACCGCGTTCCGGTAAGGTGGCAGTTCCGCTGCGTGGAACAGCAAGGCTGCGATTGTCACGGCTCCGCTGGGCTCGGGCACCAGCCGCGCCGAGGCCACAATCGCCCGCATGGCCGCGCGAATCTCCGCCTCGCTGACCGTAATGATTCCATCCACGTACTTCCGGATGTGCGCGAAGTTCTGCTCGCCCACGCATTGCGTGCGCAATCCGTCGGCGATCGTGCGGCTGGTCAGCTCCGCCGGCCAGGTCACGATCTTGCCCGTGCGAAAGCTCTCTGCCGCATCTCCGGCCAGCTCCGGCTCGACACCGAATACCTTCGCCTCCGGCTTGAGCAGCTTCACTGCGGTTGCTACGCCGCTCAGCAGTCCTCCGCCGGAAACCGGCGACAGCACCAGGTCCACATCCGGCAACTCCTGCGCAATCTCCAGCCCACAGGTGGCTTGTCCGGCAATGATCTTCTCATCGTCGTACGGCGGCACCACCACGTAACCGTGCTCGCGCACCAGTTCCTCTGCTTTGGCCAGCCGCTCGCTGGAGGCCACGCCCACATCCACAATCTCAGCGCCCATCGCCCGCGTCGCGGCTCGCTTGATGGCTGGTGCGCTCGACGGCATCACGATCACTGCCCTTGCGCCCACCTCGCGCGCCGCGTAGGCCACGCCCTGCGCATGATTGCCGCTGGAATAGGTAATCACGCCGCGGCCGATCTCCTCCGGCGAGAGCTGCAGGATTTTGTTGGTTGCACCGCGCAGTTTGAAGCTGCCGATCGGCTGCAGGCTCTCCGCCTTCAGCCAAACCCGCCCCTTAACGCCCTCGAACGGCGCGCGCACCAGCGGTGTCCTCACTGCAATCCCAGCAATTCGCTGCGCCGCCGCGCGAATCTCCTCAATCGTTACCAGACCGTCACCCATGGGGAGAGTATAAAGTTCGATCCCGCTCAGGACTTCACGTCGCCAGCCATCAGATTCTGGTTTACCCACGACCACTTGTACTCGTTGCCGGACTTCTTCTGCTCCAGATCCAGAATCCAGACCAGGTAAAACACGTCGGGGAACGGGTTGGGGATCTTCGAGTAGTTGGAGATGGGCACCTGGTCGCAGATGGCCTTCATGATGTTGGGCATGATGTTGTCGTGTTCCCAGCAGATGAGCACATGCCCGCTCAGGCCCAGAACGCTCTGCACCATGGCGCCCTCGCCGCCGCCAATGGAGAAGGAAGTGTTGAGTTGCGGTTCCTTCGTGTAGTCGAGCCACGCCGCCAGCGGCACCACCGTCTCCCAGGGCCGCTGCGATTCGTTATTCGGGCTGGCCGCATAGATGAAGTCCGGCGTGTGGATGTGCGGGTCCGCCGGCTTGGCCTTGTACGGCGCGAAGAACGCATTCAATGCGCCGGCGCGCTGCCATCCTGGCACAATCAGCGACTTCCCGTTACCCGGCTCTCCGTTCTCCTGCACGTCGAGAGGCAGTTCGCCCTTCTTCTTCGGCGGTTTCTCGCCGTGGCGGATAATCATGATCTTGGTCGGTGGGGCAGATGAGGACATGGTCTCTCCTTTGCGGTACGCGAATGCGGGGAAAGGAGAAAGCACCGGGTGAGGAATCGGCGCGTGTTCATCCAGCGGTCGTTGCCGCTGTTGTTCTGCCCTCGACGCTACGGCAGATACTTCGGAGGGATCGGACCGGCCGTGCTGTCCGGCTCCCATAATACGCTGAGCACGCGCCAGCGCTTGCCGTCGTTCACTGCCTGCACGCTGTTGATGCCCATTACGGACGCCTTCCCGTCGGGCGTGGGCCGGATCTCGTAGGTGCTCCAGAGATGGGCAAAATGGCCGTAGCTCTCCGACTGTACCTTGACCTGGCGCTCGTAGAACTCGCCCCCACGAACGGCTACGGCATTGATCCAGTCCTCAACCGTCAGCATCCTCGGCTCGAACACACCGTCATCGGTTTTGCGGATGGGCGTCAGCCGGGCATCGGGCAGCATGAGGCCGCGGAGGCAGGTGCGGTCCTTGCCCGCCGGACCGCTCACAGCATCGTCCAGCGCCTTGGTCAACTCCTCCAGCGTGGTGCTCGGCGGACAAGCGGTCGCTGCGGATTGGGCGGGCGGCGGGGTGCCCTGCGCGAAGGCGCCCGGCGCAAGAATCGCGGCGGAAAGAAGCAGAGAAACTGTCACGGCTTTCATGCTTGTGGATTGTACCGCTCAAATCTCCATGATCACCGGCATGATCAGCGGCCGCCGTCCGGTTTGCTTCTGGATCATCCGCTTCAACTCGACTCGCACCTTTTCTTTCACCATGCCGTAGTCGGTCTTCTGCTCGCCGCTCAGGCTGTCCAGCGTGCGCAGCACGGCCTGCCGCGCTTCTTCGGTGATGTCCGCGCCGCCAAAGCCGCGCATCACCACCTCCGGCGCCCGCTCCACGATTCCGGTGCGTTTATTGATGGCCAGAACCGCCAGCACCAGGCCGTCCTCGCTCAGAATGCGCCTGTCACGGATCACCAGGTCTTCCACCACGTCGATCGACGAGCCGGAGTCAATAAGGACGCGGCCGGCAGTCACCTTATCCTGCTTGCGCGCATCGTCTTTATCCAGTTCCAGAACATCGCCGTCCTCGATCACGATGGCGTGCTCCACCGATCCCGTCTCCATGGCCACCTGCGCATGGCGGCGCAGATACCGGTAATCGCCGTGCACGGGGATGAAGAACTTGGGTTTCACCAGGTTGATGAGCAGCCGCATCTCCTCCTGGCTACCGTGGCCGCTCACGTGGATCAGCCCGTGCGAGCCGTCGTCGTAGATCACGTTGGCGTCGCGCCGGTACAGGTGATCGATGACGCGGAAGATGCTCTTCTCATTTCCCGGAATGATGCGCGAGCTCAGCACCACCGTGTCGCCCTTCTCGATGCGCGCATGCTTGTGATTGTCCACCGCGGCGCGGCTCAGCGCGCTCATGGGCTCGCCCTGCGTCCCGCTGATCAGCACCATCACCTGGTCGACGGCGTAATCCTTCATCTGCCCGGGGTTGATCAGCACGCCCGTAGGCACGTCCAGGTAGCCAAGATCCTGTGCAATCTCCGTGCTCTCCACCATCGAGCGTCCGATGATACACACCTTGCGCCGATGCTCCCGAGCCAGTTCCATCGCGATGCGGATGCGGTAGATCGACGAGGAGAAGCACGCGAAGAAGAGCTTCTTGCGCGCCCGGGAGAAGATCTCGTCCAGCCGCGGCCGCACGGCGCGCTCCGAAGGCGTGTAGCCGTGCCGTTCCACGTTGGTCGAATCCTGCAGCAGCGCCAGCACGCCGCGCTTGCCGTATTCGGCAAAGGTGTGCAGGTCGAATGCCTTGTCATCCAGCGGCGAAAGGTCGATCTTGAAATCGCCGGTGTGGATCACGATGCCCACCGGCGTCTCGATGGCCAGGGCGACGCAATCCACCAAGGAATGCGTCACCCGGATGGGCTCAATGGTGAACGGCCCGATGGTGAATTTCTGCTTCGGAGCAATCTCGATCAGCTCCGTTTCATCCAGCAGGTGGTGTTCCTCCAGCTTGCCTTCCACATAAGCGAGCGTGAACTCCGTGGCGTACACCGGAACCTTGATTTCGCTGAGGATCCAGGGCAATCCGCCGATGTGGTCTTCGTGTCCGTGGGTCAGGACGATGGCCCGCACAAGCTGCCGGTTCTCTACCAGAAACGTGATATCGGGCACCACGATATCGACCCCGAGCAATTCGCTCTCCGGGAACATCAGGCCCGCGTCGATCACGATGATGTGGTCTTCCCATTGCAGGGCGAGGCAGTTCATTCCGAACTCGCCCAGCCCCCCCAAGGGTATGATTTTTAGCTTCTTAGTTGGCATTCTCGTTCAGTCTTGATGCTAACACCTGAGCTGCCGCCGGCTTTGAACGTCGCGCTACACGCAGCCTCATCGCTACTCTGCGTTTCTCCTTCGAGTCTCGCATCCGTGGCTTACAATTGTGCCGGAATCATGAGGCTCCGAATGCGAAAATCTGGCTCTCTCTTCGCCGCACTCCTCGTATGCGGCTCAATCGCGTGTGCGCAGAAGTTTCCCTGCACCACCGCCGGCGAGAACAACGCCTGGCTGGGCATTCAAACCATACGCCTGTGGCCGGGCGATGCGCCCGAAGCGAAGGGCAAAGATTGCAAGGATGTTCCCACGCTCACCATCTTTGAGCCGCAGCAGGGCCAGGACAACGGCTCCGCCGTCGTCATCCTTCCCGGCGGCTCCTATGCCATGCTGGCGGCCAATCTCGAAGGCCGCCAGGTCGCCGACTGGTTCACCACGCGCGGATTTCGCGCGTTCATTCTGCAATACCGGCTCAGCTCCAACGGCTATCTGCTTCCCGTCCCGCTGCTTGATGCGCGACGCGCCGTGCAACTGGTCCGGGCTCGAGCCGCGGACTATCACATCGACCCGAATCGCATCGGCATTCTCGGCTTCTCTGCCGGCGGCCACCTGGCGGCTCTCGCGTCGGTACAGCCGGCGCCGGGCAATCCCGATGCAGAGGATCCCATCGATCGCGTCTCCAGCCGGCCCGATTTCCTGGTGCTCGGATATCCCTGGATCGGCGCCATCTCCAGCGACACGTCGCATCTGAGCTACTGCAAACTCTACAACGTGATGGACCGCTGCGAGGAGCTGCGCAAGGCCTACTCCCCCGACCTCTTTGTCACCAGGGACACCCCACCGACCTTCTGGTACCACACCGCGGACGATCAAACCGTCCCGGTCGAGCAGGGGCTGCGATTCTACGAGGCGGAGATCAAGGCCGGTGTTCCCGCGGAAGCCCACATCTTTGTCCACGGGCATCATGGCACTGGCCTGGGGACAGGCGATCCATCGCTGGACCAGTGGCCGGTTCTGCTGGAAACCTGGTTACGCGGCTTGGGCATGATTCCGGCGCCCCAGCATTAACAAATGGGGGCTTCAGCCTGAGCGACGGTTTCTCTCAAACTGACCCGCTACCGCCCTGTCTCTGCAGGATTGAGGACTGATACAATTCGTCCCACAATGCGTCCCATTTCCAAGCAGATTCTCGTCTTTCTGGTGCTGGTATTCGCCTTCAGCAGCGTTCCCTACGCGTTGATGATCCACTCGCATCACATTGGGGCCGGCAATGGCATGGTAGTGCGACTGGTGATGTGGTGCCCGACATTGGCCGCGGTGGCCACGTGCGCCCTGTTCCGCATCGATCTGGCAACCCTGGGTTGGAACTGGCGTCCGGCAAAATACGTGGTGCTGGCTTATCTGCTGCCGTTGTTCTATGCGCTTCCCGTGTACCTGGCGTGCTGGATCGCGGTGAAGGGTTCGTTCGCCTTCGATAACTTCGCGCGGCAGATTTCTCAGTCCTACGCCATGCCCGGTGCGCCGCGACTGGTCGCGCTCGGATTGGGGATTCCGCTCCTGGCCACTCTGGGAATGACTTCGAGCTTGTCGACGGCACTCGGCGAAGAAATCGGCTGGCGCGGTTTCCTGCTGCCCCGCTTGACCGGGCGCTTC
>Ga0335074_10012235_pt1 | contig 12035 bp, 8 predicted proteins | sample Lox_Sample_23_FD_206715 | JGI IMG/M metagenome (GOLD analysis project Ga0335074, IMG submission 206715) | Soil microbial communities from Loxahatchee National Wildlife Refuge, Florida, United States - Lox_Sample_2.3 | ecosystem: Environmental > Terrestrial > Soil > Wetlands | place: USA: Florida...
AAAACTGGCCCCTGACTTGGACCGGGTCCTTGATTCATCCCGGGCCCTTGATTGTGGCCAGGTCCTATTGGTGACGAATGCAAAGGTGATGCACCGAATGAAGGGGGCGGTCCCTGTCGTGAATTGATAGTTTGCATTGGATCAGATTGCCGCTGCATTTGAGATATAGCCATGTTTGGGATTCCTTGAACCAATACCTGACGCAATATGGTCAGTAACACAGTCTACAGTATCAGAATGTCATTACTTACTGGATGACGCTCATAGTTGATATCGGCTGGTTTTGGTGGTAGGCTTGACGCATAGCTGGCGATGAAGTAGCTTAGATCTTTTTGGTTGTCAATGGCAGAGACTACTTCGCGGAGGCTACGCGGTTCTTTGCCTGGATCATTGGTCTGCCCTTTGATCGGACTAACGCTGATACCGTTGTGCAGTAGGAGCTTCTCATTGAATGTTGCTTTTTTATGTTAGCTCTATAGATTGTTCTTGAACATAAGGACTCACCAAATTTCTGCATCTGCAGTGTCAAAGCAGAATCACATTCTCTAATTAAATCCTGGATGCTCTTAATTGTGTCAGGCCTCCCCTTTGTCAAATGCTCGGCGCGCGTGCTCTGTGCCAATTCGACTTTCATGGCATAGTCTCCGTCTGCAGCTTGCACCTTCCGTAATAGATCTTCTTCATGCTGCGCCGCAGATTTCGGCCCCTTTAATCCAAACTTCTTCCCAGATTGACCTCCTCCAGTCCTGGCTCGGTCATAATCATCTGCAGCTGCATCGTACTTCGCCTTTGATTTCCTCATAGCTGCCTCGGTATCCGCCAGGCGTTGCTCCGCTGTCAAGCCAGTTTGTTTCCAATGCTTCCTACCACGTTCCATATTAGACGCCATTTCCAGAAGATCTTCATGCATCTGGTGCAATGATGCGGCAAATTGAATGCCATTATCAGCCATGCGCTCATGTATCCGAGTAATTTCATCATAACTGTGCGCGAACGAGCCCTGACGGTGCTCTGGCCGGCGAAGATTCTCATGTGTAATCCTGCAGATCTTCCTGAGACCGTTCGCATGTTCTTCCTCCAGCGTAGATCTTTTCTTCAAGAAGAGAGCAAACTCCTATAAAATCCGTCAGCCTCCATTACTGAGTAATCAGCAAGCATTGCGCGTACTTTTGCAGAGGCAATACTCTGCTTCAATCTGATAAGCAGTGTCTGTACTCCAATCTGATAAAAAGTTAATAGAATTCCGGACTTTCCTGCAACGGAACACTCACTTCCGAGTTGATGACATTGTTCACTTGTTCCGCAACTGGGTCGGGTTGGGCTGGTGGAGGTGCTTCCGTGTTAACAGCATTACCATTGACAGCTGCCGGCGCGTCGTCGGTTGGCGGTTTCATGCCTAAAGACATACCTCCAGTCTTTTCGTCTGGTTGCTGAGTTTGAAAGGAGGGAGTCTCAGGGCGTAATCGCTCTGGATTTTTATGATCCTCGTCCATTTTGGGCGAGTCTTTCCAGTGCTTTCAACGCGTACGGTCGCCGGCTTAGTTGTCGGTACCGATGACGACAGCAGCCGACAATTTCAGACTGATGAAACAGTCCTGGTCCTTAAAATTCCAAGGCTTATGCATGCGCGTTCTGTAGAATGAAGTCACTTAGAACAAAGAAAGACAACTAGACTTGAATTGGAGTTACTTGAAGTTGACCGTTTGGAGATGCCGCGATTGCGTACCATCCCTGCCGGCAGAATGCCATTTTTGCTTGCTGCGCCTCTTCACGTGATGATCACTCTAAATTCCGTCTCGTGTTTCCTTTGAATCCCATGTTTCATGACCCATATCCTGTAATTAGAGTTTCTTTGGCAATCATATGTTCTTCCACGCAAACACCATCCAAGACGCCCTTTTAGGATGATGTTAAACTATTAACCTCATTCTTCAGACTGCCCACTCACTCTATTGCCGTTTATGCAAAGCCTGATTCTTGCTGTTCCCCGTACAGAATTTGTCGTTCATCTATATAATACGGAGGTTTTGGTCTTCTACTTGCTAACGTAGTAAAGCATTCTCAACGAGTACACTCAGCTTCGCAGCTATTGAGTATTTCTCTGGTTATCACATTAAAACGCATGGAAGTCGAAGCCGTGTTTTTAGCTTCTTTTGTAGAAGGAGTGCTATTTGATGTGAACTGGACTAGCCCAGAGAGATATATGTCTCAAAATTCCAGGGCTGGATGGCTTGTAGTAAGTCGCTAATATAGAGGAAGGCCGTTCAGGAGTAGTGAACGAGGAGACTTGTGGTTCGGAGTTGATGCTCCTTCCTCTGGCTGGAGCCGAAAAGCCAATTAGCAAGCCTTCCATTGTCAAACCTTCCTTTGCCAATCATCGAAGCCCTCTCCTGCACCTGCATGTAGCAGCGGAGCTTCCTTGGATACTTATCTGGACCCGACGACCCGACATCCCTCCTCCCCGAATGCCTGCAGCGGCGTTTAATTGAACCCTGGAACAGCACCAGAGGAATTGCTGGTGGATATCCGGATTCCTACAGCATAAAGTAACCACTAAGCTTGACATGACCACATTTAGAGATTCAGACTCAGGTTGAAACTTGTCGAAATTCCGAATCGTTAACTGTCACGAAATCAGCACATTTGTGGCTCCACCAATCTGGGCGCGAGAACATAGCGCGCTTAGACGACCCATCGAACCGTTGAGATTGAATGCCCATTCAAAGCTTGAGTTTCCTCCTTAGTTCCGCATTCTAAACGTCCTGTCACATACCAGCGTCCGAGTACAGCCTTGGAACCACTGTACTCCACCAACGAGTTTCCTCATTGAGGCCAGCCAACGCTTCGAAACTGCTATCGATCTCGTTGCTTGATTGGACTACCGCGTTGATTCTGAAACTGTCGCAGCTCTGCGGGCGCCAAACGGCACAGGCGAAGAAGGTAGCTATGACTGACCAGCATAGCCATGGGAGAAACGCTCTCCGTTGTGTCAAAGTTTCTAACCTCATGCAGGTATAGCATCTTACCTGGAAGATTTACCTCGACTTACATCCTCATCTCATCCTGCAATCTCAAGAACCCTAGAATCAGTATGGCGGCCCCTGGAACTCAGTCTCTCAAGGTATATTCAATAGAGTGGCGTTTTGGCTATGGCTGATTTACTCCGCAGTGTGTCGTGACCGGTGACGGAGCTGTGGGCAAGGTATGTACATATCTCGAAGATAATCGTCAAGGTCTGACGGCTTTAGACATGCCTTCTTATCTCATACACCACAAATGCCTTCCCCGGCGAGTATATACCTACAGTGTAAGTCCAATAGATCCTTAATTAATCGGGGTCTAACGGCGCTAGGTTTGATAACTACTCAGCCAGTGTGATGGTTGATGGAAAGCCGATCAGTTTGGGGCTATGGGATACAGCTGGACAAGAAGATTACGACCGACTGAGACCTCTTTCATACCCTCAAACCGACGTCTTCCTCATATGCTTTTCGATCGTTAGCCCTCCATCATTTGACAACGTTAGAGCAAAGGTATTGGCGTGCCACCAAAAGCAGCCGGAAGAGTGCTAATTCGAATGTTCAGTGGTTCCCAGAAATAGATCACCATGCGCCTTCTGTACCCATCATACTTGTTGGCACGAAGCTTGATCTGAGGGACGATCCAGCTACACTAGAGAGCTTAAGACAAAAGAGGATGGAGCCTGTATCATATGATCAGGCACTTGTTGTAGCAAAGGAAATCAGAGCACATAAGTATCTAGAATGTTCCGCGCTCACACAGCGAAATCTGAAGAGCGTTTTTGATGAAGCTATTCGGTGAGCTCGACAGTTTGTGACCATACTCCATGAACTAACTTGTCGTATTAGTGCCGTACTGAGTCCTCGCCCACAGCCGAAGGCAAAGAAGCCATCGAAGTGTACGATTCTGTGAAATGAGGGCTGCATCTTCGAGTTGTAAGGAGACGGGATATTATCATTGGCATTAGGTGTCCAACAGAGAGGCTTGATTGGGCACACCGTAATTTCCATCAATCCTCACTCATAGACAGGGAGGAGAATCACAATACCCAAATGCTTCACATTTTCGCTGCAAAGCCAATTTTTCCGTCTGCTGGCACAGGTTTCTGGAGTCTTCTATTGCATCTCAAAGAATATACCAATTTATGTAGATACAGAAAAATAATCTGACTTTGAAACTGATGCCATATAGATGGGTGATATTCAACGTAGGAGTCCATTTTTATGATACCGAATGCTACGACATATCAGCGACTCGTGCTCTTCGACTTGGGTGGACATCGCTGTGATCGATAAGCAAATCTTTCTTTGCCAGCTTTGCCTTCTCTTCCTCGTTCATCCTCCGTATCCGTTGCTCGTTTAGCTTCTGGTTCTTCTCATAGATTTTAGTTTGTCGATTCTGTTTGTTGCCGCCGCCGCCAGCCCTAGATATTGGTAAGAGAGGACCTATTATATTTCACGAAACTTACGTGAGCTCAACATTGATTTTTCGCGGGGCTGAAATGCCATCGTCAAACATAGAGTGATGAAAGGACTTCAAGCAAGCCTTCATGTGATCATATCCCTCGAATTCCAAGAAAGCACACCCTTTTGATTTCTCTGGCTCATCTTTCTTTGTCAAATGTCGGATAGACTTGGGATGGACAGCAGTAAAATGTTTTTGTATAGACTCTGTTGTTGCGCTGAAAGGAAGGTTGCCTGACTCCATCAGTTGCAAGAACATGCGAAATGGCCATATAACTTACCTATGAAGACGATAAACCTCGTTGTTTTGCCCTCGGCCCTCTCCGAAACATCATTGATATTACCGCGCTTCCGCTTCTTCTCCCTATTTCTGTTGTTCTTTTTTGACTTTCCCGATGGAGCCCTTTCTTCACCATTGACTGCTGAGTCTTCGATCGAGGGAGACGCAGAGTTATCGCTTGCAGCAGCTTGAGCAGCTTCAGCTGCCTTTCGTTCAGCCTTGCGTTCCTTCTTTGACTTCTTTCCTGGTGGGTTTTCATCTATGGGAGTAGCACTGTCTCCCGGGACTTCGATTTTTCTTTCCAGCTTGTCATGAATGCTATCCAACTTCCCTGACCTCAATTCACCGATGTGATCAGAATCCAAGGCCTTGTCGTTCGTTTTCACGATCTCATCGGCATGTGACTCACTATCTTTTACTGCTATCTTTCCCTCCTTGGTTTTCTTTTTCTGAAGTTCCTTTTCTCCGCCTTGCTGGAAGTCTACACCATGGGTAGAACACTCTCCAAGCTTGCGTTTCTTAGAAGCCTTTCTTTGACCCTTTTTGACAGAAGTTGAAGGATCTCGTGAGTCGGCCGCACCAACATCACCAGGCAGATCAGGAATGGCTTCCTCGAGCTTCCGCTTTTTTAATTTTCGTTCTGCACGCGTTGGATCTTTGTTTGTTTTCGTAATAGCCATTTCTTCAATATTTTGCTCCTAAGATAAAATTTGGATTCTATCAAGCACTAAGCGGAATTTGCCCGCTGAGCTGAATGAGGACTAGGTCCATAGCAAGAAACCCTTGAAATGACATTCTTCTAATATACCCTACTCTCACATAGAGCTCGGTATTAATATCGATCTTTTAAGCCAGCTCACACATCCTTGTTACTGAGGTCATGATAAATTCACCAATTATATCATATTAATATCTGATCTACCACCATTTTATGCCGCGATTGAGGTTCCAAAGTCTGTAATATGTGGAAACGACAAAAGAAACTTCCAAAAACCTAGAGAACAGGCTCGCTATGATCTATAAAAGACCGTAACAAACGAGGTACTAGCAAAGCAGGCGGGAAGCATCGAAGAAAACTCGTTGCCATGAGTGGCCTCTAGTGGTTTTGTGTGGCCGTGGTATTTTGAATGTATGAGATCGAATGATGCCTTGGATCGGAAAATGACAATAAGGGCGAGATACTGATTATGTGAGGATTAGAATGCTACATATAGTGTGGTAGTGTGGTAAATGCAACGAGAATAGGCCCTGCCAGAGAAAGACTCGTGTGAAAGTCGATGCTGGTGTAGACTAGTGGGCTAGAAGTTATGGTAGAACCACTTAGTCCTTGATATTGTGGCAGGCATGATAATATTCTCAGAGGATGCGATTCCTTCACTCCGTAGCGTGAGCTCGCCAGCATTAGGGTTGGTGGTTCATGGATGATTATTTCTAACACACTATGTAGGATAGAAACCTGCACTGCTTGCCAGAAAGACCTGCGCGCTTTGTATTGAGTGCCCGCTAGCTAAGACAGAGCCATAAGTTGAGGTCAACCTAGCTGCGTAGTCAGCTCCCCCTTCGCGAAGTTCGTTACGGTCCATTGGGGGAGGTGTAGCCATATGAAGGTCGACACCTAACTCACTACATCGTGAAATCGTGTGGAGGAACGCCGAACCAAACAATGTGCTACCACTTTGTGCGTATATGCGGTGAAAGATAGCCTGAAGTACGTTAAGTTTCAAACTAATCAGGTATCATTCGGATTGTATCTGTGCTAGCCTCTGATCTGCAAGCTTTAAGACGTGAACTGTATTACCCACCTTTTGATAGCTTGCTTCATTACGCAGACCTCAATCATCATCGATGCAACTACTAACATACTTTGAATTGTCCCAGCAATGAATAGCACACACTGAACCGTGGTCAGCTTGCCATAACTCACTTCTTAGCTAATCAGGGCTAATAGCACTGTCACTACCCAAAGCCTCATACTGAGCTCTGTGATTTGTGAAGCTAAGATTGACTGCAAGCTATCATCACCGACAGATCGCTCTCGTCGCATGGTGTGGGGGACCAGTTTGATTGAATGTGTGTATGCAGAAGAGTTCCAGGTGCTGAATGAGCTGAAACCAAAATTCAAAAATAGTGACAGCTAGGGAGGACAACTCATGGAAAGACGAACGCCAAGACTAAAGCCAAGACGTGTGAGACTTCAGAGAGTGACGATGAAGGCCTCCCAAGAAGAAGCAAGACTTAGGTCGTGTTTTACCGGACTTTTTCGTAAGGTTGGAGACTGGTCAGTTGCTGCCGTTTGCGGAAGTTAAAAGCTATGAACACGAGAGTTGAACTCATTTAGTTGGGCAGAAACGACGAGATATGCAGAAGAGAGATTGCAGCTCCGCTATGACACATGTTACGACAGAACGTCATGTCGTTGCCGATCTGGCAAGATAAAGGAGGATGGAACTCCATGTGCGGCAACAGAGAGAAAGTTACGCGTACATCGCTCGAATGAAGATAGCACTATTTATCGACAGCTGTTGAGTCTTGTTAATAAAACAACAGATCAATGCCGCTGTTGTGTTGGCCATATCTATCCTTGAATTCCTTTCGATTTAGCCACTGCGTAAGTGGAATGAGCGTTTCCCTCATCTCTAAGACACCTCTTTTCTTCTGGTCAATGTGAGATGCATCAACAATTATCCTTTCTAGTTTATCGACAGCCAAAGCTCCTAAAAGGCGCTGTCAGTACTTAGTGTTTCTGCAAAACTGTTTTCACGTTACGTACCTTCGTCCATAAGATCATTAAGACGTGCAGGGGTGCCTACTGCCATTCCAGTTCTTGTATTTTTAAGAAATTTGATAGCGTCTTTAATTTTGATATGTTTTGCAAAGAGCTTGGCTACCGTGGCATCCTTTGTTTGGAACTTCCGTACGACTCTGGATGGGCCATCAGTGCTCGTACAGATTTGGATGGGCTGGAGCCATATACCTTGCAAGATCTGCCGCTCTTAAACCTGCTCCAGCAACAATAATAGTATGTGGGGCTCCATTCTTCTTCGAAGCCGACCAAAGTTTCGTCGGGTTGGTTGAGAACCTCTCTAAGAATGCAGGAAGGTTTTCAAGGTTCCGTGGTCTGTCCCAGGCTGTGGTATCTCGTATGGTCGCGGCTAGCGCACTAAGTTAATTTGAGTGTGCTACAAGTTATGTAATGGCGTAATTACCAGAGATATACCTATCTTCCAGTTCCACAGAACTGAGATCACCTTCATACCTTCTGGTCCGTTGTGCCACGTAGTCGGCTAATAACTGACTGTTCATGTGCTCAAAGGATGTATTGATACTAATTGGAAGATTCAAGTCGTCTTCGTCAGCTGCTGTGCGCTGCTTCTTAACCGTCTCTGTGATTTTATTGGATTTTTCTCTGGTAGCCGTTCCCCTCTTCCTTTTCTTTGAGAACACAACGGAAGCTCCTTCTTCTTTTTTGGTGGCCATTTTGTATCCAGGTTGTGGCTCATGTAGATCACTATGGTTAGACACCGTGTTCTATGGTGGTACGATTTAATATTGGGAATTGGTACATTCTGAGAAAACTGATGCTTTATCAAGTTTGGAAAATCGATAGCACAGGCAGGGGTTTATCGCCTTCGGAAAAGCATTACAGCGACGACCCTAAAAGCTTATCTTAGCGTCGGTCAATCAGTTGTTGACGCGATGCCGGGGACGACGCGACAGACTTCTAACAAGCCATGAAAACGTTTAGGAGAAAATAATAAACAATTTCCTCCGCAATCATGTCTACTCGACGAAGCTCTCCTAAGAGGCTCTCTGCCACTGTATCCGAAAATGCGGCAATCAATGCTGCTGCATCTGGCTCGGAGACCAGTCCAAAGAGACCACGAGTAACACCTCGCAACTCGACCGTAAACGAAGATGCTAATGCGGCCAAGGAGACCCCCTTCAATGACGTACATCGATTGGGTCGATTGCTAAACATGAATCCAAGGCCTGCTACTCCATTGCGTCGAGCTTCGAGCGCTGGACCTCCTTCTACCCGTAGGTCTACAAGACGGACACCAATCACTCAAGAAAGGACTCCCGGGGGTTTGACGCAACCTGGATCTACACGACGACCAAATGCGCCTACTCCACATGCGCAAGCAGCTGCGAAAGCAAACGAGCTCCGCCGTGCTGCTGCATTAACTCCTGCTAGAGATAGGCAACGAAGTGGCCGACAACAGCAAAGAGAGACACCTCGAGAACCCTTGCGAGCACTGAGTAGAATAATGGCACCAACAAGCAAGGCCGTGGAGACTACACCGCAGAATGAAGCACTATCTGCTGGGAAAGTACTTGTAGCCGGCGAGGATGATCTGGATGGTCGAATAGAACCCAGGCCAAGGCTGTCAATGCCGCTTGATGAAGATGAGGATGATAGTTTACTGCTGCCACCCATGCGCTCGGCCGATTTTGTGGAAGATGATAACCTTACCCAACGATCTGTTGAGTTGCCGAGGAGAGCAGTAGTTGGCCAGCTTGACGGCAGACTATCGCGTGGAAGTCTCGGGAGTGTCAGAACCAGTGACCAGATAGGGAACATCAATGAGCTAGTGTTTGATGCATTGCCTGCCGACGGCAGTGATTCCACCTTTATTCGGCAAGGCGATTTCGATGATATTGAAGCGACCAATGTTGAAGAAGACGTCACTGGCAATCTACAGCATTCGTATCTTGAAGATGGCACTGGACGGATGTCCATGTCATCTGCGCGAATAAGTGATATAAGACCTCAAGATATTCCTGAGGATGATACAGAGGCCACCTTTCTTTTACCGCTACCACAGAGAGATTCGTTACCGGGCAGACCAAGCGCAGGGGAAATCGATGAGTCGGACGAAGACGAAAATGATTATGATGATACAAGAGACGAATCTGTGGGGGCTGATGATGACCAGGAAGGCTCAGAGGTCAATCAGGTAGACGCGGAGGAAGATGTAACTATGCGTGACCCAACCATTGTTCAATCAGAGAAAATTTCGAGCAGTCGAAAGAAGAGTCCCAGGATCAAGAAGCGCATCAAGATCTCAAGGCATGGGATTCAGTACCCTTCATTACCAGTTGGAGTTGTCAAAAGGCTAGCAACAACATTTTTGAAGACGAGCGGGAATGGCAATGCGAAACTAAGCAAGGACACACTTGAAGCCATCATGCAAGCCTCAGACTGGTTCTTCGAACAAGTCAGTGATGACCTCGGTACATATGCAGAGCACGCCAGTAGGAAGACCATTGACGAGACTGATGTTGTGACTCTAATGAAGCGGTGAGTGCGCTCTGAAGCGACCTGACACTCTAGTTATTCTCAAACCTAATCCGTAAATATGATTCTAGACAACGCCAAACGAATGCTACCACGACGCCGTTTGCCCTAGCACAAAGATATCTACCACGTGAGCTCTTGCAGGAACTTCGAATGGCACAACCTTCAATTTCAAGACAGAGAAAAAAACGGCATCTGGAGAGGGTGGACGAAGAGGAGGAAGACCGCGGCTGATAGGAGTCTTTATTTGTGAGAGTAGACTAGCCGCAACTACTGCCATTCTTTGTTTTGGCGAACACGGCGGGAGATGTCTGCTGGTGGCTTCTTCACGACCATCCATAGCATTACTGAAGTTGCAGCTGCGAGGGCGTACCTTGGAAGATCAGAATTAGCATTTGAGAAGCTGGACCAGTTGTTGATAGCCCACCATGTAAATATGTACTGCGTGTGATTATTCCTCAGGTTGACTTCTGCCGGCCTACCGATAGGTATACCACGAGCTTCTCGGTCATAGGACTTTAGGAGGTCAGGCTCTAGTTAAAGAAATATGTATCAATGCGGTTGTTCAGAAGTGTTCAGGCGACAGGGACAAACCCATAGTTTCCTCAACCCAAACGGGTTGGCTGCCTGTCAAGCTTGCCATCTGCGCAACATCTGGGAAGTAGAATTCTTTCGTCTGTGGATTATTATCTGGCGTAAACATATTCTTCTTCCAAGGCTCTCTGAGCAGTCCCTCTACTGCGACTTCACCCTGGGGTAACCCGGCAGGCCTGTCCTTTTGATTTTTGAATTTCCTCGAGATCCAACCTCGACTGACAAGTATAGTACTTCCACCACCTTTACGTTCTAGAGGCGTGACTACCAGATAGCCGTCTTTCCCGTCATACACGCGGGGGCCGATAAGCATCTCTTGGTCGTGTCTAAAGTGCCCTGTTGCGTACACTCTTCGATAGTCAAAGTCCTTAATTGCAGTTGGATCGACTTGCGGGGGAAGCGGCAATGGGTCTCGCACAAGTCGATCCTCAAACTTCGCTATTAACTTTGATTTCCAGTCGAGACGTTGAACCTGCCATGTCCCAAGAGCAAATGCAGTAATTGGAATCAATGCTTATGTGTGGGTCAGCATCAGGTATTTCCTAGTAAGGAGCTTCATACCGAGTATAATTAGACCTACACCATGTCTTCTACCAGTTCTTATAAGGTTGGGAGGGTTATCAACAATTGAAATAAAACTTGGATCGTCTGCAGGTTGCACAGGTCGTCGAGCAGTATTTGACATATATCTGCAGGCTAGGCAGGGTCGAGCAGACGCAATCCCCATCCATTTCCAATTACTCCTGTACAAAGCAAGCCTGGTAACATGACAGAAACCCCTACTTGATGCGTGCATTGTGAGAAATCTTGCCATGTATGCCAGCATAGCTTTCTTGTTGACCTTGGGTCTATATGATGAGGTTTGAAAATGTTTGCTTCGTTTGATCGGAATCCCCCTGCCTAAGTTGGCAACTACTGGCTCCCTTCGTAACTTAGTTTACGAACGTAGTAACTCATCTCTTCGTTAAAAATTGGGCATTAGATGAGAATGTTCTACCAAGGAGATCTACAGAGTGGCATCAGTGCGGCCATCCAGCAATCCAAGCTTGTAACCTGCTTCGTAAGAGGTGATGGTTCTTATAAACCAACGACCTAGTTTTCACTGAAGCTAATGTATATCAGATGACGAAGAGGAGAGTGCAACCTGGGAGAATGAATTTTTACAGGAACCAACTGTGAGAACATCGCATATTCACAGAACTCTGGGTTACTAACCAAGATCATTAGTTGATCCCACTTTTATTACAAAAAACCCTTCTGTTGCGACTTCAAGCTGGTTCCCAAGAAGCAGGTTTTCTTGCAGCTATCTATCCCATCCCCAAAACTCCTACACTCGTTATAATCCAGTAAGTTTGTGCTTAATTTTCTTGAGTAACTT
>Ga0335074_10012238_pt1 | contig 12034 bp, 11 predicted proteins | sample Lox_Sample_23_FD_206715 | JGI IMG/M metagenome (GOLD analysis project Ga0335074, IMG submission 206715) | Soil microbial communities from Loxahatchee National Wildlife Refuge, Florida, United States - Lox_Sample_2.3 | ecosystem: Environmental > Terrestrial > Soil > Wetlands | place: USA...
GAGCGGCGGCCCGCCGCGGCGTCGACGTACGGTTGATCCTGCCCTCGCACAGCGATGTCGGCGCCACGCTCGCGGTGCAACGCTCCTATTATCCCCGGCTGCTCGCGGCCGGGATCAAGGTCTACGAGCGCAGCGACGGCATCGTGCACTCCAAGAGCATGGTGGTCGATGACGTCTGGTCGCTGGTCGGCTCATCCAACTTCGACCCGCGCAGCGTGCTCTTCAACGACGAAGTCGATGTGGTGGTGCTCGGCAAGAGGACGGCGGACCAGCTGCGCGCGACCATGCTGGCTGACATCCGTCACGGCAGGCGCATCAGCTGGCGGACCGTGCGCCGGCAGGGCGCCCTGCAGCGGATGAAGGGCTGGTTCTGGCGGCTGTGGCAGCGGCTGCTATAGATTTGGCGACAGACTGACGGCCTTCTCCTCGGCCACGTAGGCCTCGTCGTTACGTCCCTGGGCGCGCAGCGCCGCCGCGATCAGCTCCCACGCCGAGGCCTGCGCGCGCGCATCTCCGCTCGCCAGATAGAGCGCCTTGCGCCCCATTCCATAGGCCTGCGTCGGATTGCCCGCGAGGATGTTCTCCCGTCCCAACTCGATCCACACCAGCGGATTGTACGGCTCGATGCTGAGCGCCCGCTCCAGGGTCTCGGCCGCGATGCCGAAATTCCGGCTCTGCTCCTGCGCGTGCGCCTCGCCGACGAGCGCCGCGGCGGCGGCGCCCAGTGCGAATTGACGCGGCGGCGGAGCGGCGGGCGGTGGCGGTGGCGGCGGCGGCGGCGCCCCCGCGAACGGCGCCGGCACGGCGGCCGGCGAGTTTGAATCCGGCGCCTGCCTCGGGGGAGCCTGCGGCGGCTGCGGCTGCGCATAGCCGGCGGTGTCCGTCTGCGGCGGGGCGAGCAGCACGCAACCCGCCAACACTCCACCCAGGAAGAGCGCCCCGAGGATCATCTTCATGTTTCCAACCTCAATGCAGCAGCCGGTGCAGGAGCCGCCCCGCCCGGTCGAACAGCGTTCCGGCGGTCGTTCCGAGCGTCGTCTGCCCGGTGCAGCCCGGCATCGCCGCCACCTGCGTTCCCACCGGCAGCGCCACCTGCACCGGCAGCGCCCCGGGGCAGCCCGGTGGCGCGGCAAGGCCGGTGAGATAGTCGATCCACGTCTCCGTCACGCCCTCCGGCGGCGGCAGGTCGAGCGGCCGCGTGCCGAGCGCGGCCATCAGATGCGCCCACACCGGCAGCGCGCCCTCGGAGCCCGTCAACCCTGTCGGCTGATAATGATCATAGCCCACCCACACCACCGCGAGCTCGCTTCCCGAGAAGCCCGCGAACCAACTGTCGCGGTCCTGCGAGGAGGTGCCCGACTTGCCGGCGGTCACCAGCCCCGGCGGCAGGATGCGCAGCGCCGGCAGTCCCGTGCCATGGGTCATCACCTGCTCCATCATGCTCTCGATTTCATAAACGTCCGCTGAAGGAGCGACCTGAGTCACCTGTACCGGAAAGGCCTGCAGGGGTTTGCCGTCGGCGCTCACCACCGCCTGCACGGCCCGCAGCGGCGTGCGGAATCCCCCGTCCGCGAGCCCGTTGTAAAGCTGCGCCACCTCGAGTGGCGAGATGTCGATGGCGCCGAGCAGCATCGCCGGCACCTCATCCGGCGCCTGCTCGAGACCGAAGCGCCGCAGCGTGTTGGATACGTTGTCGAGGCCGATGTCCATGCCGACGCCGACGGTCGCGTCATTGAGCGAATCGCCGAGGGCGCGCACCACCGGCACCGGCCCGTAGTTGCGACGGGTGAAATTCTCCGGCCGCCAGTAGCGCCCGTTGGCGAGCTTGATGCTCACGGGCTGGTCCTCGACGATGGTAGCCGCGTTGTAGCGTCCGGTGCCGAGCGCCGTCAGATAGATGAAGGGCTTCACCAGCGAGCCGATGGAGCGGCGCGCATCGAGCGCACGGTTGAAACCGTCGAAGTCGACATCGCGTCCACCCACGATCGCAAGCACATCGCCGCTTTGCGGTGCGGTCACCACCACCGCGCCTTCGAGCTGGGCATCGCGGCGGTGATGGCGCGCATCGAGCGCGCGCAGCTGCGCATCGAGCGAGCGCTCGGCGAGCTCCTGTACCCGCGGCTCGAGACTCGTATAGATGCGAAGGCCCGCCTCCGTCAGCTCCTGCTCCGGGTAGTCCCGCTGCAGCGTCCGGCGCACGAGGTCGAGATACGCCGGATAGTAGGCGCCGGAAGCGCCGCGCGTGACGCCGAGCGGCTGGCGCTCGGCAAGCTGCGCCTGTCGCGGCTCGATGACACCCTGCGCGGCGAGAATGTTCAGCACCAGATCGCGCCGTGCGAGCGCCCGCTGCGGATGGCGGCGCGGGTCGTAGTAGGTCGGTCCGCGCACGACGGCGACCAGGGTCGCGACCTGCGGCAGATCGAGCTCCGCGAGCGGCTTGCCGAAATAGAACTCGCTCGCGAGTCCGAAACCGTGGATCGAGCGGTTGCCGTCCTGACCGAGGAAGATCTCATTGATATAGGCATTCATGAGATCGGCCTTGCTGAAGTGCGAGGCCAGCGCGACCGCCATGATGGCCTCGCGCAGCTTGCGTCCCAGGGTCTGCCGGTTCGAGAGGAAGTAGCTCTTGACGAGCTGTTGTGTGAGCGTGCTGCCCCCTTCCTCGATGTGATGCGAGCGCAGGTCGACCCAGAGCGCCCGCAGGATCGCCGTCGGATCCACCCCGTGGTTGGTATCGAAGGTACGATCCTCCACGGCCTTCAGGGCCGCCGGCAGCAGCGGCGGCACTTCCTGCGGCGTCACCACGATCCGGTCCACGCCATCGCTCGGGAAGAGGCTGCCGATGAGGAGCGGATCGAGCCGGATGACCGGCACCTCCCCTCCGGCGCCGTCACGCAGGTCCTGGATGCCGGTCGGCCCGAAAAGCACCGACAGCAGGGTCGCCGGCCGGCTGCCGTCGGCGAACCGCGCGGCGCGCAGCACGACATCGATGCGCTCGCCGCTCAGGTGGTAAGTGCCGGGCTGCCGCGGGTCTGCGACCGGGTGGTAGGAGAGGCGCTGCAACTCGTGCTCGAGCTGCTGCGGGGAGAGCTCGAGGCCGGCGTAGAGCTCGAGGGGCGCGGCATAGACGCGGGCGGGCAGCGTCCAGCGCAGGCCCTCGAACCGCTCCGTGACCATCCGGTCGAGATAGTAGATGTAGCCGGCGCAGCCGAGTGCACCGAGCAGCAGTACTGCGGCGAGAGCTCGCCGCAGCCTCGAGCCGCGGGGCCTTCCGCGGCGGCGGGACGGGCCGGAGCGGCCGCCGCTGGCACCCCGGTTCGGGCTCAAGAGAGCACCAGCTCCTCGGCCGGCTCGCGCAGATTGTAATGCGAGCTCATGCAGTGGCCGTACGCGCCGGCATTGGCGATCAGAATGACCTCCCCCTCGCGCGTCGGTGGCAGGAGGCGATCGTGGCCGAGGACATCGGCGCTCTCGCAGATAGGGCCCACGATGTTCACGAGCTCGGTAGCCGGCTCCATCAGGCGAGTGAGATTCGCGATCTCATGATATGCACCATAGAGTGCCGGTCGGATGAGGGAGTTCATGCCGGTGGCGATGCCGACGTAGCGCACGTCCCCCTTGCTCTTCAGCTGCGTCACCCGGGCGAGCAGCACGCCGGCGGCCGCGACCAGATAGCGACCGGGCTCGAGCCAGAATTCAAGCTGCGGATGCTCGGCGCGCAGCGCCGCGAGCAGCGTGTCGAGCTTGGCGAGATCCAAACCCGGTTGATCACTGCGCTCCGGCACTCCGAGCCCGCCGCCGATGTCGATGGCGCGCACGGCATCGAAGCGCTGCGCGAGGCCGGCCAACTGCCGCGCCGTGCGCTGCCAGGTCGTGACATCGAAGATGCCGCTGCCCACGTGTGCCTGCAGACCCACCACGCGCGCGCCGGCCGCGCGCGCCGCCTGCGCCAGTCGCTCGAGATCGGCCACCGGCACGCCAAACTTGGCGTGCGCGCCCGCGGTGCGCACGTGATGGTGATGCCCGGCGCCGACGCCGGGATCGACCCGCACGAAGATCTCCCGGTCGCGGAACAGGCTCGCCCACCGCAGGAGCACGTAGAGATTGTCGACGGTGACCTGCAGGTTGCGCTCGAGCGCCCAGGCGTACTCCGCGCGCGCAGCGAAGTTCGGCGTGTAGAGCACGCTTCGCGGCGCGAGCCGCGGGAAGAGCTCGAGCACCCGCTCCGCCTCGTTGCGCGACACACACTCGAACTCGATGCCCTCCTCCGCCAGCGCCCGCAGGAGCGCCGGATGCGGATTGGCCTTCATGGCGTAGTGCACGCGGGCGATCGAGCCCATGGCGCGCAGCGCCCGTGCCGCCGCGCGCACCGTGTCGAGATCATAGACATAGGCGGCGGCGCGGGCGCCGAGAGCCGCGAGAACCCGCTCCCGCTTCTCGCGCCACCAGGGCGCCGGAGTCGCCGCCCCGGCCGCGGGCTTGGTGAACAGCTGCTCCCAGGTGGGCCCGAGCACGCGATCGCCCGGGACCGGTCGGATCAGCAGCTCATGGAGCTGATCGACCAGGCGGTCCCCCTGGCGCTCATCGACGACGAAGGTGAAGTTGAGATCGTTGGCCGCCTGGCTCACGAGATAGATCTTCTGCTCCTCGAAGCACTCGAACGCGTCGCCCAACTGGTGCAGGATCGCGCGAATGTTGCGTCCGACCAGGCTCACGGAGGCGCACGGACCTATCACCTGCACGCGGCAGAGACGCGACAGATCGGTCACGAGTCCGGCGAGCAGGCTGTCATCGAGCGTGTTGGCGGCCGGATCGAGTGAAACGGTGACGTTGGTTTCGGAGGTCGAGACCAGATCCACCGACATGCCGTGGCTCTTGAAGACCTGGAACGCATCGGCGAGAAAGCCGACCTGGTGCCACATGCCCGGGCTCTCGAGCGAGACCAGGGTGATGCCCTTCTTGGTGCACACCGCCTTCACCTGCGCGGTACCGTCACCGCCCTCGGCGGTGAGCACCGTGCCCTCGAGGTCCGGCGCCTGGGTCGCATAGACGTGCAGCGGAATGCGGTACTGGCGCGCCGGCAGGATGCAGCGCGGGTGCAGCACCTTGGCACCGCTGGTCGCGATCTCCTGCGCCTCATCGTAATGAAGCGAGCGCAGCAGCCGCGCGGTCGGCGTCGAGTGGGGATTGGCGCTGAACATGCCGGGCACGTCGGTCCAGATCTCGAGCCGCCGCGCGCGCAACTTGGCGGCGAGATAGGCCGCGGAGGTGTCGGAGCCGCCCCGGCCGAGGAGCACCGTGTTGCCCTCGCCGTCGCTTGCGATGAATCCCTGGGTGACGACGATGGGGGCGAGCCCGGCGAGGCGCTGCTCGAGCGCCGGGTCGGGCGCGAAGCCACAGGTGGCCGAGAGAATGCTCGCCTTGGCGGAGGCGCTGGCACGCTCCTCGGCGAGCAGCATGGTGCGCGCATCGGCCCAATCGACGGCCAAGCCCTGCGCGCGCAGGAAGCGGGCGCCGAGATCGGTCGCCATGAGCTCGCCGCTCGACATGACGCGGGCGCGCGTGCGATCGCTGACCTCATCGATGAGCGCGATGCCCGCGGCGATCTGGCGCAGCTCCGCGAGCTGACGCTCGCAGTCCGCTCCGAGGGGAATGCCGAGCTCGGCGGCGAGCCGCCGGTGCCGCTCCTCGATGATCTTCAGCTCCTCCTCCTGCGCCTCGCCGCGCGCGGCCACCAACAGCTTCTCCAGGCGGTCGGTGACGCCCGTAAGCGCGGAATGGACGATGAGCACGCGGGCGCCCTCGGCGCGGCGCGCGGCCGCGACCTGGGCGATGTTTCGCCAGTTGATCAGCGAGGAGACACTGGTGCCGCCGAATTTGAGGACGATCCAGTCGGATGCGGTGCGAGTCACGCGAATGTTCCGCAGGCAAGCGGCGTCGGGGGCGACCGCCGTGTGGGTCCCAGCGTCGTTAAAGCTCTTCGTCGAAGTCGCGGAGGTCCTTCTCCAGCTTCTTGTCCGCGAGAACCTCTTCCAGCCGGCTCCACGCAGCCTTGCCGCGCTTGACCTGGTTGCGGACGCGCTTGTCCACCCGGTCGAGCAACCGGTCGTAATCGGTGCTGTCCTCGGTGGCCCCGCTCAAGAATTCCTCGTCGAGATCGAAGCTCTCGTTGTCTCGTTCCGACATCTAGCGGTGCAAATCCTGAGTTAAATCAATGGGTAGTGCATCATGGGCACGGAGCAAGGCAGCGAACTATAGCGGATTCGCGCCCGAGAGCAATACCGCAATAGGTGGGCCCGATTACTCGGTCCGGTCCCTGACAGTGATGGGGGCACCGCGGCTGAGACCCAAGCCCTCGGCCGCGCTTTGCTCTGCCCGCGCGATTTCCACGACTCCGAATGAATTGATGAGGGCGAGGTACTCGCCCGGGCGGGTATCGCCATAGGTTCGAAGGAGCGGGAAGGCGTGATGGGCCGCATGCACCAGCGGCAGCCGGAACCGCTCGATCAGGACCGCGTCGATGTTGCTGATCAGATTGCCGAAATGATCGATGGTGATGATGACCCCCGAGACGCTCGCGTGCTCGACGGTGGGCTCATCGACCCAGGAGGGCACGAGGGAGCCGGGGTCGGCAGACTCGCCCAGCTCCCCCGGCGAGCAGCGGCCGGCGGCCAGCTCGGCGGCTACGGGGGCGAAGATATCGCGGCCGTGAAAAGTGGCGCTGGCGTGCTGGATCCCGAGCCGCGCCAGCCCCTCGGGCCGCAGCCGCACGATGGCCGCCCCCGGATGCCGGGCCACCAGCGGGGCGAGAAGCCCATTGTCCGGCGCGACGAACACATGCTCCGCCGCGCTCACGATGACGATATCGCGGGCGGTTCCCACCCCGGGGTCCACAACCGCCACGTGCACGCTGCCGGCGGGGAAGTACTCGAAAGCCCTGGCCAGCCAGAATCCCGCCTCGGCCGGCCAATGCACCAGGATCTCGTGGGTCAGATCGATGAGCTTTGCGGTCGGGAAACGGCCGAGAATGCGCCCCTTCATGACCCCGACGAAGGGACCCTGATGCCCGAAATCGGTAGTGATGGTGATGACCCCGGAGGGGCCGGCGCATCCGCCCTTCAAAATCGCTCCCGGCGCTTCGGTCGCGGCTCGCCCTCGGCGCAGGTGCGGCATCGGTCGGTGTACGGCACGGCTTGCAGCCTTTCCTCCTCGATAGGCTCGCCGCAGACCGCGCAGGTGGTGTAGCGCCCCTCCTCGAGTCGCCGTAGCGCCGCCTGCAGCAGGCGCAACTCCTGCTGCGCCGACTCGGAGATCGCTCCGAGGACATCGTCGGATTCGCGCTGCGTCACCTGCTCGGCGAAATCCGCGCTCAGCGGATCGGACTCGTGCCTCAGGTCCGCGCTGGCTCTGCTCGCCCGCGTCTGCAGCTCTTCCCGGCGCTTGATTAGCCGCGCACGTACCGCTTGTATGTCCACCGCAGCCTCCCGGCTCATGCAGGAGCAATCGTTCTGCGTAATATAACCCCTCCTATGATCGTGTTGACCGTCAACACCGGCAGCACCTCGGTCAAGCTCACCGCTTTTCAGCTCGAGGCCGCCGACCGGACAGCCGAACCGGTACCCCGGCAGGTGCAGGCGCTGCACCTCACCGGTTCGCATCTCGATGCGACCGCGAGTCTGCGCGGCTTTCTCGCGCAGGTGCATGAGCGCCCCGTGGCCGCCGTGCACCGGGTCGTCCATGGCGGTACGCGCTTTACCGCCCCGACCCTCATCGATGAGGCCGCACGCGTGGCGCTCGCCGGCCTTTCCGAGCTCGCCCCGCTCCACAATCCCGTGGCGCTGCGCTGGATCGATGCCGCTCACGAGGTCCTGGGTTCCGGTGTCGCGCAGGTGGCCGCCTTTGATACATCCTTCTTCTCCGCCCTGCCCCGGGTGGCCGCCGAGTACGCCCTGCCGCCGGAGCTCGGCGTGCGGCTCGATATCCGCAGGTACGGCTTTCACGGGCTTGCACACGAATCGATGTGGCGGCGCTGGATGGAGCTCGAGCCCGCGCTTGCGGGCGGCGGCAGGCTCATCACCCTGCAGCTCGGCGGTGGCTGCTCCATGGCGGCCCTGGACCAGGGCCGGCCCCTGGATACCTCGATGGGATTCTCGCCCCTCGAGGGGCTGGTCATGGCCACCCGCTCGGGGGACATCGATGCCGCGATCGTGCCTTATCTCGAGCGGCGCCTCGGTGTGAGCGGCGAGGAAGTGCTGCAGATGCTGAACGAGCGCGCGGGCCTTGCCGGGGTAGCCGGCAGTCCGAGCGATCCTGGCTCGCTCCTCGACGAGGGCTCCGAGCGGGGGCGGCGCGCGGTCGAGCTTTACTGCTACCGGGCCCGAAAGTACCTCGGCGCCTATCTTGCCGTGCTCGGCGGCTGTGACGGCATCAGCTTTGGCGGCGGAGTCGGTGAGCACGTGGCGCAGGTCAGGGAGCGCATCCTCAGCGGCCTCGAGTGGGCGGGCATTGAGCTCGATCGCGCCGCCAATCGCGCCGCAACCGGCACCGGGGCCCGCATCAGCGCGCCGGGCAGTCGGGTCACCGTGCGGGTGATCCCGGTGTACGAAGAACTCCTGATGGTGCGTGCAGCCCTGACGGTGGCTAAACTGGCTCCAGAATCCACCCCGAGGACGCTCCCATGAGCCCAACGTTCGATGCCGGAAAGCTCGCGGAAGACATCAAGGCGCTGGTCAGAGACGCCGAGGAGCTGTTGCGCGCGAGCGCCGAGAGCGCCGAGGAGCTCACCGACGATGCCCGGCAGCGCACCGAGCAGTCGCTGCACGCGCTGCGCGGACAGCTCGCCGATATCGAGCGCGACTTGAAGGGTCGGGCAGAGGTGGTCGACGGCTACGTGCATGACAATCCCTGGACCGCCGTGGCGATCGCCGGGGGCCTGGCGCTCCTCATCGGCCTCGTTCTGGGCCGGCGCTGATGAGCGTGGCGCAGGGCGGCGAGCCGATGTCCGAGGCGGATGCCCTGCCGCCTGAGATGGACGAGGCGGGTTCGCCCCGCGCACCCGGTCTCATCCGTGGGCTGCTCGCGGCCATCCTCGGCTCGATCAAGACGCGCCTCGATCTGGCGGCGGTCGAGGCGGAAATCTACCTCGTTTACCTCGCGCAGCTCTTGCTCTGGGGTTTTGCGGCCGTCGCCTGTGCACTGCTCGCGATCGTGTTCGCGCTCACCGCGGTAGTGATCGCCGTCTGGCAGACGCACCGCATCGCCGGCCTGATCGGCAGCGTGGTGGTGCTGCTCGTGCTGGCCGTCATCTGCGGCCTCATCGGAGCACGCATCTTCCGGGCACGGCCGCCGCTGCTCTCCGGCACGCTCGCGCAATTCGAGCACGACCAGCGTCGCGTGGCCGGTCGCGGGGGGGAGTCATGAGGCGACTGCACGAGCTCGAGGCGCGGCGGCTCAGGCTGATCGCGCGCTGCGAGCGCCAGCGGCACGAGATCGCCTATCGGATCGCCGAGCTCAGCCCGGCGGTGCAGCTCGCCAATCTCACCCGCCGGGCACCGACCTCGGCCGCGAGTCATCCGCTCGCGTGGCTGCTGTCGCTCGGCACGCTGCTCGTCATGTTGCGCGAGCGCCGCCTCGTGGGTTGGATCGGCAAGGTGACCGCCGGCGTCGCGCTTCTCTCGCGCGCCACCGCGCTCGTCAGGTTGCTCCGGCAGCTTCGCTCTTTGAGTGCTTCGGCCCGCTGAGACTCGTTTGCTGGGTCGGCACCGTCTGTGTCCCGGCCGGGCTTCCCGGCGGATTGTAGAAGGCCTGCACGCCGATGAGCTGTGGGATGCCGTCCGACAGCGTCGCGACCTGCCGCACCTTGTCCCAATCGATGGCGACCACGTTGTTGCCGATCGCCGCATCGATGATCTGCGAGATCTGATCGTAGTCCGGTGGCACTGGCTTGTGGTCGCTGTCGGTCGGCGGATGAACCTCCAGGTAGAGCTTGCCGTCCTGCAGGCTCGCCAGCACCGGATCGTTGACGACATTCACCGGGGTGCCGACGCGCACGATCGGGAACAGCGCGGCGATGTCCTCGGGGTAAAGACGCACACAGCCGTGGGTGACCGCCATGCCGATCGCCATCGGGTTGTTGGTGCCGTGGATGTAGATCTCCCCGTGGCTCAGGGTCGTCTCGAGCGCCCACTCGCCCATCGGGTTGTCGGGCCCGGCCGGCCAGATCCTCGGGATCGGATCACCGGCCGCCGCGTGCGCCTCGAGGATGTGCTTGGTCGGGATCCACACCGGATGCGGCACCTTGCGAATGACGCGCGTCAGGCCGACGGGAGTCGGAAAGCCGCCCTCGCCCGGGCTCACCGGATAGGTGATGACGATCGGCTGGTCGTGCCGCCGAAGCGGCGGAAAGTAAAACAGGCGATGCTGCGGCAGGTTGATGACGATGCCGCGGTGCTCGACCGGCGGCACGATGAAGCGGCCGGGAATGGTGATGTTGGTGCCCTGTCCCGGCAGCCACAGGTCGACCTTCGGGTTGGCCTCCTGGATCTCCCAGTAGCCCACGCTGTATTTGCGGGCGAGGCCCAACAGCGTGTCGGAGAACTGCGATTGAATCTGCTGATCCTGGCCGATGAGAGATCCGCCGTCGGGCGGCAGAGTGAAGACCGCCGCCCGGCACTGCCCCGACAGCAGCGCCGCCGCCGCACCCGCCAGCAGCAGCATGCCTGCGGCCGCCCAGTTCAAGCTGTAGCTTCCCCGAATCAGTCGTCGCATCAGTCTGATTCCCGCAAACCTCTTCGCCCGGACGGGCGCGGTCGCCATTGTAACATGCATATCGCATGCCCCGGAGCCGGAAAATAACTCGCGCCTTCTACGCCCGGGACACGCTCACCGTCGCCCGGGAGCTGATCGGCATGCATCTGGTGCATGCCGACGGCGGCACGCGGCGCGCCGGCCGGATCGTCGAGACCGAGGCCTACCAGGGACCGGAGGACCTGGCGGCCCACTCCTCCCGGGGACGCACGCGACGGACCGAGGTCATGTTCGGGCCTCCCGGGCATGCGTACGTCTATTTCATCTACGGCTTCTGGAATTGTCTGAACGTCGTCACGCGCGCGGAGGGCGTGCCCCATGCCGTGCTGCTGCGAGCGCTCGAGCCGCTCGTCGGGATCGAGGATCGGACCTGTGGACCGGGGCTGCTCTGTCGGGCGATGCACATCGACAGGAGTTTGAACGGCGAGGATCTCTGCGGCGATGTCCTGTGGCTGGAGCGACCGCCGGCCTCAAGCCGCCGACCGCCGCGCATCACCCGCAGCGAGCGCATTGGAGTCGACTACGCCGGCGAGTGGGCGCGCCGCCCCTGGCGCTTCTACGACCGGGACTCGCGTTATGTCTCGACTGCATCGGCCCGCCTGCGAGCGGCAACCTAACTCGACCTGTCGTCAGCCGGCGACAGCGTGAGCAGCTCGCTCCCTTCGGGGACGCGATCCCCGCGGGCAAAGTGGATCGCGCTCACCACCCCGTCAAAGGGAGCGGTGATGCTGTGCTCCATCTTCATTGCCTCGATCACCATCAACACCTCGCCGGCGGTGACCGCCTGCCCCGCGCTCACGGCCACCGCCGAAACGACGCCCGGAAGCGGTGTCGTGAGTCCGCCGGTCGAGGCGCTGGCGCTGAACTCCTCGGTGCGCGGATCCTCGATGAGGAATTCGTGATGGCCGTCGCCGATCCAGAGGTGTAGCTGTGAGCCGTGACGAAACCAGCGGCCACCGTGGCGCTCATCATCGAGCACCGCGCTCACGGTGCTTGCCGTGACCGACACACCCTCGAGGCGCACGGGCCTGCCGTCATCGAGCGCCTCGCGCGGCTCACCGTCCTCGAGCATCAGGCGCACCCGATGGCTGCGTCCGCCCGCGGCCAGAGTGAGCTCGATCCGGGCCGGCAGGTTGGGTTGAAACGCATCGCCCAGTTCCCACGGGTTGCGCGCGCCGCCGTCACCGCTGCCCTCGGGGCCGGGTGCCACGGCGCTCGCCTGCCGCGC
>Ga0335074_10012239_pt1 | contig 12033 bp, 16 predicted proteins | sample Lox_Sample_23_FD_206715 | JGI IMG/M metagenome (GOLD analysis project Ga0335074, IMG submission 206715) | Soil microbial communities from Loxahatchee National Wildlife Refuge, Florida, United States - Lox_Sample_2.3 | ecosystem: Environmental > Terrestrial > Soil > Wetlands | place: USA...
CCGGAACGGCCGCACGCGGCTGAGGTAGTTGAGCGAGAAGTACACGATCGTGGAACCGATCACGCCCATCGCCATTGCGCCCCAGCCGTTCACGTAACCGGCGGCAGGTGTGATCACCACGAGCCCCGTGATCATGCCGTTGATGCCGCCGATCAGAGACGGCTTGCGACCGGTGATGTAGTCCCAGCCGACCCAGATCAGGAAGGCGACCGCTGTACAGAGGTTCGTGTTCAAAACAGCCGCAGACGCCGCGTTACCCGCGAAGTACGGGTCTCCGCCGTTGAAGCCGTTCCACCCTAACCACAGCAATCCCGCACCGGTTGCGACCATCAACACGTTGTTGGGCGCATCTATCTCTCTGTCTCTCTGCAATCTCGGGCCTATCACCGCCGCAGCGACGAAGCCAGTGACCCCGGCACTGAGGTGGATGACGTAGCCGCCGGAGAAGTCGATCGCACCGCGATGCGCCAGATAGCCGCCGCCCCAGAGCATGAACGCGTCGACCGCGTAGACGAAGGTGATCCACAGGGCGCAGAACGGAACCCACGCCTTGAAGTTCACGCGTCCGAGCACGGAGCCGAGCGCCAAGATGGGGGTGATCGCCGCGAACACGAACTGGAAGTACGCGAGCGACGATTCGGGGAATCTGAAGGCCGGCCCTCCGCTGCCGATTAACGGAATGTTCGCCTGGCCTTGCTCCTGCGTGTGGCCGAGGATGTTGCCTGGCTTCCCGATGAACGTCGACAGGATGCTGGTGCCGTGACCTATCGGGTGGCCGAATCCCATCTTGAAGGCCCACAGGACCCACACGATCAGGACGATCGCGAATGTCGCGAACGTCAGCATCATGCTGTTGATCGACCAGCGCTTCTGCATCACGCCGCCGTACAAGACGACGAGTCCAGGAACGCTCATCAGGCCAACCAGCGTGGCTGCGGTGAGCTGCCACGCGTTGTCCCCCGGGTTGAGCCAAGTTGGACTTGGAGTGAGCATCGTTCTCCTTGTTGAGGGTCGTGCGGCCACCCACCGCGAGTCGCCGCAGGGCCTACTTGGCCCAGATTTCAACCGGTAGCGTGCTCAAGGCCCGGGTTATGAACCATGGCCGCGGGTCCAGCAAACACCGGGGGCGTCTCGACATTGGGATAAAGCGATCCCGCACCCTCCGGGGAAACCGCTCCGCGTCCTGTGCGACCATCGACGAGTGGGTAGACCTGCCGCGACGCTGAGCCGGGCTTCTCGACGGCTCACGAGCCGGTGGGCGACAGCGCCGTGGGTGCTCGCGTTCCTGCACATCCACCTGCATTTCCACCTCCACCACTACCGCGGACCTGCGATCGACTACGGCGCGCTTGCGGCGGCTTCGTTCGCGAGCTGGGTCGGATTGCCAGGCCCGGGCGAGCCCGTGCTGATCGCCGCCGCGGTGCTGGCCGCCAAGCACCACCTGGGGATCGTGTCCGTGATAGTCGCCGCGTTCTTGGCCGCGATGGCCGGCGGGCTGGTCGGCTGGCTCGCCGGCTTGTGGGCTGGTCGTGGGCTGGTCACCGCCCGCGGGCCGTTTCACAAGCTGCGGCTGAAGGCGGTCGAGCGCGGCGAGGAGGTGTTCGAGCGCTATACGGTGCTCGCGGTGATCCTGACGCCATCCTGGGTCGCCGGCATCCATCGCGTGAGGCCGTTGATGTACAACATCATCAATGTCGTGACGGCCGCGATCTGGGCCGGTGGCATCGGCATCACCGCCTATCTGATCGGGCCGAGCGTGGTGGATGCGGTGGATGACTTCGGAACCGTGACGCTCGTCGCGCTCGGAGTGGGGATCGTCGCGGTTATCGGCGAGGAGATATGGCGCCGGCGACGCAAGCGTGCCCGCGCGGCGGCTGGCTGAACGCCGCCCTACAGGCCCGAGCCGGCGAACGAGATCGGCTTGAACGGCACGATCGGCTTGCCGACATCAAGCTGGATCTGGAAGTGCGCTTCGAGCGGTAGATCACGCGGGCTCGCGGTCCAGCGCTTGCCGTTGAGGAACGCGGTCACCTTGCCATGGACCGATGCCACCTGGTCCGAGCTGAGCGGCTGGCGCCACTCGTCGAAGAACATCCCGAGCGTGTAGATCCGCTTGGTCGGCGACTCGACGTGGATGATCCCGTCCGAGGCGTGGGTGTGCAGCCAGTAGTAGCACTTCTGCGCGCCGTAGAAACGGCCATACGGAGTGTTCTCGTAGACCGGATCGAGCAGGCCGATCGCCGCCGGTAGCGACCGCGAGTGGCCGTTGTCGTAGACCTGGAGGTGGATGTGGATGTGGTAGGCGAGCTGCTCGAGCGGTGCGCACTCGATCACGCCGTCGATCTTGTGCCCGGGCGAGGTCGTCGAGGCGGGCGCGAGCTCGGGGCCCTTCTCGAGCGGAATCGTCTCGGGGCCCGGCGTGGTTCCGTTGGCGGCGGTCGTAGGGGCCGCCGCCGTGCTCGTCATCGAGGAGCTGGTGGTGGCGCTCGCCGCGTCGGTCGACGATGACGAGCTGCTGCTTGAGCCGCAGCCCGCGATCAGCAGCGCTGCGCCGACCGCGAGCGTGACGATTGGCGCGCGCGTACGCATCGCGCTGAGACCGTAGCGAGAGTTGCCAGGCCGCGCCGCAGGCGGCTACGGCCAGCCGCTCAGCGCCGGCTGCCACCACCGCCGAACAGCGAAAGCAGCAGGAGGAACACGTTGAAGATGTCCAGGAAGATGCTCGCCGCGATCGGGACGGCCATGTTGAAGTTGGCCCGTGCGAGGCGGTTGAAGTCGAGCACGGTGAAGCCGCCGAAGATGACGAGCCCGAGTACGCAATAGATGATGTTGGCGTGCGGGATCGCGACGAACAGCGCGATCAGCCCGAACACGATCAGCCCGAGCAGGGCGAAGAAGAAGAAGCGGTAGTAGACCGACAGGTCCCGCCTCGTCGCATACCCGGCGGCGCCGAGACCGGCGATGAACAGCGCGGTGCTTCCCGCGGCCTGGTACAGCGCATCGGGCTGGGCCTTGGCGTAGTAGTAGAGCACCGGCGCGACCGCCAGGCCGAGCAGCAGGCCCATGCCGAAAAGGAGGCCGGTCGCGAGCTGCACGCGTCCCCGCGAGTTCGCCCAATTGAGGCCGATGACGCACGCGAACACGCCGATGAAGATCGGCAGCCCGGCGCCGCCGGTCATGTGGCGCCCGATGTACGCGCCGAGCGCGGTGCATCCGGCCGTCAGTGCGACCAAGCCCATCACGTGGCCGAACACCGTGCGCGCGCGATCGCCGCTGAGCGGCACGCCACGGCCGTAGGTCACATTCTGGTATGCGGGCATCGAATCGGTCCTCCAGTGGTTGGAATCTGGATCAGATGTTAGCCACGCTGCGGTTAGCAGAAGCTCAATTTGGTGGCGGAGCGCTGCCGGCCTCAGTCGGCGCGCGATCGTGCCCAGTCGGCGACCACATCCGCGACCCGCTCGCGCGCGCCCCGCGGCTCCCGGAAGTAATGGTCGCCCTCGAGGTCGATCCGCTCCTTGTCGGTGGAAGCGAGCGCGTTGAAGATCGCCGTCGCGTCGCTCGGGAATACGCCCGTGTCCATCGTTGGTTGGATCACGAGCGCCGGCAGGCCGATCTTCGCCAGGTGCTCGGCGCCGCCGCAGCGCGACTCCTCGAGGCTCCACATCTCGAGCCAGGTGCGGAGCGTGCTCATGATCCCGATCCCGAAGGGCCCGCGATTCGCGTGTGCCGGGTCGCCGAGGTAACAGGCAGGCGTCGGGCGCTCGGACGGGTCGAGCGTGGGGTCGACGAAGCGTGGGTCGGCCCAGGTGCGCTGGAGCGTGAACACGCGGTCAGTGACCCCCACGGCGCGCAGGCGGGTCAACTCGTTCCGCGCCCAGGCGGTGATACGGCGGTTGCGGGCGTCCTGGCCGGCGCGATAGAACCTCAGCCATTCCGGGGAGTAGGGTGGCCCGTTTGCATCGTTGTACATATCGAGCGCCGGGTCCGTGGCCAAGGGATCGAGCTCGTCGGTCACCGACGCGTCCATCCATGCCGTCAGCACCTGCGGGCGACCGGGATGTGCGGCGAGGCTGATGTAGAGATCGCCCCCGCCCTCCCCAAGCGCCTGATAGGCGGCCATCAGCGAGCCACCGCCCGAGTTTCCGAGCAGCACCACGCGTTCGGCGCCGCCCGAACGGAGCCAGTTGACTCCGAGCGCGATGTCAGCGAGCGCGATGTCGAGGAGGAAGTAGCCCTCGTTGCCGCGGAAGCGGGTGTTCCAGCCGAGGAAGCCGAAGCCACGGGCGGCCAGCGGCTCGGCGAGGTAGTGCTCGGAGAAGTCGACGTTGTAGTGGGTGGCGATGAACGCGGTCTTAGGCGCGGGCGTGTCGGACGGCGTGTAATACACACCCTGGCACGGGTGGCCGCCGGGTCCGGCTCGGCTGTCGTCGCCGGCGGGGAGCGCGACGAATTCGGTTGCGACGCTCATGGCTCACGCAGCCAGCGCTTATAGGCCTCCGGCACCGCCTTGAGCGGAATGCCGCTGAAGCTCGTGTAAGCCCCTTCCCTGGGGCTCTCGAGCAGCGCCGCGCGCGCTTCGTCGGTCCAGCTCAGCTCCGCCCGAGTGTCGAAGTTGATCTTCATCATTCGCGGCACCGACGGCGGGTTCTTTGGGTAGGAGGGCGGGAACTTGATCCCGGGGTGGGCGATCGTACGCGGCAGCAGCCACAAATGCCCGTCCGTGTGCGGCGCGTGCTCGTTGACGTGGTTGAGCCATACCTCGTCGTAGTCGTTGAGATGCGCCGGCGCCCCGTAGCTCCCCTCGGGCGCAGGCGTCGTCGGGTACGGGTGCGCGGGCGCAGCGTTGAAGAAGAACGAGCGCCCCTCGCCCCACAGCACTGCGCCGGCGGGCGGGGGCATGAAGCCCCGGCTCGAACCGAGCGCCGGCACGTCCCAGATGTTCATCTTGAACACGACTGGGTCGCCGAGCCAGCCGACCACGTCCTTGCACGGGTCGAACCCGTACGTGACTGTGTGGTACTCGCCGTGGTGCCGGACTCGCACGTCGGTCTGAATCTCGACCTCGCCGTCCGCGTGCTCGGCCGGTGAGGGGATCACCATCGTCGAGTAGTCGGTCAAGAAGCTCGAGAAGCCGACACCGTCCCACAGCTCCTCGGCCAGTTTGATCGCGGCGTCCACCGCGAAGACGAACACCGCGTTGCCCTCCTGCTCGAGTGGCCGCTCTCGATACACAAGGCCGCGCGGGATCACGGCGAAATCGCCTTCACCGATCTCCATCTCGCCGAGCTCGGTTTCGAGCATGAAGCGCCCGCGGTGGTAGAAGCGGATCTGGTTGAAGTCGACGTCCTTCTCGGCGAACGGCATCGGCTTCGAACGCTGCGAGAGGGACACCTCGACCCCATCCCCGCGTAGCAGCGGCAACGGCACCCCGGCCGCGTCGCTCGCATCGGTAGCGATCACCGCACCACAGTCGATCCCGCCGTACATCATCCGGTCGTCGGACCATCGCAGCGGAAGCCCCATGTTCCCGCGGCGAAAGATGTGCGCCCAATCGCCGAAGAAACCGCCGAGCGTGTAGACCTCGTCGAGGTACTCGCCCGTCCCCTGCGGGCTGTGCGGAATCTTGCCCCTGCGGATGTTGGAGGCCATTCAGTCGGTCCTTTCGCTTGCGGTCCGGTTTGTGGTCAGCGGTCCCTGGTCGACGTACGCGCGCTGTTCGATGAATCGGCCGTCGCGAACGGTTGCAAATAGCGCTCCCGGCAGCGTCACCGAGCTGCCGTCGTGCCTGATGTAGGTGATCTCGAGCTCTGCCGCGATCGTCCCGTCGGCCTCCAGCACGGACAACAACCTGTGACGCAGCCCCTTGACGAACGGTTCCAGTGCGCGGCCCGCCTCGCGGAAGCCGACGGGCTCCTCATTGGCGACTCGGAAGGTGCAATCGGGGGCGAGAAACTCCGCGACGGCCTCGCGGACCTGGCCGGAGTCGAGCAGCGCGTAATAACGCTCCAGCCACGCGACGGTGTCGGGCTGCGCATCCACCCGGCCAGCATCCCAGAACCTGATAGACAGGAGCGATGGGAAAGATCAACGTGTCCGCCGAGCGCACCATCGACGCGCCGGCACCCGCGGTCTACGGATACATCGCCGACCACCGCGAACACCATCCGAACTTCCTTCCGCCGCAGTTCTCCGATTTCAAGATCGAGAGCGGCGGCGTCGGCGCGGGAACGATCGTCACTTTCAAGACCACCGCAGGCGGGCGCACGCGCGCCTATCGGATGGAGGTGCAGGAACCCGAGCCAGGCCGGGTGATGGTCGAGCGCGACACGAACTCCTCGATGGTCATGACCTGGACCGTCACGCCCGAGGGCGATCACTCCACGGTGCACCTTGAGACCGAGTGGGAAGGCGCCGGGGGGATCGGCGGCTTTTTCGAGCGGACGTTCGCGCCGCGCGTGATGCGCGGGATCTACGAGGACGAACTCGGGCGACTCGACGATTACGCGCGCTCCCAGCAGAGCGCAGCGGCAGCGCCCCCAGCGAGCTGATGCGCCCGAACCGGCTGTTCGAGTCGACTGATCCGGACGTCGTCCGGGATCTGATCCGCCGCAACCCGTGGGGCACGCTCGTCTCGAGCACCGCGAATGGCCTGGTCGCGTCTCACTATCCAATCCTCAATGACGAGGATGCGCCCGACCTGACGGTGCTCACGCACGTGGGGCAGCCCGACGACCAGATCCACGACTTCGGCGATCGCGAGATGCTGCTGATCGTCCAGGGCAGGCACGGCTACATCAGCCCGAGCTGGTACGTGGATGAGCCGATGCCGGTCCCGACCTGGAACTTCAGCGTTGCGCACTGCTACGGCGTGCCGCAGGTGCTCGGGGCAGATGAGAACTACGAGGTCCTGTCGCGGCTTGTCGAGCACTTCGAGCGTCACGTCGACGAGCCGGTGCTGCTCGAGCGCGCGTGGGCCGATCCGATCGCTCAGCGAACGGTCGGGATCCGGCTGCCAATAACCCGCTTCGAGTGCAAGGTGAAGCTGAGCCAGAACAAGAACGACGAGACGCGGAGGCGTGTGATCGAGGCGCTGCGCGCGCCGGGTCCCTACAGCGATCCGGAGCTGGCCGAGGAAATGGAGCGCGAGCTGCGCGCTGCTACTTGACGGGCTTGACCGACCAGCTGAGCGTCTTCTGGCCGATGCTGGTGATCACGGTCACCTGGATCGCGATCGGCTCGTTGAGCGACTGCGCTGGGTACGTCACCTGGTTGGTGATCTTCCCGTCCGTGAAGTCGTGCACGTACGGGCTCTCCTTGCCGACGACCGTGCCGTTGTACGTGAAGCGGGTCTCGATCTTGCCCGAAAGGGGCTTGCCGTTCGCATCGGTGGCGGTGACCGTGTAGGACCACTTCGTATTGATCTTCGGGTTGTGGTTCTCGCCCGTGAGCGTCGCCTGCATCGGCCCCTTGAGCGCGGCCGTCGTCGTGGTCGTATGCGTCGTCGTCGTGTGCGTGGTGGTGGTCGTCTTTGACGTGGTGGTTTTCGAGCTCGTCGTCGTCTTCGACGTGGAGGTCTTTGTGGTCTTCGTCGTCTTGTGCGTCTTGTGCTTTGTCGGCTTGTGGTGGGCCTTCGTGCTCGTCGTCGATGACGTGCTCGAGGTGGTAGCCGAGGCGACGGCGCTCGTCGTGCTCGACTTCGAGCTCGAGCCGCATGCGCCGAGCGTCAATGCGGCCGCGAGGACGGCCAGAACCGTGGTGACTCCCGTTTTCACGGTCGGGCAGCTTACTGAGCGTCGCGCAGCGCAGTAGCCAGGGCGCCCGAAAGGGTCCCACGCCGCGCGACGGCGATGCCCGACTCAAGCCCGAGCCAGTCGCGCACCTGCTCGAGTTCCGCGGCCAGCTCGGACGCGACGTGCTCGAGCTCCACGTCGTCCTCGGCGTGCGCGCTCTGTACCCGCAGCACGCCCGCCTGGCGGTCGGACTTCAGGTCCACCCGCGCGACGAGTCGATCGCCGAGCAGGAACGGCAGCACGTAGTAGCCGTAGATGCGCTTGGGCGCGGGCGTATAGATCTCGATCCGGTAGACGAAGTCGAACAGCCGCTCCACACGTGCCCGGAACCAGACGAGCGGATCGAAGGGGGAGAGCAGCGCGCGTGCGTGCACCGCGCGCGGCCTGCGAGCACCCGGCCACATGTATGCGGGCGCATCCCAGCCCTCCACGTCCACAGGCTCAAGCTCGCCGGCAGCTACGAGCTCGGCCACCTGTGACTTGGAGTCCGAGCGCGGGAGCCTGAAGTAGTCGCCGAGGTCGGGCTCGGTGGCGATACCCAGCGCGCGCGCCGAGATCCTGAGCAGCTCGCGCTGGGCCTCGTCCTGGCTCGGGGTCGGGGCCGCGAGCACCTCCTGCGGTACGACCCGCTCGGTAAGGTCGTAGAGCCGCTCGAAATTGACGCGCGCCGCCGCGCTCACGCGCCCGGTGAAGAACAGATGCTCGAGCGCGCGCTTGCCGTCGTGCCAGTTCCACATGTGACCTGGCCTCGGGTCGGGGCGGCTGAACCCGGTCGCGCTGGCCCGGATCGGGCCCTGTTCCTCGACGAGCGCCAGCGTGTCGGCCACGAGCTCCGGTTGGTCGCGCGCGAGGTCGATCATCGAGCCCCACAGCTCCTGTACGCGCAGCATCCGCCAGCGGAACAGGGGGAGCAGGTCGAACGGGATCAGCGATGCCTCGTGGCCCCAGTACTCGAACAGTCGGCGATCACGCCGGCGCCCGGGACCGTGAGCGGCCATGCGATCGAGGATCGCCGTGTCGTACGGGCCGAGGCGAGAGAACACCGGCATGTAGTGGGCTCGGGCGAAGACGTTGACGGAGTCAAGCTGGAGCAATCCGAGACGCCCGATCAGCGCGTGTATCTGTCGCGCGCCCGGTGGTTTGCTCGGTCGCGGGCGATCGAAGCCCTGCGCGGCGAGCGCGATCCGGCGTGCGGCTGCCTGGCTGATCACACCCCGTGTGCGCGAAGCACGAGTCCGCCGTCGGCGGCCGGCAGCACCGAGCGCATCGGCGGGCGACTGACCGGTGCCGCCTCGCCGTACGCGCGCGACAGCGCCACGTCGAGGACCTCGTCCGCCATCCATGCAAGCTCGTCGACCGGGCGGTGGCGATGCAGGTGAACGCCGAGGTCGACCTCCTGGATCCGTGCGCCGCGCTCGGCCGCGTCGATCAGCATCCCGATCTCGACCCCGTATCCACAGACGAACGGCAATGACCACGCGAGCTCGCGGGTGGCGGCGGTCTCGCCGCTGAGCGGCTGGCGCAGTGTCGCGAGGTCGGGAAACAGGCGCCGGAGCAGCGGGCGCGCCAGCAGGTGGTTGACCCGCCCGCCACCCTTCGGATCGTCGCCCAGTGGCCGGCGGTAGCGCGCCTTGACGAGATCTGCGGCCCCGGCGCGGATCGGATCGGTCAGACCATCCACGTACGTGGGAGTGACCGACGTGCAGTCCGCGTCGAGCCACACGACGATCTCGCCGGTCAGCACCGACAGCGAGCGCCACATCGCGTCGCCCTTGCCGAGCACTGGGCCGAACTCCGGCAACAGCGCCGCCTGCTCGTACACCTCGGCACCGAGGCGCACGGCCAGATCCCCGGTCCCATCCGTGGAGTCGTCGACTACCGCGAGCTGCTGTACAGCTCCGGATTCGAGTAGCTCGACCATCGGCTCGAGGACCGCGCCGATCGTCTCGCGCTCGTTGCGAGCCGGGAGGCAGATCGAGATCGAGGCGCTGATGTCGAGCATGGGCGGAGTATGCCGTTTGCCGGTCCTGGTCCTGGGTGGCGCTGCCACCGCCCGTCGGGCCATATTCCGGTGCGATGCGGAGAGCCGCCGTGGCGGGTACGTGTAGGGCTGCGCTCGATAATCCGGCGCTGTTTAGCCGACGTCCTGCGCGTAGGCCTGGCCCATCCTCGTCAGCCGGTTGCGCCCGTCGAACAGCGACGAGACGCGCCACGCGGGCGTGTCCCAGCCGTCGTCGGTGAACCAGGCGTAGCGCTCCACGAACGGCAGCGAGTTCAGCAGGGCGGTGACGGCCTGCATGTAGTGCTTGGCGCGCGCATATGTGGGCGCGTGCTCCATGTATATGCCGCGGGCGCGGAGGTTGATCGTGCCGATCTCGGTCACCCAGATCGGTAGGTGGTATTTCGCGTTCAGCGATACGAGCAGACGCTTCAGCTGGCCGATCGCTTTCGGGTTCGTGAAGTCCTGATACACGTGCACGGTCAAGAAGTCGATCCGGAGATGACGGGCGCGGGCGAGCCTCATGAAATGCGCCAACCAGCCGTCATCGGGGACGGCCGGCGCCGGTGCCCCCAGTTGGAGCCCGGTCGACTCGAGCCACGGCCAGAGGTCCGCGGCCTGCACCGGCGTCATGTTCGACTGCTCGGCGTCGTCGGGCTCGTTGAAGCCGAGCAGGTAGGTAGCGCGCCCGCGTTCGCGGTCCGCAGTCAGCGCCGTGATCACCTGCCGGGTAACAGCCCCCGCGCCCCAAACCATCGGAACCCACTGAACGCCCCGAGTGTGGAGCGGCGGCCGCCTCCACGACCAGTCGTAGGCCCAGGAGACATTCAGCTGGTGGAGCTTTGCCGGATCGCTGGTGAGGTATTTCGAGGACGCGATGCCCTGCTTCGAAAGCGTCGCGATAGCCCGCTTCAAAAACGACGCCCCTCCGGCGTCGCTAACCCCGACCCAGCCGATGAGTCCGGTTAAGAACGCCGCCAGAGCGGCGGCGCGTAAGCGTGCTGACATGCGAGTAATCCAATCAAGGTAGCGCCGCCGATGACTTTTCGTCCCCAATAGGGTCGAACGAGGCCTGGCTCCTACAAGAGAGTCCAAGACTCCAGAGGCCGGCTAGCTGAGGTACTTCGGCCCCGTCTCGTCGTCCCACCGGTATCGCTCGAGCGCCGGCAGCGACGAGCGCGCGAGCGAGACGCGGTACTCCGGGTCGCTGCGCTTACCGACGTTGGGGCGGTCCTTGAGCGGAGGTTCAGCCTTGCGCCACTCCGTGCTCGGCACGAGGTACACGTCCGGATCCGCCGAGTCGCCAACTAGCACGATCGCGGCGTAACGGTCCGGGAAGATCGGGAACCGTTGCTCGAGGCGCCTCCTTCTTACTCGGGCTTCTCGTCTTTGAATTCGCGTGCCGCGTGGAGGATGCCCGCGTGATCGGCTTGGCAGCCCGGACAGCTCTTCAGGTGGATCGCCGTCCCGGGATAGACGCTCGCCGGATCCTGGCCGGCCAGCTCGAGCTCGACGTAAGCGTCGAGGATCGCCTCGCCTGCCGTGCACCCGGCGTCTCCGTCCTCGGCGCGGAGCAGCTTGTTCAGGTCTCGCCGGTCGGCCATCAGGCGGCGTCCTCTCGAACTACGGGATGCCCGGCCGCGGCCAGGCTGGCGCGCAGGTTGCGTCTGGCGTCGAACAGGTTCTTGTAGATCGCGTTGCGGTTCGTTCCGAGCTCGATCGCGAGCACGTCGATCGGAACCTCGTTCAGGGCGATCGCGACGAACACCTCACGCTGACGGTCGCTCAGGTTCCCGATCGCGGTCGAGAGGGCGTGAAGCTGCTCCAATCGTTCGAGCCGGTCGGTGGGGTGGGCCGCGAGCTCATCCGGCAGCTGCTCGAAAACGAGCTCGTCACGGCTCGGTGGATGGTGTTGCCAGGCGTGACGCGCGACCTTGCTCGAGACCTCGAACACGGCGAACTTGTAGGCCCAGGTTGTCAACCGGCTGAGCCCGCGGAACTCGTCGAGCTTGGCGAGCGCGTACTCGCGGCGCGGGTTCCCGGGACTTAGCTGCTCGACCCACTGTTGCGATTCCCGATCCGGTGGCGTGGGCGCGATCCTACTCAGTAAGAACCGGGCTCGGCGGGACACTGACAGCCTGGACCGCCCACGAACGAAAGGCCCGCGTGATGGCCCAGCAACCGATCATCGTGTTCGACGTCAACGAGACGCTGCTCGATCTGGAGACGATGGGTCCGACC
>Ga0335074_10012240_pt1 | contig 12033 bp, 12 predicted proteins | sample Lox_Sample_23_FD_206715 | JGI IMG/M metagenome (GOLD analysis project Ga0335074, IMG submission 206715) | Soil microbial communities from Loxahatchee National Wildlife Refuge, Florida, United States - Lox_Sample_2.3 | ecosystem: Environmental > Terrestrial > Soil > Wetlands | place: USA...
CCGCCGGCCTTTTACCTTCGAAGGCATCCTGCAATAGCGCGCGGATGCCTTCGCGCGTGATGGGCTGCGGATTGTAGTAGGGGTTTTGCACGGCAAGGTCGGCAGCTCGATCCAGATCGGCCGCTTTCATGCCGATCGCCTCAAGCGAAGTCGGCGCTCCGAGTGAAGAGGCGAGGCGGAAAAGGCCCTGGGACGCTGACTTCGCGTTAAGCGCACGCGCGATTCGTGACATGGCTTCGGGAGCCGAGGGCGCGGTATAGGCGGCCGCATGGGGCAAGATCACGGTGTGCGTTTCGGCGTGGGGCAGATTGAAACTGCCGCCGAGGGTGTGGCAGAGCTTGTGATGCAGCGCCATTCCAACCGAGCCGAGCGACACGCCGCCGAGCCAAGCGCCATAGAGCGCGTTCGAACGAGCCTCCAGATTCGTGGGGTCCTTGATCACCAACGGGAGCCCAGCACCCAAGGCTCGGATGCCTTCTTCGGCGAGCATCGAAATGATTGGATTGGCGTCTTTCGAATACAAGGCCTCCACGCAATGCGCGATAGAGTTCATGCCGCTGGTGGCCGAGAGCGCAGGCGGTAAAGTGAGTGTGAGCGCCGCGTCGTACAAAACCGTTTTCGGAAGAACGCGCGGGTCGCGGCCGGTTTTCTTTAACCCGCCTTCCGTGATGCCCCAAATCGGCGTCATCTCGGACCCGGCGTAGGTGGTCGGAATCGCGAGAATCGGCAGCGTGGAAACGAGCGCGATCGCTTTGGCGAGGCCCGTTGTCGATCCGCCTCCGATGGCGACGCAGCAATCCGCGTCCATTGTTTTGGCGCGTTCCCGCGCCTGCTCCGCGATCTCGATGGGCACGTGCATCACGGCCTTGTCGAACAATCCCACTGCGCGATCGCCCAGCCGATCAGCGATTTCTTGTCCTTGGCTGCGCTGCTCGGGTGTGGACAGCACCAGAGCCCGATGCGCGCCCACACGCTCGATTTCTTCCGGTAATTTTTCAAGACACCCCACGCCAAAAACGACACGCGAGGGGAGCATGTCGTAGGCGAACGCCAGCGGCATGGGCGAACCTAAGCCTGTCCGGCGTGAGCGCGCGCGGTACGTTCATTCAGATCGCGAAGAACGCTGAGCTCCGTCTCGGTGGGCGGTTCGCTGGTCGCAAGCTGCGGCGCTACTTTCAGCTTCCAGCCGGTGGATTCGATCACTTTTTCCACCGCGACGCCGGGATGGATGCTTGTGAGCGTGAGCTCTTTGGTTTCAGGATCGGGCGTCATGACGCCCAGGTCCGTGATCACCGCCACGGGCCCTTTGCCCGGCAGATTCAACTTCGCCCGGCTGTCGCCTCCCGTGAAATGGCCGCCGGACGTAACGAAATCGAGCTTTTCGATAAAGGCGCGCTTGTTCTGCCGCAGCGTGATCAGGACTTCTTTGGACGATGCCGCAATCTCGGGCGCTCCGCCCGCGCCAGGCAGACGCACGGACGGCTTGTGATAATCGCCGATCACGGTCGTATTAATGTTGGCGAATTTGTCGATCTGCGCGGCGCCGAGGAATCCCAGATCGATGCGCCCGCCCTGCAGCCAATAGGCGAAAATTTCAGGGATGGAAACCACGGCGTCCGCTGTTTCCGCCAACTCCCCGTCGCCGATCGAGAGCGGCAACACGGTGGGCTTGGTCCCAATGCAGCCCGATTCGTAGATCAACACGGTATCCGGGGCATGCGTGAGCCGCGCGAGATTCGCGGCCGCGCTTGGCAGTCCGATGCCTACAAAGCACGACGCGCCGTTGCGGATCATGCGAGCTGCGGCGATGGTCATCATCTCGTCGGCGGTGTATTTGGTCTCAGGCATGGGTCACCACCGGTTCCAGGCTGCGCTTAAATTCGTCAAAATCCTTGGTTGAGAGCACGTGCTTTTGCATCCAGGCCTGGAAGGTTTCGCGTTCGCGCGCAATGGGGTCCCATTTCTTATAAAAAGCGTTGTTGCGCGGATAATAGCCCTGCGCATAGGACGGAAACGCCCCGCCTTTCACCTCGCTCACTGCCCCGATCACCCAGGAAGGCAGCACCACGGAGTTGGATGGAGCGTTCAGATCGTCCACGATCTCCTCCACCGTAACCACTGTGCGTTTAGCCGCGAGAATCGCTTCCTTTTGAACGCCGATCACGCCCCAGATCAGCACGTTCCCCTTGCGATCGGCCTTCTGCGCGTGAATCACGGTGACGTCCGGCCGAATCGCGGGAATGGCAGCCAGCTTTTCGCCGGTGAACGGGCAATCGATAAACTTCACGCGATTGTACTTCGGCAGATCGGTGCCGACGTATCCACGCAGCAACCCAAACGGCAGATGCGCCGCGCCGGCTGCATACGCGGCGGCCATGCCGGCATGCGCATTCTCTTCGAGCGCGAGCGGAGTTGGCCAGCCTTGCTCCACGGCGTCGCGCAGGCGATGCAAGGAGCCGACGCCCGGATTCCCGCCCCAGGAGAAAATCAGCTTCGACGCGCAACCCGAGCCGATCAGTTGATCGTAGATGAGATCGGGCGTCATGCGGACCAGCGTCAGATTGCGGCGGCCCTGCCGGATGATCTCGTGCCCGGCGGCGAAAGGAATCAGGTGAGTGAAGCCCTCCAGGGCCACCACGTCACCGTCGCGAACCATTTCCTGGATCGCTTGTTTGAGTGGAAGAATGTGCGCCAAATTGTGATTATGCCACGAAGCGCCGTGGCTCTCATCTTACGGGAGAAGCCCGAGGACGGTGTCCGCAGCCCGCGTCCGGAAGTTCGGATCGCGATAGACCCAGATGTTCCCCTCGAACGACCCAGTCAGAACGTTGGCCTGAGATGTGATCTCGATATCGTCGCCATCCATGGACCAAGTCAGCGAATTTCCGCTCGCGATCACATTCGGGGCGAATTGCCCGCCCGCCGCCTTGGGATCGGAAACGGCGATCGCGTAGGAGCCGTGGCCGGGAACGTCGACGCGGGCTGCAGTTCCAACAATCCATGCAGGTGTCATGCCGATATCCTGCCCGTTCACGCGCAGCGCGATATCCTTCAGCGAAAGTTGTTCTGCCGCTGAAATGTTCGCCGTGACGCTTGCCCGGATGTGGCGGCGGATCGCCTATGGGACGCAGGGCTTCATATACTTTCTCACCCGCCGACGAATTGTACGGGACCTCGAGTGCGACCGCTTCGCCCACTGTCACAAAATGGAACTCACGAGAAGAAACCGTGGGAACTCCGGTCGCTGCGACGATGAGCCCCAACTGTAAGCTCCCGGACAAGTCGTGACGTCGTCGATCTCGTGAGCCCCGCGCCAAGTCAAGATTGGCGATTCCATCGTCATGATGGGCGAGAGTGCCGAAGGCAAGCATTTCCCAGCTATGTTGCATCTATATATGGACGACGTCGACGGGGTCTATGCCCGCGCGATCGAAGCCGGCGCCCAATCGATTCGCGTCCCTGCCGATCAGCCTTACGGCGATCGCTCGGGAGGCGTGGAGGACGCGTCCGGCAATCAATGGTGGATCTCGACGCACGTGGAAGATGTGTCTTCCGATGAGCTCGAGCGCCGCATGAAAGCAGCTAAGACATAGTGGCCCACGCTCTTTTTGAGCGCGTGCTCCACAATGAATTTGTCCGGCACAAGCTGCGCCGCTCAGGCCCGGGCCTGGGCGCTTTTGAGCTCGAACACGTAGAATACCTGGTCGACATTGCTCCCGCGAAACAGGAGTTGACGGCTCTCTTTCCGCGGGACCTGGAAAACCCGGATGAGGGAATAATCGTGATCAATCCAATCCCACGTAACATGCGCCGGCGATTGGGATTCCCACGGCCGCAAGACCAAGAACGTCGGATGGAAGAACTTCAGCATACTTGGAAGGTTGCGCTGGTCCGGATGCCGGCGCAGAAACTCGACCACCTTGCGATTGCAAAGACCGGGATAGTCGTAGACCTCAAGCCTGGAGTAGTAACCAATGTAGCCGAGCGGCTCGCATCCGATGGTGTCGCCATTTTTCGAGATGGCTTTCAGATAGAGCCCGATGGCCTCCCGATTCCCGACTTCCACGTATTGCTGGACGTGCTTTTCAGCCCGCATGGTCACGGGCATAGCAATGAGGAACGCGGCTGTGTAGAGGGCGCCAAATCCGGCGGCAATCGCGGTGCGGGTCGCCCGCTGCGGAATAAAACGGATCAAATACCCGAGACCGTACATGCTTCCGATCACAGCGACTGCGGTGAAGGGAGGCGTATACCATCCGAAAATGTCCGGCACCAGGAAGGTAAAGTATGCGAGATAGGTCGCGATGAAGGCATAGATCAAGAAGGCATTGCGATCGCGCCGGCGAAACATTGCCAGTACTCCGGGCAGCAACAGCAGAGCCATGCAATGAGAAATGATGCGATGCCGGTCCCACAGGTCCTGAAACCAGGTGCCGTTTCCTCCGTAGACCAGTCCCAGGGTTACGAAGGGACCGAAACCGCTGCGGACGGCCTTGAAAACGTCTGCCGCGGCCCGGGCGAATTGCCGCTGGCGGAGCGCGGTTTCGAACACTGGCAAGAAGCCGCCATAGCCGATCGATTTCGCATATACGGTGTTCGGGATGGGGCTTCCGTAGTAGGCGAACGTAAAGATGATCCAGGGGCCGTAGACGCAGACCAGTCCAGTGACTAACGGCGCCATGGACTTCCAAGTTCCAGCTTTCCAGCTGCGCCACAGTTCAAAGGAACAGGCAATCGCGACCCAAATGGCCGCATCGGGACGCGCGAGAAGACAAAGCCCGAGCGATATGCCTTTCTCCAATTGCGAGCGCCGTTGGAAACACCAGAAGGAGTAGAGATAGGCGACGATGGTGATCTCGGTTTCCATCCCCGCCATTCCCCACAGAATCTGGTGATGCTCAAATGCGAGATAGGCAGCGGCGGTGAGGGCAAGGATGGGAGGTAATTTCAAATAGGTGCATATTTCGAAACCAAGGTACACCGCAACGCCACCCAGCAATGCGGATACGAGTTTTATGAAATTGAGCCCGAATCCGCGATACAGCAACTCCCCTAGCAGGGGCACGAGAACGCTCAGGGGACTGGTGAAGCCGTGCAGCGGTGGTTCATCGGACGGGGTATGCGTGAGACCGAGGCCGGCCGCGGCATTTTCGGAATGTTGCACGGAAATGAGGGCGTCTTCCCAGGTTCGTTGCGTATAAATCCAAAAGAACAGGCGGACGGCAATTGCGAGAACGATGAGAGCGATGAGGAGAATGCGATAGGTATTTTGCAAGTTGGCGGCCTTGGCGGGGGCTGAAGGATCGGCTATATTTACGCTTGGCCGGTGGGGTTTGAAGGTGGAATCCATGCTGATTTCCTGGGCCTGAAGGGATAGTATAACCTGGGCTCTTTAACGCGTCGGATTTTGCAGAGGGGGGTATGTCCAAAAAGGGTAGAAACGGATGCGTTCGCACGAGTGCGTGCGCTACAACACATGTGCCACAACACAATAGCTATGCGGCATCACAACGGATCAGCTGGGGCGCGCTAGAATAGCGATTCATGCAGCGCCGCCTCGCGCTCGCCTTTCTGCTGCTGGCCACCGAGGCAATCTACCTTCCTTGGTTCGTTTTGCGCGGCACCAACACGCTCTATGGTTGGGACTACATGTTTTTGCATGCGCGGCGTCTGGCCTTTGCGCGCGATGCTCTGCTGGGGCCGGCCATCAACTGCCTGGCTGGTATCCGCGCGAGATGCTGGGCACGCCGTTCGCGGCAAATCTGGCGCCGCGGCGGCAGGATGGACCTTCGCCTGTGCGGGAACGTTCGCGTCGCAAGTGATGGTTGGGCATCTGGTGAATCTGGAAGCGTATCCGGCGCTGCCGCTTTTGTTGTGGCTGGCGGATCGCGCGGTGGCGCGGGGCGGGCGCGCCGATATTTTCGCGCTGGCTTTCGGCACGAGTTGTGTGGTCTTGGCCGGGCATCCTCAGATTCCGGCGTATGCGGTGGCGGCGGCATTGCTTTACGTCGTGTGGCGTGGACGAACAAAACTGTCAGGCGCGATTGCGCTTGGGATCGGCGCGACGATGATCGCCTGGTGGCCGATGCTGCTGCTGATCCGGCGCAGTTCACGGGCGCTGCCGCTCGATCGCGCGGCGAACGACGTCACGTTGCCGTATCACCGGCTGCTCGGACTGATCGCGCCCGGGGTCGATGGCTGGCCGGCCGGCGTCGCTCCTGTCGCGTGGCATTTGTTCGCAGGCTACTCACCGTATTTTTGGGGCACGTTCGCCTATATCGGGATTTTGCCGCTGGCGGCGGCTGTGATCTTGGCCGCGATCTGTGTGCAGCAGCGGCGCTGGCCGGAATCGCGGTGGCTCTTTCTCGCGGTGATTGGGATCGTGGCGCTGCTGGGTGCGCTGCCGCTGCTCGATCCGTTGCGCGATGCGCTGCACCTGACGATCTTTCGCAGTCCGGCGCGGTTGCTGTATGTCTGCGCGTTTTCGCTGGCTGTCGCGTTTGGGGCCGGGATGGATGCTCTCGGACGCTTTCCCCGGAGATTTGCCCTTGCTGCGATCGCCATCTGTCTCGTGTTCCATGGTTGGGAGCTTGGCCACGTTTCGCGGCTGTTCCTTACTCCGGGTCCATTGCATCCGCTGGCGATCCCCGAATTCGCGAGTGAGTTGGGATGCGGCCGCATCGCGGTCAGCCGTGTTCTCGACCTGCGCCTCCCGTACGATCATGACGATGCCGGGGGCTTCGACGCCATTTTTCTGGCGACGACTTATCGTGCGCTGCTGGCATTGACGGGCGCGAATCCGCGCTTGAACGAAGAAGTTCTGGACGCGTCCACCGGGGCGGTGCCGGCGCTGCAAGCCACCGGCGTGGAGTTTGTGGTGCCGTGGCCGGAGAGAAAAGATCTGGAACTGGTAAGGCCGCGGCGGGACTCAAAATGTATCGCGTGCCCAATCCGGCGCCGCGCGCCTACAGCCGGCCGGATTCCGATCACATTGTGGCCGCGCGCTCTGCGACACAAGCCGGTGTCGTCCATATTTTGGAGGCTTATGATCCCGGGTGGACCGCTGAAGTCGACGGGGCATCTGCGCAGGTTCGGGCGGCGGCGCCGCTCGGCATGGATGTACCTGTACCGGCGGGCGATCGTCTGGTGCGGCTCGCGTATCACACGCCGGGGCGAACAACCGGGGCATTGCTGTCGCTTGCGAGCCTGTGCCTGCTGGGATTCCTGGTGATGAAATCTTGAATCACGTCCGCGGCCTGTGTGTGCCCACTGGCTGCCCGTAACGACGCGCCGATGCGCTGGGCCGCGGTTCGGAATCGCGGGACGGCCAGAACGTGTTCGATGCTCTCGCGTAGTTTGCCCTCTTCCAACAAGACACCGGCGCCCAACTCGGCCACGCGCGCCGAAATCCAGAATTGATCGGCCGCTTGCGGCGCGAGAAGCATGGGAGCGCCGAAGTGTAAGGCCTCCTGGACGCTATTCATCCCGCCGTGAGTCACGACGACTGCGCAGCGCCGCAGCAGTTCGAGCTGCGAAACCTGGGTGCGCTTTCCGTCCAAGATTAGGATTTCCCACGATGCAGTGGCGAGTTCGGCCGCGCATCGCGCGAAGAAATCAGGTGAGTGAAGCCCTCCAGAGCCACGATGTCGCCATTGCGAACCATTTCCTGGATCGCTTGTTTGAGTGGAAGAATGTGCGCCAAATTGTGATTATGCCACGTTATTTGAGGCATGTTCCGTGAGCTGTGCGGAACATGAATCGCGTCACCGGACACAAGCGCATAGCAGATGTCCTCCGCCGGAGACGGCGAGGCGATCGGAACGGCCGGCGAAATAGCGGGCATTGATCTCGTCGCAGCCCAGGTCTTCGATTTCGCCAAAGCCAGCCTGGGCAAGATCGCGGGCGAGCGCAGCGGGGTCGAAGAAAAGCTGGAAGGGTTCTCCGGCGAGGGCCACCCGGGCAGAAAGCGCATCGAGCGCGAGTTGCTGCAACGGAGTGAGAAGCGACCGGTCGACCGCGAAGTCGAATGCAACACCAGTTCCCGAAGGCAACCCAGAGATGAATTGCACCGTCCAATCGAATGCAGGCCGCGAAAGATAGGGAGTGACGCCGAGCCAGGAGAAGAAAGCGCTCGCGTTGCAGCGAAAGCCGGCAGCCGTCAATTGATCGGCCAGGGACTGGCGCTCGAAATCGACCGAGGCGAACGTCAGGGTGCCGGGAACGCCGATTCCTGCGTCGCAGAGCCGCTCCCGCTTCCATTCCTGGGTAGCCGGATGATCGACCTCGACGACGCGGAGTCCGGCGGCTTCGAAAGGATTGCGATAGGCGAAGGTGTCGAGTCCAGCGCCGAGCACGACGTATTGCCGGACACCGCGCTCGACGGCGCGGGCAAGCTGATCCTCCGCGTAGCGGCTGCGTACGGCAATGAATGCCCGCAGGGCGCGCGAGAAAGGATGCGCGGCGGTGGAGGGCGGTTCGGATTCGGGGCCGGCAATCGCGGCGGCGAGCGGGTCCTCGAATATCAACGGCCGATCGAGAACCTGGTGGGACGCGCGCCGCATCGCCACCCGCTGAGCGGTCCTGCTAGGTTGCACGTCTTGCGTAAATGGGCCCTCCGGACCCAATGTACAACGCCCCGCAAGTAGCATGGAATCATGAGCGACAACTTTCTCGAGGGAAAAACTGCGGTGGTGACCGGGGGGACGCGGGGGATCGGCTATGCGATCGCGGCTGCTTTGGCGGGGGCGGGCGCCACGGTGGCTATCTGCGGACGCAGCGAGGCGGCGGTGTCGGATGCTGTAAGGCGGCTGACCAGTGCTCCAGCCGGAGGCTCCAAAAGTAAAGTGATGGGAAAAGCTGCCGATGTAAGAACAACCACATCGGTAGAGGAATTGTTCGAATGGGTGGACCGGGAAGCGGGTGGCATCGACATCCTGGTGAACAACGCCGGGATTGGGATCTTCAAGAGCACCGCGGAGCTGACCGCAGAAGAGTGGCAGAAGACCCTGGAAACGAACCTTTCGGGACCGTTCTATTGTTCGCGCGCCGCGCTTGCGCGCATGAAGAATCGGAGGGCGGGCTACATCATCAATATAGGTAGCCTAGCCGGTAAGGATGCTTTTGCAGGTGGGGCAGCTTACAACGCTTCGAAATTCGGATTGACCGGGTTCACCGAGGCGATGCTGCTGGATCATCGGTACGATAACGTGCGAGTGACTCACATATTGCCGGGAAGCGTCGATACAGAATTCAGTGGCGGAACGGCTAGAGCTGATTGGAAGATAGCGCCAGAGGATATTGGAGAGATCGTTCTCATGCTATTGCGAATGCCTGAAAGGACTCTGGTAAGCCGGGTTGAAGTTCGACCCTCCAAGCCTCGCAAGTGAGCTTGCAAAGTAGGCTTTGACAACGGCCCGAAAGTATGGCATGCAATTTGCTCTTGGAAAGTCGGAAGTCGCAGTGAAAGGGGCCCAGAAGAAAATGTCACGGGTTAACGTTCCTTTAGATCCAACGCGCACTGGAAGGGATGCAGAAGTCCTGGAAGGTAGCTTACGGCGGATGATCGTCGGACAAGACGAGGCCATCCAGCAGATCGTGAATATTTACCAAATGCACCTGACAGGAATGTCGCCGGCCGGACGTCCGATCGGCAACTTCCTCTTTCTTGGGCCAACTGGTTCGGGCAAGACCCGCATTGTAGAGGCGACAGCGGAAGCGCTGGTACGCAACCCGCGCGCGGTGATCAAGATCGATTGCGCGGAGTTTCAGCATAGCCACGAGATCGCAAAGTTGATCGGTTCACCTCCCGGATACTTGGGGCATCGTGAGACGCATCCCTTATTGAGCCAGGAAGTGCTGAACCAGTATCATTCCGAAACATGCAAGCTGAGCTTTGTGTTATTCGATGAGATTGAGAAAGCCAGTGACGCACTATGGAATCTTTTGCTGGGCGTGCTAGACAAAGGAACGCTCACTCTCGGCGACAATCGTAAGGTTGATTTCTCCCGCGCGCTGATTTTCATGACCAGCAACCTGGGTGCTTCCGAAATGGCAGCGCTGGTGAATCCCCGGTTGGGTTTCAATGCCCCAGAATGCGCGCGCCAGTCCCAAAACGGGATCGTGGATGAGAAGTTGAGCGGGAAGATGGTGCGGAGCGGCGTTGAGGCGGCTCGGCGCAAATTCACTCCCGAGTTCATTAACCGTCTCGACAAAATCGTGACGTTCAAACCGCTCGGAACGTGCGAACTGCGGCGCATCCTGGACATCGAGCTCAACCTGGTGCAGCAACGCATTTTCAATACCTCCCCCGACCGGTCCTTCGTCTTCAAGGCGAGCGCGGCCGCCAAGGATTTCCTCCTGCAAGAGGGCACGGATTTGAAATATGGCGCCCGTCATCTGAAACGCGCGATTGAGCGGCTCCTGGTGCAGCCGATGTCGAACCTGATCGCCACAGATCAAGTTCGCGGAGGAGACTGCGTCAATGTCGATTTCGATGCCACCGGCAATGCGCTCACGTTTGTGAAGGAAGCCGAAGGGCTGCCAGTGCATGCAATGGCGGACCTGGTGGATCGTTCCATCTCGCTGCCGGCCTTCGCCATGGCCAACAGCGCGTTCATCGAAGCAGGCAAAACGCAAAGCGCACGATCGTCCAAGCGCGCCTAGGCGTACCAAATCGGGGTGCGGCGGATTAACTAGCGCATTCGCCGCGCCCTAACTGCAGCGAATACTCAACGTCGTCTCCCCAATCCCGGTACATCTCTGGCGCCAACTCAGGCGGCTTGACCAGATCATTGGTCATGCTCCGGAAAGTTTCCACCTTGTAGCGCATCACATACTCGCGGAAGCTCTCCCCATCCAGCCGACTCTCGATGTAGTGGCCGAGAACCCGCCGCACTGCCTCGGGTGCTAGGCGCGCAGGAATACTCTGTACCGCGACCCCAAAACGCATGATTCCACCGGAATCGTAGCCGCCGCCGAGCAACATCAGATAGTAGGGAACTTCTTTGCCGCCGATTTTGCGCGCATTACCGTAGAAGCCGATGTCGCCAATCCAATGCTGTCCGCAGGAATTGGGGCACCCGCTCACTTTGATATTCAGCTTACGCACCAAAGGATCGGAGAAATCCTTCACTACATTCGAAAGTGCTGAACCGAGGTTCATCGATTTCGTCAGCGCCAGATTGCAACTGTAAGCTCCCGGACAAGTCGTGACGTCGTCGATCTCGTGAGCGCCTGCGCCAGCTAGCTCGATTTGATCGAGAGCATGAAAAACCTGTGGCAATGTCCGCAAGGGTACATAAGCCAGAACCAGATTTTGATCGATGGTCACGCGTAGAAGCCCGTCGCCTGCGGTCCGCGCGATTTGCGCCAGGCCATGCATTTGATTCCCAGTCAGATTTCCCTGGGCAATCTTTACCGTAACCATGGCATAGCCGGTCTGCTTCTGCTCGCGGATGTTGGTCTCGAGCCAGCGCTCATACTCGGGCCGGGAATGGCCATTGGTCCCGAGCACGGGCGGCAACCCGGCGCCGGTTCCGAGAGGTGGTGGTGATGATTGAAAACCACCGAAACTGTCGGGAACGGCTTCGGGTGTCGCAATGCCGCCATTAGACAGGATGTCCTGGTAATTCCGCTCGATCTCGTCCTTCACCCAGTCCCAGCCGCGCTCCCGAACGACAAATTTCAGCCGCGCCTTGTTCTTGTTCTTGCGATTGCCGTGGGTGTTGAAGAGCCGAAGCACGGCTTCGCAACGGCCGACCAGGTTCTCTACCGGCACGAACTCATCGAGCAGGTGCGCCTCAACCGGCAGCGGACCCAATCCGCCACCCACCACCATGCGGAACCCGTGACGGCCGTCGCGGATCACGGCGCGCAGTCCGATATCGTGGATCGAGCCGAGCATGCAATCTTCCTTGCAGCCCGAAAAAGCGATCTTGAACTTGCGCGGCATGTTGTCGGTGAGCTGCTTATGCAGGAACGCGAAGGCCACCTTTTGCGCATAAGGGTGTACGTCGAAAACTTCGTCTGCCAGCA
>Ga0335074_10012241_pt1 | contig 12033 bp, 10 predicted proteins | sample Lox_Sample_23_FD_206715 | JGI IMG/M metagenome (GOLD analysis project Ga0335074, IMG submission 206715) | Soil microbial communities from Loxahatchee National Wildlife Refuge, Florida, United States - Lox_Sample_2.3 | ecosystem: Environmental > Terrestrial > Soil > Wetlands | place: USA...
GTTGGCCAGCGCGTAATAGAAGCCGAGCTCGGTGGACGTGTAGTAGCCCATGGTGACCGGGCCGTTGGTGTCACCGTCGGAGGCCAGGTGCGCCGTCATGAACGCGTTCATCGCCCCGTTGTTCCAGCTGTTGTGCTGGGTGGCCCAGTCGTGCGCGATGTCGTTGGTGGTCTCGCCATTCTCCGTCGGCGGGTCATTGAGCAGGTGGAATGGCTGCATGTATCCGCTGGAGTCGACCCCGGTCCCCGGCTGGAAGCCGAACTGGTCGAAGACCGGGTACTTGACCCCGCCCACGGTCTGCTGCAGCACGTCCGGGTCGGAGAACCCGCGCACCCCGGACAGCGTGCCGAAGTAGTGGTCGAACGACCGGTTTTCCTGCATCAGGATGACCACGTGCTTCACGTCGCTGAGCTGCGCGTTCGACGTGGATGCGGCCAGTGCCTTGTCGATCAGGTGCTGCTGCGCCGCGGAGGCCGCACCCGGCCGGGCCTGGGCGACGGCCGCCCCCAGCCCGATCGCCGCGGCCCCGCCGATGAACGTGCGCCGGGTTGTTTTTCCATCTGCAGTGTGCTCGCTCACCAGGGTCTCCATTCCGGGGGGCGGGTCGACGAAATGGCCCGCCGCGCGCGGGCTGGCGGAAACGATAAACAGCCCGGCTTGCCGTGTTGTGACCCGCAGGTAACATCCCGCCAAACGCTAACAACAGGGACACGCCGGCGACAACGGATCGGCGAAGTCGCTCGCGCCGCCGGGCTGCGTCCACGGCTGACGTGCAGGCCCTTCCCCGCCGTCTGGGAGAATGATCGGCGGGGAAGCCTATGACCCGCATCTGGCAGCAAACCGCCCGGTTGCGTCAGCCGGCTGTCCAGGTCGTCCCGGGCTGGCTGACGGAAGCCATGCCGACGTGGCTGCTGGCGACCGTGCGCCCGAAGCGTGCGCCGGTTCCGTGGGCCGGGATGCTCCGCGCCGCGATCGCGATCTGCCTGCCGCTGGCGGCCGGGATGGCGTCGGGCGATCGCGTGATGGGCCTGCTGATCGCCATGGGCGGGCTGCTGGGCATCGTCGTCGACAACGGCGGCCCGTACCCCGCCCGGCTGCGGCGGGTGGGCTCGGCCGCGGTGTTCGGCGGCGCGGCCGGCCTCACGATCGGCTCGCTCATCCACGGCCACGGCTGGATCGCCGTGGGCGCTCTGGTCATCGTGGCCGGCAGTTCGGCGATGCTCAGCGCCATCAGTGACATCGGCTCGGTCACCGCGCTGCAGTTGCTGGTCTACAGCTCGCTGGGCCTCGGCCCACTCGGCGCACTGCGGCCCTGGTGGCACACGGCGCTGGGCTTCATCCTCGGCACGGTGTGGGCGCTGATCCTGACCGTGCCCGGCTGGCTGCGCTCCCCATGGGCCGCGGAACAGCGAAGCGTCGCCGCGGTCTACCACACGGATGCCGACGCGCTGCGGTCGATAGGCACGCCCGGCTTTGCCCAGGCGCGGCAGGCCGGCACCACGGCGATGAATGCCGCCTACGACACCCTGCTCACCGCGCGGTCCACGGCCGGCGGGCTCAGCCACCGGATGATCCGCCTGATGGCCATGCTCAACCAGGCCAACCTCATCGCCGAGGCGCTGGAGACGCTCAGCCTGGAAGGGAACCCGCCGCCGCCCCAGGTCACCGACACCGTCGACCGGGTCGCCGACGCGATCGCACAAGGCGCGCAGCCCCCGGACATGTCGCTGCCGGCGGGGACCAGCCCGGGGATGCTCGCGCTGCGCGACAGCCTGGCCGGGGTGCCGCGCGTGCTGTCGCGGAACTGGGTACCGCCCACGCCGGAGCCAGCCCCGAAGCCGGGGCTGCGGGAGCGGCTCAGCGCCTTGGACGACCGGCTGACCAGCAGGCTCACCGGGACCTACGCGCTGCGGCTCATGGTCTGCGTGGGCGTGGCCGGCGTGGCCAGCGAGGTGCTGCCGCTGACGCGGTCCTACTGGGTTGTGCTGACGGTCGCCATCGTGCTCAAGCCGGACTTCGGCTCGGTGTTCGCCCGGGCGGTGCAGCGCGGCCTCGGCACCGTCGTCGGCGCCGTCCTGGGTGCGGTGATCATCGTGGTGGTGCCGTACGGGCCGTGGCTGCTGCTCCCGTTCGCGGTGCTGGCGGCCCTGCTGCCCTACGGGCGGGCCCGGAACTTCGGCCTGATGGCAACGTTCCTCACGCCGCTGGTGGTCTTGCTCATCGACCTGCTCACACCGGGTGGCTGGCGGCTGGCCGAAGACCGGCTCATCGACACGCTGCTCGGCTGCGCGATCGTGCTGCTGATCGGCTATGCCCCATGGCCGATGAGCTGGCAGGCCCACCTGCCCGACCAGTTCGCCGCGACGATCAGGGATGTGTCCAGGTACCTGCAGCAAGCGCGGGTCACCCCGCGGCCTGCCCAGCCGGGAACGGCCCGGGCCGCAGCCGGTGATGGCGTGGCGCCGCCGGAAGTGCCGGACCTGACCAGGCTGCCGGACCGGTCACGGCTGCGGCGCCAGGCCCGGCGATCCCTGTCTGACCTGCGCGCCGAGTTCGAGCGAACCATGGCGGAGCCGTGGGCCGTCAGCCGCCGCGCCACCGCCTGGTGGCCGGCCCTGGTCGCTCTCGACAGCGTGGTGACCGCGGTGACGGCGACGGCGGTCGCCATCAGCAACGGGGCAACCGCCCCCGCGCCCCGCGCCGTGCAGCAGCTCACGTCGGTCCTGGACAAGCTGGCCGACGCGGTGCAGGCGGGCGTCGCGCCCTCCGGCCCGTTCGACCTGCCGTCCGACGAGGCGCTGCAGCCCGTGACCGATGCCGTGCGTGCGGTGCTCGGCGTCATGACCCACCCGAAGGCGCCGTCCCCCGAACGCAACGACCGGCCCGACACCGGCGCCGCGAGGCCTGCCGTGCCGCCGACCGCACCCCGCCATACGGGGTGATCCGCCCGCCCCGCCGGTGCGCCGCCCTGCCGGTGCGCCCGCCCAGCGGACTCACCCGCCCCGCCGGTGCACTCGCCTTGACAGGCCAGCCTACGTCTGTAACCTTGTCCTATGGTTATAGATAAAGGGATCAGCGATCCGTCGGGCGCGGCAGCGGCCCCCTCGCCCGGGTGTGCCGCTCCCGCCGTACGGCGGCGTCATCCCCGGGGATGATCCGAAACCGGTCCCCGGGACGATGACGACGGAGCCACCGGTTGGTCACGATTTATGTCATGAACGTCATCGGCACGCGGGCGATCTCGCATCACGCGCCCAGCCCCGGCCCAGCAGGCGGCCGTCGCTGCCGCCCCGGCCGGTGTCGGTTTGCCCAGCTTCGGGGTCACTAGCCAGGTAGGTGAAAGTATTCTCTCAATGTATACTCTCCAAGTACTCTCTCAAGGTACTCTCTCGAAGTATGCTCGCGGTGCCCGGAAACAGGATCGGCCCTCGTGTTCCCGGTCATCGTCGAGTTCGCGCTGGTCACGAACCAGTCCGAGCCACTGGCCTGGCCGATCCGGTCGGCGGCCCTCATAAACCACCCCCGATGGAGGAAACCCGTGACCAGACAAGCGCCAGGTGACTGGCAGTCGATGATGCGGCAGAGGCTGACCGCTGCAGCGATCACCTCGCTCGCCCGGTGGACGCCGTACCTGGAGAGCGAGCTATGCGGCCTTCGCAGGCTGGTCCGGCCGGGCAGCGTGTGCATCGACATCGGATCTGCGGCCGGCCTCTACACGGCCGTCCTGGCCCGCCTGGCCGGCCCGGCTGGCCAGGTGCACAGCATCGAGCCGCTGCCGTTCGCCCATCTGGTGTGGGCCCGCGCCTTCCGCGCGAGGCGGGCGGGCAACGTGCGCCACCACACTCTCGCGCTGGGCATGGAGGCGGGAAACGGGACCATGAGCGTCCCGGTCGGCCGCTACGGGCTGGTTACCGGCCGGTCTTTCCTGGCCCGGCGAGCCGGGGGCCCCGACCCGAACGCGGAGTTCGACGGCCAGGTCCCCGTGACCGTCCCCGTCGACACCCTGGACAACCTGTGCGCGCGCGAAGAAGTCAGCCGCGTCGACTTCATGAAGATCGACGTGGAGGGCGCCGAACTGCAGATACTCGAAGGCGGCCAGCACGTCATCGGAACGCACCGTCCGGTGATCCTGGTCGAGATCGAGGCGCGGCACACCGCCCGCTACCGGTGCTCCCCGGCTGACATCACCGGCTGGCTGCTCCAGCGCGGCTACACCATGCACACCTGGCGGCGCGGCTGGCGTAAATCCGACGGAGTCGAACCCGGCAACCGGAACTACCTGTTCTGCCCGCCAGCCCTGGACCCGGCGGAGGAACGGCTGTCCCCCGGCCAGCGAAAGCTGTTCGTCCCATGAGCCCGGCCATCTCCCCAGCCACGCTTTCCCCGCGGCAGGCCGACGAGAACGCGACCGGCGGCGCCGCTCCAGCTTCCCGTAACGCGGCCGGGCATCGCGCGGCCCTCGCGGCCGCGCTGTCGGTCGCGCTCACCACTGCTCTTTGCGTCTGGCTCGCCTGCTCCTACCAGGATGACTTTCACGTCTATCTGGAAGGGGCCCGTGATCTGTTCTCAGGAGCCCTCTACTCGCATTCGACCCGGGGCGACCTGTTCACGTACCCTCCGTTCGCCGCGCTTCTGTTCGTACCGCTGGAATGCCTGCGCAGCACGACCGCTGCGCAGGTCCTGTGGGCGCTGCTGAACGAAATCGCGCTCATCGGCCTGTTGTCCGTTTCGATCAGGGCCGTGCGGCCGGATCTCCCGAAGCGGTCGAGGCGTCTGTGGGCTCTCGGGCTGTGCGCACCCGTTCTCCTCCTGGATCCAGTCCTCCTCGCCATCCGCCACGGCCAGGTCGACATACTCATCACCCTGCTGGTTCTGTGGGACCTGATTGGTACCCGGAGGCTCGGAACGAGAACGGTTCCGGCCGGCGTGGCAACGGGGCTGGCCGCAGCGATCAAGCTCACGCCCCTCATCTTCGTTCCCTATCTCGTGCTCACCCGGCGCTTCAAAGCGGCGTGGCGCTGCATCGGAACCTTCGCAGCCGCCGAAGCCATCGCATTTGTGGTCTCGCCCACTGCGTCGAAGGCGTATTGGACCCACTATCTGTTCGACTACAAGCGAGTCGGCGGATCACTCGGCCTGCAGGGACTGTTCGCGCCCACCAATCAGAGCTTCCTTGGAGCACTCGGCCGGCTCAACCACGGGGCCGTCTCGTCTGGAGTGCTCTGGATGGTGGCGGGTGCCGTTGGCATGGCGGGTGTGGCGCTGGCGGCGTCCGTTCACTTCCGCTGGTCACCCTTTCTCGGCGTCGCGTTGTGCGCGACAACGGGCTTGCTGATCTCCCCTGTCACCTGGACGCACCACATGATCTGGGTTGTCCCGGCTGTCGTTTGGCTGGGAGCGTCACCAGCCCGGCCGAGATGGGGACGCCCGGCGGCGGCGTTCACGACGGTGCTTTTCTGGCTCTCGCCAATCTGGTGGGTCGCGGACGAAGGGCAAGGACCGCTCCATGAAAACGGCTGGCAATTCATTGCTGGCAACTCGTTCTTCCTGTGGATGGTTCTCTTGCTCGTGGCGTGCGCGGCAGCCATGTTCCGGTACCGGGGCACCCGGCTGGTCAGCCGTATGACGGCCAGGCGAGACCGGCGGCTGGACTGGCCGGCCCGGCAACACCCCGAACTGGTGGAGCCAGCCCCCGAGAACGTCTACGACGAGGCAGCGGCAACACTGGCCAGGGTGTCATCGTGACGAGCTCCGCTGGTCACGGGCCGGATGAGGGCGAGCCAGCCAAGTAGCGCGGCCGGGTAGGCGAAGTACCCGAACCGGGCGGCTGGTGCGATCGCGAACAGCAGGGTGAGCCCGAGCGCCAGGCGTATGGCCGCTGCCTGAGCGTCCCGGGGCGGCCGCACCAGCAGCGATGCCGCGACCGCGGCGCCTGCCAGCAGGAGCAGCACGATGGCGGCCACGTGGCCAGCGGTCCCGGCGCTGGCCAGCAGGTGTCCGGGCAGGGGGCTGGCCGCCGGGGTCAGGTGCCGGGTCAGTCCCAGGGGGTAGGCGATGATGTTGTCAGCGAAAGCGCGTGGCTGGCTGATGAGCGCCGGGGCGAGCCCGCCGATCAGGACCATGGCGATGACGGTCGCGGTGGCCGCGAAGCGGGTGGCCGCCCGCCAGCCGTCGCGAGCGGCGATCATCGCGGCGATGACCGGGAGGGCGGGCCAGGCGGTCGCCTTCATCGCGCAGGCCGCGCCGACAGCCAGGGCGGCCAGGCCGCCCCAGCTGATCCAGCGAGCCTGCGGAGGCCGGTTAGCGCACGCCAGGGCCAGGCAGATCAGCCCGATGACCGGCGGATCGGTGACGCCGAGAGCGATCGGGAACGCCAGCACCGGTGACATGACGGCCAGGGCGGTGTTCCGCAGCCACCTTTGCCTGCCGGGGCCCTGGCGGCAGGCACGGTGTGGCATGCCGACGCCGATCGCCGCTGCGACCAGAACGACCGATGCCGCGGCCAGCCATGACGCCGGGTTGCCGAGCAGGCCGGGCAGGCCGGCGGCGCTCGGGAACCCGAAGACTGACATGGCGGGCAGGTAGGGGTTATAGGACTGGGCGGACAGCAGCTGACCCGACGCCAGATAGGGGCTTCCGTGGTGCAGCAGCAGCGATGCGGCCCTGGCCACCACGGCCGTCTCCCCGCCGCCGGGCCAGCGGATGGACAGCCAGATGGCCGGGGCCACCACGGCGCCGGACACGCCGATCAGCAGCGGCAGCACGGAACCGCGCCACCGCCAGGCGGTCAGGGCGGCCAGCCCGTAGCTCACGGCCGCCATCGCGCCCCAGGCGCTGCTGGCACCCTGGGTGACGAGGCTGACGACCGCGGCATAGCCGGCGAAGACCGCCAGCCACACCACCAGCGCCATCCCGCCGGAGAGGAACGGCTGCGCATGGTGCTGGGCGAGTTCGGTGTCCGCACGGGTGCGCGTGTTCGTAATCATCCGGCCGTCTTCTGCTGTCGTGCCTGCTCGGGAGCGGGCCAGATGGCCCGACCCGAACCTATCGCGACCGCGACGGCGGCCTTCCCCGGTGACCCGATCTCCCCGGCAAACCGCCCGTGCCGCGCTATGACTGCCGGAGCCAGTCTTCCCGGCGCAGGCGGTACTCGACGTCGCCGTGCTCGTTTCCTTCCAGCGGTTCCGGCCAGGTCAGATGCACGGTGCGCGCGTATCTCAGCCCGGCTTTTTCCATGACGGCCCGGGACCGGGTGCTGACGGTCATGGTGGTGGCGACGATCTCATCGACGCCCAGCTCAGTGAAGGCCCTCCGGACCAGCGCACACGGCCAGCGCCGTATCGCCGGGGTCTTGTTGGCGGATAGGTTTCCAAGACGACGAACAGGCGGTACCCGCCGGGCGGGCAGCCCGGATCGACTTGGGCGCGGACAGGGTGTGATCAGCGCCCTTGCGGCGGCGCGTGACACTCGGCCATGGGCATGGCGTCCGTCCCTGTCCGTCGGGGTACTCAGCGGGAGGGAAGGCCGGTGAGGTCGGCGCTTTCGCGCCAGAGTTCCTCGCGTGCTGCGGGATCTTGCGCGAGCGCGGAGGGGTCAGGGTAGGCGAGCTGTCCCCGTACGAGGGAGGCGTAGATGCGGCCTGCGGGTGGGGTCAGCGTGCCGTCGGCGAGCTGGGCAAGGATATCGCCGGCGTGTTCGGGAGTGTTCATGTACAGCGAGGGCCGGAGCCTGCTGGCCAGGATGAAGACGGGCCGCAGAGCACGCATGGCCTGCCTCAGCGGTGCGGGGAAGTCGCGGGACAGGCCGGTCCCTCCGGTCAGGCCGGGGTTGAAGGCGATGGTGGTGATATGGCGTTCGGCGGTTTCAGGGAGTGTGCCGATGGCCTCGGCGGTGAGCAGGTTGCCGAGCTTGGACGCCGCGTAGGCGCTGCTGGGCGAACCCGGCGCCTGCGTCCAGCGGCGTACGTCGAGCATTTTCGGTGCGCTGGGGAAGATTTTCGGGTCGTGGGTGTCGCTGGTGGTCAGCACGATCCGCCCGCCCTGGGCCACTGCGGGGAGCAGGAGCCTGGCCAGCAGGTAGTGGGCGAGGTGGTTGACCGCGAAGGTCAGCTCGAAGCCATCGGCGCTGCGGGCGGAGATGCTGCGGAACTGCGCCCCGGCGTTGAGGACCAGCATGTCGATCGGCTCGCTGCCCAGGCGGTCGAGCACGGCAGCGGCGAACGCGCGGACCTCGGCCAGGGAGGACAGGTCCAGCGGGAGCACCTCCACACTGTCCAGGGGCGGGCGGGTGCTGGAGGAACGTGCTCCGATGATCGCACGCGTGCCCGCGCGGGCCATCAGCCGCGTAAGGGCGACAGCCCCGATCCCGGAGGTAGCGCCGGTCATGACGAATGTGCGGGTGCGTTCAGGCATGCTCGCCGTCTCCTTCTTCTGCTGCGGGCGGCGCCGGTCAGCGCAGCGCCGCGATGTCTTCGGGGGTGAGCGTGAGCGAGCGCGCGGCGAGGTTCTCCTCCAGATGCGCCAGCGACCCGGTGCCGGGGATCGCGAGCATGTTCGGGGACAGGGCGAGTACATGGGCGAGGGCGACTTGGGCGACGGTCGCGCCGTGACGCCGCGCGACCGTGGCGTAGCGTTCGTCGCGCGCGCTGCTCCGGCCGCTGCCCAGGGGGCCGAATGGGACGAAGGCGATTCCTGCTGAGGCTGCGTGCTCGGCGAGGGCTACTTCGTCGGCGTTGGCGGGGTCGAAGAGGTTCTGGATAGCGGCGACCGGCGCGATGGCCTGCGCCTCGGACAGATGCTGCTCGTCGACGTTGCTCAGGCCCAGGTGGCGGATGAGCCCCTGGTCGCGCAGCGCGGCGAGCACTTCGAAGCGCTCGCTCAGCGACTCTCCCCGGGGCGGCTCGCGCCAGCCGATCCGCAGGTACACCAGGTCAAGGCGGCCCACCCCGAGGGCCTGCAGGTTCGCCTCCACAGCGGGGCGCAGGTCGGCGGCCGTGCCCTGCGTGGGCCCATCGGGGCCGAAGACCGGGCCGACCTTGGTCGCGATGACCAGTCCCGCCGGGTACGGGAAGAGGGCCTCGCGGATCAGGTCGTTGGCGCGTACTGCGCCGTCGGGGCCGCGGTAGAAGTCGGCGGTGTCGATGTGATCCACACCATGCTCCGCCGCCCGCCGCAGCACCGCCCGTGCCGTCTGGGGGTCGCGGGCCGGGCCGTTCCCCATCCCGTTGCGCGCCAGCCTCATGGCGCCGAAGCCGATCCGGTCGACCTTCAGGTCGACGCCGATCGCGAAGGCGCCGGGTGCCGCATCGTTCATCGGGCTGACCGTCCTTGTCATGTGGTGAGATCGAAGAGTTCCAGGCGAAGATACTATCAATTGATAAGAGTTGCCGTGACCGTGGATAGTGACCTGCTGAACGAACAGCTCCTGCGAACCTTCGGCGCCGTCAACAAGGGCTTGCGCCAGTGGGTGCGCTCGCATATGGGCGCCGAGCCGGGCCTGACCACCGGCCGCGCCGGACTGCTCCTGGGACTGCTTGAACGCGACGAGCCGGCCAGCATGAGTGCTCTGGGCGCAGCGCGCGATCTGACGCCACGCGCCATGACCGTCCTTGTCAGCGGCCTGGAGAAAGAGGGGCTCGTGCAACGGACCCGCCACCCCGGCGACCGGCGCGTCACGCTCGTATCGCTCACCCCGGCCGGACGCGCTATCACATCACAACAGCTGCTACCCGCAGGACAGCAGGCCGCCGCCCTGTTCGGCGAACTGCCTGAACACGACCGCACAGAGCTGATGCGCCTCCTGAGCGAGGTAGCCAGACACCTCAAACTCCACGGCATCGAAACACCGCTTCCGCCCCCCCGCTGACCCGAATGCCGCGCCAGCCACGCCTCTACAGCCTCCACCGACTTCCTGCAGGCCCGCACGCCCGGGCTGGTCCGGTTCGCCGAGCCAGTCATCCGCCGCTCCTGACCACCGAGCCGTTCAGCCCCGGGCCAGGCCGTGAACCGCTCCCCACAGCGCGGCGATCTCCCGCGACGAGCGCCGATCCCGGCCACTACGGTCACACTGGACTCTCTGACACCATCGGCCCCCGGCTGGTTCGGCGACTTTGGCGTCGATGGACCAAAAGGCACACTCTGGTGTGCTTTTCTGTCCATCGACGAACCGGGGACCCGGTGCTGTCCGGCGATTGACAGGGAAACTGATCTCTGTATCCTTGTCTTATGACTATAGGTAAAGGGCTCAGCGGTCAGGGCGGTGTGGAAGCGGCCTCCTCACCCGGCGGGGGCGGCGGCGGGACCACGCCCCCGGCCGGACAGCGCGGATCGGGGTCGCCGATCGAGTTCCGGCTGGACGCGGGGTCCGGGGTGCCGACGTACCTGCAGCTGGTCCAGCAGGTCGAGCACGCGCTGCGGCTGGGCTACCTCAAACCCGGTGACCAACTGCCCAAGGTCCGCGACGTGGTCAGCACGCTGGCCATCAACCCCAACACCGTGCTCAAGGCCTACCGCGAGCTGGAGACCAAGGGCCTGGCCGCCGGCCGCCCCGGCCAGGGCACCTTCATCGAAGCCACCCTGAGCCAGGTCGCCCTGCCCGAACTGGCCACACTGCGCCGCTCCCTGCTGGGCTGGCTGGCCTCCGCCGGCCAGGCCGGGCTGGACGAAGACGGGATCGTCGCCCTGTTCAGCAGCGCACTACGGGATTTCTTTGACCGCCGCGGCGGACAGGGCGGCAGGCGCGGCGGACACCGCGACAGCCCCGGCGGTGCCGATGCGGGGAAGGAGGGCGTCGCATGAACGTCATCGAGACCAGCGACCTGGGCAAGCGCTACCACCAAACCTGGGCGCTGCACGAATGCACCCTGGCCGTCCCGGCCGGGCATGTGGCCGCCCTGGTCGGCCCGAACGGCGCGGGCAAGACCACGCTGCTGAACCTGACGGTCGGCCTGGCCACGCCGACCGCGGGCGTCGTCACCGTGCTCGGCGGCAGCCCGGCCGGGTCGCCCGCCGCGCTGGACGGCATCGCGTTCGTCGCCCAGGACACGCCGCTGTACAAGAACTTGTCCGTGGCCGACATGATGCACCTGACCCGCAACCTCAACCGGCACTTCGACCAGGGATACGCGCTGGCCCGGCTGGGCGAGCTGGGCATCCCGCTCCGGCGGAAGGCCGGGAAGCTCTCCGGCGGCCAGCAGGCCCAGCTCGCGCTGACCCTGGCCCTGGCCAGGCGGCCGAAGCTGCTCGTTCTCGACGAGCCGCTGGCCAACCTCGACCCGCTGGCCCGGCACGACTTCATGGCCACGGTTATGGCCACGGTGGCCGACGAAGGGGTGTCGGTGGTGCTGTCCTCACACGTGCTCGCCGAGCTGGAGCGGGTGGCTGACTACCTCATCCTGATGTCGGGCGGCCGGGTACGGATGGCCGACGAGGTCGACCACCTGCTCTCCACCCACCGCATCCTGACCGGCCCGGCGGCCGAGGACGGCCAGCCGGCCGGGCTGACGGTGGTGCACGAAAGACGCGCCGAGGCCCAGGCCCACCTGCTGGTCCGCACTGCCGATCCGGCCGATCCGGTGCCGCCCGGCTGGGAGGCGCACCCGGTCAGCCTGGAAGAACTCGTCCTGGCCTACCTGCGTGAACCCGGGGCGGCCGCGCTGCCGGGCCCGGCGCGGGCCAGGACCGCGCAGCCGACGGAGGTAACGAGATGACCGCGACGGCCACACCGGCGCAGCCGGACCAGGACAGGACGCTGCGGCCCATTCCGTGGTCCAAGCTGGCCTGGGTCAGTTGGCGGCAGTACCGGATCGCGCTGCTCGGCGCGGTCATTTTCCTTGCCGTTCTGGCCGCATACCTGGTGGCCATGGGCCTGAAGATCCACAACGCCTACGCCTACACGCTCTCCTGTCATCCAGCCAGCTCGCCGGGCTGCTCGGATGCGACCAGCCAGTTCCAGAACGCCTACTACATCACCGGAGAGGTCAGCGCGGCCCTGCTGCTGGCGGTGCCGGTGCTGGTCGGGGTGTTCGCCGGTGCG
>Ga0335074_10012242_pt1 | contig 12033 bp, 10 predicted proteins | sample Lox_Sample_23_FD_206715 | JGI IMG/M metagenome (GOLD analysis project Ga0335074, IMG submission 206715) | Soil microbial communities from Loxahatchee National Wildlife Refuge, Florida, United States - Lox_Sample_2.3 | ecosystem: Environmental > Terrestrial > Soil > Wetlands | place: USA...
GGCGAATACGCCGCCCGCGGTCGCGCAGCGCGTCGTGCTTTATGAGGAAGACCCCAACAATCCGCAGGGCCGGCAATTTGTCGGCTCGGCAGTGTGGCGCACCGAGACGGTTTCGCCCGGCAGCGGGCTCGCGCCCGAGCTTGAAGTGCGCGCCGACATCACCATTCCCGAGCGCAACATGACGGTGACCTGGACGCTGCGCCGCAATACCGACCAGGCGCTGCCGGCGAGCCACACCATCGAGATCATGTTCAATCTGCCGCCGGATTTCCCCGGCGGCGGCATTGCCAACGTGCCCGGCATCCTGATGAAAGACAGCGAGCAGGCGCGCGGTGTTCCCTTGGCCGGCCTTGCGGTCAAGGTCACCAACGGATTTTTCCTGATCGGCCTGTCGGCCGTCGAGGCCGACGTGCAGCGCAACGTCGATCTGCTCAAGACCCGGCCGTGGTTCGATATCCCGATCGTTTATAATAACGGCGGCCGCGCCATCCTGGCCTTGGAGAAGGGTCCGCCCGGCGACCGGGCTTTTGCCGATGCTTTCGCCGCCTGGGCGAAATAAACTCGCCTGTTCGTGATGTGGGGTAGCGCGTGAGGACACGTCCGAAGATGAGCTCCGCCGACGCCAAGAAGGCAAAGCCGGCCGGCACCAACGCCCACATCGCCTCGGCGCTGCGCACGCTCGACACCGAAGCCGACGGGGTTGCCGCGCTTGCCGCGGCCATGTCCGACGGCATGGGCGCGGCTTTCGTCGCCGCCGTCGAGGCGATCCGCGCCGCGCGCGGCCGCGTCATCGTCACCGGCATGGGCAAATCCGGCCACGTGGCGCGCAAGATCGCCGCCACGCTTGCCTCGACCGGAACTCCAGCCTTCTTCGTGCATGCCGCCGACGCCAGCCACGGCGATCTCGGCATGATCACCTCCGACGACGTGATGCTGGCGTTGTCCTGGTCGGGCGAGACCGAAGAGCTCAAGGATCTGATCAACTATTCGCGCCGCTTTCGCATCGCGCTCGTCGCCATCACGGTGAATGTCGACAGCACGCTCGGCAAGGCCGCCGACATCGTGCTGCAACTGCCTTCGGCGCGGGAGGCCTGTCCGCATAATCTGGCGCCGACGACGTCGTCGTTGATGCAGCTTGCGCTCGGCGACGCGCTCGCCATCGCGCTGATGGAAAGCCGCGGCTTTGCCGCCGTCGACTTCGGCGTGTTTCATCCCCGCGGCAAGCTCGGCGCGGCGCTCAAATTCGTCGGCGACGTCATGCATCCCGGCGACGCGGTGCCGGTGATCAAGCGCGGCGCGCCGATGTCGGAAGCGATCGTCGAAATGTCGGCGAAGGGTTTCGGCTGCGTCGCCGTGGTCGCGCCCGACGGCACGCTTGCCGGCGTCATCACCGACGGCGATCTGCGCCGCCACATGCGCAACGATCTATTGCGGGCGCCGGTCGATGCCGTGATGACGGCGTCGCCGAAGACCGTTCGTCCCGATCAGCTCGCCAGCGAGGCCTTGCAACTGCTCAATGCCTCGAAGATCACGGCGCTCATCGTCATCGACGCGGGACGGCCGGTCGGCATCGTGCATTTTCACGATCTGCTGCGCGCCGGCGTGGCCTGATGCGATCAATAGAGGCCGCCGCGCACGACGCTTGCGTCGTCGTCGACCGGCGGCGGGACGGCCTGTGCGGCGACCGGGGCGGCCGCGACCGGAGCGGCGGCGGCCGGCGCCGCGGCCACGGATCTGGCCGGAGCGGGAGGCCGCGCCGGCCCCGCGCGAACCGGAGCCGGTTGTGCGGCGGCCGCCCGGGCCGGTTGTCCGGACGCAGCCGGTGCCGTCTCGAACACCGGAGCGGCGGCGAGGCCCGCCCCGCCGGCCGCCGGCGGCAACTGATCCTGATCGGCTTGTCCGTGCGCTATGAATTGACGATAGCCCGGCGCGCCGGGGCGCGGCGGCACGTCGCTCGGCAAGCCACCCGCCCAGTGCGGCCAGTGATCGGCGACATAGGCGGAAAATGCATCCTCATTCGAGGTTCCGGCACAGGAGGCGAGCGCGAGGCAGGCGCATACGGCCATGACCGGCGCGGCATGCTGGCGCCGGCCGGCAACACGGCTTGCCGCTTGGGGAAGGCCGCTCGTTGTTCGCATCGCCTGCCGTTTGCCGCTCCGTCCGGTCGCGATATCGCCTGCTAGCGGTGCTGCCATGCCTGCGCTTCGGTTTGCGACACCGTGCCGGCCGCGCCGGAACCTAGGATACGGAAGTTTATATTTCCTGCCGGCGGGACGCATCTTCAACTGGAGGGGCTTCGTGGCGGCACCATGGCCCCGCGGGGGACGCCGGCGGCAGACAATGTGGCAAGGGGGGTGGCACACCGCCCGCAATGCCGCTTTGGCGCTAGCCTTGCTCGGTGTGGCGGCTTGCAGCGAGCTTGCGCAATCGAGCCAGGCGGCGGTGCCGCCTGCCCCGCCCGCTTATGTGCCGCTGACTGCGCAATATCTGTTGGGCGCGCTCAAGGACCGCTCCAACTACAGCGGCTTTGCGATTTCCGGCTTGCGCTGGGTCGATTCCATGCAGGGCTGGGCGTGGCTCGCCTGCGTCCATTTCCAAGACCGCGGTCAGTTGCGCAGCTATGCGGTCTTCATCCAGGACAACGCCGTGGTCGACGCCCGCTACGCCGTCGAAACCGATGCCTGCGCCCGCCAGACTTATACGCCGTTCGATCTCGTCACCGGGCAGTTCGGCCAGCCGACGCCGATGATGCAGTCGCCGCTCTATTAGCAGGACCGCAAAGCGGACGCTAAGCCGCCTGGCGGATACCCAAAGCGCGATCGACCGCGGCGACCACCTGCGCCGCCGGCAATTCGTCGAGACATTGGCTGTGGCTGTCGAGCCGCCGCTCGCAGCCTTCGAGCTGGCACGGCAGGCACGGCAGCGGATTTTGCACCAGCCAGACATTGCCGCGCTCCTGGATGGTGCCAGCCTTGTCCCAGGGCTGCGCCAGTCCGCCGCGCGGCCACGGCCCCCACAGCCGCGGATCGGTCGGTCCGTAAAGCGCGACCGTCGGCGTGCCGGTCGCCGCGGCGAGGTGGGTGATCGCGGTATCCGGGCCGACATAGACCGCGGCGTCGGCGACAAGAGCGGTCAGATCGGGCCACGTCGTCCTGCCGTCCAGGCGCACCACGGCGCCGTCCTGCCAGACGCGATCAAGATAAGCGCGATCGGCGGCCGCGCCGGTGGCAGCGACTGACAGCCCGCGCGCGGCGAGAGCGGCGGCGAGCGCGCGCCAGCCGGCGTCGGTCCAGCGCTTATAGGTGAACATCGGCGCGGCATGAATCACGGCATAAGGCTGCGGCGGCGCCAGCGCCGGCCGCGTGCCGCCGGAGGGCGGCACGATTTCGCGCACGGCCGGAATGCCGATCGCTTCGGCAAGCCGCAACAGATCGACCACGCGATGGGCGCCGCGATCGCCGACATAAGAACGGCTCAGCGCCTGGCGCTTGAGGGTGGCGGCGAGGCCGGTTGCTTCCACCGGCGCGGCGCTCTGCCGCCCGGCCAGCACGGCGTAAAGCGTCGGCCTGTCGCCGGTCTGCACCGAGAGCGCCAGATCGTAACGCTTGAAGAGCGCGCCGATGAGCGCAAGCGATTGGCCGGCGCGCGGCCGCGCCGGCACGGTGCGGATCGCGGCAAGATCGGGATTGCCCGCCAGAATCCCCTCGGTGCCGGCAAACACCAGCGCCTCGATGACGCTTGCCGGAAAGGCGCGCTTGACGCTGCGAATGAGCGGCGTGGTCAAAAGCACGTCGCCGAGCCGGCGCAAGGCTACCACCAGCACCCGCGGCGACTGCGGCAAGGCGATCGGCGTCATGGCTGCGCCATGGCAGCGCCGCCCGGCGGCAGTGCCTCCTCGGCATCGAGCGCGGAGAGCCCGCGCAGCGCGCGCACCCGGCTGCCGCCGATCAGCGCGTCGAGCCGCGCCTGGTTGGCCTGTAGGCGCGAACGGTCGCTTTCCGGATGCCACAAATGCAGGACGCCGGTGGCAAAGCGCCCATCCTTGCGCCGCACCCCGGCATGCAGGAGCCGCACGACCAGATCGGAATCCTCCAATCCCCAGCCGGTATAGGTGCAGTCGAACCCGTCGATGCGGTCGAGATCGTTGCGCGCCACCGCCAGATTGCAGGTCTTTGCGCCCTGCCAGCGCCGGCGGCCCCATTTGCGCAACGGGCCGAGCGGCAAATGAACGGTCGGCAGCAGCCGGTTGAGGTCGCCATTGAGCCTGAGCCGGGTCAGCGCCGCGAAGGTCCAGGTCTCGATTTGCAGGCCCTGCGCCAGCACCGCCTCGGTCTGCGCCCGCGACAATAAAATGCGATTGCCGAACACGAACCAGCCCGGCTCGGCAAGCCGGCGGTGGATGGCGACGAAATCGCGCGGCACGAGGCAATCGCCGTCGAGGAAAATGCAAACTTCGCCGCTGCTGGCGCGAATGGCGCGATTGCGGATCTCGCCGCCGCGGAAGCCTTGATGCTCGTGTCGGACATGCTTGAGCGGCTGCGCCAGGCGCTTTCGCCAGCTTTCAATCACGCGCGCGGTGTCGGCGCGCGAGCCGTCGTCGGCGACGACGATTTCGAAACCGAGGTCGGACTGGCGCGACAAAGCGCGCAGCGCCGCATCGAGCGCGTCCTCGCGATTGTAGGTGGTGACAATGACGGAGAAGAGCGCCGCGCCGCTCACGACCGCCCGCTCATGCGCAGCCTGCGATTCCGCAACTTGCGAGTCCGGCGCATCGGTCAATCCTCGACGCGCTGTTTCGCCGGTTGCGCCCGCTTGACCATGGCGGTGGTCGAATGGCCGGGCACCAGCTCGACCAGCACCACGGCGCCGCCGGCTTGTTCGACGACGTCGTGGCCGACCACGTCTTCGCGCTTGTAGTCGGCGCCCTTCACCAGCACGGCCGGCCGCACGCGCTTGATCAATTCGAGCGGCGTGTCGTCTTCGAACACCACCACCAGATCGACCGCCTCGAGCGCCGCCAGCACCTCGGCGCGGCCTTCGGCCGGATTGATCGGGCGGCCATTGCCCTTGAGCCGCGTGGTCGACGCGTCGCTGTTGAGCCCGACCACCAGGCGGTCGCAAGCGGCGCGGGCTTCGGCCAGGAGCTTGACGTGGCCGCGATGCAGGAGATCGAAGCAGCCATTGGTGAAGCCGACGCGCAGGCCATGGCGGCGCCAATCGTTGAGCCGCTCGTCGAGCATCGACCAGTCGAACAGGATCTTGTCCTCGGGCGCGAGCGACGCCGCCGGCAGGATGCGGTGACGCAATTCGGCGAGCGACACCGACGAGGTGCCGCGCTTGCCGACGACCACGGCCGCGGCGGCGTTGGCGGCGCGCATCGCCTGCTCGAACGGCGCGCGCATCGCCAAGAGCACCGCCATCACCGCGGCGACGGTGTCGCCGGCGCCGGAGACATCGCGCACTTTTACCGGATAGGCCGGGATATGCAGCGGCGCATGGCCGTCGGTGTGCAGCGTCATGCCCTCTTCGCTGCGCGTGACCAATACGGCTTCGCTCTCGACGATGCGGGCAAGCTCGGCCGCGGCGCGGCCGATTTCCGCATCCGTCGTCACCGGCCGGTGCACCGCGGCGCCGAGCTCCGCCCGGTTGGGCGTGATGACCGTGGCGCCGCGATAGATGCTGTAATCGTGGCCTTTCGGATCGACGACGACCGGTTTGCCGAGCTGGCGCGCGCGGTCGATGACGGCGCGGATGACGCGCGGGGTCAGCACGCCCTTGGAATAGTCCGACAGCACCACCGCGCCGCAATGCGGCAACGCCGCTTCGGCATGCGCGATCACCGCGGTCTCGCTCGCGGCGCTGGCCGCCTTTGACGTTTCCCAGTCCGCGCGCATCAGATGCGCCGAATGATGCTCGGAAACGAAGCGCACCTTGCGCGTCGTATGCCGCCCGCTCTCGATCACGAGGTGGGGCTCGACGGTGCCCTCGAGCTTGGCGAAGGCGTCCTGCAGCGTTCGCGCCGCGTCGTCCTTGCCGATCAGCCCGACGAAGATGCAACGGGCGCCGAGCGCGGCGATATTGCGGGCGACGTTGCCGGCGCCGCCGATCTCGACCTCGCTGCGCGCGACCGCCAGCACCGGCGTCGGCGCCTCCGGCGAAATCCGCGTGACCTCGCCATAGACGAAATCGTCGAGCATGAGATCGCCAACGCAGAGCACGGTCTGCCTGGCAATGCGTTTTAAGGCCTCTTCGAAATCGAACATGCGTGCTGCCGGGCTCAATCTCCGTGATCGTGCTCAACGATAGCGGTCGGCACGATCGAGAAAACATTCGACGTAGCGCTTCACCGCCGTCTCGAGCGGGGTGAAGTCCGCATTATAGCCAGCGCGCCGCAAATTGGCGCTCTCGGCCTGCGTGAAATACTGGTAGCTGCCGCGGATCGAGACCGGCATGTCGACATATTCGATCGCCGGCTTTCGGCCGAGTGCCGCGAACATCGCCGTCATCAGGTCGCGGAAGCTGCGCGCCTGCCCGGTACCGACGTTGAAAATGCCGGACACCGAGGGCGTCTGCATCAGCCAGCGGACCACGGCCACGGCATCGTCGACATAGATGAAGTCGCGCTTCTGCTCGCCGTCGGCGATGCCGGGACGATGCGATTTGAACAGGCGCACGGTCTGGCCGGCCTTGGCCTCGTCGAACCGCTTGGCGACGAGACTCATCATCTCGCCTTTGTGGTATTCGTTTGGCCCGAACACGTTGAAGAATTTCAAGCCGGCCCATTGCGGCGGCATGCGCTCCTTGCGGCGCAGCCGTTCGGACACCGCCACGTCGAAGGCATGCTTGCTCCAGCCGTAGAGATTCATCGGCCTGAACTTGGCGAGCGCGCCATCCGCCCAGTCGTCGGCATAGCCCTCTGCGCCGTCGCCATACGTCGCCGCCGAAGACGCGTAGATGAACGGCGTGCGGGTCGCGCTGCACCAGTCGAGAAGCCGCAGCGACAGCCGGAAATTGTTCTCCATCACCGCGTCGCCGTCGGTCGCGGTGGTCGAGGATATGGCGCCGAGGTGAAGCACCGCGTCGAGCTTGCGGTTGTCGAGCCAGTCGGCAAGCCGTGCCGGCGGAACGAAATCGGCGATCTGGCGGGCGGCGAGATTGCGCCACTTCCCGTCGCCGCCGAGCACATCGTTGACGACGATATCGGAGCGCCCGGCCTCATTGAGGCTCGCGACCAGATTGGACCCGATGAAGCCGGCCCCGCCGGTGACCAATAACATCGACGCAACACCGCTTTAGGGGCGATCGGCCGTCCCGACCCCCCGCTCCTTTGCCTCAGTCTATCCCGCTCGGCAACTGTCGGGCCCCCTTGGCCCTTTAACTAAATAGTGAAAATAGATTCATTTTTAGGCATCGCCTTGCCCGCCTCCCGTAAGGAAGGTTTCAAACCAGCCAAGTCGCACGCTGCGGCCCGCTGCGCTTTTCCGGCAGGAGGCGTTGCCAAAGCCGGGACGGCGGCCGCTATACTGCGGCCGTCATGCAGACCGTGTCCGCCTATATCCTTGCCTATAACGAGGCCGAAAAGCTCAAAGCCGCGGCGCAGAGCGTGCTGTGGGCCGACGAGATCGTGGTGATCGATTCCCACAGCACCGACGGCACCGCAGAGATCGCCGCGGCGCTTGGCGCGCGGGTAGTCCAGGTGCCGTTCGACGGCTTCGGCGAACTGCGCAACCGCGCCATCGAAGCCTGCCGCGGCGACTGGATTTTAAGCCTCGATGCCGACGAACGCTGCACAAGCGCGGTGCGGGACGAGATTCTGGCGCTGCTTGCCGGCGAGCCGCCGCTCGATGTTTACCGGGTGCCGCGCAGGAGCTTCATGATGGGACGCTGGATCCGCGGCTCCGGCTGGTATCCGAATTTCCGCCAGCCGCAATTCTTCCGCAAAGGCAGCATGCGCTACACGCCCGATCCGGTGCACGAAGGCTACGCGCTTCTCACCGCCAAGCCGATTGGCACGCTGCGCAATGCCATCTGGCAATTTCCGTTCCGCAACCTTGCCGAAGTCCTGGCCAAGGCCAATCGCTATTCCTCGCTCGGCGCGCAGAAGCTGGCCGGCCGGCGGGTGTCGATGGCCGGCGCCCTCGGCCATGGCCTTTGGTCGTTTCTCAAGCACTATCTTCTCAAGCGCGGCTTTGTCGACGGCTGGGCCGGCTTTGTCATCGCCTTCGGCAATTTCGAAGGCACGTTCTATCGCTATGCCAAGCGCTATGAGGAGATGCAGGCCTGGACTCCGCCGCCGAGCGAACCGCTGCGGCGCGACGTGAAGTCCTGAGCAAATCGCGCGCGGCCGGCTTCGATCAAGGCATGGATCAGAATTCAAACAGCGGTGGGGGACGAGACAGTCCCATTCTCGTCGTCCCGTATATGTGGATCGGCGATTTCGTGCGCTGTCACTCGGTGATCAAGCTCCTCAATGGGCGCTTTCCCGGCCGCCCAGTCGACATGCTGACGACGCCGCTGGTCGCGCCGCTCGCCGACTATATGCCCGGCCTGCGCCGGGCAATCGTCGCCGATCTGCCGCGCAGCCGGCTCGCATTTGCCGACCAGTTCGCGCTCGCGCGCCGGCTCAAGCGCGAAGCCTATGGCAGCGCGCTTGTCATGCCGCGCACCTGGAAATCGGCGCTGGCGCCGTTCTTTGCCGGCATTCCCGAGCGCACCGGATTCGCCGGCGAAGCGCGCTTTGTGCTGCTCAACGACGTGCGCTTCGGCGAGCGCGCGCTGCCGCGCATGATCGACCGCTGCGCCGCTCTGGCGCTGCCGCGCGACGCCGCGCCGCCGCCGCAATGGCCGCTGCCGGAACTGAAAGTGCCTCGGGCCGAGATCGAGGCCTGGCGCCGAAAGCGCAGTCTCGACGCCGTCAGCCGGCCGGTGGTGGCGCTCTGCCCCGGCGCCGTCGGACCGTCGAAACGCTGGCCGGCCGAAAACTATGCCGCCCTGGCGGCCCGGCTTATCGGCGAAGGCTGTGCGGTGTGGGTGCTGGGCGGACCGGGCGAAAAGGAGCTGGCGCAGCAGATCGCCGGAGCGAGCACGGCGCACGATTTGACCGGAGACGACCTGCGCGATGCGGTCCTGGCGCTGGCAGGCGCCGCCGTCGCGGTGTCCAACGATTCCGGTCTCTTGCACGTGGCGGCGGCACTCGGCACGCCGGCCATCGGCATTTTCGGCCCGACCAGCCCCTGGCACTGGGCCCCGCTTAATCCACTGGCCGGCATCGTGCAGGCCGACACCGACCTTCCCTGCCGCCCCTGCCATCAGCCGGTATGCCGGCTCGTCCACCACCGCTGCATGCGCGATATTGGCCCGCCGGCGGTCCTGGATCGGGTCTTGGCGGCCCTGCGGGGGCCGCCGGCCGCGGTCGTGCCGGCGGCGCCAAGCCAGGCGCATGGTCCGGCCGCTTAACAGAAGATTCGTCAAATCCGAGTAGACCGGGCGCGACCGCAAAACGAGTGCACGACGATGACGATCCTGGTGACCGGCGGAGCCGGCTATATCGGCAGCCAGATGGTACGCGAGCTCACCGACGCCGGCGAAGCCGTGGTCGTCCTCGACAATCTTTCGACCGGGCATCGCTGGGCCGTGGCGCCGGGCGTGCCGCTCGTCGTCGGCGAGACCGGCGACCAGGCGTTGGTGACGCGGCTCATTCGCGACCACGGCGTCGACGCCATCGTCCATTTCGCCGCCTCGATCGTGGTCCCGGATTCGGTGCGCGATCCGCTCGGCTATTACCGCAACAACACCGCCAACTCCCGGGCGCTGATGGAATGCGCGATCCGCGGCGGCGTCCGGCATTTCATCTTTTCCTCGACCGCCGCGGTCTACGGCAATCCCGCCACAGTCCCGGTGGGCGAAGATTCGCCGACCGTGCCGATCTCGCCTTACGGCTGGTCGAAGCTGATGACCGAGATCATGCTGCGCGATGCGAGCCATGCGCACGAGCTCACTTACGTAGTCTTGCGCTATTTCAACGTCGCCGGCGCCGATCCGCGCGGCCGCACCGGCCAATCGACCGCCAATGCGACGCATCTGATCAAGGTTGCCGCCGAAGCCGCGCTCGGCCTGCGGGACAAGCTCAACGTATTCGGCACCGATTATCCGACCCCGGACGGCACCTGCATCCGCGATTACATCCATGTCGCCGATCTCACCCGCGCTCATTCCGACGCGCTGCGCTATCTGCGCGCGGGCGGCGCGCCGCTGACGCTCAATTGCGGCTACGGCCACGGCTTCTCGGTGCTCGAAGTGATCGAGACGGTCAAGAAAGTGTCGGGCGCCGACTTCAAGGTCGATTACGCCGCCCGCCGCGAGGGCGATCCGGCGCGCATCGTCGCGGCGAGCGAACGCATCCGCGGCGCGCTCGGCTGGCAGCCGCGCTTCGACGATCTGGCGACGATCGTCGCGCATGCGCTCGATTGGGAGCGCGAGCTCATCGCCCGCCGCGCCGTCGGCCAATTGCAGAGCGTGACCGGCGCGGAACCGGCGAGCGCCGCCAAGCGGCCCGCCTGAGCGGTCAAGTTCGGCTGAAATCTCAAAGCCTAATCAAGCACAACGGGCGAATTCACTTGAAAACCCGGGGCGGCGCGGGCAAGAAACCCGCCTGGCCGCTATTGCAGTGCAACGCGCAGGCGGGCACAACGGAGCAGCATGAAAGCCGACCTGGCCGGTTCCCCGGACCCGTATTCGACCGTCACGCTGGTTCGCCGCCTGTTGATCGACGAGGCGTTCGGACACTGGCCGAGTTACGCCATCGCCTTCGCGTTGATGGGAATTGCCGCCGCCGCCACGGCGCTGACGGCCTATCTCCTCGGCACCATGACCAACGAAGCCTATGTCGATCACAATTTCCACGGCATCGTCGTCATCGGCCTGATCGCGATGGTGATTTTCGCCGCCAAGGGCTTCGCCACCTATGGCGGAGCGGTGTTGCTGTCGTCGATCGGCAACAGCATCATCGCCGACAATCAGCGGCGACTGTTCGACAAGCTTTTGCACGAAGACATCGGCTTCTTTGCCGACCGGCATTCGAGCGAGTTCATCGCCCGCCTGACCACCGGCGCCGCCGCCGTCAGCCAGGTGATCAATCTTCTCATCACTGCGATCGGCCGCGATCTGCTGTCGCTGATCGGCCTCGTCATCGTGATGGTGATCCAGGATCCGGTGATGGCGCTCGGCGGCTTCATCATGGCGCCGCCGGCATTCTATTTCCTGCGCAAGCTCATTCGCCGGGTGCGCAATATCGCCCGCATGCAGTTCAACGGCGGCACCCACATCATCGAGACCATGCAGGAATCCCTGCAGGGCATGCGCATGGTCAAGGCCTTCGCGCTGGAAGACGAGATGCGGCGGCGATTGGAAAAGAGCGTCGCCGCCGTTCAGCATGAGTCCAACAAGATGGCGCGGGTCGCCAACCGCGCCAGCCCGCTGATGGAAATGCTCGGCGGCTTCACCGTGGCGCTGGCCACGATCTATGGCGGCTACCGCGTCATCGAGACCGGTGCGACGCCGGGCGAGTTCGTCTCGTTCATGGCGGCGTTCCTGCTCGCCTACGAGCCGGCCAAGCGCCTGGCCCGGCTCAATATCGACCTCAACAACAACCTGGTCGGCGTGCGCGTCCTCTACGAGGTGATCGACAGCCCGGCGGGCGAGCCGGATGACGACCACCTGCCGCCTTTGCATCTGACCAGCGCCCGCATCGAATTCGACGACGTGCAATTTGCCTATCGGGCCGACACGCCGGTGCTGCACGGCATGAGCTTCGTCGCCCAACCGGGCAAGGTCACGGCGCTGGTCGGCCCCTCGGGCGGCGGCAAATCGACCGTCCTCAATCTCCTCTTGCGCTTCTACGGGGTCAGTTCCGGCCGCGTTGCGATCGACGGCCAGGACATCGCCGCGGTCTCGCGCCGCTCGCTCCGCCATGAGATCGCCTATGTCGGCCAGATCGTGCACCTGTTCCGCGGCACGATCCGCGAGAACATCGCG
>Ga0335074_10012243_pt1 | contig 12032 bp, 9 predicted proteins | sample Lox_Sample_23_FD_206715 | JGI IMG/M metagenome (GOLD analysis project Ga0335074, IMG submission 206715) | Soil microbial communities from Loxahatchee National Wildlife Refuge, Florida, United States - Lox_Sample_2.3 | ecosystem: Environmental > Terrestrial > Soil > Wetlands | place: USA: Florida...
CAGCCGATGGCCAGCCAGAGGTGGACACCTCCCGGGACCAGAGGACCTTGCCGGCCGCGGAGGTCAGCACGAACCAGGGCTCACCCTGCACGCCGTAGCCGTCCGCCACCCGCCCGCTGGCATCGACCGCGACCCGGTAAGACAACGGCTGCCCCAGGCCGGCCAGGAATGCCGGAAGCGCCGTCGCCGACGGCTCGACGCTGCCCTCGTCGACAGCCGTCAGCGCGGGCAGGCCGGCCCGGCCGGCGGCGGACTGGTAGCCATTGAGCGCATCGAGCCGGCCGCCGAGGCTGGTGATCTCCTGGTCCCAGGTCGCGAAGAACAGATACAGCCGCGGCTGCCCAGGACCAAGGCTGACATAACCGGCGCCCTCCGCTGGCAGGGTGACCGCCATGGCCGGGGTGATCGGGCTGACCTGGGCGTAGGACAGGTGAGAGCGGACCGCGGGGCGGCCGGGCAGCAGCCTGGCGGCCTCGGCCGCCAGGAGCTGCCCGAACTGGGGGATGGCCGAGTAGGCCATCTGGGTCAGGTAGAGCCGCGCGAGCTTGCCCTGCGGGCTGATCACGAATATCGCGGGCTCGTGATCGATCTGGCCCTGGCTGATGTCCACGCCCACGCTGTAGGCTTTCCAGACGCGCTTGAGCTGCGGCAGCGACCCGGTCAGGAAACGCCACTGGTACAGCATCCCGTGCAGCTGCGAGTACGACCGCATATCCTCCACCGAGATCGCCTTCGGGTTGGCGTCGATGCCAAGCAGCTGAACCCGGGATCCGGCTTTCCCGAGCATCGCCTTCGCGGCCACCAGCGCGGTGGTGGTCAGCGGGCAGACGGTGGTGCACTCGGCGTCATTGAACGCCAGGATCACGACCTTCCCCCGGAAGGAACTCAGCGACACCGGCTGCCCGAACTGGTCGGTGAGCGTAAACCCAGGCGCCGTGCCGGACACGGCGGTGCCCGGATCGAGGTTCACGTTACTGGCCAGCCCCGTGCTGCCTGGCGTGCTGCCCTGCGCGGTGCCACCCGGGGACTGGACCAGGACGTACACGCCTGCCAGCACCACCATCAGGCCCGCGAGGCCGCCCGCCAGCCAGATGCCGCGGTCGCCCGGCCGAAGCGCCCGGCGCCAGGCAGGCGGCAAGCGCAGTCGGCGCCAGGCAGGGACGAGCCCGGCACGCCGCACCAGCCCGCCACCGGCGGCGATCACGGCAAGAGCGCCCACTACCATGGCCACGACCAGCCAGACCGGCCAGCCTGATGACGCCGCCGGCGTCGCGGCCCGACGGCCGGGTGCCGGCCCGCTGCCCGTGCCCGGGCCGGCGCCGCCGGCCCGGGCACCGGACGCGGCGCTCGCAGGCGGCCCGCTCCCGGGGGCCGGGATCACAATCCGGACGCCGCCGGCCGCCGCCAGCGCCCGCACAGCCGCCTGCGCGGCTGCGGCCAGGCCGTTTCCGCCCTGGCCGACGGGCACCTGGCGCAGTACCCGGTAGGCGGCGGCACCTGAGTGGCCCTGCCAGTAGAAGCCGAGCCCGTCCGGCATCACGACAAGCAGCCGGCCCGCGTAGGCGAGCGACAGCTCGATGCCGAGGAAGCGGGCATAAGACTTCGGCCTGCCCCACAGCGCCGTGACGGCGCCGAGGTCAGCCTGCCTGGCGACGATCGCCACGCGGACCTGGTAGCCGTCCTTGCTCGCGGCGGTGAGCAGGTTGCCGAGCGTCACCTGCTGCGCTACGGAGACGTTCGCGTCCGCGGCGACGAACAGGTTCTGGTAGACAAGCACATCACTGCCCGGGTCCCCGTCGGCAAGGGCCGCCGGGGCGAGCGCGCCCACGGCAAGGACAGCCACCACAACCGCCAGGAGCGCGCGGCGCAGGATCAACGACACCACGTAGTAGTACGTTAGTCCAGCACAGTCCGGCCGTCGCACCGGGTGCCCTGACTGCGGCAGCCAGTCCCGCCGTCGGCGACCGGGGGCACCCGGCAGTACAGAACCAGGGGCTGGAGGTGGTGCGGCACGAGCCAGGAACAGTACCGGCCCGCTCGCGCGATGCTGGCCACGCGGGCAGCGTACGCTGCTGCGCGCGTCGCGGCGGCCGGGCTCATGGTGGCCGTCGCGGCCGGGTGCGGGGCGGTCGCGCGCCCGCCCGGCACGCCCGGCAGCCCGTCGATCCCGCCGGCGCTGCTGGGCCAGGCGCGGCCGGTAGGCACCGGCCCGCGCTTCCACCCGCCAGCCAGCGGCCAGGTCAGCGGCTCATGCGAGCCTGCACTCGGGCCCCGCTACGGCGCGCACGTCGAAGTCTTCGCCGCCAACCGCGTGCTGCTGCTGCCAGCCGGGATCGGCACCAGGCAACCCCGGGCTTACCTGGACGGCCGCATCACGGCCGCGCGCTGCTACGGCGCGCTCGTCACGGTGGACCCCACCGGTGTCGTGCTCCTGCGCCCGGGCGTCCGGCTCACGCTCGGAACCCTGTTCAGGTCCTGGGGCCAGCCGCTCTCGCAAACGCGGCTCGCCTCGTTCACCGCTGCACCGGGAAGCAGGGTGACCGTCTTCGTCGACGGCAGGCCGTGGCCTGGCAAGCCTGCCGCGCTGCCCCTGACCAGGCACGCCGAGATCGTCCTTGAGGTCGGCCCGCACGTCCCGCCCCACCTGTCCTACACCTTTCCGCCCGGCGCGTGAGCTCGCCGGGCGGAAAGCGAATGGTGGATTGCCGCCGGGCGGATCGGGGGTCGCGGGTGACCTGGCACTTCGCCGCGCGGCACACCCGGCCGCCGACCCGGCCCGCGACCATGCCGCGCTGCGGGTTACGGCCGTGTCTTTCTTCGCCCTGGCCGCCTTCGTGACCGCCGATTCCGCCCGGCTCCGCTGGGCGCGGGCGCCCGCCCGTCACCGGCGTCGCCATCCGCATCGACGACGGCCAGCCCGCCGGCGCCACCGCCCTGCAGCACGCCGGAACCGACGCGATCCAGCGCTCCGGACTTGTCCCGCCCGCTTGCAACTGGGGAGCCACGGGCCTGCTCACGCACGACAGCCTCGCCTGCCTGACCGGCAGATCCGGACGACCCGGCCGCAGCGCGCTAGCCTTCAGCTAGGAGCATGCTGAATAGGGGTTTCTGGGCGGAAAGGGTTCCGACAAGGCCGTCTGTGCGGGCCTAAGCCAGGCCCGAGGCCGGCAACGTGGCCGCCTTTCCGTGTACGCCAGCGTGCGCGGTTGACGAGGGTTGGTCAACTGGAGTGAGCTCGATCCCGGCTTCTCTGGAGGACTTTCTCCAGCCGCCCGACCTCGCTGGACCGCACGTCGGTCCGTGCCCTGCGGTAGCGCGTCAGCTCCCGCAGCTCCCGAACTGGGCGGGGGCGGCACGAAGCTCAGGCGGACCATGCCGTGCGCGGCCACGTCGGCCAGCCACTCGGCGTCGGCCATCTCGGTCTTGCGGCCTGACGCGATGGGCGTTGCGCAGCCACAGCTCGAACCGGCCCTCCAGGGCGTAATAGACCGGCTTCCAGTACACGCCGCCTCCATCGCGGCCAGGGTGACCTCCTGCTCCGGCAGCCACCCGGCCAGCACCGCCAGGCCGCCGGTCGTGGTCTTGAACCGGGCGTTGTCCGTGCGCGCGCCGCCTCGCGGACCAGGCGTCCGGGCGCAGGCGACCACCTGGTCACGGAGCACATCCCGGCTCGCCACCCGATCGGACATGGTTCCTCGGCAAACCTGGCAGGTACAGGAACCGCCATGATCACGCGCAAGGGCCGTGTTCGCGCTCTTATCCGCCTATCAGCGACAGGCAGCCCGCGTCATTCGACGACTCTGACGGCCCCTGACGTCTCGGTCATGGCGCGGTCCTGTTGACTAATGACCTCCGGTCATTACACTGATGACCAGGAGTCATCAGGGCATCGGAGGTGGTTCGGTGGTCCGGTTCAAAGGCATGCGCCACATCGCTCTCAAGGTCAGTGACGTCGAACGTTCGGCGCGCTTTTATGAGGAGGCCTTCGGCATGCGCCCCTTCGGGCCGCCTAAACACGATGGCCGCTTCATCGCGCTGGTGTCATCGAGCTTGCGTGATCAGATCTCGCTCTCAAGTGACATGGCCTCGGGGGAGACCGAACGTGTGCTCGGCCGTCCCGGTGAGCATGGCGGGATCGACCACTTCGGGTTCATCGTCTCCCCGGGAAGCCGGCTTGATGACGTGCGAGAACGAGTGGTGGCTGCGGGGGGCACGTACTTGCACCGCCATGACGTGGACAAACGGGTGCCGAGCCTGTTCTTCACCGATCCCGATGGCTATGTGTTCCAGGTGACCAGGTTCCCTCGCTTCACCTCGCTGTTCATCGCGGCCCTGCCGCTGCTGAATGCCCGCAAGGTCCGCGCCGGTACCTCGCCGGCATGACTGCCCGGCGGCGGCTGGCCCCTGACGACCGTCGCCGCGAGGTCCTCGACGCCGCCATCCGTGTCCTTCGAGATCGCGGTCCGGGCGGCTGCCGGGTCGAGGACATCACCGCCGAGGCCCGCACTGCCAAGGGCAACTTCTACCGCTACTTCGCGACCTGGGACGATCTCCTCGTCGCGGTGCGCGACCATCTTCTCGATGCCTACCGGGAAGACCTGGCCCAGCGCTACGCGAGTGTCCCCCAGATCGAGTGGTGGGAGACAGTGGACGAGGAGATCGACCGCTTCATCGCCTTCCAGCTCGATCTTGGCGGGCTCCACGAGGCGGTCTTCCATGGCCCGGCAGCCGTGGAACGACCCGTCGAGAAGCATCGTTCCGCTGCCTCGATGCTGGCGGGGCTTCTGACCACCGGCATCGCTGACGGGGTGTTCGCAGCCGTCGATATCGACACCACTGCCGTGTTGCTGTTCGACGTGCTCCATGGCGCGGCCGACGCCATCGCATCGGGCATGGACCGCGAGGAGGTCCTGCGCTCTGCCCGCCGCATCGTTCACCGCACCCTCGGGCCGGACCCCCCACAAAGGCAGCAGGCCCCGGATATCGCCCTATGAGCCCGGGGCCGCGCTCCACATCGCGGGGGCGTCGTTACTGTAACAGGCTTGGCAGAGCCTCCCCGGCATCCTCCGCGCGGTGCCCCAGGTGGCCTATGGCAGGGTGGATCCGTGATGATGACGGGGCGCCATAGCTTTCCTCGAAGTGATCTGGACTGGCGTGAGAACCACGATGATCACCCCAAGGATCGGGGCCTGTGCTGCTACTTCGTCATTAACAGCGTGTAACGACTTCACTCACCACCAGAAACGACTTTGCCGACCCTGAGGTCTCCCCGACATCGAACCTGACACCCTGCGGAAGTTCTTCTGAGTAGTTTATGGTGCTCGCGGTGCGCCGCATATTGTGCTTTCCAGCCGGACCCGGATCCCCGCGGTTTCCTTCTCGCGCGAAGGCACCGCTGATCTCGGCGCCGGAGGGACTGTAATTTCAACGGCTCTGTCGCACTTTCGGTGGTAGCTGATTGCACTGATGTGTCACGATCAGTCATGGTTGACGTGACAGAGTTTGTGAGGACTGTGTTCTCGGGGTTATCTGCGCTGGTCATCGAGGATGTTGAGGACGCAGGTGAGGTGATCTGCGTCCGTGCCAGAACCCGGGACGAGGCGGTGGCCTGCCCGGCGTGCGGCACGCAAACGGCCCGCGTGCACGAGTACCGGGAGCGCACGGTGGCGGACGTGCCGGCCGGCGGGCGCCGGGTCGTGGTGAAGGTCCGGGTCCGCCGGATGCGCTGCCCGGTCACCGGGTGCCCGCGGCAGACGTTCCGTGAGCAGGTCCCGGGCGTCCTGGACCGTTACCAGCGGCGTACTACGCGGCTGACTGCGCAGGTCAGCGCGGTCGCCCGCGAGTTAGCGGGCCGGGCCTCGGCGCGGCTGCTGCCGGCGCTGGGCATCGGCGTCTCCCGCCATGCCATGCTGCGTGTCCTGCTGAAGATCCCGCTGCCCGCGCTGACGGTGCCGCGGGTGCTGGGGATCGACCTATCCGGGGTCCCCAGCCGACCGTCCGTAACGTCAGCCAGCGTCGCCCGAGGAGCTGTTTCCGCACGTCGGCGTGTCGTTATCCGACGTCCCACAGCAACGTCGGTGACGTCGGCATGATGACCGGTCATGGGGGTGCAGCGTGTGCTGCTTGATGGGCAGCGGACCTGGACGGTGACCGGGGAGGATCATCTTCCGGTCGGCCCGGCCGAGGAGTACCTGGAGTTCTTACGGGTGGCCCAGCGGTCCTCGCCGAACACGATCCGGTCGTATGCGACAGCGCTGTCCCGGTGGTGGGAGTACCTGACCACCGCCGGGGTGGCCTGGGACGAGGTGAGCTTGCCGTTCTTCGTCTCGTTCGTGTCGTCGCTGCGGTCGGGGGTACCGGCTGGGGTGACGCGTCTTCCGGTCGGCGAGCCGCCCGGCGGGCTTGCGGAGTCGACGGTCGCGGCCCGGGTCACGGCGGTGCTGTCGTTCTACCGCTATCACGCCGACGTTCACCAGGTGCCGGTGGCCGGTCGGCTCTACCGGATGAGCAGCCAGGGCAGCCGTTACGTTCCGGGGCTGGTGCACCTGCGGCGGGGCGGGGAGCGGCCCGGCCCTGCGGTGCGGGTGCGCCGCTCTGCGGCCCGGCCAGTGCCACTGCTGACTCCAGGGCAGGTGGAGGCCATCGTGGACGGGTGTGCGCGGTGGGATCCCGCGGCCGGTCGGTGGTCTGGTTCGGTCCGTGACAGATTGCTGTTCGCCACGCTGGCCGAGACCGGCATGAGGCTCGGTGAGGCCCTGTCCACGCGGCATTGCGACTGGCACGCCGGGCGCGGCGGGACCCCGTTCGTCGAGGTGGTCCCGCGCCAGGACCATCCGGCCGGGGTCCGGTGCAAAAGCAGCCGCTACCGGCGGATCTACATCAGCGACGAGCTGGAACGGCTGCACAGCGAGTACATCTGGCAGCTGTGTGACGCCGGCGCCCACCGAGTGGTCGATCTGGGGAACCACTTCGTGTTCGTCAACCTGCACCGCGGCCAGTGGCTGGCCCCGCTGCGCCCGGAGAGCGTCTATGACCAGGTCGCGGCGCTGAAGCGCAGGCTGGGTAACCGGGTCCCGTCCGGCTGGACGCCGCACTGGCTCCGCCACTCGCATGCTTCGGCCTTGCTGCTGTCGGGCGCCCGCGAGCATGTCGTGATGCGCCGGCTCGGGCACGCAGACATCCAGACCACGCTGAACCTTTATGGCTGGGTGAGTGAGGACGCGGAACTGCGGGCGCTGGCCGACTGGCGCAGCTTCAGCGCGGGCTGGCGCGGCTGGGAGGACGCCGGTGAGTGAGCCACCCCGCCACCTGCACGCTGTCCCCGGAGCTCCGGGCCGGATGGATCGCACCGCGGCTATGGTGGCCGGCTTGCTGGAGGTGTTCACGGGCACCGCGTTCGACCCGGCCGATCCTGTCCTGGCCAAGGTCTGCAGCGCGGCCTCGGTGAAGGTGCTGCGCACTGAAACGCTGCCCGTGCCGATGCAACGCGAGCTCTCCTGGTGGCTGGCGACATGCCACGCCAACGGCGAACGGGTGGTCAACACCAGCGACTGGAAACGGTGGGTGGCCACCGCGGCCGAGGTGACAAGGTCCGGGCCGTCTGTGTGCTCGTTCGCTGATTTGACGCTGCCGGAGTGGATGGCCGCCTGGGCCCGGCGGTATCACGCCGATCACGGCCGGTTCGCTTCACCCCACACCCGCGCGAAGGCCGAGAGCGCGCTGGGCGGCCTGCTGCCCCGGCTGGCCATCTACTACAGCGACGCTCCCTGGTGGAAACACGATCTATGGTGCCTGCGGTTCGATCCCCGGATCCCGCACCGCGACCACGAGCCGCACGGGGACGCCTCGGTCCGCTGGGATAACATCGCGCCGCCGTGGCTGCGCGAAGGCGTCAAGTTCTGCACCTATCTGCAGCTGGAATCCGGGCAGCTGACCTGGTCGACGGTCTTGCAGGTGCATGTGTTCGCCGCCCGGTTCGGCGAGTTCGCCCTCACCCGGAACCTCGATCACCCCGCATTGGTCGACGACCCGTCACAGCTGCGCGCCGTGGCGCTGGAGTTCCGGGCGTTCTTGCAGCAGTGGCGGCGGGAGCGCCCCGCCCACGGTCAGGCCCGCGGCGGCCCGCTGAACGCGCGATCGGTCGCCCGCACCCTCCGGTTCCTCGGCAACTTCTACGCGATGATGAACGACTGCCGGGCCGACGCGGCCGCCGCGACCGGCGATCAGGGATGGCTGGCGCTCACCGACAGCCACGCCCGGCTCGTCCGCCGCGACGAGCTCAGCGCGGAACGAGCGATCCGTCACGCCGATGAACGTAACTACATCAGCGATACCGACCTGGCGCGCATGCTGCAGTACGTCGAGCTGCTCGGCCTGCCCCGCGACCAGGTGATGACCATAACCCGCGACGGCCAGGACATCGAAGTGACCGGGCTCGGCCACCCGGCGATGATGCGGGCCTGGCTGATCCAGGCGCTCACCGGCCGGCGCGCCGCCGAGGTGCTGCTGATGGACTTCGACCCGCTCAGCCCGATCCCCGGCGTGGACCCCTCCGCCGTTGCTGAAGGCGGGATGGTCGCCCGGCTGCGCTACCAGCAGACCAAGATCGACGGCGCCCCGGCGACCATCCTGGTCGGCGCCGACGTGGCCCAGATCATCGGCGAGCAGCAGGCCTGGGTGCGCGAAACCTGGGGCCTGGGCCCTGCGGAGACGGTGCGTTACCTGTTCCCCAAGCTCGCCGGGAACCGCAAGGGCACCCGGGCCTGGACGACCAGCCACTACGACGGGACGCTGCGCAAGCTCAGCAGTGTGCTGGGGCTGCGGGACGCCAGCGGGCGCCCGCTGAGCTACGCCCACAGCCACCGGCTCCGGCATACCAAGGCCACCACCTTGCTCAACGCCGGCGCCCCGGTCCACGTGGTGCAGCGTTACCTCGGTCATTATGCGGGTGATCTTGTCAAGTTGATGCTAGGAGACTGCCTCGTCGAGCCGGGAGAGCAGTCCGTCGAAGATTTTCTTGCGCCCGGCCTGGCCCTTGGCGGCGGCGTCGTCGCGCTGTCTTTGGAGGGTGGGACGGAACTCGATGGTCGTCTGGAAGAACGTGCACGACTCGCAGATCGACTCGAAGTGACAGTCCAGCCCGACCGGCCGGGCGCAATAGCCGTTGCCGAGCATCCGCTGGTGCATCTCGGCGCGGAGCTTGCGCATCTGGTCACCTTCCGCGCCGGCGGGGAGGTTCTTCGGGGCGTCGTAGAGGGCCTCGACTTTCTCCGTGACGGCGAAGTACTCGTCGGCGACGGTGCGGTTGGCGATGCGTGCATAAACCATGGTCATCCGCATCGATCGATGGCCGAGAAGGGCGGCTATCGCCTCGAGGGACATGCCGCGGTTGATGGCCTGGGTTGCCAGGGTGTGGCGAAGGCGGTGCGGGCTGACGTGGCCGATCCCGGCGGTGCGGGCGGCTCGGGCGACGGCGCGGTCGACGCGGCCCTGCCCGATGCGCTGGCCGTGCTCGGTGAACAGGTAAGGGCTGCGCAGGCTGGCGGGCCGGCGGGCGAGCCAGTCGTCGAGGAGATCCTTGAGCTGGGGGTGCAGCGGGATGTAACGGTCGGTGCGCAGCTTGCCGAGCGGCACGTGGAGCCAGTAGGAGGCGCCGATCTGCACGGCAGAATCCACGGTGAGATCGAGGAATTCGCCCTTGCGCAGCCCGGTGCGGGCCAGGAATTCCACGGCCAGGCGGGTGAACGGGTCAGGGTCGGCGCGGGCGGCCTGCAGCAGCTTGGTGAACGCGGCGTCGTCGAGGAAGCGGGGCAGCGGCTCGTCGCGCAGCGGCAGGTCGCCGGAGAACACCAGCACGGCGGAGGGGACGTCGTCACCGTCCCATTCGGTGAGCCGCTCGAAGCAGGCACGCAAGGTACCGAGGTGCTCGGCGAGGCTGATTTTCGACAGGTTTCCGCCGCGGGCCGATGGCCGGCCGGCCAGGTGCAGCTTGTAAGCCTCGATGTGGCGGCGGCGAAGACCGGCGACGCAGGTGACCTCGGGGGCGTTGCCGGCGAGCCAGCAGGCGAACTCGCGGAGCACGCCTTCGACACGGACCATGGTCGAGGCCCGCAGCGACAGGCGCACCTGGGCGATGTAGCCGGCCAGGGTGGACGCCAGCTGCGGTGCCGCCGAATCCCATTGCGCGGCCCGCTCGGCCGAGCGGTCTGGGCTGCTTTTGCGGGGAGCGGCGGCGAGCACGCCGAGGTGGAACAAGGTGGTCTGCAATCCGAACAGGGCCGCGCTGAGCGCCTGGGGGCCGTGGCTGCCGGGCCGGTGACGGGCGATGGCGGCGGTCAGCGCCTGTCGACCCTCGTCGATGACGGCCTGGGTCACCTGGTCGGGGGCCAGCCCTGCAAGCGCCGTGACCTTGGCCAGCGCCGACCATTGCAGGCGGGTCACGGTGGCGCCGAAGCCTAGCCCGGCGGAGGCGGCGGCGAAGCGCGCATGAAACGCCCGGTGATGGTGGGCGGCGACCTCACCGAGATAGGGCCGGCAGGCCACCAGGTAGTCGGCGCTCGGGCGCAGCCGTCCCGTCACGATCAGCCAGCCGACCACCCGCCGGTCTTTGAGCGGCATGCCGCACTGGGCCGCCAGCGGCAGCTGCGCCCACCCGGCTGCACCGGTCCGGGTGAAGAACATGCGGGCGACCGAGGTGACCGGGTGGCCGGCGAACATCCCGGCCGCGATCAGGTCGGCGCGGTAGGCATCGACGAGCTCCTCAATGCTGGGATAGCGGGCCGGTGACCCGCTCACCGCACTGCTGCCGGGGTGGCAGGAGCAACCTGAGCCTCGATCGCCTCCGCTGCCCGCAGGTACTCCTTCTCCAGCCAGCCGCTGGCCAGGTGCAGGTAGAGGCGGGTCGATTCGATCGAGGCGTGACCGGCCTGCGCCTGGATGGCCTCCAGCGCCATGCCCGCCTCCCGCAGCCGGGTGAAACATGTGTGACGCAGCTGGTGGCAGGTTGCCCGCTGCAGCCCGGCGCGGCCGCGTGCCCCATCGAGGATCTCGTCCAGCCCGGCCGCGGACAGGGGCTGGCCGCGGCGGGCGCCCTTCAGGACGACGAACAGCTGCCTGGTCGCGCAGGAGGCGGGTCGTTCGGACTCCAGGTAGGCGCCGACGGCGGCGAAGAACCGGGCCGACACCGGGATTACCCGCTGCCGGCCGCCCTTCCCCTCGGCGACGAACAGCCGCCGCTCGCCGGCGTTAACGTCTTCGAGGCGCAAGCCCAGGACTTCGCAGCGGCGCAGCCCGCCGAGCACCATTGCGTCCACCATGGCCCGGTCGCGGTGGGTCCGCAGTGCCGCCCGCAGCGCGCTGACCTCGGCAGGCGCAAGCACCCGCGGCAGCGTGCGCGGCGTGCGGATCAGCGGCACCCTGCCCCGGCCACGACGGGCGCCCGGCCGGCGGGCGGCCAGGCTGGCCGGCACCGGATTGCGGTGCACGCCGGTGTCCTCCCGGGCGCACAGGTAGCCATACAGGCCCCGCACGCTCGACAGCCGCCGCGCGATCGTCCGTGCCGCCAGACCCGCCTCGCCGTCCTCCAGCCGCACGACCCGCTCTCCGCGGCGGGGGGCGCGCTGCGCCGCCAGGAAAGCGAACACGTCCGCGGTGGTCACCGTGGCCGGCTCCTTGCCGACGATCTCGAAAAACACTTTCAGGTCGTAGGCCACGGCAAGCCAGGTGTTGGTCCGTGCCCGCGCCGCCACGAACACCAGGTAGTCATCCAGCAGCGAGTGGCCGAGCGTGATCTTCCCGATCTCGCCGCCTGCCGCCGAGCGGACCAGACATGGCATGAACTCCAATGGGGGCTTCCCTTTCCAGCCGGTGACAGACCACGCCACGTGATCTTGTCACTGCCTCTGGATCACCCGCATATAAAACACCTGTCGCCGGAAATGACCATGATCTACGCGAAAACCCTGGCGTCCACCCACGAGGCCGAGTTCCTGCGCTACCGCAAGCTGACCGCTGACGCCCGCGAGCTCGGCACC
>Ga0335074_10012244_pt1 | contig 12032 bp, 8 predicted proteins | sample Lox_Sample_23_FD_206715 | JGI IMG/M metagenome (GOLD analysis project Ga0335074, IMG submission 206715) | Soil microbial communities from Loxahatchee National Wildlife Refuge, Florida, United States - Lox_Sample_2.3 | ecosystem: Environmental > Terrestrial > Soil > Wetlands | place: USA: Florida...
CTGACATTGAGCTGCTCCGACAGCTTGAGAAGCGCTGATAACAGCGGCAGGCTCAACCCACCCCAGGACAGCGGCGGCATGCTGAGATTGAACGACGCAATTGCAGAGGCATTCAGGCATGCATTGAAGATCGCTGAAAGCTCGACGGCGAGCGCGTTTATTCTCGCGAGCTGAATCCAGGCGCTCATATTGAGGTTGAGGCTCGCGATCGCGGACATCCGTGCGCTTAAGGTGGCCGCCAGGCGGGCGAGCGCGTTGACACCGAACGGTGTCGTTAGGTCGATCCCCAACCGTGCCAGCGCCTGCGCGCGAAGCTGGGCCATGGCGGTGATCGATGCCAACGCGCTGAGAGAGAGCTGCGGCAGCGAGAACGGAGGCCCCGGTAGATCCGGGAGACCGAGATGAATCTGCTCGGAGAGCGCGAGCGCCGCCTGGGCGCTTACAGACAGGTTGAGTGATTCGTTGAGGCTGAGTTTCGGGAGCAAGTTGAGATTGGCGATACAGAAACAACTCACGGCTCGATCCCCCAGTTGACAGGACTCTTGCGTGGCCACACTCGCGTTGCTGCCAGACGTGCCTTTGGGGCACATTGCCGAACGGGGCGATTAACCCCTCACGGTCTCCACTTCCAGTGGAAACAGCGCGTCGGGATCGGCCTTGCGCAGCAGATGGAACACATTGAACCGATAGGCCGGGCCGGTCGAGATCTCCGGCGGCGTGAACGGGAAGGCGAGATTGCCCGCGGTCGAAAGTCGATGGCGTGATAGCCCGCCGCTGCGAGATCGAGCCTGCCTTCGGGTTCAGGCACCGTGTGCGGATCCGCCTGTTCATACAGGCTGTGTAGGCAAGCAGCCTGGGTGGCACATGGTTGACCTGTGGGCGTGCCGTGCTCTCAACCCGTCGCGCGCCGCCGCGCCAGACCTTGTAGATCCAGGACACACCTGGAACGGCCGAGCCGCCTCGTAGGCTCCCATTCCCTGGTCAATCGCTGTCAGCACTCGATACGAAGATGCTGGACATAGGCCTGCTCACGACGCCAGCTCATCTCGCCTCCGGTCAAAAGCCACCGGAGCTTCTCCGAATCATACTGCAGGCCCGTTTCGGAAGCCCCCCGATTCCGCTCAGGGTAACTCGACCGAGGGTCGGTTCGCGAAGCGAACCGGATGAGGGTACCACCTGCCGCGACTCCTCACCCGCCGCGCTCTGCGCAGCGATCTCTCTCGGCCTACACGTTGCTCATCCGCCTCTCGCAATCGGCCGCCGACAAACGTTCAGGCTGTAGCCTGGTTCCAAGTCCAGGCCCGGCCATCGGATAGACGAAACCGCCGCGGATATCGGGCAACTCGGTCACCACGTCGCGATACCACCCGGTGGTGAAGGCGCGGACGGTTTCCTGCACCAGCGTATTGGGACAGTTGAGCGACAAATGCACCGACGCGGTCAGCACCACAGGACCGGTGCAGTCGTGCGGCGCCACCGGCCGTCCCCACGCTTCGGCGAGTGTCGCGATCTTCTTCGCCTCGCCGATGCCGCCGCACCACGAAAGGTCGAGCATCACCACGTCCACCGCGTCGGCCTGCAGGAACTCGCGGAAAGCGCGGCGGGTTGCGACTGTCTCACTGGCGCAGATTGGAACGTCGGTGCGGGCGCGCAGGTTCGCCAACAGATCGGCGTTGACCATCTTGATCGGGTCCTCGGCCCAGAATAGCTGGAACGGTGCGAGCGCCCGCAACACCTGCTCGGCCGCCGGCGGAGTCCAGAGCGAATGCAGCTCCGCCATGATGTCCATCTTTCCGCCCACCGCATCCCGTATCTTGCGAAACGGCACAAGCGCACGATCGAGATCGGCGGCTGAGATGGAACGACCCTCGGTTGCCTCGGCCGCGAAGTCAAAGGGCCATATCTTCATGGCCGTGATGCCCTGCTCCAGCAGCGAATGCGCGAGTTCGTCCGCCCGATGCAGGAAGGCGTCCAGGTCTTCGTAGGGCCCTTCGGATTTCGCCGGATCCAGCCCCCAGTTGTCCGTCTTCTGCCCGACTGCGGCGCGAACATAGCGGTAGCCCGCGCAGGTGTTGTAGATGCGCACCCTGTCGTGCGACAGCCCGCCCAGGCATTGATACAACGGTTGTCCGACTGCCTGGCCGAACAGGTCCCAGAGCGCGATGTCCACGGCCGAGGCAGCGCGCATCTCGACCCCGGTGCCGGAAAAGCCGAGATACTGGTTCTGCAATGTCCGCGCATGACGGTCGATCTGCAACGCGGGTTTCCCGAGCAGGAGCGGTGCGACGGTTTCGTGAATCTGCGCTTCCACCGCGCGGGGGCCGAAGAAGGTCTCGCCCAGGCCGACCAGCCCCTCGTCCGTATGGACATGGAGCCAGAGCAGGTTGGGGAACTCACCGAGGCGGATTGTCTCGAAGCCTGTGATCTTCATGGCGTTTTCTCCCGACATGCTGCGTAGCTGCGGTGACGGTAGCGTACTGCCGCTGGCGTCGCGACCGAGCCCCGCACGAACCGTTATGGCCGCCGCGGACTGAAGGACAGCAACCTGTTGAGACGAGAGATGATCAGTATCATCAGCACGACGCCGAATGCGAACAGCCGGTACACTGCAGGTTTGTTTAAGGATTCAACAGGGAGGACACGCGGAGGACCACGGAAATGTGGCTGTGCGGTATGCCGCGAACCCCACCCAGCGCGATTCCCCGCCTTCGCGGTTTAATCCGGTTGGGGCCGGGTCGCCGAGCACCAGGTCCAGGCGGCTGCGCTGGGGCGCTCATCGATGCATTCGATGACCTGATGCGGTGTTGTCTGTCGCAGCGGCATCGCGGCGGGCTCCTCGGTTCAGAAATCAAGGAAGAAAGATTCACCACGGAGACATAGAGAAGGGGGGGAACGGATTACAGGTCGAGGCGACGGATGCTGCCCCTCCGCTCCAGCGTACGCACGGTATGCTGGCTTGTTGCAGCCCGAAACATACGCATTCCGCGTAAGCTGACTCGAGCAGACCTGGACTGACCGTGTGCACCACCCGCAACGCACCCGCTGGATGAGTACCGTTCCCGCAAAGCGCACATTTGCTCTCCGCTTTCATCTCCGTGCCTCGGTGTCTCCGTGGTTGGACTTCCTTCCTTCGTCTCTTTCCAGGTGCGATTGCACACCGTAGGAGGTTCGTAGCCATTGGCGTTCGGGAAAGTTCCCGGCCGGCCCGCTGACCGGCCGCTACGACGGCAGCACCAACACCCGGCGCAGGCCCTGCATCCTCCAGAGCCGCAGCCGCATGAATCCCACCCCGCAGACCGCTGCCCCAATCGCCAGCCGCACCGCAATGACAGCCGCCGGCCGCACCGGCCAGCCAGCCAGCCACGGCACTGCGCAAGCCGCCCCCGTCGCCAGCGCCGCCAGCACCAGCGACGGCACGCCGGCGCGCAGCAGCCGCCGTACCGGTGAGCCCAGCACCCGGGCATTGGCCAGCCAGGTATAGGGCGCCACCAGCACCTGCGCGCCAACCCAGATCTCCGCCGCCACCACCGCCCGGTGCGGCCGCAGCACCAAGACCGCCAACACCAGCACCAAGGTACCCGCGAGATTGCTGCGCAGCACGTACTGCGTCGCCCCTCGCGCGACTGTCGCCACACCCGCCGGAAACCCCAGGAACAGCCACACCGCCAGCAGCGTCAGCGGCACCGTCGCCCGCCCGGAAGGCGCCCAGACGGGTCCCAGCACAAGTCGGGTCAGCAGCGGCAGGCTCACCAACATCGCGCCGCACAGCGGGAACACCACCAGCCCCGAGCCGGCCAGCCAGCGATCGATGGCAGCGCGCAACGTATCCGGATCGTCCTGGCACGCCGCCATCCGCGGCAGCATCAGCCGCCACAATGCCGTCGAAACCAGTTCGCGCACGGTATCGACCAGCCGGAACGCCAGATGGACCTCACCCAGGGCCGTTGGCCCGGCAGTGCCGCCGATAAGTACCGCGAACAACCGGTACCGCCCATGCCACACCAGCGTACTTGCCGTCAGCGGAAGTCCTACCCGCAGCATCTCGCTCACCGGGGCCCAGCGGAACGCCAAGGCCGGACGCCACCTGGCGCCCAGCAGCATCACGAGCGCTCCGCCAGCCGAGCCAGCCGCCAACTGTGCCACCAGCGCCCACCCTCCGGCTCCCGCCAGAGCGCAACCGATGCCGACCGCGGATCCCGCCCCCTGACCCAGCAGCGCGCGCCAAGCCAGCAGCCGGTACCGGCCATCCCGCGTGACTCGTCCGGCAATCACTCCGGCCGCACCCACCAGGGGCAGCGGCGCAGCCAGGGCCAGCGACATCCCGATCAGCCGCCCATCGTGCAGAACCCATGCCAGGGGCCAACCAGCGCCCGCCTGCAACGCCGCTGCCGCCAGCCCGACCAGCGAGGAGGCCCAGAAGGCGCTCGTGGCCGCCGTCTCGTCCAGCGCCGCGCGCTGCACGATGGCGTCAGCGAACAGCGCGTTGACCCCGACCCACAGCAGCACATGCGCCGCCATGGCTGCGGCGCCGATGCCGACCTCCGCCGGCCCGACCAGGCGCGCAACGACGAAGGCGGACACCACGGAGAACCCGGCCGAGGCCGCCGCTTCCACCCCCAGCCACAGCACATCCCGGGCCGGCCGCATCCTCACCGGGATCTTGTTTCGGGGCGGCGGGGGGATTGAGCGACCCTGCCCGGCCCCCTCCCCCCGGCCTTGGTCTGCTTCGCAGCCCAAGCCCGCAGGCGGAGGGGGAGTCGGCTCAGTCGCATCGTCTAGTCCCGGAAATACTGGCTGTAGCGCGAGTGGACCGCGTCGGCGTCGGCATAGCCGGACCGGCCGTGCGCACGGGCGTCCACGCGTGTCAGCGCTACCCCCACGACATTGGCCTGTGCCTCTTCCAACAGCTCGATGGCGTTGCGCACGGCTTCTCGCCGGGTGCGGCGCCAACGGGCGCAGAACAGCGTTGCGTCGGCGAACTGCGCGATCATGCGGGTGTCGCTGACCGCGAGCGCCGGGGGCGCATCCATCAGCACCAACTCGTAATTTTCGCGCAACGTCTGCAGCAAACGCGCCATCGCCTCCGACATGAACAGTCCGCCCATGTCCAATCCGGCGGCACCTGCCGGGATGTAATCCATCGAGGTTAACGGGTCATTCCGGGTGACGGACTCCAGGCTCTCGTTACCCAGCAGGCATTCGGCAAGCCCGGGCCGGCCTTCGGCACCAAGCAACCGGGCCAGCTCCGGCCGGCGCAGGTCGCAGTCGAGCAGCATCACGCGCTCCCCGGTCATCGCGGCGATCCGGCCGAGCGCCAGCGCCACCGTCGTCTTTGCCTCGCCCTGCCGGGCCGCGGTCACGGCGATGGCCCGAGGTCGCGTCGCCCCGCCGCGCCACAGTCCGGCGCGCAACGCCCGCACCTGCTCCGCGAAGCCGCTCAGCGGCTTGAGTACCGCATAATCGCCGACCTTCAGCCGGCCGAGCCGCCGGCGCGGCACGTCCGGGATCAGCGCGAAGCACGGCAGCTCCAGCGAGCCGCGCACGTCGTCGCCGCTGCGCAGGCTGGTATCGGCCAGCTCCTGCAGGTAAATCATGAACAGCCCGAACAGCAGCCCGAATGCCGCGGCCGCCGCCAGCATCGGCCCGGTGCGCGGAAAGCTGGGCGTACCCGGTGGCAGCGCGAGCGAAACCTCATGCGCATCGACCGTCTCCACCGCGGCCCGTTGCGCCGTCTCCTGGATGCGTTGCAACACCGCCGCCAGCAGCGTGCGCGAGGCATCGGCGTCGCGTTCCAGCGCGTTGAGCGGGATCTCCGCCTGCTCGGTGCGATCGACATTCGCCTGGGCGCTGGCGAGATTGTCCTCGAGCATCTTCACGCGCTCCCGTGCGGCGCGCACCTCGGCATCGCTTGCCGCCACAACCCGCGCGGTCTCCGCCCCAAGGTCGTGTTGCACCTGCTCGATCTCCCGGCGCAACGCCACCACCTCGGGATGGTTGGGGCCAAGCCGGGAGGTCAGCGACTGAAGCTGTGCCGCGAGGCTGCTGTTCTGATCGCGCAACTCCTCGACGCTTGGCGCGACCGCGGCCAGCGCGGCGGCACCGGCATGGTTGCGCGCGGCATCAAGCCGACCTTCGGCGGTCGCGAGATCGGCGCGGGCGCGTCCTAGATCCTCGGTGATTTGGCTGATCTGCTCGGTATCGAGTCCGGCGTGCACGCCCTGCACGAGCCCACGCTCGGCACGATATTTGACAATGCGATCCTCGGCGGCGCGTACTTCTGCCCGCAGTTCCTTTGCCCGCGTCTCCAGCCAGGCGCGAGCCTTGTCCATGGCGTTGAGCTTGGTGGCGAGCTGGGACTTGATGTACGTGTCCATCAGGTTGTTGACGACCGCTGCCGAGATCATCGGATCCTTGGAGGTGAACGACACCTCCAGCACGTGCGAGGCATTGACCGTGCGCACGTCGAGCGCCCGCTGAACCGCGAGCAGGACCGCTCCGCCGGATGAAGCTGTCGGCGGGCCGTCCTCGGCCGCCGCCTCGGTATCCTGGCTCGCGAACAGCGCCTGCACCCACCGCAGCATCCCGGCGTACCAGGGTGCGGGCCGCAGCGCCACGTTGAACTCCGGATTGGCGAACAGGTTGAGTTGCTGCGCCACCGGTTCGATCAGACGCAGGCCGCTCAGCACCTCGACCTGGCTCGCCACCACGGCGTCGGTGGTCGGATCCACCTCCAGGATGCTTTGCAGCTCCGGCAGCTTGAACTCGTCGGGCTCGTAGATCAGCGAGCCGGTCGCGGTATAAAGCGGCGTCATCCGCATGAGTGCGATCGCCGCCAGCGTCGGGATCAGCACGGCGCAACCGATCAGCGTTACCTTGCGCCGGCGCAGGATGGACAGGATCGCGCGCACGCCAAGCCCGGCGCCGCCGTCAGTGCCGCCGTCGAAATCGCGCCCCGGTCCGGCGAACGACCGGGCGGCGTGGGTCGGTCCAGCGGGCTTGTCGAGCATCGCGCACCCATGGCGCCAGAGCCGAAGCCGGCGCCGCGACCGTTTTGCTCAACCAAGCGCCGTGGGCATCCTGCCGGGACGGACGCTAAGACAACGCTAATGCAGGCTCGTTAACCGTTCGGACAGTTGTACGCCCGACTCTAGGGCGTATGACGCCGCTCCGATTTCGTGCGCTGTGCACGATGCTGTTGCTTGCTGTCGCCGCCTGTGCACCGGGACGCGGCCTGCCCCCGCTGTCACCCGTTTCGTCCGACGTCTATCGGCTCGGGCCGGGCGATGAGGTGCGCATCATCACGGTGGGCGAGGATACGCTCACCGGTGAATTCGATGTGGATGCTGCCGGACGGATCGCCGTGCCGATGCTGGGCAGCGTGCGGGCGGCCGGCCTCAGCCCCGACGCGTTGGGCGCCGCGGTGGCCGCGGCGTTGCAGCGGGGCGGCCTGGTGCGTGCACCGTCAGTCTCGGTAGAAGTGACCCGCTACCGCTCGATCTTCGTGCTGGGGGAGGTGAACAAGCCGGGCGAGTTCCCCTACCAGCCGGGCATGACGGTGCTCGGTGCGGTGGCGCTGGCGGGCGGGTTTACTTATCGTGCGGTTGAGACGTCCGCCTCGGTGGTGCGGACCGAAGACGGGCAGACGATCGAGGGGCGCGCCAGCCGCGAAACGGCGCTGCAACCAGGCGACGTGGTGACGGTGTTCGAGCGGCGGTTCTGACACTGGCCGCACGTCCTGGCCACTGCCTTCACCGTCACCGCTCCACGCCCTGTGTTCCGACCTAAGGTTGAGCTCGATGCTTGAGTTCGAGTAGATACGACGTACATCATCGCTGGCTGGTGAGCGGTCTGAGAGCACGAAAAAGACGCGCAAGAATGGATGTCAAAGAGGCGGTTGCGGGTGCGAAGAAGTACGTTGGTGAATTGTTTGCTCAAGAGGGCCTGATCAACATCGGCCTGGAAGAAGTCGAGTTCGATGAGCCGACGAAAGAGTGGCATATAACCATCGGATTTTCCCGACCCTGCAACTCTCCATCTTCACCTTGGGCGATTGCCACGCAGTGTGGACGCGAATCTGCTGCTACTGTTGATCGTCGGCATGACTCATCATGATTACATTTCTGGATCTTCCGTCATTCGTGTGGGTGATTTTGAGGGGGTAATAACGGCGGTGATCGGCATCTTCGGACCGTAGTCGAATGGACGGCATCTTGAAGAGGTGTCTTCCCAGTGCACCTGGATGCCTGTAGTAGACTTATTAAGAAAGAAAGCCTTACCACAGAGGCACAGAGGCAACCATATGCGAGACGAGCGTGCATTGACGGAACGGGTCATCGGATGTGCCATTGAGGTTCATCGTACGCTGGGACCGGGATTACTCGAATCTATCTACGAGGAATGCTTGTGTTCCGAACTCGAGCAGGCCTCCATTCCCTATTCACACCAGGTTCCTCTACCTCTTGTTTACAAGAACAGGCGGCTTGACGGAGAGTACCGAATAGATCTGGTGATAGCCGACACAGCGGTGATTGAGGTCAAGGCAATCGAGCAGCTTCGACCGGTCCACGATGCACAATTGCTGACCTATTTGAGGTTAAGCGGCCTCCGCCTGGGACTGATCCTGAACTTTGGCTCGGTCCTGCTGAAAGAGGGATTTCGCCGCCTGGTGCTCTAGATCTATAGTCAATCTCTGTGTCTCTGTGTCTCTGTGGTAAAGCTTTCTTTCTTTTCGCGTCGCTAAAAGACCCGGATCCAGTGAGCGGCGATGCGGTCCCACCGACGATCGCGCGCTCGTACGGTTCGAGCCGAGCCATAATCGAGGCCCTTGCAGATCGTGATCTCGTCGATACCCGGCTGACGAAATCCGTCCAACGGCCGCCGCTGGCGCTTGCCCGCAAGCAGGTTCGCGGTGGCTCGGGCAGAATTTGACCGGCTGGGTCTGACGGACGCGTGCTTGCTAAACGTTGCAACTGGGACCCACCTGTTGCCTACCGCCGATCTGGACCTCTACCTCGCCGCCCAAAGGCAAAGCCTGAGGGCACAGAACTTCAACTACATCCGAGGTTTGTGATGTATGCCGCAAGCCTGCGGCAACGAATTCACGGCTACAATCCGCCAAGGTAAAGCGCCAGCGCGTTGATATCCGCATCCGTGTATGTCTTCAGCAGAGCCGCCATCCACGGATTGTTGCCGCGGGCCCCGGTATGGAAGTCCAGCATCGTATGCCGCAGGTAATCGATGCTCTGCCCGGCAAGCCTGGGGGTCGTGCTGGCGCCGAGGTAACCGCCAAGGTGGCATTGAGGGCACTGGCCGGACGCCGCGATCCCCTGAGCATCCGCCGCAACATCCGCCGGCGCTCGCGGCTGAGTCAGATCGGGCCATGGCTTGGCCTCGAAATACTCGCCCAGCGCCAGCATGTCGGCGTGGGTCAGGTCCTTGACGATCGGTGCCATCTGCTCGCTCTTGCGGGCGCCGGTTTGGAAATCGCGCAATTCGATGAAGATGTAGCCGGCATGCTGGCCCCAGATCACCGGGATATCCTTGCTGATCGGGGCGCCGTTGGCTCCGTGGCAGGCCGCGCATATGGCAGCCTTCTGCGCTATCGAGTCGGCTGCGCCAGTCTGGGCAGGCGCCTCCCGGGCGGCGAGCACGACCAGAACGAAGCCCGCCAGCAGCAGACGATTTACCCGTTCCATCGTCATCCGGTGACCGCGTGCAGGAACCCGCGAGCGCCCGAGGCGATCCCACACGACGGACCGCCTCGGCCACCAGCGATCAGTGGAGCGTGAAAGCGACCACCACGTTGCCACGCTTGTAGTTGAGCTGCGTATTTCCGCCCGCCGCAACAACAATATACTGCCGGCCATCGACCGTGTAGGACGAAGGCGGAGCATTCACGCCGGCACCCGCCTGGAAGCTCCATAGTTCTGCTCCCGTCGCGGCGTCATATGCCTTGAACAGGCCGTTGCCTTCGCCGGCAAAGACCAGCCCGCCGGCGGTTGCGAGAATACCGCCGATCATCGGCATTTGCGTCTTCACCTGCCAGGCAATATTGCCGGTGTTGTACTCCACCGCGGTAATGTTGCCCCACTGCTCGGCGCCGGCGATCACCGTGAACGCACCGCCAAGCCACAGCTTGCCATCCGGATAGGGCGCCGGGGTCACGGTGTAGGTCATCGGCTGGTTCAGAGTGATGGCATACGCCAGCTCGAAGACGTGGTTCACCGCGATCGGCGACCATTCGACGCCGCCGTTGGCGCCGGGCAGCATGACCGCGCCATTCGGGGTGGGCAGCGCCCACATGTTTTTCTGCGGCACCATCGGTTGGGAGAAGCGGATCAAACTGCAATCATCCGCCCGGTTGACATAGATATGTCCCGTTTTGCCGGCCTCCAGCACGCCGTTCACCAGATTGCCGTTGTTGTCGCGGACCTGCACCAGCACCGGCGGGCTGGTCGCGTCCAGGTCCCAGACGTCGTGCGGGATATACTGGAAGTGGCAGACATATTTGCCGGTATCGAGATCGACCGAAACGAGCGAGTCGGTGTAGAGGTTGTCCCCAGGACGAACGGCGCCATCCAGATCAGGCGAGGGATTCCCCACCGCGAAGTAGATCCGCCGGTGCACCAGATCCACCGCCGGGTTCTGCCACACACCGCCGCCAAGCCGCTTATATGGATCGCCATGCTGGGCCAGCGCTGCCTTTTCGGCAGCGATGTCGCGGTGCAGGTTGCGCCCGGTGGCATCCGTGGTCGCCCATACGCCGACCGAATTCTCCGGGATGGTATCGAAATTCCAGATCAACTTGCCGGTCTCGGCGTCATAGGCACGCACGAAGCCGCGGATACCGTACTCGCCGCCATTGGTGCCGATCAGGATCTTGCCGTCCACCGCGGTGGGCGCCATGGTCTCACTGTAGCCCAGTGTCGGATCGGCGATCTGCACCTCCCACACAGGCTTGCCGGTTTTGGCGTCCAGCGCCACCAGCTTGGAGTCCAGGGTTCCAAAGTAAACCTTGTCCCCGTACACCGCGACCCCTCGGTTATTGGGCCCGCAGCAGTAAGTGTTGATCGGCCCAAGCTTCTGCGTGTACTCCCAGATCTGCTCGCCGGTACGTGCGTTCACGGCATAGACATGATCGAACGATGTGGTGATATACATGATGCCGTTCACGACGATCGGCGAGGTCTCCATCGACTCCTGGACGTCGGTCTGGAAAATCCACGCCGGCCGCAGGCGCGCGACGTTGCGGATATTGATCTGCCGGTTCGGATAGAATCGCGTTTGCGCGTAGTTGCCATTGGTCAGCAGAAAGTTGTTGCCGTCGTCCGCCGCACCGTCCAGCAGCTCCTGGGTCACCACCGACAGGTCGCCGTAGCGCGGCGGAGCGGGTGTCTGTCCCTTCCCGGTTTGCGCGCCAAGCAGTGCGGCGAGCGCGGCGGCGCTGCCGACGGCGGCAAGTCTGACACGTGCAGCCATGATTATCCTCCCACTGATTATTTCGACCCACGTCGAGCCTACGCGGCCGGTGGTATCGTTGTAAAGTCGTTCTCCGGCAGGTTATGCCCCGCCGGGAATTATTTCCTTCTCATCGATGACGAACGTTTTGATCCGGCCGATAAACGTGGCGCCGTCCGCGTACAAGCGCTGTGCCTCGGGTGTGGCGGCAGACCGGCGCAGCGCATCCTCGTCATCGTACCACAGCTCGGCGATACCATCGATCGCCAGCTCGGTCTCCGCAATATCCGCGCGGCTGCGCGTGCCGGTAATGTGCGACTGCACGTAGCGCCGGATGCCCGGCACGGCGAGCGCCAGTGGGCCGTGCACGCCCAGCCAGTGCTGCACGAATTGCTCGTGCGTCAGGCCATCCTTGCGGGTTAGCAGCGATAAGACCTTGATCATGCGTTGGCTCCCGAACAAACGGACGGCCAATCTGACGCCGGCGCGAACTTCGCCTCAACCCCTGTCATTTTCCCCGCTGGCATTTTCCCCGCTGGCATTTTCGTCGTCAGCCGCTAGTGCAGCGTTTCCAT
>Ga0335074_10012245_pt1 | contig 12032 bp, 15 predicted proteins | sample Lox_Sample_23_FD_206715 | JGI IMG/M metagenome (GOLD analysis project Ga0335074, IMG submission 206715) | Soil microbial communities from Loxahatchee National Wildlife Refuge, Florida, United States - Lox_Sample_2.3 | ecosystem: Environmental > Terrestrial > Soil > Wetlands | place: USA...
GGCAGATCTTCTGCCAGCGTTCGCGTGCTGACTTCGAGTTCTTCCGTAGTCGGAGATCGGTTAGTGTGGTGTGAAGCCCCTCCCGAACGATCCGGCCGTTCCGGTAGCGCATTTCGTTCACACCATGTGGTACGGCGTTCGCCGTCCCGGGAGTTCGTAAGCCGTCAATCATGAACACACGCGCGCCCGGGATCGTAATCAGAACCTCCCGGCACCACTTGCCGACAATGTTCGGCGGCGCCATCACCAGAGCAGCGTACGGCCGGCCGGCAGAATGAACGTGGAGAGCCGAGAGAGCCATGAGCGTCTTGCCAGTTCCACATTCTGCAATTACCGCAGCGGCCTTGGCGCAGTTCCAGCGCTTTACGATCCCCATTACGGCGAGGCGTTGGGCGGCAAAGGGGGTCCGCAGCAGGCTATTGAATCGATCCGAGATGGGGTCATGCGGAGCTTGAAGAGCGGGATACATCTGCAAGATTCGTTCGCCCAGTTCTTGCGAACAATGCCGTAGATAGTCGGAGATGGTTGAGGGAACATTCATAATTGACCTTGGATGAAGCCGGAGGAACCGGCCCGGAGGCGGCGAGCGATCTGCGGTTTGCCCTTTGAATTCCGATTAGCCAATTGGAATCGTGTTTCGAGCCGTCTTTCTGACATGCAAGCAATGGCGCCGCTGGCCAGAACCGCCGCCGCGACCACAGAGGAATTGTCTGAATATGACGAAGGCAGATAGAATTGAGCGATGGCCCTCCGCGATATCGACGACAACGGAAACTGCCACGACGTTCTACGCCTTGAACATCAGAGTGAGTTCAATCAGGTATGGCTATCGATCCCGTTAGCGCAAAGGAACGCGATCGAAGCGGAGATCAATCAGCGACTGGACGAGTTGATTGCTTCACCCAGCCCTAACTGGGGGTCCATCACAAATACATCAATAGAAGGTGGGATGGCGAACCCCAGTACTGGCGTGAGGGGCGATTGGTCGGGTACCGTGTTCGATGCAATATTCGTGGCTTGCGGTTTCCACGAAAAGCTAGCGGGAATGTTCTTCGGGAACGTGTGGAAAAAGGTCATTATCGATCGCCCAGAACGGTGGATCGGAATCCGCTCCGATCCGACGTTTCCCCAGCGTGGAATCACGCTGGAAGGCAAGAGCTATTTTCTCGATACAAATCCTTAACGGTGTCGAAGAGCCTCCGCGGATGCACGTGAACGTTTTGGAAGTAGTTTTACGCGAGTGGCCCTAAATGGGCGACGCCGTAAGCGATTGCCATTGGACCGGGTTATTTTCAGGAATCCCTATTACGCCTTCCTTCACCGCAGTTCCAATCCACTGCAAGAATTCCTCCTTCGTTCCGGCCACCGCAAGCGGTCGATAGCCCAATCCATCCAATGACTGTACACGCTTCTCCCGGACCAACGCGCTCCAAAACCAACTGGCCCAAGTAGGATGAACCGGTAGTCCGAGGCGCTGTGAAATCCGGTATAAGACAAATTCAGGATTCCTCTGGCTCAAGATGATCCTCCCAACATCGGTATCGTCGGCCATCTGCGCTGAGAGTGCTACCAGGTGACGCACGTTTCGGCTTCTGCCGGCGACGGTTAGCGTCCCGCGATACACTCGGGGATCTTTTCCCAACGACACCCTACGTTCGGCAAGGCCGGGGCCGCAGACCGTCATCGATTCTTGGCCCGCGATCGCCGCCCAAATGGCCCCGATGTCTACATCGCTTCCAAACACCGAAACGAGATGGCAGACCCCCGACACTTCTTTGCTATCAGATGGCTCCCCGATGAGACGATCCAGCGCAACGCGGATCTTCGTCCTCGTATCCCTGAGCTGCTTTTCGAACTCCAGCCAGCCAAAGCGTTCGTGAGCGTTCTTCATTAGTATCGCCCTCCGATTCCCTATAGCGGCGACGGTCGCCGCGGGGTCAGCTCACATCCGTCAGAGGGATGAGCTTTCATTCAAGCGTGCCCGTCTCGCCGGTAGCGAACACGACGGAGAGCTCCTGAACGAAGCGCTCCCGCTCGCGGATGATAGTCGTGCCGTCCGCCTCTTCTTCAGTGAATTTCGTTGTGACCTTTTTGCTTTTCCACGCCGCGATGTGACGTTCTTCGCCTGAACCAAAGATGCCGTTGATGAGGCCGGAACAGGCGACCAGGCCAACCTGACCGGCATGCAACGGCGTAAGAGGTCTTCCGCCGATTACAGTGGGTTCTGGCGCCAGAATTCTTGCGGCTTGACGGGACGCCAGCGACGTCGGAATCAAGTCCTCTAGTTCGTCGAGCGGCAGTCCTTTGAACGTTAGTGTCGCCGGCCCGGTTGGCGGAATGACATATGGATCATCGCAGGACTCGGGCAGTTCTGCAAGACGTTCGTATTCGCGTCCGAGCGTAGTGAAGAGAGAACGACCCTCGCTGATGTCGCGATCGCGAAGTTGTTCGCGGTCGCGGCGAGTGCGACGGACGCCAGCAATCAGGACCTGGCGATAACGGGCCGATTCTGGACTGCCGAGACGAAAAATCCGGCAACGCTTGAAATGGGAGGCCAGAACCTGGGCACAGTCGGCAGCCCGCTCTGCCGGAATAACGAGGAGCAGCACGCCGCCGGGAATGAGCCACCGAAACGTGTGATTCAGGAAGACCGCCTCCAACCGTTCCCGAGCATTTGGTGAAATCGACCAATCGTAGGGCGGATTTTCGTAGACGAGTGAAAAGGATTCAACTGGGCAATGGGTTTCAAGGCAATTGCCCTGAATGATCTTCGTCAGCATCGGGGCGGCTTGCTCAGCGCGGTAAGCGTCCAGCTCGATGCCGTAGCGCCGGGCGCTCGAATCCCTGATGATGGCGGCAAACGCGATGCCTTCGCCGACGCACGGGTCCAAAGCGGAGAACGGCTCGACGGGACACTGCACGAGGCGCCGGATTCTTTCCGTTTCCCTGAGCGGCAAAGGGTAATAGTTGCAGCGAACTTTTGCGGCGAGGCGGGACATGGAAACTCCTGAAATTGACGAGGCCGTGGTGGTGGTGGTGTGTATGACTGGATCTATAAAGGTGTTGAGGGGATGCGGGAGTGGCGCTATCCTGAGGCTCTGTGCCCAGCGTCGCCAAATTCATCGAGCCCATGCTGTTGCTCCGCACGGAGAAGTTGCCGGACGGCGCAGATTTCCAGTATGAGCTTAAATTCGATGGGTATAGAGCCCTCGCCATCAAAAGCGGCGGCAAGATACGGCTCCGGTCCAGAAACGACAACGACTTCAACGCACGGTACCCCAGAATCGTGAAAGCGCTGGCACCACTGCCCGATGACACCGTCATCGATGGCGAGATCGTCGCGCTCGACCCCGAGGGCAAGCCCTCATTCAACCTGCTCCAGAACCATGGCTCCTCCGGCGCGCCACTCCACTTCTTCATCTTCGACCTGCTCGTGCTGAAGGGGAGAGACGTGATGGGCAAAAGCCTCACGGAACGACGCGAGTTGCTGGAGATGCAGATATTCCCTAAGATGGAGGAGCCGATCCGGTATTCCCCAGTGCTGGAAGCGGGCTTGAAGGACCTGATCCAGTCCGTGAAGGCGCAAGGGCTGGAAGGGCTGGTGGCGAAGCGCCGGGATTCCAAGTACGAGCCGGGCCTTCGCTCCGGCGCGTGGCTCAAAATGCGCGTGAATCAAGGCCAGGAACTGGTGATCGGCGGCTACACTCCTTCGCCCAAGAACTTCGATGCGCTGGTGATCGGCTATTACGAGGGTCCCAACCTTGTATATGCCGCTCGGACGCGCAACGGTTTCACGCCCGCATCGCGGGCGGAGCTGTTCAAGAAGATAAAGCCGCTGGAAATCAAAGAATGCCCCTTCGCCAACCTGCCAGAAAAGAAAGCTGGCCGATGGGGCGCGGGCCTCACGGCAGCGAAAATGGCGGAATGTATCTGGCTGAAGCCGCAATTAGTTGCGCAATTTGAGTATGTTGAATGGACCGAAGATTCCCATCTGCGCCACAGCCGCTTCATCGCACTCAGGGATGACAAGAAGCCGAAAGACGTGCGCCGGGAGTGACCTGAAATCACCGTTTCTTACGCGGACTTCGCTTCCTGGACGTTGGCTTCGTCGATTCCAGTTCGCGGACGATTTCCCGCAGGCGCGCCGCGGACGACAGCAGCGTTTCCGGAACGGGCAACTGCATACCGTGAACCATTTCATTGCGAACCCATCTCAGGGACATGACTTCATGAAAGAGTGTCGCCGACACGCTAGGGATCGGGCCTCGGACCACAATCCCTTGCTGTTCCCGGGTCCGCTGGCCGATAAGGAGCTCCAGTTGATCCATGCCTTATTGAAGGAACCGATGGCGCGCTCGGACGCCTCGTCCGCTCCGGTAAAACGGGCTGCTACGAGATCCGCAAGAAAGCGGTCCGATTTAATGTAAGAGGAATGACAGCAGACCGCCGCAGTACAGTATGAACCTATGGGCACGATGAAGAAAGCGCTCTGGACCGCGGCGGCGATAGGCGGCCTCGGGCTGGCATATACGATAGGCCGCTGCTGGAACGCAGAGGAGCGAAAGCAACGGGCTTGGCGGCGGTTCCTGGGATTCGCAGCGAAACCAGATGAAGTCGTGGATTCATTTGTCCAATACATAAGCGTCGAATCGCCGAAAAATTTGAAGTCATTCCAGGACCGCCGGCGCGCAGATCCCGAAGCCGCGATGGCGGAAGCTGTCGTCTTCGGCATGCTGCAGCAACTGCAGTTGGCCCCGATCATCGCTGACGCGCCTGGCGTCGGCGGTGGCGATTTCCTCTGCAAGTACCGCCCGCTCAAATTCAGCGACAGCGGCGCTCAGGAACTTATCGTGGAGGCAACCACGCTTGAGCCAACCGCCGTCGAGCGAAACAGCGGCTGGCCGAATGAGGTGCCTGAGGAGATCACGGGGGGACCTTTCAGCATGATCACGGAACGGATAACCGCCCGCGCATCGAGCAAAATAAAACAACTGTCGCAACACGCCATGCCGCGGGTCCTGGCGATTGTGTCGAGCCATATCGGCGCGGACGCGCTGCTCGCGAACACCTTGGCTGCCGAGTCAATCTTGATTTCAGATCGAAAAATCTCACAACCGATCGGTGGAGGGCAAGCATCGGTCATCACAGATTTGAAAGCGTCGGCCTTTCTCAAGGGGGATCCGTCGACAGGAAAGATAACAGCCCAGAGGCAAACCATCTCGGCAGTGCTGCTGATCAGCGTGTCTGGGGATCGTAGTTCGGTTCTGGGTATACTCCATCCCGAACCTCGCTATCCGCTTGATATCGCCGCGTTCCCTGGAATTCCCTTCGCGAAGATCAGGCGCTGGCCGGTCGAGGACGGGAGGATTGAGATCGATTGGGTCGTCGGTCAGGCGTCAGGGCGCGAGTTCAAGCATCAGAAGATCCGCTACAGCGGAGATGAATTCGACAAAGCACTCAAGGCCATGCGCGAGAAGCGAGGGCCCGCGTGACTCAGTCGATCCTGCCTAATTTGTGCAGGCACCGCGTTATCGCGATCCAGAGGGCCACCCGGAATTTCGGTTCGACGAACCATCAATCCTTAGGCGGACTTTTCTTCTGCCGGGGGATTCGCCGCGTGCCAGTACGCGCGGAACATGAGGCGGAAGCTGAGCCACCATGCGTAAATTGAAGGAACGGATCGGGTGGCCTCGAAATCAAGGAGCCCGTGAGCGACGTTATTTCGCAGATTTGGCCCGAAGGCGTCACAAAAGAGCGCGCTGAGTTCGAAGGACAGATCCTCGCCGAAGCATTGTGTCATCTGTGGCAGTTTGACAAGGGTGCTGAGACCGTTCTCATTCTCGATTCCTTCCTGGTCAATAGTGGACGTTACAGCCCCACGGGCCTTGAGCTGTAAGCGCACCATGTTCTCGATTTGGGGCATCAGCAGATGCAGGGCCGTTGCGAAATCCAGATCATATCCGAAAAATGCCTCGTCGGCGGAATTTGTGGGTGATTTGCGGTTAGGGAGGCGTTTGGCTGCGGAATTGGTAGAGCTTGCGGCAGGTATAGTCGAGGGAACGCTGGAGCGCCTCTTCCGATTCGTGGGCGTAGACCAGAGGACCGCCTTCTTCATCGATGCGCTCATCCAAGATCTGCTCGATGTTTTTTCGCCTGAGCGGAGGATCCTCATGCAGGTAGCGGATGATCTCTCCGCCCAATGCCCACAGGTTGTCCACGTGCTTTTGAATCGTCTTCCGGGATAGATCGGAACAAGCCAGGTGTTCGACGAATGGCCGTAAGCAGGCCACCAGTTTCTCGCCTGGTGGCAGGTCCTTTTCCACTCCCATCCAAGAATGCGGCCATCTGTCCATCTGGCGACAATATCGCTCCGCGGCTGACGGCGCGCCGGGGATGCCACCGTTTATCGTAGACGTTTTCCTTGCTCGCTTCCCAACCATGGAACTCATCACGATTCTAAACCGCTGTCATCACTTCCGGGGATTTGTTTATCACAGCGCCCGCTTCAGTTCCGACAAGAAGAGCATCGAGGTGGCCGTGCGCCCGCGCCAAGGCGCCACCGCGATCTGTTCGCGCTGTGATCAACCGGCGCCCGGCTACGATCAATTGCCGGAACGACGCTTTGAGTTCATCCCCTTCTGGGGATTTTTCGTTTTCCTCCTCTACGCCATGCGGCGCGTGGACTGCCGGCGCTGCGGCGCGGTGGTGGTCGAACAAGTTCCCTGGGCCGACGGCAAACGGACTCTCACCAAGGCCTATATGCTGTTCCTGGCCCGCTGGGCACGCCGTCTCTCCTGGAAGGAAACTGCCGCCGCATTCCGCACCTCTTGGGAAAAGGTCTTCGATGCCGTCGAACACGTCGTCGCCTGGGGTCTGCAACACCGCTCGCTCGGCCAGATCGATGCCATCGGCGTCGATGAAATCCAGTATGCCAAGGGCCACAAATACCTAACCCTCGTATACCAGATCGATATCGGCGTCACCCGCCTGCTCTGGGTCGGCAAAGAGCGCACCGTCGAATCCTTTCAGGGATTCTTCGACACTATGGGGAATGAGGTTATCGCCGGCATCTGCTTCGTCTGCTCCGACATGTGGAAGCCTTATCTCAAACTCATACGCAAGCATTGCTCCCAAGCCCTGCACATTCTCGACCGCTTCCACATCGTGGCCAACATGAACAAGGCCCTCGATCAGGTCCGTGCTGAGGAAACCGGCCGTTTGAAGCGCGAAGGCCACGATCCCGTCCTCAAGAAATCCCGCTGGCTACTGCTGCGCCGCGGCGACAACCTCGAAGTCGAACAGCACTTCCGTTTACGAGAACTCCTCCGCTTCAACCTGAAAACCGTCCGCGCCTACCTTTTAAAGGAAGCCTTTCAGCAACTCTGGGATTACAACTCCCCTGCCTGGGCTGGCAAGTTCCTCGACGACTGGTGCCGCCAGACCATGCGCTCCCGCATCGAACCCATGAAGAAGATCGCGCGATCCCTGCGCTCTCACCGCGAACTCATCCTGAACTATTTCCGCGCTCAAAAGCTGCTTTCCAGCGGGGTCGTCGAAGGCCTGAACAATAAGGCCAAAGTCACCATGAGAAAATCCTACGGGTTTCGTACCTATCGCGTCCTCGAACTCGCGCTCTATCACTCACTTGGCAAACTGCCGGAGCCGAAATCTACCCACGATTTTTTCTGACGAGTCCGAAAAATAGACCTCTTCCATAGAGAATTTCGCGCCCCTCAGGAATGACCGGAGACTGCCTCGTGAACCAGATAAAATCCTGCTCCCTCAGGCGATGTTCAAGCGTAAGGATTTCGAGGGCCGGAAGAATGGTCCCTGAACATGGAGCACAAGTTCCATCTGATACATGTTCACCATCTCAGCCCGCAGCGCCGCCTCCGCGTCTGGTTCGCCGGAGGTGATGGCCGAGCGTTTTCCGACGACCCTGCCATCGACCGAGAAATGAGTTGCACCGAATAAGGAGGAAAGAGGAAAGTCCGTGACTTTCTTTATGCACCTATCGCGAAGGGCGGCTACCTTCACGCCAGAATAAATGCTCGCAAAGGCGCGAAGCGCCTCCATCGCGGTCTTTCCCCGCATATGGGCCTGCACCCGCTCTACAAGGTCCGATATGTCGGTGCTCGCTGATAAGCGCTTCATCTCGCTCAGGGCGCTTCTGCCGGCGATGGCTATGTCCTCCCTGAGTTCCTCGATCCGCGCTTCAATGCCGAGCCGGTCGCGCTCCGCTTTGGGAATCTGGCGGTAGGTCTGTAGAGCTTTCTCGTACATTCCCACAGCTACGGCTTGACTCTTGTGGGATTTCGCCTCGTCAACGAAACTCTTTGATAATTCAGCTGTCAGTTCCCAAACCTTGCCCGTGTCCTTAGCTCGCTCGAACCACTTGATGGCGGCATCGAAATAGGGCCGCGCATGATAATACTTGGCTTCATCGCTCAGCAGGCGAGCCCACACTTCCAGTTTTCCTCCGAACTCCGCGGCGTAGGCATCGGCCAACCGATGGGAAATAAGCAACTCCGAAATTCCTAGCGCGAGGATAATGTCACCTCGGTCTGCCAAACGAAACCGCTCGACGAGCACATTTTCCGACTCACCCAATCGTCCGCCAGCTCCCGAGCCGAGAGTTATAGTGAGGCTCAGACACCGCTTCCAGCCGTCTTGAGTCCCATCCATCCAGGCATCTGCATCGAGGGGCATGCTCCGGTAGGCGTCGATGGCGAGAATCGCGGATTGGAAGCGCCGCCTGCGCACCCAGAGGAGGTCCGACAGGCGGGCGCGCAGCCAGAGGTCGGAAACCTCTTCCGAAATTGTCTGGAATAAATCGAGGGTCTGTTCGTCAAAGTCGTCCGGAACGGCGCTACGGCCGGTTCTCATTGAATACAGCGGCCGAAACGGCTCGCTCCGGCTATCAGGATTCAGCATCAGCGAACAGGCATCGGCGAGAAGCCAGAGCACTTTGCCTGCGGCGCTGTCGCCACCTGCGACCGCCTGCTGGGCCAGGTCGCTGAAAGATTGCCAGAGGCTAAAATAGGGGCCATACTTTTTCGGAGCCTCAACCGCGGTGCGCCAGGAGGACCGGCGAAAGTCCTCGATACTGATTTGCGTGTTTTCCGGATATCTCTCCATTAGCTGACTCATCCAGCAATAGCCCAGCATGACCGCTGGCGCCGACCCACGCTTTCGCGCGAAAAGGCGTCAGGGGGATCCGTCGATTTGAATACCAGGATGCCCGAACTCCATCTATTCCAACCCTGGGCGTCTGCTGAACATGTATCCTTTCGGTCCGTTCCAGTTCTGCCGCCGTTCTACGATCCACCGCTGAAGTGCCGTGCCCGCGACCCGATAAACCTTTCCGTTTGCCACGACTTCGAAGACGGTCGCCAACGTGGGCTTGGGAAGCCCGACTGCACGTTCCTTCTTCGCTTCCACGACGAACAGATGGGCAGCATCGTACGTTGAATCTGCCAGCACATCCACGCTATGGCGGCGGCCGTCCGGGTCGGTGACGGTCACGGTACACCACCTGCTCACGGAAAGCATTATAGCTCGCGTGGCGAAGAAAAGGCGAATACATATAAAAGAGCAGCTGATTTCGCGCACGTTCGCCATGTCCCCGATTCTTTGAGTGAAACCGACACCTAAGGCCATTTCAGCCGAAAATGGCATTATCCCGGCAAGGCGGCCGGTGGGACCCAACATGTCGAAACGAGAAGTAATTCGCGCATCGGAGATCGGGGACTGGTGCTTCTGCCGAAGGGCCTGGTATTTGACGAACCGGAAGACTCAGCCCTCACTTTTGCAGATCGAAAGAAGACAGGCCGGCACCGCCTATCACGAACGCCATGGCAGCGGCATAGTCCAGCCGACGCGAGAGATCAGCACGGAGAAACTTGTTCTCCTCTTGCTGCTGCTGGCCGTCGCCTGCTGGCTCACATTACGCGCAGGCTGAATGTACTCCTATGCTGTTTCTCATCGCGATCATTGCGGGGGCAGTGGCTTGGTCGTTCAAGCGGTCCCGATTTCCGCAATCGAGCTTGGCGCTGAAGACTCGATGTGCGGATCTCGGCACTGTCTACCAGCAACCAGACCTGGCTTCCGCTCGGTACGGACTCATCGGCAGGCCTGACTATCTGGTTCGCGTCGAAAACGGCATCGCGCCGGTCGAGTTGAAGTCGGGGAAGGCTCCCCGATCCGGCAGACCATACGACGGGCACTTGCTTCAACTGGCGGCATACTGCCTCTTAGTTGAGGATGTCTGCCAAGCGTATGTCCCGTTCGGCGTACTCGAATACGAGGATCGCAGCATCCCCGTTGAATACACGTCCTCATTGCGCGAAGACCTGCTGAACCTCATTGAGGAAATGCGATCCGCCAAACGTCTCGGAGAGCTTCACATCAGCCACAACTCCCATGGCAAGTGCCGATCTTGCGGCTTCCGTGACGTCTGTGGAGAAGGTCTACGTTGAGCAGCCAACGAAGCGGACATCGGCACGGACTAAACGCGGCGTTGTTCCGCTGCGCGAGAATCCTCCGGGACGCCACCGCGAGTAATCCGGAACTCTTCCTACCTGTCGCATGCCTCTTTGTTTGGCAGTTGACCGCGGTTGCGGCGAAAACATCAGTCCTGATATGTGCCGCTTTGTTTACTGCACTCCTGCTGATTTACGCGTTTCGTGTGCTTGGGAGGACCGAGTGGCTGCGGCGCGTCGGCTGGGCGTCGCCGCGTCAAGGATTCTGGGCTTACAGCTTCATCGCCGGTATTGCCGCGGCAGCGGGAGTTTGGTGGTTTGCACGGATTGTCCACCAATCGCTGGGGGGCGTTCCTCCCGCGCATCGGGTCCTCCTGGCCGGTTCCTCTGGACCAATGATCGAAGAGTTGCTCTTCCGCGGCTTAATCTACTGGCTGATCTTTGAGTGCTTGAGGCGCGCTGGTGTTGCAGTCAGGCTGGCCATCTGCGTTACTGTTTTCCTCACCGCGCTCGCCTTCGCGTTCTCTCACAATGACCGGCAGGGTCCACGCCTGTACGCGACAATCCTGACCGGCATTGCGTTTGGCTGGATGCGGGCCCAATCCGATTCCACGGCGGCAGCGACGGTAATGCACGCCGTCTACAACCTCGCGCTCTTGTTGGCAGCGATGCTTCCAGTCGCATAAGCCGTCCGATCGTCGTAACCCGGTTTTGCTTTTTGGGTCCTATATGCTCGTCGGAACCGGCAGGATCCTCTATGCCGCATAGCTTTTCCACACGGGCATTTGAGATCGACGCGCTGCCCAAGGGCCACCATCTTGTTGAACCAGTTATCGGCGGCGCTAGGTGACAGTCCGAGCTCGTCGCACGCTTCACGAATCGTCTTGCCCTCGACAAAGACGAGACGGCGGAATTCCGGCTTCTTCGACTGTGTCGGATGGTTGATTCCGCCGCGAAAGCTGCGGTCTATCACGAAACTTCGCTGGCATTCCGGATTTACACAACGCCAACCCCGGGTACCGGAGCTGTTGCGTCCTCGACTCTGTGTTTTCCCGCCACAGAAGATGCACGCTGGGTTCGTTACCGCGGCGCCGACCCGATTCCTCGCGAAGATTAGGTCGAATAACGCGTTGAAAAGGTGTTCCTGGCATTCCTGCTGATCGCGCGCCCACACGATGAGTGTGCCTTGCGCGTCCGGAGCTGTAACTGGAAACTTCCGGGCGCCCTTGTACCGCCGGTTCAGGCAATGGACGAGTGAAGTTGCCATTTGTGGATTGAATTCAAAATTAAAATAGCTCACCGCTGGACCTCCGTCGTGCTGCCGCGATACGAGGCCGGCTGCTTTCCACTCTCACAGTGGGGTCGTCCATTCCCATAAGACGCGGCGCGGATCAACCGACCGGAAATTGGCTCCGCCGGGATCGACGGAGCCTTGATGGAATCCGGTGCAACGTCAACCTCAAACTGAAGCTCTGGTGTGCAGTCCCAATCGCAGACGTCAAATCTCCCGCCACAGCCACCACAGACAATGAACTCCTCGTCAAATCTCTC
>Ga0335074_10012247_pt1 | contig 12031 bp, 9 predicted proteins | sample Lox_Sample_23_FD_206715 | JGI IMG/M metagenome (GOLD analysis project Ga0335074, IMG submission 206715) | Soil microbial communities from Loxahatchee National Wildlife Refuge, Florida, United States - Lox_Sample_2.3 | ecosystem: Environmental > Terrestrial > Soil > Wetlands | place: USA: Florida...
TTCCGGCCATGGGCTCGAGCGAGATGCCCTTGGTGACAAAGGCTCCGATGCGCTCAAGGGAGACGATTTCTTCAAATTCGATGCCGTAGCCAAAGGTGCCGCTGGCGGCGATGACCGGGTTGACCAGCTCAATGCCGGCCAACGAAACTCTCATGTCGGGTTTCACGTAGCGGCGCTCTTCCGGGGGCGCAAGAATGCCCTAGAACATTTTAATTGGGCGGGAGGACCGGCGGCGTTTCGAGCGAGACGCGACAGTATAGCGGTTGAAAAACAGCTCTCTAATCGGCGCCGCAACCTCGATAATCAATTCGATATGGACAGCAAAACGGTCAATAAGCTGATTCGCTCGGAGATTTGGCCAATTCTGCGCCGGTTTGGATTCACGCATTTCGAGCCGAGAAACGCATATGCATACCGTGGTTCGTTCATTAATGTCGTCAACTTTCAATCGTTCAATTCCTACCTCGCTGGCGGGTTGGGGTGTACGACTTTTTCATTCGCTGTGAATTTGGGAGTCTATATTCCGGGACAACCCGGCGCCCATTGGGTGCGCCGCGACAAGACTGGCCACTTGTTGCCTTGCGAGCCGCAATGCGGATTTCGTTCCCAGTTGCGCAAAAGCAACCCAGTCGATGGCTTTTCGCGCGACGACATCTTCTTTATTGACCCCGATGGACGGACCACCGGCCCGTGTTTCAGAGAGCTCAGCGATTTGGCGAGCAATTCCCTTCCGCACTGGTTTGACGAGTATAGCGACGTGGGCACGATTATCCGAAGAATGGAGACGGCCGAACATTCCGAGAGTGGGTCCCGGCTCGATACGCTCGCAAATCCCGGTTCCTATTCATGGATGACGCTCAAGAGTGTTCTCCTGCTTTTGAAACATGCGGAAGAACAAACTGCGGATTCGGCGGCGAAGGTGTTGGAGTCGCTCAATGGATCGATTGGCGCGATTCTGGATTTCTCGACCATTCAGAGTGGCCGCGCTGGCGAGGAACGGTATGCAGCAGAAGTGCGCGAATTATGGGACCGGCTTGGGCAGTTTCGACCAACTGTGTCGTGTGCGGAAGATTTCTCTGTCGAGAATACTGGCTTGGAGAGCGCGGTGTGGGCACCGGCACAATCGCTATCGGACGCCGGGAACGCGCCTGCAGTACGACGCGGTGTAGTCTCGGCGCGAAAGGAGCTTTGGCCCCTTTTGAAGCAGGCGGGCTTTTCGGAGTTTACGGACCGTCTGGCGCACCGTGTTTCGGATCAGTGTGTTGAGGTTGTTGAATTCCTTCCCATGGATCCCTACGAACGCAAGCACTGCAACCTTCCGGATGGGCTTTTTCGCATTGGCCTCGGAATCTTCTGGCCTATGCTTCGGGATGAGGGATTGTTTAGAAGGAACCGAAACGGACGACCCAGGCCAGTTGCGAATGAGTGCCATATCTCCAACTGGCTCATTCCGCGTGAGCGGACGAGCCACCTGGCAAGGACTGCATTTGACTCAGTAGAGGATGCGAGACAGGTACTTAAGCGCAATGGCCTTGGCTGGCTTGAAATGCTCCGGAATACAAGTCAGGCACTCATTCAATTACAGCGGCACGACTGGGAACTCTTTTCGTGTTATCCCATGATGCGCGGATACGGCGCGGGCCGTTCTAGCAGGCGCCTGGTTTACCTTGCGTTGCTTTGCAGGATGATTGATCGGATGGGCGAATCTGGAAGCTATCTTCAACAAGCTGAGTCGGCGATCGATGCCTCGTACATGAAGCATTTGAGACCGCGCTATCGTGAATGGATTCGGCTAATTCGGGAGCGTTTCGCCGGAGGGAACGAAGCTACCTAATTGCTCCTTATCTCTCGGCTCTTTGCCGTTGAGTCTGAAGTGAGGCCTTTGCAGGAAAAGGAACGAAAAGCGACTGCAGATCCTTCGACTCCTCGCTCCGGCGACTCGCTCAGGATGACACCGCCAAGGTGAGGATCGAGATATCACAGGTCCGAAAATCCGGACCTGGGCCACCATGTTCGGGCGTAATCAAGTTCACGTAGAGGCTTGCGCCCTACTGCTCCCCGTTGATGCCGGGCTTGAGGGCTTCGACCAGCACGTGGCCCACTGCCGCGGAGGGGCGATTGACGCCGGCGAGCGATGCAAAGGTCACAGCGATATCGACTGGCTGGACGAGTTGATGGTATTCGCCGGGCTTGAACGGAGTTCCGTAGAAAGCCAGCGGCACGTGACGATCGTAGTTCCACGGTGTGAAGTGGTTGGTTCCCGCAAGCGGGCTGACGCCGGCCATCTGGTATGCGTCGAGAATCATCATCACAAACCAGTTGCCGTGATCGGCGTAGCTGTGGGCCAGCAGCGTGCCCCACTCGCTGGGCGGGAGTTGGCCGCCGGCGAGTTGCAGGCGCGTGTAAACGTACTGAATGCGAGGGCCCGGGTCGAGGCGATGGCCGGAAGGCTGAACGATGGTGGGCGGATTGTCCTTTATGAACGGGAGCGGGTTGGAGTCCTGACTGGCTACGGCTTCGGGCAGCAGCGCGGCGACAGCTTCTTCAGCGGTCTTTTCGTCGACACCGGCTTTTTTGAAGGCGCGCTGGTCGAGATAGACATAGGGCAGGTCGGGATTGGGCAGCAGGTAAGTTTGTTTTTCGCCGGCCTTCGAGAATCGTTTGTTCAGCTCCGCATTCAGCTTGTCGTAGACCTTGTCCATATTTACAACGGCGCCATGCACTCCCAGCTTGGCGGCGTCGCCGGGGATGGGCGCGATGCCGTGATCGGCGGTGAGCGCGAGCCAGACGTTCTTGAGGCCGATTGAACCGTCGAGCCAGGTGAAGAAATTGTCGAGGTCGTGGTCGAGCGAGACGATCATCTGCTCTTCGAATTCGGAGTCGGGGCCGAACTGGTGGCCCTGGATGTCGTTGGCCGAGAGCGAAACGACGACAAGGTCGGTGACGCCGTGCTGGCCGAGGTGCTCGCCTTCAATGAGCGCCTTGGTGAAATCGAGTTCGTAGCTGTTGGCAGCAGGAGTGCGGCCGACGAGCTCGTAGAACTCGGTGGTTGCGGTGTCGACGTTGGCGTCGCGCTCGGCCTGCTGAATGCGGCCGCTGGCGTTGAAGGTCTTGGCCCAGTCGGGCAAATGCTGCATGTAATAGGTGGAAGTTGTGAACTGGCCGCTGATGGGGTCGATCCAGAAGGCGCCGTTGGCGGCCTGGCCGGCGGGCAGAATGGCGGCGCGATCTTTGAGCGAGACGCCGTAGACGCGGGCGCGGCCTTGCGTGGCGAGGCGCAGTTCGTCGCCGAGCGTGGTGGCACGGAGGTTCAAAGGCGACGCGCCGATGACGAATTTTGGCGCGGTCGAGGGCGCGCCGGGCTGGTTGGCGGGGATGGAATCGTGGGGCAGATCGACCAACTCGTAGCGTTCATCCTCGACCGAGCTGACCTGGTGGTCGTAGCTGCGCGCCGGGTCCCACCACTCGTTGGACTCGATGCCGTGGCCGTCAGTGTAGGCGCCGGTGCCGATGGTGGAGTGGCCGGGCGCGGTCTTGGTATTGGCGTAGTCGTAGTAGCAGTCGGTGAACCAGGCGCCTTCTTTCATGAAGAGGTTGAAGCCGCGGCCTTTGAATTCGGCGGCATCGCGATTGAGGTAGTCGCCCCGGAACTGGTCGATGACCACGATGACGATGAGCTTGGGATTGCCGACGTAAGCCTGCGCAGAGGCGACGAGCGGCGCGAGCAGAAATGCGATGGCGGCGAGGAATGCGGAAAAGGCGAGAGCGGGGATTCTAAGGTAGCGGGAAGGAAAGGACATGGCTCGATTGTATGAAGCCGGGGGCTACATTGGGTTAAAGAAACAGGCAGCGAAGGGCGTAAAACCCCACGCCGCCTTCAGTTGCAAATTCAAACGGCAACAGGTTCCTCAGCGTGCGCGGGTTGGGGATGGACATCGAAGGGAACGCGATCGTGTTTGCAGATGGTCTTGATGGCGGGGCGCGCGGTCATGAGGCCTGAGGGCAATCCGCCGCCGGGCATAACCCACTGGCCCACCATGATGAAGCGGTCGAGCCCGGGAAGCGTGTTGGGCAGCGGACGGAAACCCGATCCGGGCTCGGGCAGCCAGCCCTCCATGGTGCCCTGCCAGTTGCCGGTGTAGCGATAGACCGAGGCAGGTGTGGAGACGTCGACGGCCTCGATGGCTGCGCGCACGCCGGGAATCCGTTTGTCGAGCAGTTCGATGACCGTGTCTGCGATGCGTTTCTTCTCGCGGTGATACGCGACAAGATTGTTGGCGCGCAGATCGGCCCAGTACTTGAAATTGCGCGTGGGAAGAAGGCAGGTGACGGCAGTCTTTCCCAAAGGGGCAAAGGTGGGGTCGAAATTGAAGATGCGGAATGAGAGGTTGTAGTGGTCGGTTTCAGGATCGACGGTGATCGGCGTCTCGAGAATCCGGCTCAGCACTGGGGGCTGATCGTGAAGATCGAGCGCCACGCCGAGAGAGATTTGCAGATACGAGGCGAAGAGCGGCTTCTCGTCGTACCTTTTGCGGGTTGCGTCGTCGAGATACTTGCCGCCCAGAAGATCGAAGATGGTTGCGTGACCGTCGGCCGCGGAGATGACCCAATCGGCGAGGATCGTTTCCCCGTTGGTCAGCTCGACTCCAATTGCGTGGTTGTTTTCGACGAGAATGCGCGCGGCTTTGGCCTTGAAGCGGATTTTTCCGCCAAGGCTGGCGATTTTATCTTCGATCAGACGGATGAGAGCCTGGGCTCCGCCGATGCAGTAGCCGGCGTTGCCGTTGTTCATCCAGGCGAGTGACAGTACGATGGCGAGCGCCGGCATTTTTCCAATGTCGCCGGTGGAGAAGAAGCTCTTGAGCAGCGGATCGGCGAAGTGTTTGGAGTATTCTTTGCCGCTGATATTCGAGAGCCTGCTAAGGACGGGAAATACGGGCAGATCGCGCAGCATGTTAAGCCAATTGCCTGAGAAGCCAGCCGAGGGATCGAGCACCCTGAACCTGGCGAGAACGTGCATGGAGTGGATCAGATCGCGGATGGCCGGTGCATCATGGGGAGTGCGGCGCAGCAATTCGGCCTCAAGACGATCGATATTGGTAAACACAGTAAGACTGTCGCCGGCTTCGGTTTCAATGCGGACAAACTCTTGTGGATCGATGAAGCAGAGCTTGTCGATGTCGCAGACTTCCTGCCACTGTGCGTGGAAATCGGCGCCTGGCTTTGAGCCGACGAGCCAATGGAGGCAAGTTTCGAAGGTGTACGCGCCGCGGCGCCAGCTCATGGCTAGTCCGCCGGCCATGTCGTGCATCTCGAGCACTTCGACCTCGTAGCCGCATTTAAGCGCGTAGACAGCGGCGCAGAGTCCGGCGATGCCGCCGCCAACGATCACGATCTTGCGTCCATGTTGGTTCATAAGAAGACAATCCCCCTATTCGCAGGAGCCGCGGGACCGGGTGCAGTTACGGAGAGAAGAACGATTACAGCAGAGGCCTGAGATTTGCACACGGAGAGGACAGATACAAGAGTCAGGCCGTGAAAAGGGGCCCGCGGTTACGCGATGATGATGGCGCGCGGAGGCGGGGAAAAGCCGTGACCAGAGTCACGGGAGTGGAGTGACCTGGGTGGGCTTGGCTGCGCCAGGGTCGATCAGCAGGCGCAGGTGTGCGCAATTTCTTCAATGCTGCTTTTCGGCGGCGCGATGGGGAAAGATGAGTACGCAGAGGACGATGGCGGCGGCCAGGACACCTGAAGCGGTATAGCGGCTGATAGCGAATCCTCCCTGGGCGATGGGCTTGTCAAAGAGGTCGCCGGAGACAGCGCCAAGCGGACGCGTAAGAATGAAGGCCGCCCAGAAGAGTGTGGTTTTGTTGATCCTGGTAAAGAGGTGGAGCAGGAGCACGATGACCAGCGCGCCGCCGAAGAGCGCTACTCCGCCGAGGTAGCCGATGCCGAGGTCGTCGGCAGCCCAGTCGCCGAGTGCAGTACCGAGGGTCTGCGAAAACATGATGGTGACCCAGTAAAAGATTTCGGGCTTGGCGGAGCTGACGCTGCCCACCGAAACGGTGCCCATGGTCCAGTACCAGACGGCCAGTGAGGCCATCAAAAGGCCGAAAAGCAGAGCACTGCCCCAGGCGTAGCCCAACCCTTCAGACCGGTCGGTGAGGTCGGCCAGGGTGGTGCCTACGGTGGTGGTGGCCACGATGGTGAGCCAGTAGAGAAACGGATGGAACTTGCCGGTCTTGACCTGGGCGAGCACCACTACAAGAAAAACAACCGCCAGAATTGCCGTTCCGACAGCGTAAGCCGTGTCCTGGCTCATATGAAAAGCCGAGGGGAGAAACGACATGGTGACCGCATCGCCGCCGGTTTCGCCCAGAGTGGTGCACAGAATCTTGATGATCCAGAAGGAGAAGGTGACAGCGGCAACTTTGCTCAGGCCGTTGGAGGATTGCGGTGCGGCGGTGATCTCGGACAAAGCAGAGTCCTCGGATATGCGAAATTGGCGTGCTGTCCCACCCAAGCCAGGCTTGGATGGGGCACTCATTTTCGTGCCTGTTTGACACTGGGGAGCCGGGGTTCGTGCTGTCCCACCCTGACCGCAAAAAACGCGGTCAGGATGGGGCACCCATTTTCGTGACTGGTCGAGATGATGTTCGGCTACGCGGTTACGGGCTCGCTGGAGTCCACCTTGACGGGCGTAAGCCAGCCGAAGCGGTCGGGCTTGAGGCCATTGGCGATGCCGAAGAACTCATCCGAGATGCGCCTGGTGATCTCGCCCGCCTTGCCGTCACCGATGACGATGCGATCGATGGAGCGGATGGGCGAAACTTCGGCCGCGGTGCCGGTGAAGAAGACCTCGTCGGCGATGTAGAGCAGTTCGCGCGGAATGGGCTGCTCAGTGACGGTGAGGCCCAGGTGACGGGAGATGGTGAGCACGCTGTCACGGGTGATGCCGGAGAGCGCGGAGTTGGCCAGGGGCGGCGTAAACAGCACGCCATTGCGGACGATGAAGATGTTTTCGCCCGAGCCCTCGCTCACCAGGCCGTTCACGTCAAGACCGATGCCCTCGTGATAGCCGTTCACCTCGGCTTCCATCTTGATGAGCTGCGAGTTCATGTAGTTGGCGCCCGCTTTGGCCAGCGCCGGCATGGTGTTGGGCGCGAGGCGGTTCCAGCTTGAGACACAGACATCGGCGCCGCCATGGCCGGCTATGTATTTGCCCCACGGGTAATTGGCGATATAGACCTCGATGGGCGAACGGAGCGGGTTGACGCCCATCTCGCCGTAGCCGCGAAAGACGATGGGGCGGATATAGCAGGGTGCAACGCCATTGGCTTCGATGGTGTCAACGACCGCGGCGCAAAGCTCTTCGAGCGAGAAAGGGATGTCCATGCGGTAGATTCGGGCCGAGTCGATGAGCCGTTGCATGTGCTCGGGGAGGCGGAAGACCGCCGAGCCCTGCGGCTGACCATAGCAACGAATGCCTTCAAAGACGCTGGAGCCATAGTGGATGACGTGGCTCATGACGTGGATATTGGCCTGGTCCCAGGGGATAAGGGTGCCATTGTGCCAGATTTTGTCGGTAGCTTGGATGGGCATTGTGGGTCGAAAAACTCCTTGGTGCGCGCAGCACGCACACATAGTTAGGGTATCGCGAATTGGAGTTGGCTGTCACGGATGGTTCGAACGGGTGGCCGGGGGGGTCCCGGATAGACACTTCCTGCAAGCGGATTTCGCCAGCCGTTGGCCGCCGGCAACACGAAATCTCACCGAAAGTGTCAGAGACCGCCAAATATTGCCGCCTGTTCTCAATCGAGAATTTCGCCCGCTCGATTTCAGCCCCTTACTGAACCTCGCATAAGAGAGTGACGACTGGCGCGTTTCGCGGTAAGCGGAGAGCATGACCCGAGTAAGTGTGGAAGGTCGGGACTTTGCTGCCATGCAACAACGTGGCCGGACAGCGGCACGGCTGTTTGCCGCCGATCGCCTGTGGCAGGCAGAGATCGCGCGAGAACTGCACGTCAGCCGACAGAGTGTGAGTCGGTGGTACGAAGCATGGCGGACAGATAAGCCACGCTGGATTGATGCTTCTGGCCACGTTGATCCGGCATTGCTCCCACGTTTCAGTCGTCATCCACGTGTATGCCGTAGCTACACAGGCAACGAACCGACTCCTGCGGCAGGACTCTCACCTGCAAGATACTGAGCAGCTTTTCAGTCCACTCAGAAAGGTATGTCTTCGTCCGTGATCTCGGCGCTCTGCGCAAATTCGTCGGTGCCGGCAGGCGGGCGCTGGTCGTATGATGCGGCCTGCTGAGTCGAGCGGTTGTAGGGCCCTGAGCCCTCTTCGCGGCCCGAGAGCAACGACAAATCGTTGATGATGATCTCGGTGCGGTAGCGCTTGGCGCCGGTCTCTTTGTCGTCCCAGCTACGGGTCTGGATTTTGCCCTCGATGTAGAGCTTTGAGCCCTTTTTCACATAATCGCGAATAATCTCGGCGGTGCGGCCGAAGCCCACCAGGTTGTGCCACTCGGTCTTGTCCTGCCAGTTGCCCTGGGGGTCTTTCTGGCGGTCGCTGGTTGCCAGGGTCAGATTGGCCACCATGGTGCCGCCGCCGGTGGAACGAATTTCAGGGTCCTTGCCTACATTGCCCAGAAGGATGACTTTGTTGACGCTCTTTGCCATTTTTCGTGCTCCAGTAAGCAGAAAGAATAGCAGAATAGCGAGCGCCCTCACAGTTTCACAGGGAGGGGGTGGGGGTATTTTCCAGCTATTAGCTCTTAGCTGCCGGCTTCGCCGGCGCCGGTAAACCCGCTGTGCTTGTTTCTCAGTGACCATTACTTACAACGATATTTGGGGGGACAAGAGAACAACCAAATTCTGCTTTTTCACGACCCCCATAACCCGCCACCAAAGCCAGAAAAGTTATGAATATTGCGAAAACCCCGATAGCAACACCATGCACTAGGCGTATCTGTGTCAACCATTTTATTGCCTTTCTATCTTATTGATTCATAATGCTTTCCGATCCGTTAAGGAAATCCTCCACCAGCCCCTTGAAAAATCTTCTCTTCTCTGGCTAACTAATACTTTAGTTGTCGCGTCTATGGGATTGTAGGGCCTGACGGGACACGGAAAGAAGGCGGATCGGACAAGGAAACCGTCCCTCAGGGGCTAAAGCCCCGACGTTTAGGGGAGTTTTGCGGCACGAGTAAACTCGTGCCCTTGTTACAAAACTCCAATCCAGGACCTTTTCGCTAAGCTGTGAATTCGTGCCCTTTCAAAACGGACCGAGAGAAGCATGCCTCCACGCAAATCCAACACGCTGACTGAAGCCGAGTTGAGGCTGATGAAGATTCTGTGGCGGCGCGGCGAATCGGCTGTAACCGATCTACAAAGAAACTCACGACCTCACTCTACTCGATGCGCTTCGCCCGTTTCATCCATTGCGGGTCGGCGAAGCCGGTGGTGCCCTTTCAAAACGGACCGAGAGAAACATGCCTCCACGCAAATCAAACACGCTGACTGAAGCCGAGCTGAGGCTGATGAAGATTCTGTGGCGGCGCGGCGAATCGGCTGTAACCGATCTGGTGGCAGCCCTGCCCGATAGCGAACCGCTGGCCTACAACTCCGTACTGACGACCATAAGGATCCTGGAACAAAAAGGTTACGTGGAGCACCGGCAGGAGGGCCGCGCCTTCGTCTACCGGCCAAGCGTGGCCGAGGACGAGGCTAGCCGCTCTGAAGTGAAGCACGTGCTGAGCCGGTTCTTCGGCAACTCGCGCGAGCGGCTGCTGCTCTCGCTGCTGGACGACCACGAAATCTCCCGCGAAGAACTCGAGCGGCTGAAGGCGGCAATCCAGAGCGCCGGTCCGGATGCAATCGAAGAAAGTGGTACTGGCATCAAATTACCTGGAGGCAAAGAATAGCTCATGCCGACTTTGCCGCTGGTTTCATCGGTTCTCTCCCACTTTGACAGCGCGGCATTGTGGACTGCGCCTGCCGAAGTGTTTCACAGCTTCGCCCATTGGGCCGCGCCGGCCGCCGTCACTGCGTTGTGGCAAGGCGCAATGGTTGCGGCGGGGCTTGCCCTTTGCGTGCGCCTGGTTCCTCGCGTTGCGGCAGCTCACCGCTTTGCGGCGTGGGCAGCCGGGTTCGGCGTCCTTGTTGCGCTGCCGTTTGCAGCGGCTGCTGCGCATCTATTCGCATTGCGACCGGGATCGGAATTCGGTTTCGACAGCGCGGCTTCCCTACCCTCAACTTCGCATCCCTGGCTTTCGCATCCCTCACTGGCCCATCCCTTGCTCAACTTGAGCGATCGCTGGAGTCTGGCGATTGCAGCTTTGTGGGTGGTGGTTGCGCTGGTGCGGGCCGTCGATCTCCTGGTCCATACGGTCCGGCTGCGCCGGCTGTGGAAGTCGGCAACCCCGGTCGCAATGCCCCAAAACCTGGCTGCCGCGCTATGCGCGAGCCTGGACTCTGAAACCGGCAAACGGCGGACAAAATTCGAGCTCTGCACCACGCGCGAGCTCGACCGCCCCAGCGTCATCGGATTCTTTGCGCCGCGCATTCTCATTCCCGATTGGCTCTTCGAAAAGCTCACGCGGCAGGAACTGGAGCAGGTTGTTCTGCATGAGTCTGAGCACCTGCGGCGGCGCGACGACTGGACCAACCTGCTGCAGAAGCTGTGCCTGGTGGTTTTCCCGCTTAACCCGGCGCTGGCGTTTGTCGAGCGGCGGTTGTGCCGCGAGCGCGAGATGGCGTGCGACGAGGGTGTAGTGCGGCGGACGCAGGCTCCCCGCGCCTACGCGGCCTGCCTCGCGGGCCTGGCCGAGCGGCACATCCAGCACCGCGCCGAGGCCTTGTCGCTGGGTGCGCGCGCCAAAGCGCTGACTCTTAGTGCTTATGAGCGGCGGCCGGAGCTGGCGCGCCGCGTGCACAGCATCCTGGTGCGGCGCAGCGCGATGCATCCGCTGGCAGGCCGTGCCCTGCTTGGCGCCGTCGGCTGTGTGCTGGCCATCGGCGCCGTCGAGCTGGCACGCTGCCCGCAACTGGTGGCATTTGTGCCGTCCGCTCCCAAAGTTACCGCCGAAACCGCGCAGATGGTTCCCGAGCAATTGCGCGGCGACAAGGTCTTCTTGCCCACTGACGCGACGCCGGCAGGCTCGCATTTCCGGGCCATCAACACAATGGCCATCCTGCCGCAGACGGTGCGGCAGCGCATTGCCTCCGGCGAGGCTCCCAGTCACGCCTCCAACCACCGCGCAACGGCATCCGAGCCAGCTTCGCACGCTCCCGGCACCAGCATCCTTCGCTCGGCCATCCACGCAGCCCAGGACGTCAAGAGCTCTTCACCCGGCGTGGTGGCCGATAACGTCAAGGCCGTTGCCCCGCTGCAAGTTGCCCCGCTTCAATCGGAGTTGATTGTCTTCACAACCTACGAACAGGTGCAGGCTCCCGGCGGCGAACTCGGCGACAAGGTGATTTCGGATTACGATTCCGGGACGGCCGCAAATGCGAAGCCAAGCCCCGCCGGCGCCGGCCAGATCACCATCACGCGGTTGATCTTCAGAGTCTACCCAGCCGGCCTGAAAGCGGCGACCGCGATCCCCGTGTCGGCGACAAAGCCCGGCACGGCCGCGCAATCGGCCGCGCACATCACGAGTGAGGCTGCCGGCGAACCTGCGAACCAGGCCGCGCATCCTCACGCGAATTTCCCGGCCAGCCAGTTCCACGCAGTGGCGCTGGGCAACGGCTGGTTTGTCATTCAACTCTAGAAACATTGAACTTCAACAACATGGAGCGAACCAACATGAACACATCAACTAAATCATTAGTAGAAGTCGCGAAGAAGCTGGCAATCCCTGCCGGCATCGTCGCGACACTGGTCCTGAGCTTTGAATTTGTCACCACCCACTTCACTGCCCACGCGGCGCCGGCGGCCGGGCCGCTCGACAGCTCAAGTGTTGAGCCGCTGGTTGCCCTCGACAACGCAGTGGAGGCCGTGGCGGCGCGCGTAACGCCGGCC
>Ga0335074_10012248_pt1 | contig 12030 bp, 13 predicted proteins | sample Lox_Sample_23_FD_206715 | JGI IMG/M metagenome (GOLD analysis project Ga0335074, IMG submission 206715) | Soil microbial communities from Loxahatchee National Wildlife Refuge, Florida, United States - Lox_Sample_2.3 | ecosystem: Environmental > Terrestrial > Soil > Wetlands | place: USA...
TCAGACACCCAGCCGATCCTGCCCATGCCGGGCAGGCTGGCGGCCAGGCCGTTTGCGTCGCCCGCGCTGGGTGCCAGTGAGCGCGGGATCTCGCAGACATCGCCTGGGACAAGCTGCGAGTTGATGTCGCCTTGGAGAAGCTGCAAGAGACCAGGGAACGGCTGCGGGTCAGCCGGAATTAGGCGCCGGGAGCGCCGATGATCTCCGCGAAAGCGGTTCACATGACGCCCGCGGGCGGGAACGGCGGAGGTCCTGTGAGAAATTCCTTCTGGCAACTTGTCGAAACGGAGCGAGGCGTTCGTAGATGAGGCGAGAGGCGGCACGGAGATGCCGCCAGGACATGGGAGTCATGAGATGACGCGGTACCTGATCTCGTTCGGTGCCCACGCGATGGACCACATCCCCGACGAGGAAGGCCCTGATGTGGCCAAGGCCGCGCACGCGGTGGTGCAGGAGGCCATCAACGCCGGCGTGTATGTGTCCACCGGCGGGCTGGTAACCCAGCCAGCGAGCATCGTGGCCACCGGCGGGACGGTCACCGACGGCCCGTACCCGGAGGCCATCGGCGGATTCACGCTCGTCGAGGTGCCCTCATCCGAGGAGGCGCTGGGGTGGGCTGCCAAGATCGCCCTCGCCTGCCGGTGCGCGCAAGAAGTCCGGGAGATCGGGCACGACCCCGAACTCGACGAGATGCTCCGCGAGGCTGATAGCCGACGGTGACGTCGGTGACGTCCGATCGAACGCTAGCGCAAGACTTGCCTTGGCTGGGGCCGTGACCATATGAGCAAGCACGACGGCCAGGACTCCGCTTCGGCAAGCTGGAGAATCACCTGATGTCGCTGCCCGGTAGAGAGGGAACGCCATGAAACTTCTGCTGACGTCTTCTGGCATCGCGAACACAAGCATCCACGAGGCGCTTGTCGGCCTACTGGGCAAGCCGGTTGAGGAGTCCAGCGCCCTGGTCATTCCGACGGCGATATACCCCTTCCCCGGCGGTGCTGGCCACGCATGGGAGGCGATCTGCGGAAGGAGCAAGAGTCCCTTCGCCGGATTGGGCTGGAAGTCGTTGGGAGTGCTGGAGCTGTCGGTGCTGCCCAGCATCGACGAAGAATGCTGGGTCCCGGCGGTCCAGGAGACCGACGCGCTGCTGGTCTGGGGCGGCGATCCCGTGTTCTTGTCGTACTGGATGCGGCGGTCCGGGCTTGCAGACGTCTTGCCGTCGCTGCCTAGCGAGACGGTCTACCTCGGGGTGAGCGCCGGGAGCATCGCGGCAACCTCCACCTTTGCCGAGACTTACCGTGAACCACGCCGCGGCAGCGGTGATGCGCTGTCGACGGAAGACATCGTGTTCGACACACCCGATGGTGAACTCCGCATGATCCTGGTCAAGGCTCAGGGAGTCGGACTGGTTGATTTTGCGATCATTCCGCACGTGGACAACTCCGATCACCAAGACATGGCCATCGCAGAACAATGGGCCGCGCGGATACCGGCGCCGACGTACGCGATCGACGACCAGACCGCCATTAAGGTGACCGACGGCAACGTCGAGGTCGTCTCCGAGGGGCACTGGAAGCTGTTCACCCCCAGTACCGCGAGCTCAGCGGCAAGGTAACGACTACGACGCGACTACCCGTAAACCTCAACTTGCTCGATGCGCCGACGGCACGCCCGACCCGATCAGGACCACAAGCGCGCTGGATTACCGACGCAGCAGAACAACCAGCCGGCGTGGTCGCCTACCTCGCCGACGCTGACCGCGCAGCCGAACAGGCCGGCGGTTACATGAGCGCTAACCGCCCATTCTTCTGGCCTGCCGGGCGAGATAGCGCAGCTAAAGGTCACACGTTGCCCGCCCATCCTTGCGAGCGTACCGTCCCGGTCATGGCCGATGCGGTGGTGATTCCAGGCCGAATGTTCGGCCCTGGAGCTGGGATGCTCATGTATGCGAGCATCGCGGCCGAGCGGCGAGGCGCGAACGTGCACCGGCACTGGTGGACTACGGAGCCTCCCAGCTGGACTAGCAGGCAATCAGCGCACTGGGTGCACGGCCAGGCGGCCGCGGCCGTCGAGAAGACCGGCGGCACCCCGCTACTGATCGGCAAGTCGCTGGGCTCGCTGGCCGCAGGCCTGGCGGCCGACCGAGCGCTGCCAGCAGTGTGGCTGACCCCGCTCCTGAACTTGCCGCAGGTCATTGCCGGACTCGAACGCGCCCCGGCGCCGTCCCTGCTGATCGGCGGCACCGCGGACACCAGCTGGGACGGGACCATCGCACGCCGGGTCACCCCGCATGTGCTCGAAGTTGTTGGCGCCGATCACGGCATGTGCGTGCCCGGCCAGTTGACCGATTCGATCACCGTCCTGGCCCAGGTGGTCACCGCGATCGAGGTATTCCTCGACACGATCGGCTGGCCATGCTGACGAGGGCTTCAGGCGGCTGGACGGAAGTCGCAGGCTTGCCGCAGGTGCCGGACCGCCGCCGCGCAGATCGCTGTGTCTGTGCGTCGCGGAGTACTGCGATCGAAGGCCTGATTCCCGCGCAGATCACGCCGTTCTCTGCGGCCGGACCGGCCTACCGTGGCTGCGCATATCTAGGTGTCAGTGAGTCGCGCTGTCCGCTTGGTCATCTTTTGGAAAACCGGGTTCGGCGGTGCCAGGTCGCCCGCCCGACTGGTCGGCTGCGGTGGTCGCTCGGCTGCGCGGCAGGGTGGCGGGCTGCATGCTGGCGGCTAGCTCGGCCGCCGTCTCGCGGATACGGTCGGCCAGGCTCGCGCATTCCGGCTGCTCCGCCCAGCGGTCGAACGCGGCACGGAAGATGGCGGTGCCGACCGGCGCGAGCAGCGCGGCGGTCGCAGCCTCGGCTCCGCGCTGCTCAAGGGCCGCGGCCAGCGCGCTGGTGACGGCGGCGAACTTGGTCCGCCCCCGCTCCTGCAGCTCCGGGCTGGCCTCGACGATGGCGCGGCGCTCGGCAGCGTGCGCGACCTGGCCCGCGAGCAGGTCGCCGACCTCGGCGAGTGCGGTCAGCAGGGCCGCGAACGGGGCAAGGTCTGGGTCGGCCCGCCCGACGGCGGCGGCCAGGACCTCCGGGAGCTGCTCGGAGCCGGCGAACAGCACATCCCGCTTGTCGGTGAAGTAGCGCGAGAACGTCCGGCGGGTCAGCCCCGCGCGCTCGGTGATCTGGGCCACCGTGACGTTGTCGAAGCCGTGCGCGAGGAACAGCTCGAGGGCTGCATCGCGGAGCCGGTCCCTGGCTTGAGGTTCCCACCGCGGCATGAGCCCGATCTTACCGTGATGTCTCATTGAGTCATCGCTTCTTGTACACTGATGACTCAGTGAGACATCACCTCATCGGATACGGACGGCGGACGATGGATCTTGCAGGCAAGCACGTTGTGATCATCGGCGGCAGCTCGGGAATGGGACTGGCCACCGCGGCCAGCGCGGCGGGTGCGGGAGCGAAGGTCACGATCGCGTCAAGCGACCAGAGCCGGCTCGACGCCGCCCTGGCCGCGCTGCCCGGCGGCTGCAATGGAGTCGTCGTCGACGCCCGCAGCGAGGCGTCGGTGGCCGAGGCACTCGCCGGAATCGGCGAACTGGATCACCTGGTGTACACCGCCGGCAACAGCGTCACCCCGCGACCTCTGGCCAAGGTGTCGCTCGACGAGGCCCGCCGGCTGTTCGACGTCCGCTTCTGGGGTGCGGTCGCCGCGGTCAGGCACGCAGCCCCCCGGATCAAGGCGGGTGGCTCGATCGTGCTGACGTCCGGGACAGTCGCGGTCCGGCCGTCCGCCGGCGCCGCCCTCATGGCCGGCGGTGCCGCCGCGATCGAGGGACTGACCAGAGGGCTGGCCGTTGAGCTGGCTCCGGTCCGGGTCAACGCGGTCCGGCCGGGAGCAGTTCACACGCCGATGTGGGACGTGGCTCCAGAACCGCAGCGTTCGGCGCTGCTCGGCGCCCTGGCCGACCGGACCATCACCAAGACGGTCGGCGAGCCGGGCCAGATCGCCGCCGCCCACCTCTACCTGATGGACAACCGCTTCGTCACGGGCACCGTGCTCACCGTCGACGGCGGTGCCGTCCTGCTCTGACACTGTCCTGCAACCGCAGAGCTAACAGCCGGCGGTGCAGGTGACGGCTCCGGCCGAGGCGCGACAGGCGAGACTGCGGTGTGGCAGTGCCCCCGGACATGCCGGGTCGTCGCTGAGATCGGCGCGCTCGGCTCACCACCACTCACCGGCATCCCGCGGCTCAAGTCCCGCAAGCACCGCTGACTCGCTATGCAGGCGGCAACGACACTGCTGAATGGGTGGCCGATCTGGTTGTACCTGGGCGGTCGCAAGCGAGCCGCCCGGCGAGCCGGGGGAGCGAGACCGGAACGCGCTGTGCCGCTCGGCGCGCTTGGACAAGCGGACGTGCGATCCACCATCAGCTGGCCCGGCAAACGGTGATTCGTGTGACGCTCGGTCCTACTCCCCCTGCGCGGTGACCGACCCCGCCTGGGGTGCGGCGGCGTTCGGGTTCGTGTGGTTGGGGCTGGGCAGGATGGCATTTGATGCCCCTGGCTTGTTCGCTGGCGTTTCGTGGTTGCGGGTCTGGTTGCGGTTGCCGGTGGTGTAGGCGTGGTTGTCTTGTTGGTGAGTGGGGGAGTGGCGTGAGCCTTTGCCGGGTCGTCGAGCGGTTGCTGTTGCCGGCTCGAAGGTCATGCGAGGGTTGACGCGGAATCTGGTCTGGCGCGCGCTGAGGCTGGCGGCGGCGGTGCTGATGGTAGTTGTGCTGGCGGGGTGCTCTGGGAGTAAGCGGCCGGCGCTGTCGGCTCCGGTCGCGGTGCGGGGTTTTGACGCGGCGGGGGTGTCGACGGGCAGCGGTGATCGTTTCACTGTGGCGCAGTGGCGGGTGATCGGGTTGGACGGGTTCAGGTTGTTCCTCACCGATCCTGTCGTGTGGTCGTCGGAATGCTCGGACGGCAGCTGTGATGCTCCGGTGAATACCTGCACTGTGGATCGTGCGGCTGTGGCTCAGCTCCAGGATGCTTACCGCCAGCGTATTGACTACGCCGTATACACCCGCAACGTGAACTGCCTGGCCCGGGCGATCAGGAGCCTGCCGCGCGTCTTGCAGGCGCATCTGAGCTTCGCCGTGCTGGACATCGAGTCCGGTCCGGGCGTCCCGCTCACGGCAGCGCTGGTCAACGGCGTGAGAGCGCTTGGTCAGACCCCGGTGGTCTACAGCATCGGCCAGGGCTGGCAGGCCGTGATGGCAGGCAGCGCGGTCTTCCGGACGCTGCCGCTGTTTGACGCCCAGGTCCCCGACTTCGCCGCGCCGTTCCCGGCGGCATACCCGGCCGGGTTCCCGGCGCTGGTGGCGATGCCGCATCCCTACGGCGGCTGGTCCGGGTTCGACGCCCGGATCGAGCAGCAGCAGTGCTGCACCGACCTGCGCGGCCCGGCGGGCACTATCGGCGGCTCCGCCGACCAGGTCGACCTGGACTCGGTGAACGCTTCGTGGCTTGCCAGCCTGCCGCATCACGCCTGACGCCCGCCACGCGCTATCGGCAGGTGAAAGCCGGGGACCCCAGCCGCCGGACTGTGCTAGGCACTACCCATGCCGAAGGGCGAGGTATCCGTGGTCCCGGCCAACCAGGCCAGCTGGCAGGACCTGCAGACGGTCTTCGGCCGCGGGGCCGCGGCGAAGTGCCAATGCCAACGCATCAAACTGGGCGACCATGACTGGTTTGCTATGCCGGTCGAGGAGCGGGCGCACCGGCTGCGCGAGGAGACGGACTGTGGTCACCCGGAGGCGGACAGGACCAGCGGCATGCTCGCCTACCTGGACGGCGAGCCGGTTGGCTGGGTCGCGGTCGAGCCGAGAGCGAACTACCGGCGGCTGCGCGGGTCGTCGGTCCCGTGGGCGGGTAGGACTGAGGACCCCGACGATCCGGATGTATGGGCGATCGTCTGCTTCGCGATCCGGCCCGGCTATCGGGGGCAAGGGCTCACCCGGCCGCTCACAACCGCGGCAGTTGACTACGCACGAGCGCGCGGCGCGAAGGCCATCGAGGGATACCCGATGCTGCGCAAACCAGGCCAGATCGTGTCCTGGGGCGAGATGAACGTCGGTTCCCGGAACACATTCGTGGCAGCCGGATTCCGCGAGATCAGCCACCCCACAACGCGCCGCCTAGTCATGCGACTCGACTTGGACTAGAGGGAAGCAATGTGATGCTCCCCCCCGGCCGCGCGCGATTTATTGACTTGTGGCTTTCACCCGGCCGTTCGAGGCTGGTGCCATGGGATTCTTTGACGACCTGCCGGCCCCCGAGCCGGCGCCTCCGCGGAGGCATCATCCATGGGAACCGCCAGCGGCGGAATTTCCCGGCATTGTCCCGGTGGACACCCTGTTGCTTTCCAGCACCGATCAGGTCGCCGTGGCGGTCACCGGGCTGTCAGCTTTCTCCGCTGGCATCGAGATCTTCCTGACGGCGCGGATCCGGCCCAGCACCAGCCATCCTGAGGAGCACCTGCCCGGCGGGCCACGTGACCTGGCCGCGGCCCGGCGCACGTTCCGGTTCGGTTTGCAGTTCTCCGATGGCGCTAAGGTCGCCGGGAGCCCCGGCGGCGGCAGGCCCGACCACGATTCCGAGCCAGCGGGCCCGGTTTTGTACCCGTTCGCCGGCGGCGGCGCACCGCACTCGTTCATCTCCCGGTGGTGGGCGTGGCCGCTGCCACCCGCCGGGCCGCTGGAGTTCGTCTGCGAGTGGCCAGCGTTCGGTATCGCCGAATCGCGGGTCGGTATTGATGCGCAGTTGATCCTGGACGCCGCACAGCGCAGCATCCGGCTCTGGCCGGAGAACGAAGGCTGACGGGGCGATAGTTGCGATTCGCTGCGATCAGCGCGTTGGCGCACTGCGCTGCGGTGGAACGTGGACTCGGGGGGCCGAGCGGGGTGCCTCGGTCGTGTTCGACCTCGACGGCGAGATAGTCATCGGCTTGTGACGCGGTCACCGCGATGAGGCTCGCACGCATCCATGGGAACGAGAAACGATCACCTTCTCGGTATTTGCGGCGGAAGCGCTCGTAGTTAGCCGTCGCGGCGAGCGCGCGGAAAACGTCGCGGCTGGGATTACCTTGCGCGGGCCTGGCAAGTCGTTCCGGCCGCTGCGGTTCGAGCCCGGTGGCTACCTCAACTGGTCCGTGCGTCGCGGTCCTGAGCCCGCGGCGCGGATCCTTGCCGGCGGCCGGCCAGAGCAGGTCCCCAACAGCGTTCCGTCGCACGATCCGGGCTACGGCCACGGCGTATTTCCGCTCGTGGCAGACAGCCCTCGACTCAGTTTTGGCGGGGGAGCGTGAGATAAGTATTTGCGTATCACGGGATGTATATTGCGTGTTATGCAAGCTCCGCCGCCGCCCTTGATGCCGCTGCTGCGGTCGCGGCTGCAAGCCGAGCTGCTCACGCTCGTGCTCCTGACACCGGGGCGGGAGTGGTCGCTGACCGAACTGGCCGAGAGAACGGCGGCGTCGGTCTCCTCCGCGCAGCGGGAGATGGCGAGAGCTGAAGATGCGGGCGTCATCTCTTCGCGCCGGCTCGGGAACACGCGGCTGGTGAGCGCGGCTGACTCGCCGCTGACAGGCCCGCTGACCGAGTTGCTGTTGCGCTCGTTTGGCCCGCGCCAGGTCGTCGCGGAGGAGCTCGCCGGGCTGGCGGGCATTGAGGCGGCTTATCTGTTCGGCTCGTGGGCGGCACGGTATACAGGGCATCCAGGTCGTGCGCCAGCAGACATCGATGTGCTGGTCATCGGCGAACCGGATCGCGACGAGGTGGATGAGGCTGCGCAGCGGGCGGGATCCCGGCTCGACCGGGAGGTCAACGTCACGGTCCGGCCCTCCCGGTGGTGGCACCAAGGCGAGGACGGCTTCCATGCCGAGGTGACCCGCCGGCCGCTGGTAGCCGTGTTCGAGGAGTCGAGCATCCGGTGACATGGCAGCCGGGCCGGGACAGGATAGCCGGGCTACTGGACACCGGAGAGCTTGAGCAGGTTACCGTCGATCGCCGCATTGCCCAGCTCCTGCTCGACGATGCCGGGCGTCACCTCGCAACGGCAGCGACTGCGCTGTCGTCGGACGACCTGTCCGGTGCCTACCAGCTCGCGTATGACGCATTGCGCAAGAGCGCCGTCAGCCTGCTGGCCACGCAGGGCCTGCGCGCCACCAGCCGCGGCGGGCATGTCGCGGTTCAGGAATCGGTCATGGCGCAGTTCGGCTCGACCGTGCGAGCCTTCCGTTCGTTCGGGCGGATCCGCCGGGCTCGCAACAGCTTCGAGTATCCGAGTACCGTCGCGCCAGGCCCCTCAGCCGATGACGTCACCGACGCGATCACCGCAGCCACCCAGGCTCATCAGGCCGCCACGACAATTGTTGAAAAAGGTCTACTGACCGCGTGGTGACGAGGCGCGACGTACGCGCGCTTCGTCGTGAGCTTGCCGCGAGTCCACCAAAGCTAAATCCTTGGGCGCCAAAGGGGAACCCACGTCCGCAGTTACCGCGCCACGTCAGGTCGTGTCCGGCGCCGGGCGCGGCTGGATGGCTGTGCATGCTGGCCCCCACGTTGTAGAGGGATACGGCTTCGCCGAGTAAGCCGAACTTCAGTTCGCTCGATCGTGACGGGTTCGCAGCCATCTGGTCGCCAAGGCGCGGAGGCCGTCGGCGCTAAGGCCGCGTGAGCCACAGCCACTCAAGCGAGGCCAGCCGAGCTGGCTGGCATATGCGACCGCACGCTAGCGGCAGCGGGAGAGACTCAAGGTGCCGGCTCCGGGACGGCACACCAGCTAAGCCCCGCGGTGCGCCGGCAAGTCAACCGCCTTCAATCGAGGCGAGCACTAGTATGGATCTGTGGCGCGCCAACCCGTGCCGTTGCTTGACGATCGCCCGTTTATCGTTTTACCCGAGATGGGGGTTACGGGTCGCGTGGAGATTTATATTTTTCCACAACTCTCGCGTCGACAGAAGCAGTTGGCGCGAGTCATCTCAGAACTGGGCGGCTATTGGCCCCCGATCTCGGCCGTGGCTCGCATCCTGGAAGAGCTAGGCGAGTTTGCGGAGGCGTACAGCCGATTCAACCTTGGCTCATCGGACCAGAACATTTCAGAAGAGCTTGCTGACCTGTGGATTATTACCGCCTGCATAGCTAACCAGTTCTGCATCTGCCTTCCCGAAGGCGGTACCGAATTTCCACAATCACAGATGTCGCTCGCTGAGGATATGACGGATCTCTTCGCGCAGGCGGGACAAATTGCCAGGGCAGTAAACTACTATGACGGTCCGAAACCTCCGCGATCGCTGCACAACTGGATTCCACTCGCAAAGGTGATAAAGCTATTTCATAGAACTCTTTACTCTATCGCTCAAAACTTCAAAATCGACCTGGACTCTACTATAGAACAGAAGCTGGCCATTAGCAGCGTCCGCGATAAGGGCAGATTCGCCGATTCATTTGATCCCAGCGCAGCCACGTCGCTAGTGCGTTTTGAGCCAATTATGAGAAGTACCAAGTGCACCTTTGCGCCAGCCGCACATCTATGGGGAAGCCCCGATTGGATCGGAAGTCAATCGCTGCGTGAAAATGTACGACTCGTTCTTCCGCATCTAATACGTTTCACTAAATGTGCTCAAACAGAAGGAATAGATGGATTTATCATTAACTACGCCGAATCGAGTGCAACACTTAACATGCCAGCTCTAGCACGGAACTTCCGGGACCTGCTGCATGAGCTTGCTGACCAAGATCCAGCGGTGAACAGATCATTTCGTGGGCCGGTTGACCGGCTCGGTTGGCAGTTTAGTTTCAATGGTACGCGCCTCTTCATCTCCGTCTTCTCGCCGATTTATCAAGCTACCCACTCTCGCCACTCCCCAAGTGATACGTTCGTTATGTTCCAACCCGAGACCTCCTTTGACCACTACTCTGTTGGCAGCGCGTATCCGCAGTCGCCGGCTATTAAGCAGCGCATTCGCAAAGCCTTTGAGGATAGTAATATCTGGTATCCGCACCAGTTGATCGACACTCGAGTGGAAGCGCGGTTGTATCTTCTGCCCCGGCAGGATGGCGACGCAGAAACGGAATGGTGGATCTAGTTTTGAGGCTCAATGGCCTCTTTTCGAATTACCTAGTCAGTTCGGTCGGACTACTTTCGGTGTTTCCCGCTGCCTTCTTTGTCTTCTGAGCGGGGATAGGCTCGCTTGGTGCGAGCGGATATGCGCGAGAGTCAATCGCGCGATAGATTCCGCGCAGTGACCTGAATAGATCGCCATCGCGATCGTCAAACAACAGCGCACCATGCCGGATCTGATGATTGGTGTTAGCGTCTGTTGTAAGGATAGGCAGCACTATGTATCGCCTGTCTATAATTATAAAGTGCGCCTCCATTACATGCACTGGAGTAACGCGAAGGCTGCAAGTCTCATAGTGATTGACTTGTATCTGAGCAACGCGGTCCAAGTAAGCACTAAAATAGGGATCCAGATTGAACGGGACAATCTGGCCCGCGTACTGCTCCGGAACTTGGACGATTCTTCGATGGAACATCTCGTGACCATGCTGATGGTGTTCCACCTGGTTAATAATAGCTTGATAGAATTCTTTTCTCGCCTCTACTCGCTCTGGCGAGCCTAGTTGATAGTCCTCGTAAGGCTGCCACATGTCTACGAAGGTCAGGCTATCTTTGGCAGCCTTAATCAGGGCGGTAACGCGCGCGTAGGACTCGCCTGTGTCGCCGTCTTCAACGTACTCCACGCTGAGCCCGGTTCTCGTTAGAAGCTTTGCGATCTTTGCCTCAATAGAGTCCATAGAGAGCTCGTTTACGCGCAGGACTCGGGTCGAAATGCCTAGGAGGAGAGCAAGCAGGAAGATAACGCCTATCAGCGCGACCAGTATAGGATTGTGCTTGTTGAGATAGTCAGTGAGCAATATCGTGGTGAGGACGCCCATGATGAACGTGCATGCTGGCAAGAAGATCTCGCGGGATAGCAGTCGTTGCAATTTGTTTCCCGGTGAGTGGGACATTATTGGCAGGTCATGCTACTACGGTTGCCGTTGAGATGGCATTATCTCGTCCATTTTCGTCACTTGCCTTGCCCTGGCCCGCGGGGTGCGGCCAGGGGGGGCGCCTTTCGGCGGCAGCGGCGGTCAGGTGCTCTAGCGTGGGCGTGTGAGACCTCCGGGTCCCGAGGTATTGCGGCGCCCGGGCGGACTGGACAGCGGGATCAAAAAGTGTGACGGGGCGAGGTGAACACGTCCAGCTTGATAGTGAGAGTGTGTTGATTCGCAAGGAAGCGTGGAAGGCTATATGGGCCGTGCCGGTTTAGAGCGGCTACCTGCCGCGGCAGTTCAGCATGCTGCCACTGGCCCAGCCCGGTGGCTCCGCGCGAATCCTGTCATGGTCGCGGCCGTCGTGCTGATCGTCGCGCAGTTGTGCTGGAAAGCGTACCTGCTCTCACGCTTCTATTTCCGGCAGGATGACTTCCTCCTGCTGGACCGCGCGCTGTCACACGGGCTGAGCCTGAACTACCTGTTCAGCTTCAGTGGCGGCCATCTGAGGCCCGGCGGCCTGGTTGTGTTCTGGCTGGTGACCCGACTGGCGCCGTACGACTGGCTGCTCGCCTCCATCGTGACCATCGCGGCACTGGCGGCGGCAGGCGTCCTGATGCTGCGGCTGCTTCTCATCTTGTTCGGCAGCCGCCTGGCGATCTTGGTCCCGCTGATCATCTTCCTGTTCACGCCGCTGACGCTGGCAGGGCTGTCGTTCTGGACCACTGTGACGGACTGGCTGCCGTTGCAGCTGACGATGCTGGGGGCGACCTATTCCCACGTGAGGTACGTCCGCTCTGGTCGCGTCAGCCATGTCGCCGCCGCGGCCGTGTGGCTCGGTGCAGGTCTGCTGTTCGACGTGCAGGGCGCCCTCGTGCCGCTTGTACTCTTCGCCCTCACCTCGGCATATCTTGTGCCCGGCCGCAGGCTGGCCGCCGCCAGGCGGACCCT
>Ga0335074_10012249_pt1 | contig 12030 bp, 8 predicted proteins | sample Lox_Sample_23_FD_206715 | JGI IMG/M metagenome (GOLD analysis project Ga0335074, IMG submission 206715) | Soil microbial communities from Loxahatchee National Wildlife Refuge, Florida, United States - Lox_Sample_2.3 | ecosystem: Environmental > Terrestrial > Soil > Wetlands | place: USA: Florida...
GGCCCTTGGGGTAGTCCTTGGTGATGTTCGTGAGCTTGTACATGTGTTGTTCTGCTCTCCTTTTCAGGCCCTGCTCAGCCGACCTTGGTCAGTGCGGCCGCCGGACGCAGCCGGGCGGCGGTCCAGCCGCCGAACCCGCCGGCGATCAGCCCGCCGAGGATCGCGAGGGCCACCGCGAGGACGATCGCGGAGATCGTGACCGGTGCGTTCAGGTGAACCGTGGTCGAGGACGCCGTGGTCGCCGCGTGCGTGAAGGCGCCGCGGAACGGGTTGGTGCCGCCGGTGGTGCCGCCGGTGCCCCCGCCCGTGAATCCGCCACCGCCGCCGCCGGTGAATCCGCCGCCGGTGAAGGCCCGCGCGCCGCCCGGGGTGGCCGAGCCGGTGGAGCCGGCCGACAGGTCAGCGGTCAGCGACCCGGAGAAGTGGTTGACGGCCGCCGCGCCGCCGAAGCCGAGCGCGACGCCGATGATGCCGCCGACGATGCCGATCGCGAGGGACTCGCCCATCACCTGGAGGACGATCCGGCCGCTGCGCCAGCCGAGCGCCTTGAGCGTGCCGAACTCCCTGATCCGCCGCGTCACCGCGGAGATCGTGAGCAGGCTGGCCAGCATGAACGCGGCCACCAGGACCGCGATCGCGAGCCACTTGCCGAGGGAGTTCGCCAGCGACGCCGCGCTGGACAGCGAGCCGGTGATCTGGCTGGCCAGCGTGTTCTGGTCGGTCACGGTCGAGCCGGGCACGGCCTTGCTGATCGAGCTCGCCACCGAGTCGATGTCCTGGCCGCTGGTGGCCGCGACATAGATCGTGTTGACGTCGTTCTTCATGTTGGCGAGCGACTGCGCCACGCCGAGCGGGATGTAGACGTTAGCCAGGTCGTCGCCCGACGGCTCGGTCACGATGCCGACGATCTTGAAGTTGGTGGCCGTTCCCTTGGAGTTCCCGACGGCGATCGTGCCGCCGACCTTCAGCTTCTCCGACGTCGCGTAGGCGGAGTCGACGAGCGCCACGTCCTTGGTTTCGTCGGCCGTGGTGAAGGTCCGCCCGGAGCTGATCTTGCCGTTGGACAGCGGGCCGAGTTCACCGTTGGCGATGTCGACGCCGTTCACGGTGAAGCTGTTGGTGGTGAACGACCCACCGAAGCTGGACGGGTTACCGCCGCCGCTGCCGCTGGTGCCGCCGAAGCCGCCGCCGCCACCGTTGTTGATGTTGACCGAGGGCACCGTGCCGGTGACCGTCCGGTCGGTCAGGGTCAGCCCGCCGGCCGCGGCCGCCACGTTGTCCAGCTTGGACACCGAGGTCACGTCGGTCGAGCTGATCGAGGCCATCGTGAAGTCGGCGGTCAGCGTGCTGTCGTTGATCTTGGTGCCCGCCTTGGGACGGCTCTTGGTGCCGATGTTCCCGCGGAAGTTGAAGCTGGAGCCGCCGGCGCCGCTGCCGGTGCTGGCGGTAGTCGGCGCCTTGGTTACGGTGATGTCGGTGCCGACACCGTAAAGCGAGTGGAGGACCGAAGCCTGGGCGTTCTTGACCCCCGCCGACGCTGCGGTCACGGTGATCACCAGGCCGATCCCCAGTGCCAGCCCGATCACTATGAAGATCGCCTGGCGCATACGGCGCCGCAATTCGCGCCAGAGGTACGTGAAGAACATCAGACTCCTCAGCCGACTAAGCAATAGTTGGCGGCGCGGACCAGTCACACTTCGGGGAGCGCAATCAGACCCTGGTGTGACGTCCGCGCCAGCCAACATATTGGGGGCGGAACCTGAATGGTCGCTTAGCCCAAGCTGCGAACCATCCCACGACTCAGCGCCAGCGAGCGGCCTCGCAGCCACGTTCAGACCGGACACCCGGGCAGCCGGCAAGGCCCGCCCGCCCAGCGACCGCGGTCCCGCAGCACGCTCGCGACGTCGGCCGCCGTCTGGCACTGCGCCTGCTCGGTCAGGTTGTCGAGGTAAATGGTCCGGCTGCCGACCTTGACCGGTGCCTGCCGCGCGGCGGTCGGCAGCTTATGCCGGCGTTCCACCCCGCGCAGGTAAAGCAGTTCGAGATTGGACAGCGCTCCCTGCCCCGCGTCACCGAGGGCACGTTCGACGTCGCGCCGACCGGGAAACCTGGACCGCCGGTCCAGTGCTTCGCGAATCCGCGCGGCAGTGGTTAGCCTGTCCCCGACCGCCTTGCAGATCCAGTCATAGCCGTCTTTGAAAGAGGGAGCTGACTCAATCAGGTCGAGCTTCGGACACCTTCAATGATCGCGTGTTATTGCAGGCCTCCCATGACAGTTAAAACACTCGATGCCGGAAGGCCACACGATCCGGCGGAGCCGGGCCGGGCGGGGACGGGGTCAGGAACGGCGGACTTCGCGGGGGAGGCCGAACTGGACCGACTCCGTGGTGGTGACGCGCTCGGTCACCGTCACCGGGCCGAGGCCGGACAGTGCGGTGATGATCTCGCTGACGACCGCCGGGGGCGCGGACGCGCCCGCGGTGAGGCCGACCACCGAGGCGTCGGACAGCCAGGACAAGTCGATGTCGGCGGCACCGTCGATGAGGTGCGCGGGCGTCCCCGCCCGCTCGGAGCGCTCCACCAGCCGCACCGAGTTGGAGGAGTTCTTCGAGCCGGCGACGAGCACGAGGTCCGCCTCGGTCGCGACCGCGCGGACCGCGGCCTGCCGGTTGGTCGTGGCGTAGCAGATGTCGTCGCTGCCCGGCGCGCGCATCAGCGGGAACTTCTCGCGCAGCGCCCCCGACACGTCGGCCGCCTCGTCGATCGCCAGCGTGGTCTGCATCAGGTACGCCACCTTGGCGGGGTCTGGAACTGAAAGTTCGGCGACGTCTTGAGCCGTCTGCACCAGCACCGTCGACTCGGGCGCCTCGCCGAGCGTGCCCTCGACCTCCTCGTGCCCGGCGTGCCCGATGAGGGCGACCGTATACCCTTCACGGGCGAACCGGCGGGCCTCCGCGTGCACCTTCGACACCAGCGGGCACGTCGCGTCGATCACCGAAAGACCCCGGTCGGACGCGTCGGTGCGGACCGCGGGCGCCACGCCATGCGCGGAGAACACGACGGTCGCGCCGTCCGGCACCTCGTCGAGCTCGTCGACGAACACCGCGCCGCGCTCCTCGAGGTCGGCGACCACGCGGGTGTTGTGCACGATCTGCTTGCGCACGTACACCGGCGCGCCGCGCAGCTCAAGCGCCCGCTCCACGATCTCGATCGCCCGCTCGACGCCGGCGCAGAACGACCGGGGCCCGGCCAGCAGCACCGTCCGCTCCCGGCAGGCGGCCGCCCACTTCTCCGCGACCGGTGCCGCCGCCCGGAGCGAGCGCAGCGCGGCAAGACCGCCGCTGACCATGCCGGGACCGAAACCGGAGTCCGAGACCACCCTGATGACCGCCACCGGACGGCCGCCCGCCGCGACCGAAGGGGCGGCCAGCAGCGCGGCCGTCTCCATGTCGGCGGCGAGGAATCCCTGAGCGGCCAGCTCAGCCCGCTGGGCCGGCCTGACCAGCTTGCCGACCGTGCGGATCTTGCCGGCCCGGGCGTTGAGCCCGGCGCGACGCAGCTCGGCGGCGAGCAGGTCGGCGCCCGGCAGCGCGATGCTGGTCTCGCCGTCGCTGACCTCGGAGCCGACAATCAGGTCTCCCGGGCGAAGGTCGGCGGTCAGGCCGGCCGCGGTGCCCATCACAACCAGTCCGCTGAACGAACCGAGGTGACTATCTTCCGCCGACTTCCGCGCCCTGGTGGCGCCCATACCGGTGCGCTGCACGCGGCTGGCCGGCCGGGTGAACCCGCGACGGACCGCGCTGGCCTCGATCCGGAGCGGGGCAAAGACAAGCAGCCCGGCGTCGGCGGGCGCGCCGTCCGGCGAGTCCGCGTCCGGCCTGGTGCCGTCAAGCACCGAACGGGGCTGCGGAATGGTCTCAGTCATGCGAGATACCCCTCACATATCGGCCGAGGGCGCTGACGGGGAACGCCAGCCGGTACAGGTGGTAGTTCAGGTAGAAGTCGCGCGGGAAACCGGTCCCGGTGAAGTAAGGCTCATCCCAGGTGCCGTCGGCGCGCTGCGTGCCCGCGAGGAAGCGGATGCCACGCTCGACCGCGGAGGAGCCCCGCTCCCCCGCCGCCAGCAGCGCGAGCAGCGCCCACGCGGTCTGCGAGGCGGTGGACGCGCCGCGGCCTGACCAGACCCCGGGGTCGTCGTAGGAGCGCATGTCCTCGCCCCAGCCGCCGTCGGGGTTCTGCCGGGACTCGAGCCAGGCGACCGCGCGGCGGATCGGCGGCTTGCCCGGCTTGACGCCGGCGGCGATCAGCGCCGGGACGACCGCCCCGGTGCCGTAGAGGTAGTTGGCACCCCAGCGGCCGAACCATGAGCCGTCCGGCTCCTGGTTCTTCAGCAGCCAGATCACGCCCCGGCGGCAGGCGGTCTCGCTGGCCAGCCCTTCGGCCGCGAAGGCCTCAACGATGTGCGCGGTGACGTCCGCGCTCGGCGGGTCGATCACCGCGCCGAAGTCGCAGAACGGCAGCTTGTTGATGAGCTCGCGGGTGTTGTCCGCGTCGAACGCGCCCCAGCCGCCGTCCTTGCACTGCATGCCTTCAAGCCAGCGCAGGCCGCGGCGGATAGCGGCGCGGTTCTCCGCCGTCCGCTCCTTCAGGTCCAGGCGGCGCAGCGCGAGGATGACCTCGGCGGTGTCGTCGGTATCGGCGTAGTTGTCGTTGTCGAACTCGAACGCCCAGCCGCCCACGTCGGTGTCCGGACGGCGAACCTGCCAGTCGCCCGGCTGCCGAATCTCCTCGTCCAGCACCCAGTGCGCGGCGCTGACCAGGGCCGGGTGGTCCGCGGAGAGGCCCGCGTCGGCGAGCGCGATCATTGTGAGCACGGTGTCCCACACCGGGGACTGGCACGCCTCGAGGCGGCGCATGCCGTCCTCGCGGATCGTGAACCGGTCAATGCCGTCGAGTGCCCTCTCCACGATGGGGTTGCGCAGGCCGTAGCCCATCAGGTGCAGCGCCATGATCGAGTACACCCACGGCGGCTGGATGCCGCCCCAGCAGCCGTCGGCCTCCTGGCGGGCGATGATCCAGTCGGTGCAGCGCCGCAAGGCCGCCTGCCGGGCGCGGCGCGGGATACGCGGCCCGACCTTGCGCATCGCCTTGTCGAGGGCGGTGAAGGCGAGCGACCACGGGTCCTGCTGGCCGGCCTTCGGCGGCAGGCCGGCAACCTTGGCGTAGAGCTCGTCGATGCGGAACGGCAGCGGCTTGCTCGGCCGGTGCGCGGAAACGACCGCGAGGGCGACGATCGTCTGCCGTGCCCAGCAGCCCCAGTCATAGATGTTCAGCGGGAACCACGACGGCAGGTAGATGATCTCCGGCGGGATCACCGGCAGTTCGTCCCAGGACCACAACCCGGACAGCGCCAGCCACATCCGGGTGAACACCCGGGTGGCGGTCAGACCGCCCTGCTCGGTGATCCAGTCCGCGGCCAGCTTCATGTGCGGCGCGCCAGGGTCGTCGCCGGCCAGGCGGAGCGCGACATAGGCCTCGACCGTGGTGGACAGGTCGCCGGGGCCGCCAAAGTAGTTAGCCCAGGTGCCGTCCTCACGCTGCTGCGAGCGGATCCAGACCGCGCTCTGTTCGGCCTGCGTCGCGGTGAGGATGCCGAGGAACTGCCGCAGCAGCACGTCCTCGGCATCCATCGTGACGTTGGTCTCGAGTTCGCCGATCCAGTAGCCGGCGGTTTCCTGCAGGCCGAGCAGATGGTCGCGGGCCGCCGCGAGGGTCGCGGCGGCGACCTCGCGGATGTCACCCTCGGCCGCGTCCGGCCTTGGCGCACCCACCCCGGAAGCGGACGCTCCGGCCGCCTCCGTACCGCGCGTCGGTGCCCTGCGGACCGTCGTGGTCATCGGCTCCCACCACCCCAGTGGGGTCGATTGCGCAAACGGCACCCTCTATCGGGCCCTTTTGCGCAAACGACCCGGTGGGGAACGCAAACGACCCGGTGGGGAACGCAAACAACCCGGTGGGGAACGCAAACGACCCGGTGGGGAACGGGGACCTGGGTCATCGGATCACCACTGGCGGGCGGTGATGAACTCGGCGATCGCCAGGAACTCGGCGCGGACCTCGGCGGGAACGCCGATGCCGTCAAGGGATGCGGCGGCGGCGGCCAGCCGGTCGTCGGCCTCGCGTTCCGCCCAGGCCTTGCCGCCCGCCGCGACGATCAGGTCGGCGGCGCGGATCAGGTCCTCCTCGGACAGGTCGTCCTCGCGGCCGAGCAGGGCGGACAGCTCCACGGCTTCTTCCTTGCCACTAGTCAGCGCGGCCACCACCGGGAGGGACTTCTTGCGGGCGCGCAGGTCGGCGCGGACCGGCTTGCCCGTCACCTCGGGAGCACCCCAGATGCCGAGCAGGTCGTCGGTGAGCTGGAACGCCAGGCCGACGTGCCCGCCGAACTCGGCGAGGCCCATCGCGAGCTCCGGCGACGCGCCCACGTGCACCGCACCGATCGTGCAGGCGCAGGACATCAGCGCGGCCGTCTTGTCGCCCGCCATCTCGATGCACTCCGGCAGCGTCACGTCGCCCCGCGACTCGAAGGCCAGGTCCTCGCCCTGCCCGGCGATCAGCCGTTGCACGGCGGTGGACAGGCAGCGAGCCGCCCACGGGCCGCCCGGGGCGGTGTCCTCGAGGAGCAGGTCGTTGGCCAGCGCAAGCAGGGCGTCGCCCGCCAGGATGGCCGCGCCGACACCGAAGACGGTCCACGCGGTCGGCCGGTGCCGGCGCTCGGTGTCACCGTCCATGATGTCGTCGTGCAGCAGCGAGAAGTTGTGCACAAGCTCGACCGCGACCGCGGCGCTGACGCCGCGCTCGGGGGCGACACCGGCCGCGCGAGCGGAGAGCAGGGCGAGCGCCGGGCGGAGCGCCTTGCCGCTTCCCACGCGCACCGGGTTCCCCTCCGCATCGGCGAGCCCGTAGTGGTAGGCCGCCACCCGGCGCACACGCGGGGACAGCCGGTTGATGGCGGCCTCGGTGGCGGGGCCGACCAGGTCTCGCGCCACGGCGACGCCGGCGGGCATCACGACCGTCACGAGCGCACCTCCCTCTCTTCAGTTGGCGTCAGTTCCCTTGAGTTGTTCAATTCAGACACAGGATCCACTTGTTTCACAGTCGGGCCGGTTCCCTTGCGGAGGGCGATCACGGCCGACAGGCCGCTGCGGACGGCGCCTTCCATCGTGTCCGGCCAGCCCGTGTCGGTCCACGAGCCGGCCAGGACCAGGCCCGCGAGCGCGGTGGCCGCTTGCGGCCGGAGCCTGGCAGTGCCGGGGACCTGGCGGAACGTGGCCCGGCGCTCGCGGGTGACGAAGAACTCGGTCACCGTCGCGTCCCGCGCGGCGGGGAAGAGCTCGGCGAGCGCCGCGACGAACTTGTCCCGCAGCTCGGCCACCGTCATGTTCACGTACTCATCAGCCGCCGACAGCGAGATCGCCAGGTACTGGCCGTTGTCGCCGCGGGCGTGCATCCCGGAGATCCGTGTCCGGTCGAACACCCACTGCACCGGTGAGTCCACCGCCGCCGCGAACGGCACGTCCATTACCGGGCGGTCGTAGATCACGTGCACGTTCACGATCGGGGCGGCGCCGAGGCCCGCCCAGCCGTCGACGGTCTGCGCGGGCAGCGCGCCCGGCGGGATCAGCCGCGCCGCCTGATCGTGCGGCACCGCCAGCACCACCGCGTCCACCAGCAGAATGTCGTCCGCGGCGGGTCCATCGCCTGCTCCTAGGCGGATGAGGAAGCCCGAGTCGCCCTTCGGCTCGATGGCGGCGACCTTCGTCTGCAGCCGGACGGTCGCGCCGAGCTTGCCGAGCAGCCGCGCGGCGGCGGCGCCGTGCAGCTCACCGAGCGACAGCGCGGGGACCCCGATGTCGGCGGCGTCCGCGTCGCCGAGCAGGCCCGTCTTCACGACCACGGCGGCGAGCGAGAGGGCCGCGTCGTCGCCCGGGACGTTCAGCGAGGAGACGGAGAACAGGTCCCACAGCACGCGCCTGGTGCGCTCGTCCTGGCCGCGGGCGGCCAGCCAGTCGCCGAGCCGGATCTCGTCGGTCGCCGGGTCTTCCTCCCGGAGGCGCTTGAACGCGAGGGCTGCACGTGAAATACGGGACCGTTCGGCCAACGAAAGGAACGGATACCCCAGCAGAGCCGGCAGCATGTGCAGCGGCGCGGGGACGCGGGCCCTTCTCATTCGCGCCCGGCGGGCGGGTGCGACCACCGTCACGTCGAAGCGCGGCTGCACCGGCGCGTGCGCGGTCATCCCGAGGCGGTCAAGCAGCCCGCGGTAGGCCGTGCAACAGCGCAGGAAGACGTGCTGGCCGGTGTCGACGACCAGGCCGTCGCGGGTGAACGACATCGTCGCGCCGCCCAGCCGTGGCTTGGCCTCGAGCAGCGTGACCTCGTCGCCCGCCCGGGCGAGCGCGATCGCCGCCGTGATTCCGGCCAGGCCGCCGCCGATCACCGCCGCCTTCACTTGCCCGCTCCGTTGGCATACTTCCAGCGGTCGAAGCCGGCCAGCGCCTGGACGGCGACGAGAGCCTTCTCGCTGCCGGGCAGCGAAACGCGCTGCCGCAGGGTCGCGCTCGGGTCCTTGTCGATGCGCTCGAGCAGGCGGCGGTAGATGCCCGCCATCGCGCCGGTGCACGCCGCGCTGCGGCGGTCGATGGTGGCGAGCAGGCGCAGGCCGCTGGCGTACCACTCGCGGGCGCGGGCCGCCTCGAACTCGACCAGGGTGGCGAACCGGGCCTGCATGGCCGCGGACGGGAACGGCTCGGGCTCACCGAAGGCGGCGAACTCGATGCCGAACCGGTTGAGGTCCTCTTCCGGCAGGTAGACGCGGTTGTTGCGGAAGTCCTCGCGGACGTCGCGGAGGATGTTGGTCAGCTGGAGCGCGACGCCGAGGTCATCCGCGAGCACCGCCTGCTTCTCCGGCTGGGTGGGGCCGTAGATGCCAAGCGACAGCCGCCCGATCGAGCCTGCCACGCAGCGGCAGTACCACAGCAGGTCGTCGAAGGTCTTGTAGGTGCGCTGCTGCACGTCGGCCAGGCAGCCGTCGATGAGCTCGGTGAACGCTTCGAGGGGGACCGGAAACCGGCTGCCGGTGTCGGCGAGGGCGACGAGCACCGGGTCGGTGGCGTCGGTCCCGGCCGCCGCGACGAGCGCGTGCACCTGCTGCCTGGCCGCCTCCAGCTGGTCGGTCTTGACCGCGGGCGCGAGGTCGCCGTCGCCGATGTCGTCGATCCGGCGGGCGAACGCGTAGACGGCGGCCAGCGCCCGGCGCTTGGCCGGCGGGAGCAGCCTGATGCCGTAGGCGAAGTTCCTCGCCTGCTCCCACGTGATCCGCTCGCACTGCTCGTAGGCCTCGTCGACGTTCACCGCGGTCAGGTCACCTCCCCTTGACGTAACAGCTGGCCATCATCGCGACGGTGGCCGCCTTGGCTGGCTTCGGCGTGCTGCGCAGGACGTCGTAGCCGCTGTCGCGGATCGCCTTGACAGCGGCCCGGCCGCCGGCCACGTAGCCGGCGATCGCCAGCCGCGCCGCCCCTTTCAGGGTGCCGATCAGCGGGGATCCCGCGTCGAGGCCGGCCGCCGCCCGGTCCACCTCAAACTTGACCAGTTCCCTGACGGCTTGCCCGGCGGTTGGCCGGGCGAGATCCGCTTCGGTGACGCCGAACGCGCGCATGTCCTCCGCCGGCAGGTAGATCCTGCCGTTGGCGTAGTCCTCCGCCACGTCCTGGCTGTGCTCGACAACCTGCAGAGCAGTGCAGATGCTATCGGAGGCGGCCAGCCGCTCCGCTGTGGCGGAACTTACGATGTAAAGCACGACCGTGCCGACCGGGTTGGCGGACAGCTTGCAGTAGTCCTCCAGCTCGGTGTAGGTTTCGTATCTTTTAACCAGCTGGTCCTGGCGGTTGGCCTCGATCAGGTCGTACAGCGGCTTGGCGGGGATCCCGCATTCCCGCACCGTTGTCTTGAGTGCTCTGATCGCGTCGAGCCGCGGCTCCGCGTCGCCCGCATAGATCCGCTGCACGTCGGCCTGGAGGTCGTCGAGCAGCCGCAGCCGCGTCGCGACGACCGTCTCCGCGTCAGCGTCCGCCGGCATGCCGGGGAGCGGTTCGTCGCCGATGTCATCGGCGAGACGGGCGAAACCGTAGAGCGCGGTAAGGTGGGCGCGGTACCGGCTCGGCAGCGCGCGCAGCGCCACCGGGAAGTTCTCGGCGGCAGCCTTGGCGGCGACCGCCAGCGACACCTCCGCGGCGACCGCGATGCTCTCCTGGGGGCCGCGGGTCCTCCCGCGGCTTCCGACTCCTCCGCCAGCCACCTGTCTATTTGGGCACAGCTCAGAAATAAATGCAAACAATGACGTACCCGTCACCTGACACGCTCGTCGGGGAAGTGTGACGAAGCCGTCAGGGAAAGTGGTGGGGCGGGGGTACGGTCTGGCATTGCCCTTCTTTTTAGTTTGCACGAAGCATTGGCGATATGCTAGGGAATACGCAAAAGTCTAGCCTTACCCCAGGTGACCTGCGATGACGTGGTCGATTACCGGGGTTAGCCCCGATGCTGGGACAGGGCGTGCGCGGTCTGCTCCGCTAAGCGCTGATGATGGTGCGCGTGCCCGCTCGGCGGGCATTTCACGCGGCCGTCCGTCCGGTTCCCGGTAATTTCGAATAAGCCTGTCGGTGAATCATCGCGACTCGTCGAGCCGCCGCCGACGCGGGGCGTGCCGGTCTAGACCAGCTGTCTAGCCTGGCGCCGTCATGACCGCCGTCATGACCGCCGTCACGACCGCCGTCACGACCGCCGTCACGACCGCCAGATGAGGACCAGCGCGCAGTCGTCGCCGCTGCCGACGGTGCGCTGCATGGTGCTGACGAGGTCCGGGGCGCCGGTCTTGAAGCCGCTCACTACCAGCCGCTCCGCCTCGCCCAGCAGTCGCTGGATGCCATCGTCGATGTCCCGGCCCGGCGCCTCCACCAGGCCGTCGGTGTAGAGCATGATCGCGTCGCCGCGACGGAGCACGCCCTCCTCCGGCAGGTCGGGGACGGAGGCCAGGTCGGGGACGACGCCGAGGACGATGCCGTAGGCGGTCGACAGCCGCCACCGGCCGGTGTTGGCGTCAAACCGCGCCGCCGGCGGGTGGCCGGCCGAGGTGACCGTGTACTCCCCCGACGCCAGGTCGATCGACAGGTGGACGGCGGTCACGAATCCTTCGTCCGCCTGGTCGCGGCGCAGGAAGGCGTTGGCGGCGGGGAGGAACCGCTCCCTCGGCACCGAGCCGAGCACGCCGCCGAACGCGCCGGACAGCAGCAGCGCCCTGGTCGCCGCGTCCATCCCCTTGCCCGACACGTCGACGAGCGCCACCTCGAGGGTCTTGCCGTCGCTGTAGGAGACGACGAAGTCCCCGCCGAAGGACGAACCTCCGGCCGGGCGCAGCACGACGGTCGACCCCCAGCCCTCGCCGAGCTCGGGCAGCCTGCCCTGGGCCCGGATGCGGTCCCGCAGCTCGATCATCATCCGGTCCGCCCGCAGGCCCCGGGTGCCCAGCTTGCCGCGGGTGTTGGAGAGCACGTCCGAGAAGTACGCGGTGGCCGCGATCGTCACCACGATGCTCGGACTCGCCCGGCCCGCGATGATGTCGTAGAGCAGCCCGACCGCTGCGATGGTGATCAGGATCCGCAGCGCCCGCGGCCACAGCAGCAAACCGCCGATCAGGATCGGCAGCACCATCACGCCCGGGGAGAACCACCACTCAGACAGGTGCACGGCGCCGAGCGCGACCGCGACGACCACCACGGTGAGCGCGAAGGCAACGCGCCGGTTCCGGGTGATGAACTGCTGGCGGATCTCCTCCGAGGACCACCCGACGGCGCGGCGCAGCCGGCGCGCCGTCGCGCGTGCCGCCTCGAGTGGTGCCGGGATTTTCATGACGCGCGCAGATTATCCGCAGATCGTCCTTGCCGCACGCCGCCCACACTCCTTCTCCCTCGC
>Ga0335074_10012250_pt1 | contig 12030 bp, 13 predicted proteins | sample Lox_Sample_23_FD_206715 | JGI IMG/M metagenome (GOLD analysis project Ga0335074, IMG submission 206715) | Soil microbial communities from Loxahatchee National Wildlife Refuge, Florida, United States - Lox_Sample_2.3 | ecosystem: Environmental > Terrestrial > Soil > Wetlands | place: USA...
ACCAGGCGGCGGCCAAGGATCGGCCGGAGTCCGGGGTGTACGCCTCGCCGGCCGAAGCGATCATGGCGATGGACCGCGGTGCGTTGAGCGTGCGCGCCAAGATCAAGGTGCGGCTGACCCAGCTGCGCCCGCCGGTCGAGGTGGAGACCGAGCTGTTCGGTCAAAACGGTTGGCAGCCGGGCGATGCCTGGATTGCCGAGACCACGTTGGGCCGGGTGCTTTTCAACGAGCTGCTGCCCGTCGGGTATCCGTTCGTCGACAAGCAGATGCACAAGAAGGTGCAGGCTGCGATCATCAACGACCTGGCCGAGCGCTACCCGATGATCGTGGTCGCCCAGACCGTCGACAAGCTCAAGGACGCCGGCTTCCACTGGGCCACTCGCTCGGGTGTGACGGTCTCGATGGCCGACGTGCTGGTGCCGCCGGGCAAGCAGGAGATCCTGGATGCCTACGAGGAGCGCGCGGACAAGGTCGAAAAGCAGTTCCAGCGTGGTGCTTTGAACCACGATGAGCGCAACGAGGCCTTGGTGGAGATCTGGAAGGAAGCCACCGACCAGGTTGGTGAGGCGCTGCGGGAGCACTACCCGGCGGACAACCCGATCATCACGATCGTCGACTCGGGTGCCACCGGTAACTTCACCCAGACCCGGACGCTGGCCGGGATGAAGGGTCTGGTGACAAACCCGAAGGGTGAGTTCATCCCGCGGCCGATCAAGTCGTCGTTCCGTGAAGGCCTGACGGTGTTGGAGTACTTCATCAACACCCACGGCGCGCGGAAGGGTCTGGCGGACACCGCATTGCGTACCGCCGACTCGGGCTACCTGACCCGTCGTCTGGTCGACGTCTCGCAGGATGTCATCGTCCGCGAGACCGACTGCGGAACCGAGCGCGGGATCCTCGTCGAGCTAGCGGAGCGCCAGCCCGACGGCACCCTGATCCGCGACCCGTTCATCGAAACCTCCGCTTATGCGCGCACTTTGGGCACCGACGCGGTGGATGAGAAGGGCAACGTCGTCGTCGCCCGCGGGCACGACCTCGGTGACCCGGAGATCGACGCGCTGCTGGCCGCCGGTATCACGCAGGTGAAGGTGCGTCGACATCGGTGAGGCCGTGGGTATCGTTGCGGCGCAATCGATTGGCGAGCCCGGCACGCAGCTGACCATGCGCACCTTCCACCAGGGTGGTGTCGGTGAGGACATCACCGGTGGTCTGCCCCGCGTGCAGGAACTCTTCGAGGCCCGGGTGCCGCGCGGCAAGGCGCCGATCGCCGATGTCAGCGGTCGGGTGCAGCTCGAGGAGGGTGAGCGCTTCTACAAGATCACCATCGTTCCCGACGACGGTGGCGAGGAAGTGGTCTACGACAAGCTGTCCAAGCGTCAGCGGCTTCGGGTGTTCAAGCACGAAGACGGTACCGAGCGGCTGCTCACCGATGGCGACCACGTCGAGGTGGGTCAGCAGCTGATGGAAGGTTCGGCCGACCCGCACGAGGTGCTCCGCGTGCAGGGCCCCCGCGAGGTGCAGATCCACCTCACCAAGGAGGTCCAGGAGGTCTACCGGGCGCAGGGTGTGTCGATTCACGACAAGCACATCGAGGTGATCGTTCGGCAGATGCTCCGCCGGGTGACCATCATCGACTCGGGTTCGACGGAGTTCCTGCCCGGTTCGCTGATCGAGCGTGCCAGTTTCGAGGCGGAGAACCGTCGCGTGGTGGCCGAGAGCGGCGAGCCCGCTGCCGGCCGGCCGGTGCTGATGGGTATCACCAAGGCGTCGCTGGCCACCGACTCGTGGTTGTCGGCGGCGTCCTTCCAGGAGACCACGCGAGTGCTGACCGATGCGGCGATCAACTGCCGCAGCGACAAGCTGCAGGGTCTGAAGGAGAACGTGATCATCGGAAAGCTGATCCCGGCCGGTACCGGCATCAACCGGTATCGCAACATCCAGGTTCAGCCGACCGAGGAGGCCCGGGCCGCGGCGTACACCATCCCGTCCTACGAGGACCAGTACTACAGCCCGGACTTCGGTCAGGCCACCGGTGCTGCGGTTCCGTTGGACGATTACGGCTACTCCGACTACCGGTAAGTTTCTAGCGCGAGCAGACGCAAAAGCCCCCGCACGCACGGCGTGTCGGGGGCTTTTGCGTCTGCCGGGCTAGCTGTGCACACCCGCGCCGGCGCTGGCTGGTGACTACGGCATATCCCAGACATCCTTCCGATGTGCACGTTGATGGACCGGTGACCACCGCCGAACTCCTGAACGTGATGTCTCGCAAGCAACTTGCCGGACTTGTTAAGGCGGGCAAGCTTATTCGAGTGCTTCATGGTGTCTATTCGTGGACGGAGCCCGACGTATTGGACAAGCTGGCTGCGCTGGACTTGTCTGCTGGCCAGTCGATTGTCGCCTGCATGGGAACGGCGGCCGCGCTTTACGGCTTCGACACTGAGAACACTTCGCGTGTTCACATTCTTGATCCCGGGATCCGTATGCGGCCATCGCTCGGGGTGATGGTGCATCAGCGAATCGGCGCGCCGCTGCGTCGGGTTGAGGACCGACTTGCAACAGCGCCGGCGTGGACGGCGATCGAGGTCGCGCGGTCGCTCTGGCGGCCGCGCGCCCTGGCGACGCTTGATGCCGCCCTACGCGTGGGGGCCTGCACCGCAGCCGAATTGAGCGCCACGATCGGGCAACACAAGGGCCGGCGCGGAATTGTGAAGGTTCGGAAACTGCTCGGCTACGCTGACCGCCGAGCAGAGTCGCCGATGGAGAGTGAGGCACGACTGGTGTTTATCGATAACGGTCTTCCCACTCCCGAATTGCAGTACAGCATTGTCGACCGATATGGCCGGCTGTGGCGAGTCGATTTCGCATGGCCGGATGCCTTAGTCGCCGCCGAGTACGACAGCGTCGAATGGCACGTGGGTCGCGATGCGCTACTTCATGACCGGCTGAAGACCGCCCGGCTGCAGGAGTGCGGGTGGACGACCATGCCGATGACAGTCGACGATATCCGTGGCGACCCGATGGGCCTGGTGTCGCGGATCAATGCCCGGCTGCTGACACCGCGATTAGCCGGTTGATCAGACGCAAAGGGCCGCACACGCCTGGCGTGTCTGGTGCTATTGCGTCTGCTCGCCGTGGCACGTCGGCGGCTCTCACTAGACTGGTTGTCGTGCTTATCGGTTCACATGTCAGTCCGCAGGATCCGCTGGGCTCGGCCGAGGCCGAGAACGCCGACGTCGTACAGATCTTCCTCGGCAATCCGCAGAGCTGGAAGGCGCCCAAGCCGCGCGAGGACGCCGCCGAACTCAAGGCCGCGGCGCTGCCGATCTACGTGCACGCGCCCTATCTGATCAACGTCGCGTCGGCGAACAACAAGGTGCGGATCCCGTCGCGCAAGATCCTGCAAGACACCTGCGACGCGGCCGCCACGATCGGCGCGGCCGCGGTCATTGTGCACGGCGGACACGTGGCGGACGACTCCGACCTCGACGAGGGCTTTCAGCGTTGGGCCAAAGCGCTCGACCAGCTCAAGACAGAGGTCCCGGTGTATCTGGAGAACACCGCGGGCGGCGATCATGCGATGGCGCGTCACTTCGACACGATCGCCCGGCTCTGGGATGTCATCGGCGACAAGGGGATTGGCTTTTGCCTCGACACCTGCCACGCGTGGGCGGCGGGTGAGGCGCTGGTGGACGCCGTCGACCGGATCAAGGGCATCACCGGCCACATCGACCTGGTGCACTGCAACGACTCCAAGGATTCGGCGGGCTCGGGCCGCGACCGGCACGCCAATTTCGGCACCGGGCAGATCGATCCCGACTTACTGGTGGCGGTGGTCAAGGCCGCCGACGCGCCGGTGATCTGCGAAACCGCCGACGAGGGCCGCAAGGACGACATCGCCTTCCTGCGGGAGAACACCAGCGGCTAGAGCATTACAGCTCTTGTGCGGTTGTAGAAAAAATGTAACATTGGCGGCATGTCAGATACGCATGTCGTCACCAACCAGGTTCCGCCGCTGGAGGAGCACAACCCGGCGTCGTCGCCGGTGCTCATCGAGGCGCTGATCCGCGAAGGCGGCCAGTGGGGGCTGGACGAGGTGACCACGGTCGGTGCGATCTCCGGCTCCAAGCAGGCGCAGCGCTGGGGCGACCTGGCCAACCGCAACCGGCCCATCCTGCGCACCCACGACCGCTACGGACACCGCATCGACGAGGTCGAGTACGACCCCGCCTATCACGAGCTGATGCGCGTCGCGATCGAGCACGGCCTGCACGCCGCGCCGTGGGCCGACGACCGGCCGGGTGCGCACGTGGTCCGCGCGGCGAAAACCGGTGTGTGGACGGCCGAACCGGGCCACATGTGCCCGATCTCGATGACCTACGCCGTCGTTCCGGCGCTGCGCTTCAACCCCGAGCTGGCCGCCATCTACGAGCCGCTGCTGACCAGCCGCGAGTACGACCCGGAGCTGAAGCTGCCCACCACGAAGGCCGGGCTCACCGCGGGCATGTCGATGACCGAAAAGCAGGGCGGCTCCGACGTGCGCGCCGGCACCACCGAGGCGACCCCCAACGCCGACGGCACGTACAGCCTGAGGGGTCACAAGTGGTTCACGTCGGCGCCGATGTGCGACCTCTTCCTGGTGCTCGCGCAGGCCCCGGGCGGCCTGTCGTGCTTCTTCCTGCCCCGGGTGCTGCCCGACGGCACCCGTAACCGGATGTTGCTGCAGCGGCTCAAGGACAAGCTCGGCAACCACGCCAATGCCTCCAGCGAAGTCGAGTACGACGGCGCCACCGCCTGGCTGGTCGGCGAGGAGGGCCGCGGCGTCAAGACCATCATCGAGATGGTCAACCTGACCCGGCTGGACTGCACGCTGGGCAGCGCGACCAGCATGCGCACCGGACTCACCCTGGCGGTCCACCACGCCCAGCACCGCAAGGCGTTCGGCGAGTATCTGATCGACCAGCCGCTGATGCGTAATGTGTTGGCGGACTTGGCCGTCGAGGCCGAGGGTGCGACGATGGTCGCGATGCGGATGGCCGGCGCCACTGACAGCGCGCTGCGCGGCGACGAGACCGAGTCGCTGCTGCGGCGGATCGGCCTGGCCGCCAGCAAGTACTGGGTGTGCAAGCGTGCCACGCCGCACGCGGCGGAGGCGCTGGAATGCTTCGGCGGCAACGGCTATGTCGAGGAGTCCAACATGCCGCGGCTCTACCGGGAGGCGCCGCTGATGGGCATCTGGGAGGGTTCCGGCAACGTCAGTGCACTGGATACGTTGCGCGCCATGGCGACTCGACCGGAATGCATCGAGGCGCTGTTCGGTGAGCTGGCCAAGAGCGCCGGCCAGGATGCGCGGTTGGACAGCCACGTCGAGCGGCTGCGGCCCCAGCTTGGCGACCTGGAATCCATTCAGTACCGGGCCCGTAAGGTCGCCGAGGACATCTGCCTGGCGCTGCAGGGTTCGCTGCTGGTGCGCCACGGACATCCCGCCGTCGCCGAAGCATTCTTGTCCACCCGTCTCGACGGGCAGTGGGGCGGCGCGTTTGGAACCATGCCCACCGGGCTGGATCTCGCGCCGATCCTCGAGCGGGCAATGATCAAGGGATGACGCGCGCCGGCGACGATGCAGAGCACAGCGATGAGGAGGAGCGGCGCTCATGACTCACGCGATCAGGCCGGTCGACTTCGACAACTTGAAGACGATGACCTATGAGGTCACCGACCGGGTTGCGCGGATTACCTTCAACCGCCCCGACAAGGGCAACGCGATCATCGCCGATACCCCGTTGGAGCTGTCGGCTCTGGTGGAGCGGGCCGACCTGGACCCGAACGTCCACGTCATTCTGGTCTCCGGCCGCGGCGAGGGGTTCTGTGCGGGTTTCGACCTGAGCGCCTACGCCGACCGCACCGGCTCGGCCGGCGGCACCGGCGCCTACCACGGGACCGCGCTGGACGGGAAAACCCAGGCGGTCAACCACTTACCGAATCAGCCGTGGGACCCGATGATCGACTACCAGATGATGAGCCGCTTCGTGCGCGGCTTCGCCAGCCTGATGCACGCGGACAAGCCGACAGTGGTCAAGATCCACGGCTACTGTGTGGCCGGCGGCACCGACATCGCGCTGCACGCCGACCAGGTGATCGCGGCATCCGACGCAAAGATCGGCTACCCGCCGACCCGGGTCTGGGGCGTGCCCGCCGCCGGGCTGTGGGCGCATCGGCTGGGCGACCAGCGCGCCAAACGGCTTCTGCTGACCGGGGATTGCATCACCGGCGCACAGGCCGCCGAGTGGGGCCTGGCGATCGAGGCGCCGGAGCCGAAAGACCTCGACGAGCGCACCGAACGCCTGGTGGAGCGCATCGCCGCGGTGCCGGTCAATCAGCTGATCATGGTCAAGCTCGCGCTCAATTCGGCACTGCTGCAACAGGGTGTGGCCACCAGCCGGATGGTCAGCACCGTCTTCGACGGCGTCGCGCGGCACACACCCGAGGGCCACGCGTTCGTGGCCGACGCGGTGGAACACGGCTTCCGCGAAGCGGTCAAGCACCGCGACGAACCGTTCGGGGACTACGGCCGCCGGGCATCCCAGGTGTAGGCATGCGCAAAATGACCGCCCGGTCGGTGGTGCTCAGCGTGCTGCTCGGCGCCCACCCGGCGTGGGCAAGCGCGGCCGAATTGGTAAGGCTCACCGCCGACTTCGGCATCAAGGAGACCACCTTGCGGGTCGCGCTGACCCGAATGGTCAGCGGCGGCGACCTGGTCAGGTCCGCCGACGGCTATCGGCTCTCCGACCGGCTGCTGGCCCGCCAGCGCAGGCAGGACGACGCCATGCGGCCCCAGCTGCGGCCCTGGAACGGATACTGGACCACGTTGATCGTCACCAGCGTCGGCACCGATCCCCGAACCCGCGCCGCGCTGCGAACCACGCTGCACGGCAAGCGCTTCGGTGAACTGCGCGAGGGCGTGTGGATGCGGCCGGACAACCTCGAGCTCGACCTGGACGGCGAACTGCGGGCGAGGGTGCGGATCGTGCAGGCCCGCGACGACACGCCCGCCGAGCTGGCCGGTCAGCTGTGGGACCTGCCGTCGTGGGCCCGCACCGGCCGACAGCTGGTCGGCGAAATGTCCCGGGCCGCCGATATTCCGGCTCGTTTCGTGGCCGCCGCCGCCATTGTGCGCCACCTGCTGACCGACCCGGTGCTGCCCGACGAACTGCTGCCCGCGGACTGGCCGGGCACGCAATTACGGAACGCCTACAACGACTTCGCCGCCGAACTGACCGCGCGGCGCGACGGTATCCGACTAGTGGAGGCGACATGAGCGATCCGGTACGCGTAGAACGTCAGGGCCCGGTAACCACCGTGATCCTGAACCGGCCCGAGGCCCGCAACGCCGTCAACGGCCCGACGTCCGTCGGGTTGTTCGAGGCCTTCGACGAGTTCGATCGCGACGACACCGCGTCGGTGGCCGTGCTGTGGGGCGACCACGGAACCTTCTGCGCCGGAGCCGATTTGAAAGCGTTCGGCAACCCGGACGCCAACGCCGTGCACCGCACGGGCCCCGGCCCGATGGGCCCGAGCCGAATGGTGTTGTCCAAGCCGGTGATCGCCGCTGTCAGTGGCTACGCCGTGGCCGGCGGCCTGGAGCTCGCGCTGTGGTGCGACCTGAGGGTGGCCGAAGAAGACGCGGTGTTCGGCGTGTTCTGCCGACGATGGGGCGTGCCGCTGATCGACGGCGGCACCGTCCGGCTGCCGAGGCTGATCGGGCAGAGTCGGGCGATGGACATGATCCTCACCGGTCGCCCGGTCGACGCCGCCGAGGCGTTGGCGATCGGTCTGGCCAATCGCGTCGTGCCCAAGGGGCAGGCCCGCGAAGCCGCCGAACACCTAGCGGCCGAGTTGGCGGCATTGCCCCAGCTGTGCATGCGGTCGGATCGGCTTTCCGCGCTGCACCAGTGGGGGATCAGCGAATCCGACGCCCTGGACTACGAATTCGCCAGCATCTCCCGGGTAGCGGCCGAAGCGGCGGAGGGCGCGGGACGATTCGCGGCCGGTGCCGGCCGGCACGGCGCGGCGGCAAACTAGCGCGCTCAGTAGTTCGGCAGGCTGAAGGACTTCGCCGTCGCCAGCGACTGCCGGGCGACCAGCTTGCTGACGGCCGGGATGCGCAACAGCCCCAGAACGGCGTTCCGTAGCGGGGCGAGCCGGCCCGAGGAAAGCCGCTCGGTTCTCACCGCGGCGACAGCGCTCTTCTGACACCGCGCGACGTACGGCACAAGAAGCCGTTGGTATCGGGCGAACGCGGCAGCGTAATCGTCACCCGCCGAGTGCATTTCATGCGCCAGCACGTACGCGCCGACCAGTGCGAGGGTGGTTCCCATGCCCGAGCGCGGCGACGCGCACCAGGCCGCGTCCCCGGTCAGGCACACGCGTCCACGCGCATACGAATCCAGGTGAACCTGGGCGATCGAATCGAAGTACACCTCCGGCGCCGAGGCGAGGCCGTCGAGAATGTGCGGGACTTCCCACCCCATGCCCGCATACCGCTCCCCGAACAGCCGCTTGTTCCCTTCGGTGTCCCGATAGTCGAAAACGACCGCGGGGTCGCTGAGGAACAGGCTCGCCCGGGCCGGCTTGTCCGGGTCGATGCCCTGCAGGGCCGCGGTGCGGCCGGCGTCGATGTAGGCCATGCCGCAATGGTCAAGCCGCAGGCGGTTTTCCATGTCGAAGAACCCAAAACACTGACCAAGCTGCGTGACGAACTGCTCCTCGGGGCCGAAAACCAGTCGGCGCAAACCCGAGTGCAGCCCGTCCGCGCCGATGACGAGGTCGTAGCTGCCCGTCGAGCCGTCGCTGAAGGTCGCGTCGACCCGGTGACCGTCGTCGTCAAGGGCCGTAACACGAACGCCGAAGCGGTAATTGACGTCGTCGCGCACGGCTTCGTACAGGATGCGGGCGAAAGTGCCCCAATGAATCTCCACCTCACCGCTGATGACCTCAGCCGGTAGGCGTCCGACGGCCTTGCCCCGGCCGTCGACAAGCGTCAGCGGTCCCATTTCGGTTGCGCCCGCCTGCACCCGATCGAGCAGGCCCATCTTCTCGAGCACGGTGATCGCGGGTCCGCGAAAGTCGACGGCCTGACCGCCGGTGCGCAGCTGGCGTGCCTGCTCGACGATCGTGACGGCATGGCCGTGCCTGGTGAGCCAGAAGGCCAGGCTTGGTCCGGCGATGCCGCCGCCGTTGATCAAGATGTCGAATGGCATTGCCGCGTAAGACTAACCGGCCTTGTTGATGGTGTTGCCACTGCCGAGGTTGTCGACCTTGGGACTGCCGTCCTTGTAGCTGATCGTGTTGTTGGACCCGACGACGTTAAGCTCCTTGTCGATCTTGTCGATGGTGAGCTTGTTGTCCGCGCCGCCGATACTCACCGTCCCGCAGTGGCCCTTGACCGTCAGCGTGTTGTTGAACCCGCCCACGTTCAGCGACTTCCCGTCGCCGCAGTCCAGAGTGGTTGTGGTACCCAGTGATCCGTAGTTGATCGTGTTGCCGATGTCGAACTGGGCACCCGTGCTCGCCGTGGCAGGCGTGGAGGCCGACGAGGTAGGCGAACCGCTCGACGGAACCGTGGTGTTGTTCTTCGAGCCGCAGCCGGCGATTCCGCACACCACGGCCACGCCAACGGCAAGCGCCCCCGCCGCCGTTCGATGCACGGTCAGGACCCGACGTGGTTGATGCGGTTGGTCATGCCGAGTTCACGCCCGCGGTCCCACACGACCGGGTCACCGTTCTTGTAGAAGACCGACTCGTTGTAGCCGTAGACGGTGATGTCGTGGATGACGTTGTCGGCGACGACGGTGTGACCCGAGCCCATCACCGAGATCGCCCAGCAGGTTCCGAGCGCGTTGACGACGTTCCTGGTGCCGTCGACCAGAAGCGTGGCGCCGTTGCAATCGATCGTCTGCTCGAGTCCTTCTCCGGTGACGTGGGTGTCACCGTTTTTCGCGTGCCCGGCCGGCGCGCCGGCGGCGAGGGTGAACGCCAGGACAATCGCGCAGGCCGCCAATGCTCGGCTGGGGATCGACTGATTCACCGCGGGTTCCTCTCGCCGATGGCGGGTGATCTGCTGGAAAGAGCGTACGTGTTCCTGACGGGCATCAACTAGAGTTCATCGTTCCAGGTCGGCCTCAACTAGAGTCATTAGTCAATCCGATGCAACCGAAGGGCGATCGCCATGCCAGCTGAGCCGGAATCCTCGGCTGGCCGGTCGGGCGCCGGGGCCAAGTCAGCGGCCCGTCCGGCCAGGCTGAGCCGCGACATCATCGTCAACGCCGCACTGACCTTCCTGGACCGCGAGGGCTGGGATGCGTTGACGATCAACGCGTTGGCCACGCAGCTCGGCACCAAGGGGCCGTCGCTGTACAACCACGTCGACAGCCTGGAGGACTTGCGCCGCACGGTGCGCATGCGGGTGATCGACGACATCATCACGATGCTCAACCGGGTCGCCGGGGGACGGGTCGGCGACGACGCCGTGCTGGTGATGGCCGGCGCATACCGCAGCTACGCGCATCACCACCCGGGCCGGTATTCGGCGTTCACCCGGATGCCGCTCGACGGGGACGACCCCGAGTACACGGCGGCTACCCGGGCCGCCGCGGCGCCGGTGATCGAGGTGTTGTCGTCCTACGGGCTCGACGTCGAGCAGGCCTTCTACGCGGCGCTGGAATTCTGGTCGGCAATGCACGGCTTTGTGCTGCTGGAAATGACGGGTGTGATGGGCGACATCGTCGACACCGACACCGTCTTCTCGGACATGGTGTTGCGGCTGGCGGCCGGCATAGAATCCCGCAGTAACTCCGCGGCGCAATAAGCCCGGTCAGGCGGCTGATCGGACGGCGAGGCCGCGTTTTGACCTGCCTATCCTGCGGCGGGTATTGTGGAAGCTCGTGCCTGGCGGCTCACGTCGCTTTACCTGGAGCGCGCACGCCGGGCCAATTCGCATGTCCACTACGCCACGGATTTTTTCGAGGCGGGCGCGTGCGACACACCCGGCCGCGGGGGACTGCGACGGGACATAACTGCACTACAGAGACCTAGAACAACGAGAACAGAACAGCAACACTAGAAAGCCGGTAGATGCCAACCATTCAGCAGCTGGTCCGCAAGGGTCGTCGCGACAAGGTCGCGAAGGTCAAAACCGCGGCCCTGAAGGGCAGCCCGCAACGCCGCGGGGTTTGCACCCGCGTGTACACCACGACCCCGAAGAAGCCGAACTCGGCGCTTCGGAAGGTGGCGCGTGTCAAGCTGACCAGCCAGGTTGAGGTCACCGCGTACATCCCCGGTGAGGGTCACAACCTGCAGGAGCACTCGATGGTCCTGGTGCGTGGTGGCCGGGTGAAGGACCTGCCTGGTGTGCGCTACAAGATCATCCGCGGCTCGCTGGACACCCAGGGTGTCAAGAACCGCAAGCAAGCTCGCAGCCGTTACGGCGCCAAGAAGGAGAAGAGCTGATGCCGCGCAAGGGCCCCGCGCCGAAGCGCCCGCTGGTCAACGACCCGGTCTACGGGTCGCAGCTGGTCACTCAGCTGGTGAACAAAGTCCTGCTGCAGGGGAAGAAATCGCTCGCTGAGCGCATTGTTTATGGTGCGCTCGAACAAGCCCGCGAAAAGACCGGCACCGACCCGGTGATCACGCTCAAGCGGGCTCTCGACAATGTGAAACCGGCCCTGGAAGTGCGTAGCCGACGCGTCGGTGGTGCCACCTACCAGGTGCCGGTCGAGGTGCGTCCCGATCGTTCGACCACGCTGGCGCTGCGCTGGCTGGTCAGCTTCTCCCGGCAGCGTCGGGAGAAGACGATGATCGAGCGCCTGGCAAACGAGATCCTGGATGCCAGCAATGGCCTGGGCGCCTCCGTCAAGCGGCGCGAGGACACCCACAAGATGGCCGAGGCAAACCGCGCCTTCGCGCACTATCGCTGGTGACCAAGCCGGCGACGGCGCCGGCGCAACCTGACAGCGACGAAGACGAACAAGTAAC
>Ga0335074_10012251_pt1 | contig 12029 bp, 11 predicted proteins | sample Lox_Sample_23_FD_206715 | JGI IMG/M metagenome (GOLD analysis project Ga0335074, IMG submission 206715) | Soil microbial communities from Loxahatchee National Wildlife Refuge, Florida, United States - Lox_Sample_2.3 | ecosystem: Environmental > Terrestrial > Soil > Wetlands | place: USA...
GTTCTCCGTCACAAACCGTGAAATGAAGTCGTAGACTTCGCGCTGCCTGCGTGTAATCGCCATGCGCACATTATTGGCGAAGATAAAGCGAAAAGCAAGCAAGAACTGTATTGTGCAGAAAGGAACTTCCGGCTGTCCCGGCTGCGTTCACGGCGCAGCGTTCAGCGGAATGCTGAAACCTTTTTCCCGCCCGTTACTCCAATCTGCCAACAAAGGTTTTGAACTGGGGAAACTGCAATGCCATCATTTTCGCGTCTTGCTTTGATTCTTTCTGTGTCACTCTTCGCCGCCACTGCCTGCAATGCCAAGGCGAATCCCACGATGGCCGTGCCCGCGCCTACTGTCGATGCGCCGCGCGCTATGGCTCCTGGGCATGAGACAGCTGTTCTTTCCGGAGGATGTTTCTGGGGCGTGCAGGCCGTCTTCCAGCACGTCAAGGGCGTCATCAGCGCGACCTCCGGCTATACGGGAGGCTCCGCCAAGACTGCTGAATACGAAACTGTCAGCACCGGCGAAACCGGACACGCCGAGTCGGTCGAGATTGTCTATGACCCATCGCAGATCACCTACGGCGAACTGCTCCGCATTTTCTTCTCAGTTGCACACGATCCCACCGAACTCAATCGGCAGGGTCCCGATGACGGTACCCAATACCGCTCGGCCATCTGGTACGCCAACGGCCAGCAAAAAAAGATCGCTGATTCTTATATCTCGCAGCTTGATCAGGAAAAAGCTTTTTCGCACCGCATCGTGACAGAGGTTTCACCCCTTGAGGCCTTTTATCCCGCAGAGGCTTATCACCAGAACTACGCCGCGCTGCATCCGGATAATCCGTACATCGTTTTCAACGATGCGCCAAAAGTGACGCACTTGAAAGAGGAGTTCCCGGATCTCTACACGAAGTGAATGAGACGGGAGGCAGACATGTTCGAATCCAACGGGGAACCTAAAAAAGCCGAGACCTCGGTGGCGTCTCCGGTCTCGCAAGAGACAGCCGAGCCTCATATGCAGCGGCGCATTTTTATTCTGAGTTCCGCAGCTACGTTGCTCGGCCTGGCGCTCTGGCAACTAAAGAAGCCGCGGGCCCTCGTAGCCGTCGCCGCGGCCGCGCCAGAAGATGTCGCTGTCGTTCTCTTTTCCGATACAGGCGAGCGCCTGAAGAAAGTGACCATCCCGAAAATGATCAAGACTGCTGAGCAATGGCGACAGCAGCTCTCTGCTAATGCGTACGACATCACACGCAATGCCGATACCGAGATGGCTTTCACCGGAGCCTACTGGAACACGCATGACCGCGGACTGTATCGCTGCATCTGCTGCGATAACGCGCTGTTCGATTCCGCGACAAAGTTCGACTCCGGTACCGGATGGCCGAGTTTCTGGCAACCAATCGCAAAAGAGAATGTCACAGAAATTCGGGACTCATCGTTTGGCATGATCCGCACTGCCGTTTCCTGCACCGAGTGCGACGCCCACCTTGGGCACGTTTTCGACGATGGTCCCGCCCCGACTTTCCTGCGTTACTGTATGAACTCGGCGTCGCTCCGTTTTGTCAAAAGGGCGTAGTTCTCAAATAGTTTCCGTGTCCAGTTCCAGCTTTAAACTTCTGGGAGGCTATCGCAAAATTTTGCATCCTGCCGCCCCGCATTCGATCTCTCATATTTATGAGTGCCGCTCCGCCTGCCTTCCGGCAACCTACCGTCGCGGAAAGACTGTTCAACCGCGTATTCGGATTCCTCGTCGGCCTTGGCATCGGGCCTTCGTACATCTACGTCTTGGAAGTCCGCGGACGCAAGACCGGCAAAGTCTATTCGACTCCAGTAGATCTGCTCGAACTCGACGGGAAGCGTTACCTCGTCGCGCCGCGAGGACGTACGCAGTGGGTTCGCAATGCTGAAGCTTCAGGCGAAATCACTCTAAAGAGGAGAGGCACGCGCCGGACGTTTCGCTTGCGCGCCTTGAACGATATCGAGAAGCTTCCCATTCTTAAGGCTTACCTCGACAGCTTCAAGACGGCAGTGCAGCGATACTTCATAGTTCCAGCTGGATCCCCGCCGGAAGCATTTGCTGAGGTGGCAACAAATTACCCTGCGTTTGAACTGCTGACCAAGTAATCGGTACTTCTAGCTTGTCGCTATAGAATCCAGATTTTTTACTTCGGGTAAGTTTGTGTACTTTGCAGGCAAGAAAAAAACTCGGGGTAAGAATCGCTAGTTCCGACGCGCCTTCAAGGCCTTCTTTCGAGGTCTTGCGTCGGCTGCGGGTATCTCGAATCCGATCCGCCGGTTGTTTGCGGGTAAAGGCTCCATGAGTTCGCGAATTGTCTCGACCAGTTCCTGCAGTTCCGCATCATGCGAATCCAGGCGTGCTTCAAGTTCCGAAAGCTTAGATACAACGCGCTGATTGATGAGCAGCGACTCGCGCATTCGCACGAATGCGCGAACCACGAAGATGCTCATTTCGATGGCCCGCTTCGAGTTCAGAACGGTCGCCGCCATGATCGCGCCGTGTTCGGTAAAGGCATTTGGCAGATAGCGGCGCCCCCCGCGTCCATTGTTTGAGGTCACAATTTGTGACCTCAAACTTTCATACTCAGCCTTGGTAAGAGTGAACTGAAAGTCTGGCGGAAACCGGTGAGCGTTGCGCTTGATTTGCTGATTCAGCTGTTTGACGGCAACGCCGTAAAGCTCAGCCAAATCCGCGTCGAGAATCACTTTTTGATTGCGCAATACAAGAATCTTCGATCCGACTTTTTTAGCCAGAATGATGGCGATTTTGTTCACGATAGATCACCAGGTTTGAGGTCACAAATTGTGACCTCAAAAAGATCACGAGCTGAACCGGACATCATAGCAAGCCAAGCTACTGCCGACAGAAGGAGAACAAGACGTTTTGGGTTTGCCGGTGCCAAAACAGGAATCGTGAGAATCGGACTGCGAATCATTGAGAAACTGAGAGCGGAAATTGCGAAAACGAGGCCAAGTATGGCTTGACTCAATCTTCCTTAACCTTACCTTCTGCCAGAGATGCGAGACAGAAAGTTGTAGCAGCCGGACCTGTAAGCCGAATTCTGTCCGTGGGATTGCTCCCGCGGGACGACCATTCCTCTGGGCCGCGCATTGCTGCGCGGCTCAAGCGACCTACCCGAAGGTTTGACGCACCGAGCCGGCACGTCCCCGCCCATTCTCGGCGGAGACCGATACCCTGATGCTCCTGCCAGAATGGGCGGGGTTCCTTCCTATTTGGTCTTGCTCCGTGTGGGGTTTGCCATGCCCGCGCCATTACTGTCGCGGCGGTGCGCTCTTACCGCACCTTTTCACCCTTACCCCGGTGTCGTTCTACGCACTTGTCATCCTGGGCGAAGCGCTTTCGGCTGAGCGAAGGATCTGGGCGTGCCGCGCGCAATCGCGTCCTTTGCGACGCAATATTTGCGCGTTTGGCACACGCCCTTGTACAAGCGCCCACAACGACATCGGGGCGGTATGTTTTCTGTGGCACTTTCCGTCGATCCGGCTTGAACCGGACCTCCCGGACGTTATCCGGCACACTGCTCTGCGGAGTTCGGACTTTCCTCCCCGCCCATTCTCGCAAGAGCTGAGTTCCAACCTCCTGCCAGAATGGGCGGGGCGGCCGTCCGGTCCGGCTGCCTACCACGTCATTATATGCGATGCCTTTCGCGGCATCGCGCCGCAGATTATTCTCGGCGGCTTCCTTTTCCGGTCCGCCCGGCGCTCGGACTGGTAAACTTAGGTGTCCCCCAAACTTTAATGGTCCGGAACCCAGGCCTAAACCGGACGACCGAAGCCACATATGCACATCGGCGAAGCCGTCAAAGTCGCGCTCCAGTCTCTATGGGCGAATAAGCTCCGCTCGGTTCTGACCTTGCTTGGGGTGGTCATCGGTGTCGGTGCGGTGATTGCGGTGGTCACCTTCGTCTCTGGAATCAACGATTACGTTGCCAAGAAGATCTTCAATCTCGGGGCCGACGTCTTCATCGTTTCCAAAATGTCCGCCGTCGAGACCAACGTCGATCACTTTCTCGAAGCCGAGAAACGCAAGAATATCGACATGGAGGATTACGACGCCGTTCGAGCTGCTTGCCGCCACTGCGACTACGTTGGAGCCCGCGTAAGCACGACCAGTACCGTCAAGCACAATGAGCAGTCCATCAACGACACCAACGTCCAGGGCATAACTCCCGAGATCGCGACCATCGTCGACACGGACCTCACATTTGGCCGCATGATCAATCAAACCGATCTGGAAAATCACTCTCAGGTCGCAGTCGTCGGAACCGACATCGTCGAGCACCTGCTTCCCGGCGTCGATCCTTTGGGCCAGGAAATCCGCATTAACGGATGGATCTATCAGGTCATTGGCGTCGGCAAAAAGAAAGGCAAAACACTTGGCCAGAGTGCCGACAACTACGCCCTCATTCCGATCACCGTCTACCTGAAGCAATATGGAGTGCACAACAACAGCATTGGTATCTGGGGCAAAGCGTCCGCAACCGGTGCTCCTTTAAGCCAGGCCATTGATGAAGCTCGAGTCGCCCTTCGCACGCATCGCCATGACCGCCCCGGCAAGGACGACAGTTTCGAAATCGAGACGAACGAAAGTCTTCTGGGCATCTGGTCAGGCCTGAGCAACACGTTCTTCATGGCGACCATCGGCATCGCCGCGGTCTCGCTCGTCGTCGGAGGCATCGTCATCATGAACATCATGCTTGTCTCTGTGACCGAGCGCACCCGCGAAATCGGCATCCGCAAAGCCCTCGGCGCGCGCCGTGATGACGTTCTTCTCCAATTCCTGATTGAATCCGTGATCCTCGCTTTAGTAGGAGGCGCGTTGGGAGTGTTGTCCGGCATAACTCTCGCGGAGCTGGTGACGGCCATCATTGGAATGCCGTCTTCGATCAAGCTCTGGGCGGTTGCCGCGGGACTAACAGTCGCGGCCAGCGTAGGAGTTTTCTTCGGCGTCTACCCCGCTCGCAAAGCCGCCAAGCTGGACCCGATCGTAGCGTTACGTTTCGAGATGTAGCAAATGGATTCAATCGAGCAGCTAAGGACTCGCAGTAACAGGTTTTCAATTACCAGGTTACAAAATTGCCCAATTACTAAATCGTTATGATTGGCAGATCCGAATTCGGTGAAATCGTCCATATGGCGACCGACACGATCCGCAGCAACAAGCTGCGTTCGGCCCTCACTGTCCTCGGAATCGTCATCGGTGTCTCCGTTGTGATCGGTGTCTCTTCCATTGGCCGCGGCCTCGATGACAATGTGCGTGATCTCGTCGCCAGTATCGGTTCCAATGTCATTTTCGTATTTCATCTGGACTTCTTCACCTTCGGCCGCCTCACTGAGGAGATGCGCAAGCGGAAGGAACTGACCTATGACGACGCGATGGCGATGCGCGATCTGCCGCATATCAAGGCCGTCTCGGCTGGTTTGCGCCTTTTCCGGCCTGAATTTGGAGTTGGCACCTACTCGGTGAAATACCGGGATAAGAAAGTGAAGAACACGATTCTCGAAGGCGACATGGCGACCGCCAAGGATGTGTTTGATCTGCCGATGGCGAGCGGCCGATGGTTCAGCGACATTGACGATGAGCACCATTCGCCGGTGGTTGTGATCTGTTACGACACTCAGCACGAGTTATTCGGCGACGAAGACCCGCTCGGCAAGGAAATCAATATCGAAGGCCGGTTGTTCCAGGTAATTGGAACCGCTCAGAAGATCAAGTCAGTTTTTGGCGGCGGCAAGGATCCGAATGACAATCGCGTATTCTTCCCGCTGAAAACGTTTAAAACACTGCATCCGGAGATGAAGCAATATGTGATCAGCGTGAAGGCCACTTCCCATGACGACATGCCCGCTGCTATGGATGAGATTCGCGAGCTGTTGAGGCGCCGGCGGCACGTGCCGTTCGACAAGCCGGACAATTTTGCGATCATGACCTCTACTTCGATTTCCGATTTCTGGAACCAGCTCACCGGAGCTCTCTTCGTCGGGATGTTTGCGATCTCCAGCGTCGGTCTCGTTGTCGGCGGCGTCGGCGTCATGAACATCATGCTGGTCAGCGTGACCGAGCGGACGCGCGAAATTGGCGTGCGCAAAGCCATCGGAGCTCGCAAGCGCGATATTCTGCTGCAGTTCACGCTCGAGGCGATCATGCTCACGGCAGTCGGCGGCATAATGGGAATTATCTTCGGAGCCATCATCGTCTGGGTGATTCCGGCGCTATGGCCTTCGCTGCCCGCGCACTTATCCATGTTTTGGGTCACATTCGGCTTCAGTTCCGCCGCCGCAGTGGGCCTTGTCTTCGGAATCTATCCGGCGTGGAAAGCGGCGAATCTCGATCCGATCGAGTCGCTGCGGTACGAATAAGCTGGCCTGCGCCCGCGCATGATGCACTCTATCGGCACGATCTTCCAGATCATCGCGCTTCTCGGATGCGCCTCAAGTGCTGCTTTCTATCTTCTGTGCTTGTGGAGTGCCTGGCGATTCCTTCGCGGTCGCAATGCGCGAAGCAGATCGGGTGCTGCGGAGACGTTGCCGGCAGTCTCCATTCTGAAGCCCTTGAAAGGCACCGATCCTAACATTTATCAGAGTTTTCGCAGCCACTGTCTGCAGGACTATCCAGAATTCGAAATCATCTTCGGGATCAGCAATCCCGATGATCCCGCAGCCGCTCCCGTTCAACAATTGCAGCAGGAATTTCCCGATCGTACGATTCGGCTTGTTATCTGTCCAGAAAAACTCGGACCCAATGTTAAGGTCGGCAATCTCGAACAGATGGTGCGCCTTGCACAATACGATCATCTCATCGTCAACGACAGCGATATCCTGGTTGAGCGCGATTATCTGCAAAAAGTCATCAGCCCTTTGCTCGACCCAAACGTGGGTATGGTGACTTGTCTTTATCGTGGCATCGCTGAGCCCACTCTCGGATCTCAACTCGAATCGCTTGGCATCAGCACCGATTTCTGCGCGGGAGTTCTCGCCGCACAGCAACTCGAAGGTGGCCTGCATTTCGGCCTCGGTTCCACGCTCGTTTTTCGCCGGGTCGATCTCGACAGAATCGGAGGGTTTCGCTCCATCGTCGATTACCTCGCCGACGATTATGAACTAGGGAGAAGGTTGTCCGATCTCGGTCTGAAAGTTCTGCTCTCCGACGTCGTAGTCGAGACCCATCTTCCGGCCTACGATCTGCGCGGATTTCTGTCGCACCAGATGCGATGGGCTCGCGGCGTCCGCGACGCCCGCCTCGGAGGTTACATCGGCTTGGTCTCCACCTTCGGCATCTTTTGGTCTCTGCTCGATTTCATCCTGGCTCACGCCGCCCCCTGGTCATGGGCTGTCTTGGCTGGTGTCGTACTCCTCCGGAGTGCGGTGGCTCTAGTCGTCGGGAAGTCGATCCTTCATGATCGCCAGGTGTTCTCTCGTCTCTGGCAATTACCTGTTCGCGATCTGATCGCCGTAGGAGTCTGGCTCGCAAGCTTTCTCGGTCACACTGTCGTGTGGCGTGGAGAGAAGTTCGAGTTGAAGGGCGGCCGTTTAATCCGAATCACGCCGTAGTGTCGGCGATTCTCGCCGATTTTGCCACAAGTGGGGATTTTCAATGACACGCCACATTCCTACCGATCCAGCGCAGCCCGAACCTTCGCGGAAAGCTGATTCAGCGTGTACGGTTTCTGCAGGAAATTGGTCTCCAGGTCCACTACTTTGTGATCGAGAACGGTTTTTCCGGCATAGCCGGAAACGAAAACCAAACGAATCTCCGGACGCAGAGTCTCGATCTCTTTCGCTAGTTCTCCGCCACTCATGTTCGGCATGACGACATCGGTAACCACAAGATGAATTCTAGCTTCATGCTTCCGTGCAAGGGTCAGAGCCTCGAGGCCATCTTTTGCTTCCAGGATGGTATAGCCCCTCAGGCGCAGGAATTCGGCCGTCGACTGCCGCACCGCCGCCTCATCCTCGACGAGCAGAATCGTCTCCGTTCCCAGCGACGCGGGCTTGCTCTCGCGTTGTCCACGATTTGCAACGGGACTGCGCCCCGCAACGGAAGGGAGATAGATTTTGAAGACTGTGCCTGAATCCGGCTCACTATAAACCCATACGAAACCCTTGTTCTGCTTGACGATTCCATACACCGTCGCGAGTCCCAGCCCAGTGCCCTTTCCCGAAGGCTTGGTCGTAAAAAACGGTTCAAAGATGTGGGGCAGATCTCCGCGCGGAATGCCCTTGCCATCATCGCTCACCGTGATGAGCGCATAATCACCCGGCGGAATCTTCGCCGGTTTGTCCTGAATGTACACATCATCCAGATGCAGGCTAGAGGTTTCGATTCGCAGATGCCCGCCTTGCGGCATGGCATCGCGCGCATTGGCCGCAAGATTCATCAGCATCTGTTCGACCTGCATGGGGTCGGCTCTCACGCAGCCTACGCTGCCACCTGCGGTAAAGGAGAATTCGATATCCTCTCCGATCAGCCGAGGGAGGGTCTTCGCAATGCCGGCGACGACCGAATTCAGTTCCACAACCCGCAGTGCCTGCGGCTGTTTTCGGCTGAACGCCAGAAGTTGCCGCGTCAGCTCAGCCGCGCGCCGCGCCGCTAGAAGAATCTCCTGCAACTTCGCTTCAAGAGGGCTGCTTTTCTGTACCGTGTCGAGCGCGAGCTCCGAATAGCTCGTTATGATCGTCAGCAGATTGTTGAAATCGTGAGCAACGCCTCCCGCCAGCCGGCCAACCGCATCCATCTTTTGCGCCTGCAACAGCTGCGCTTCCAACCGCAGCCGTTCGGTCAGGTCGCGTCCATTCGAGATGAAATGGGTGATCTGGCCGGCTCCGTCGCGCACCGGCGAGACACTTTCCTCTACGTAATACAAGTCGCCGCTCTTCTTCCGGTTGACGAGAATTCCCCGGAATACATTTCCGGAGAGAATGGTCCTCCACATCTCTTGATACATCTCCGGCGCCTGCTCGCCCGACTTGAGCAAGCGTGGCGTTCGTCCGCACGCCTCCTCGCGGCTATAACCAGTCAGCTTCTCGAACGCCGGATTCACGTATTCGATCGTGCCATTACGGTCCGTAATTACAACAGTGTCCGCGGATTGTTCCACCGCGCGCGAGAGTTTCCTGAGTGATTCCTCCGCCTGCTGCTGCTCATGTTCGAGCGAATGTAACGCCAGGGTGCTCCGGATCGTTCTTACCAGCGTCGCACTGTCGAGTTGTGATTTCGGCACGCAGTTCCAAGTTCCCGATTCGATGATTTCTGCGACGGTCTTCTCGTCGGCATCTTCAGTAAGCAAGATGAACGGTACGGATATTCCCGCGTGCAGAAACTCCGATACCAGTCGTACCGCCTCCGCATCTCCTGTTTCGTATTCGAACAGAACAAGGTCATAGGAGTGCTTCCGCAAAGCAGACCTTGCTTCTTCGACCGATCGGGCATGGTCAAGGTCAGCTGCCAGCATCGCGCGGCTTCTTTCCAGAATCTCCCGAATCAAATAGAAGTCTTCCTCTCGACTGCCCACCAGGAGCACTCTCAAACGCTCAAACCCAGGTTGTACAGCCGTGATCACTGCTATCGCTCCGTAACCAGTTACTATCGGAACCTGCGGGACTGAGGTTTAGTGCCGAACGCGAATCAGTTCGAGAAATTGATCCGGCGTTGGAAATGGCGCGGGCAATCCTCAGATCTTTTTGAACTGGCGCCGACAACCCGGCTTGCCAATAAGGGGGATGATTAGAAGATAATTAGCTTGTCAAATTCAGGAAGTGCAATATGTCGAAACATTCAGTCTTATGGATCGCCTGCTTTGCAGTCTATTCTTTATCTGCTTCAGCACAATCTTCCCCGACCCAGCAGCAGACGTTTCAAGTGTCTTCCACGACGCAATGGACTGACACCACACTCGAGTTGCAGGCTGGGGATGTGATCAAGGTTTCCGCGACCGCTGCATCTTTCGGTTCACAATCCTGCGATCCGAACGGCATCAACGGCGCCGCGACGATGGGAAACTTACCGCTACCCAACGCCTCGGTAGGCGCCCTCATTGCCAAGCTTCATCCTCAGGATGCTGCGCCGATTTTCATTGGAGCGAGCAATGAACTCCACATCAAAGAGTCGTCGCATCTTTTCCTCGGGATGAATGTCGCTGGAAATCCACCCTGCCAGGGAGGATTCTCCGTCAAAGTCGAGCGAATTCCGGCGGGCACCGCCTCGAATAGCCCCTCCCAAACTCGCGGCCAACAGTTAAAGTCACAGCTTTCTAATGCAGCCCAGGTCTTTATGTCGGGGCAGTTCGGCATGGGAAAATCGGAATCAAACGCGGCTTTGTCCAACGGCTCGACTGGCACGAGCACAGCCGCGCCTGTTTCATTGAAGATTTCTGACGCACCCCTGGATTCAGATTTCCGTAAAGATCTCGACGGCCTTCCGCGCCGCGTCAATGATCAATTCAATAATCTGGGCGACATGGTCAACTTCGTTATCGTCGGATCGCAAAAGCAACTGCAGGACGCTCTCGAAGCCGCATCATGGCACGTCGCCGACACCGACAACCGCAAAGCCGTCCTCAGCGCGCTGATGGAGACCTACGACAGCAAAGACTATCTCGCGATGCCGATGAGCACGTTATACCTGTTTAACCGCAAGCAGGATTTCGGATACGAAATGGCCGATCCTATCGCGATGGTCGCCAGCCGTCATCATTTCCGCATCTGGAAGGCCCCATTCACCTCGAAAGGACAGGAAGTCTGGGTCGGAGCCGGCACGCACGACATCGGATTCGCCAAAGACCAGCGCAATAACAATGTGACGCACAAGATTGATCCTGCCGTGGACGGCGAGCGCGAAAACATCGGCAGCAGCCTGCAGAAGACAGGCGAAGTAAAGAGCTTGACGTTCTACCTTCCGCCAAATCCTGTGCAGGATGCCAAGAACGCTACTGGGGACGGATATCACTCCGACGGGCGTCTTTTGGTCATGTTCCTGCAGTAGCCCAAGCCGCTTTGTAAAGCTCTGGGTTCATGCTCCCGTTTTTTCCTGTTTACCAATCATTGACTCGCCCGTCTAACAAATCGATGTTGCTGGGAAAACGTGGGAACACTTTCGCTGCATCTCACGTATAGCGATCTGTGGGAGTTTTTTGGTCTGGCTCTTTCATCTTGTGGGGGAGAAGTATGGAAAACGGGCAAAATTCAATGAATTCGCTAAGGCCGGTAGAAAGATATGACATCGGACACGTGCAAGAAGTGATCCGGCAGGCACACCAGGAACTGCGGCAGTTGCTTCAGCAACGGGCCGAGATCATGAAGCGCATCGGAACCGTCAAGCAGACCATCTCGGGTCTGGCGAACTTGTTTGGCGATGGCGTTCTCAACGAGGAGTTAATGGAACTGGTCGACCGCAAGAACAGCGGCCGCCAGCCGGGATTCACCAAGGCCTGCCGCATGATCCTCATGGAGTCGGGACGCGCCATGAATTCCCGCGATATTTGCGATTACTTTCAGCAGAAAATGCCGGCTCTCCTTGCCCGCCATAAAGATCCAATGGCGTCTGTGACCACGGTCCTGAACCGCCTCGTGGATTATGGCGAGGCCGAAGCCGTAATGGCCAACGGACGCCGCGCGTGGCGATGGGTAGCAGATAGTCCCGCAACGCCGGTAGAAGAACCACAATTGGCGACCAACGTCGCCTGAAGTACTTGTGAAGTTTGTCAATCGCCAGGACCCGAACCTCGCGATCGCACTGTCATCTCTCTTGCCCCTTAAGATGGCGGCAGCAGCATTCCTTTTTCCAGGTGCCGGGTCGTGTGAGCGTACGATGCCGCATGGGGATCGTGCGTGACCATCACAATTGTCTTGTGGAAGTCTTCATTCAGCCGCTTCAAAATCTCCAAAACCTCTGTTGCCGAGTGGCTGTCGAGATCTCCGGTCGGTTCGTCTGCCAGCAGCAAAGTCGGATCGCTAACAATGGCGCGCGCAATCGCGACACGCTGCTCTTGTCCACCGGACAGC
>Ga0335074_10012253_pt1 | contig 12027 bp, 16 predicted proteins | sample Lox_Sample_23_FD_206715 | JGI IMG/M metagenome (GOLD analysis project Ga0335074, IMG submission 206715) | Soil microbial communities from Loxahatchee National Wildlife Refuge, Florida, United States - Lox_Sample_2.3 | ecosystem: Environmental > Terrestrial > Soil > Wetlands | place: USA...
CCGCACCCATGCCCACCGTGAACATGTGGTGGGCCCACACGCTCATGCTGATAAATCCGATGCCCACGGTTGCGGCTACCATGATCGGGTAGCCGAAAATGGCCTTGCGCGAAAAAACCGGAATAATTTCGGAAGCGAACGAAAAAGCGGGAATCACGAGCACATAAACTTCCGGGTGGCCGAAGATCCAAAAGAAGTGCATCCACATCACGGCTGACCCTCCCGCCTGGACATCGAAAAAGTGTCCCCCCAGGTACCGGTCCACCAGCAACATCAACTGCGCGGCCGTAAGCGGACTGACGACGACAAGCACCAGGCCCGCCATGGTGAGATTCAGCCACGCGAACAACGGCATTTTCCCAAGCGTCATCCCCCGGCAGCGCATGCAAAGGATGGTGGCAACGATATTGACCGCGGTGCCGATACTGCCGATGCCGGAAACTACCAGGGCCAGAGTCCAGAAGTCCGTGCTGTGTCCCGGAGAAAATGTTTTCGACGTCAGCGGCGCGTAAGCGAACCATCCGACGTCCGGCGCGTTTCCGGCCCCGTACAGCCCGTCCCCGCCGACGAAGCTGAAATACAATAACAGACCGCCGAAAGCCATCATCCAGAAGCTGAACGCGTTCAGCCGCGGAAACGCCATATCGCGCGCGCCGATCATCAGGGGGATCAAATAATTGGCGAATCCAAACAGGACCGGCATGGCCACGAAGAAAATCATGGTTGTGCCATGCATCGTGAACATCCGGTTGAACGTCTGCGGTGAGACGAAATCGTTATGCGGACGAATGAGCTGGATGCGCATGATCGTCGCTTCCACTCCTCCGATCACCAGAAACACCAGCGCATAAAGAATGTACAGGATGCCCAGCCGCTTGTGATCGACGGTGGTCACCCATTGGTGAAGCCTGTCCACCAGGGGACGCGGGGCCACCGCGGGAATGGGCCATGCGATCGATTCAGTCGACATCAGCGAAGAGTCTCCAAATAGGCGGTCACGGCGTTCAGTTCCGGATCGCTCAGTCCCATGGCCGGCATTTTGCATCCAGGCTTGATGACGTTGGGATCTTGAATCCAGCGCCGCAGGTTTTCCGGTGTGTTCGGCGCCGCTCCCGACGCAATTGTGTCGCGGCTCATCAGGTGGGTCAGATCGGGTCCAAAGCGTCCATTTGCCGCCGTGCCGGCCACGGCGTGGCAGTTGATGCACGCGGTCCGTTCGAAGATTCTCTGCCCCTCGGAGATACCGCCGCCGGTCTGCGCCGGCTGTTTCTGCTCTTGAATCCATCGGTCGAACCCGGCGCGCGAATCCACATAGACGCGCAGCAGCATCTTGGCATGTTGCGTACCGCAGTATTGCGCGCACTGACCCAGGTAGAGCCCGGTCTCATGCGGATCCATCCACATCGTGTTGGGATGATTGGGTATCAGGTCCGTCTTCCCGGCCAGGCGCGGAACCCAAAAGCTATGATCCGTGTCCGCGGAGAGCAACGTAAGAAAGGTGGGGCTCGGACGCGCCGGGTCGCTTACCGGGATGTGCAACTCATTCGCAGTTACGACGCCCAACGACGGATATCGATACTCCCACCAGAATTGGTGACCGATCACGGTCACTTCAATGGCGTTGCTTGGCCGTCCGGCCTTCTGAATCTCGCCGATTACACGCGTCGTCGCCAGAAAAAGCACGAGAACGATAAGGATCGGAATAACCGTCCATGCCAGTTCCACTTGATTGCTTCCGTAGACCTGTACGGGCTCGCGCTGGTCATTCGCGCTCCGTCTCCTGAACTTCACGACTGCGTACGCAAGCAAGCTGAAAACGACTATAAATATTGCAGCGGTAACTGCCAGTACAAGGTAGGACAGCTCCAGGATAGAATGGGCCGGCGTCGATACCGGCGCGAAAATACTCGTTGCACTAATCGATGCACGCTGCGGTTCGGCAATCGCAGCGACCGCTGCACTACACAAACAAGACAGCGCGCGTAGCCAGTGAGTGCACAGAGATCGCGCCGGACCAGAAATAATGATCCGTCTCAGGCCATTCATAGCGCTCCTCCGGGCGGACGAGTCGCGTCCACCGGGCGCGCACATAAATTAGACTGATCCGCAGTCAGAAAACGCCGCTTGCCCTGGGCCAAAAGGACTCGGCTCGAATAGCGCAACCTGCTCAGGCACCCGCCGGTACTCGCGCGCCGCCCCCTGGGGTGCGCGCTGTGGGCGCTCCCGCGAATCGCGCGTCGCGGTAAGCCTGTTCCGCACAAAACAAGCGCCGCCGTCAGAGAGAGCGGCGACTTCATCGAGCGCCCGAAGGACGACGGTTTCGCCGGTCTCTCGCGCCGCCTCCAAACGTGCGCTGTCCTTGGGATAAGCGCCGCAGGTACACTCTCATCGATCCACGCTACTCGCTGCGTCTGCCCGATACCTAACGTAGTGAACCCGCCGGCCGCGTAGGAACTGTCAACATAACAGCGGATCATCACGCCAACTTGCAATGCTGTTCTTCGACGGACTAGGAGCGAGTGCGGAGATTCTCCTCGCGATCTGCCTAGTGGCAATTGCCTCACAATATCTTCCATGCGATTCGGCAGCCCCGCGAAATTTATGCCTTGCGGGGCACTGCAAGAGCACGCGCGATGCCAGATTTATTTCTGAGTTTCCAGCCGGCGTTGATTGAGGATCGCTTTAAGAGCACGATCGTGCTCCAAGACCGAACGCGCAGCCGTGAATCGCAATGTCGCCCCGGCGAGTCGGACCGCCGACAGTTCGACACGGCGCTCCGCGTTTGGTAAGCTCTATTGGTTCGCTCGGTCTGGAATGGCAGTTGCTTGCAACTGAAGCAACGGTCAAGATCTGCGTATTTTCTGGTAACGTGTTCGGTGGCCGATCTGGTGCGGCGCTTCCGCCGCGGAACCTGGTTCCCAAAAAGGTTGCGATCCAGCTTCGCGACGCGCATCCGTCCATGGCTGTACGCGAGTTGATGCGGTACGCGGGCCGGTTGTTTGCTGCATTTTTCACTACCAAGCCACGAGCATCGGCATGGGACTGCCCATCAGCCGATCGATCATTGAGGCGCACGGCGGGCGGCTCTGGGCGACGAAAAACGAGGTGCATGGCGCGGTCTTCCAGTTCGTCCTACCCACATTCTCTACGTCCAACTGCCCGATCGGAGCGGCCTCGATTTTCAACCGGACCTGGCAAAATGAGGCATCGAGCTACCCATCTTGTTTCTCACCGGACACGGAGACATCCCGATGAGTGTGCAGGGCCATGAAAGCGGGCCGCTGGGGTTCTTGACGAAACCATTCCGCAAACAGCCGCTGTGCGACGCTGTCCAGGAAGCTCTGCTACGCGATGGCGAGGCGCGCCAGCAAAGGTTTGAGACCGCGGATCTCCGAAAACCCTCAAGCTGGTAGTTACCGGCCTGTTGAACAAGCAGATTGCCGGAGAGCTCGACACCACCGAACTGACGATCAAAGTGCAACGCGGCCGCGTGACGCGCAAGATGGGTGCGGCGTCGCTGGCGGACCTGGCCCGGATGGCCGAAAAGCTCAAAAATCTCTTCTGGGCCGGGCATGCTACCAAAGTAGAATAGACGCCGATCCGCTCCGCTGCTAGCATTCGAATGTAGAGGGATTCACCCTCACCTGGAACAGCCAGTTAGGCTAGATGAGCGAAGGATCTAAGGGTAACATCGCGGTCATCGAGGATGACGTGTTGGTGCGTCAAGCGCTAGAGGACTGTATGGAGTCAGCGGGATACGCGGTTGAGGGCTTCGGTTCGGCCGAGGAGTTTTTGGCCGCGGCGTCTAGTCTGAACGCTGCTTGCCTGATCGTCGACATACAATTGCCTGGCATTACAGGCCTGGAGCTTCAGGACAAGCTGGCCGCTGTTGAAAAATGTGTGCCGATCGTCTTCGTCACCGCGCAAGGCACTAACGCGAATCGCGACAAAGCGATGAAGCACGGCGCAGCGGGTTTTCTTTCCAAGCCATTCCGGCGGGAAGAATTGCTGAAGATTATACGCGCGGCGATGCGGCGCTAGCTGATTCCTTCGAAGCCCTGCCTGCGGCCTGCCACTTGTCGGGCCGCCTCTGTCCACCAGTCCGCAACGGCTGCCCTATAAGGGGTTGTCCGCCCGGTATAGAGGAGAAGTGTCAATTGGGCCGGAATACGTCATTTCGATTCGCAACGAGGTCGATAATGCCGATGGTTGAGCAAGAGCGACGATCCTGTGGTTTTGTGGTCCAAAGCGGATGCTGGAGCTGACCGCAGCGATCGATCAGGGAGCCTCTCATCACCGCGGCGTTGTGGGAGCGACCTCTCTGAAACGGCGCACGAAGAGCGAATCCTACCTGACGGAAACGCAAAGACTGTGCCAGATGGGTAGTTGGGCCTGCACTCCGGATCCGTTCGCGAGTGGATTGCGCGGCAACGAAGCGGCAAGTGGAGCATCAAGGAAAAGAGGAGTCACTGCGATGCACGAGGAAATCGTGGGCCATAGCTTGGCATTTCAACAAGTCTTGAACCTGGTTCGCGCGATCGCCAAGAGCGATTCTGTGACCTTAATTCAAGGCGAAACAGGCACCGGGAAAGAGGTCATTGCGCATGCCATTCACCATCAAAGTTCACGCAGCCAGGGGCCGTTCGTAAAGTTGAACTGCGCCGCGATTCCCGGGCCGTTGCTGGAGAGCGAGCTCTTTGGTCACGAAAGAGGCGCCTTCACGGGAGCCTGCACGCAGACCAGGGGGCGATTCCAACAGGCGGATGGGGGCACGCTCTTCCTGGACGAAATCGGAGATCTGCCGCTGGAACTGCAACCCAAGCTTCTTCGCGCCTTGCAGGAACAGGAGTTCGAGCGATTGGGCAGCAGTCAGACGATTCGAGTAAACGTGCGCGTGGTGGCAGCCACCAACCAGGATCTCTCACAACTCGTGGCCGACAAGCAGTTTCGTGCAGATCTGTATTACCGGTTAAACGTGATCCCAATCTGCCTCCCCCCGCTGCGCGAGCGCGCCCAGGATATACCGTTGCTGGTCGAGCACTTCGTCAAGAAGATCTCGGAGCGCCTCCATAAACCCATTGATGTAATTCCCGATGAAGTGATGGAAGTGCTCAAAGCGCACGACTGGCCGGGCAATATTCGCGAGCTGCAGAATTTCATCGAGCGGGCCGTGGTTTTTTCACCGGAATCGGTGCTGCGTCTCCCGCTCACAGACCTGAAACAGATGACCAGGCAGCCGTCGGCGTCGGCGTCCGCCTCTCGCACTCTTGCCAATGCCGAGCGGGATCACATTCTGGACGTACTGAAGCAAACCGATTGGTTGATCGGAGGGCGGGATGGCGCCGCAGTGCGGCTCGGCTTGCCGCGTACCACATTAGTTTACAAAATGCGCAAACTTGGAATTCAAGCGCGCCGTTCTCGCGGGACGCGCTCAACAGGCACGTGATGGGCTTGGTGTTGGGCGCTTTAAGGGGGACGCGAACTTTTGATCGTATTGATTCGCTGCCGAGCGCTACTCTTCTTTTCGATAACTCTTTTTGCCTCGGTTGCGCATCGCCGAAATAACCTATTGAGAAGCGGCTGCTGCGGCTGCGCATTCGCGACGGTCACTTACGCCTCCAGCCACTCCAGTCGTCGCGGCTTCCACCCGAGAATCCGCTTCGCCTTCGCATTCGAAGCCCCATTCAGTTTCGTCGCGTAGTACACCGCATCTTCCCCGGCAATTGCCGCCACTTCCGCCTCGCTCATGTGCGGGGGCACTGGAGCACCCACAAACTTAGCAAACGCCGGCAGCCACACGGCCTGCGGCGAAGGGTCATCATCCACCAGGTTGTACACTCCAGGCTGCGCTGCTAGCAGCGCCACCGTGGCGATCGCCGCATCGTGGATATGCACAAACGACGACACGCCTTCGCCCTTACCCACCACCGCGTTCTGTTGCCGCATTACCATGTTCGCCACCGCCCCGCCGGCGTAATACCACGTCTTTGGCCCATAGAAGAATCCGTATCGCAATGCCACACCCTCAATTGCATTGGAACTGAACAACCGCGCCTCGAGTTCCGCATACGTCCGCGCACTTGCTGCCACGCGCGGGCTCGCGTTTACATCCAACGGAGACGACTCGTCTGCCAGCGTCCGTGCCGCTGCCTTCAAGAAGAATCCGCTGGACTGCTGTAGATACCGCCGCACGCCGCTCGCATGCGCCGCACGAAACAAATTCCCTCCACCTTCAATCCTTAGCTTCCTATCGCCCGCGGCGTATTTCGGCATATCACCCGGCGCCTTCGGCAGCGACGTCAACTCGTCGATTACTACTTCCGCTTTCGACCGCCGCAGCGCAGCCTCCACCGCCGGCGCATCGAACGCGTCCACGATCACCGCCTCGGCTCCCTGGCCCTCCAGTTTCTTCGCCCGCGCCGCGCTGGTTGTCATCCCCACCACAGAGTGTCCCCGCTCCAACAACTCCGCAATCAACGGTTCGCCAATCGCTCCGCTCGCCCCTGCCACAAAAACACGCATCGGCCGCTCCTTTCAACTCCATCTCCTAATAACCCAAATCGCCGCCACGAACCTGGTACGAGCATGCTGACTCACGGTGCCGTTGCCCTGGGCCTTTTCTCCGGAACGACGGCCACTCGGGAGCTATCCCGCGCAATCCGCCAAAAATGAAGCCGTGATTGGAGATACCGCCTCTACTTCTGCGGGCCGAAAAGATCGCGTAATGCCACATCGAGGTCCTCAAGTGCCCGGGCGCAATCACCCGTGAAGCTGGAGCCATGCATGATGGCGAGCGTTTTGGGCTTTAGGCCCGCGAGCTTTTTCAAGTTCTGCGCGGTGACGGGTGTGTAGGGCACATAGGCCGCCAGAATGCCGGCCTGATATTCCTTCAATGCCTGATGCGAGCGGCCCACCACGTCGGCAGAGGTGAGCGGTTCGACGTCGCCGACCTGATGGAACAGGTCCGAACAGAGCAGCGTTTGCTGCGTTTCTTCGAAGAGCACACCAGCGTCCCAGCCGTGGGGCAGATGGGGAGTCTGGCAATAGCGAAAACGGAACTTTCCGGTCGCAAAGGTCCCGCCGTCAGGGAGGGCACGGGACTCTCGGCCGATGAAGTCGTTCACCATCACGATAGCGCCAACCTGGCTGCAGATCACATCGGCATTGGGCGCAGCCGCCAGCCACTCATTGAGCGAGCCGCACTCGTCTGACTCGAAATGGCTGAAGCTGATGTGGCGCAACCCGGAAACGTTGATGAGCCTTGAGACGGCTTCGCGAATTTCTGCGTGCATTCCGCGCAGCCCGGTGTGGAAGAGCAAGGGCTCATCGTCTTTTACCAGAAAATGGTTGAACTGCAAATTGCCCGATTGAGCAAAGATCGAGATGCGATAAATATTCGGCGCGATTTCCGAGATGACCGCCATGATGCCCTCCTCAACCGGATTTTCATCATAACTAGAGCAAGGCAGACGCCGCGGCCAACGTCTTGAAATCACGGGCAAATACTGGGAATGGATCGGCAACTGCCAGCAGTCAGAGTCGGCGGACCGACGCAGAACTTCGCGAAAAACCGGGAGTTGCAAGAGAGTTTTCGCTGGTGCGAGTGATCGCTGGAAGTGCGAGAATAAGGACACCAACAAACCTTGGCGACCCGAATCGGCTATTAACGGAAGCTTGTAATGCCACAGGAAGGGGACTGCACGTCGACGCCGGCGGTCACAACGGCAAATGGTAAACGGCTGGATTACAAATTGACACAGAAAGAGGCATCTCCGATGACGCTCAAAAAACCCGATGCCCGCGGTTCCGACAGGTCGCTTTCGGGCTCACTCACCGTGTTCGTTATAGTCGTGATCCCTGTGGCTAGCGGCTACGCGCAGACCGTTCCGGCGCCAACAGTCGAAGTGGCGCAATCGCGCATCGATCTCCTAAACAATGCCCGAATGTCTGATAAGATCCCAGGACTCGACGAAGGAGCTCAGATCGTCAGGATGGATCGCTGTCTGCCAGCCGTGATCGGATCGTTCTTCGCGAGCGTTGCTCTCTTACGGCCGCAGCAGCGTCTTGTTCGCGGGGCGTTCGTCCATCGCGCGATAAGCCCCCGCACCTCATCGCGTGGCAGGTCCCGTCGAAAACCTTGCCGGGGTTGATCTCTTGCTGCCACACCAGGTCGATTAACTTAGGTAGAATAGCGGCGCACCGGCGCGGGCCCACCGTGGGGGTGAACTTGGGCGGAGAACAACTGTGCGCCGTCGAGTTCAACGCCATGCGGAACTGCGACAGAGCCTATTGAACCGCCTGGGCGTGTCGAGCGAATCCCCTGAATCATCGACTCGTGCGTCCCCGTGCACTCCAGCACGGCGTCGGTGCCAATTCCCATGGTCAGCTCCGGCGTGGCCACCAGGGTGCAGTCGGCGAGCGCAACGCGTAAGATCGGCGCCCGCATGGTGCATCTGGAATTAGACGTGCCAGTGAAATGACTGACTCGGATCTATGGCCCGGCTGCTGTCAGTAAACGTCGGCCTCCCACGCGACATCGAGTGGAAGGGTCGGACCGTGCACACCGGAGTCTGGAAAAATCCGGTGCATGGCCGGTGCCGAGTCCGCCGGCTGAATCTGGACGGAGACGGTCAGGGAGATCTGGAGGGACATGGAGGTGAACAGCGCGCCGTCTTCGTGTACCAGATCGAGTCGTATCATTATTGGAAGGCGCAACTCAAGAGGCCCGACCTGGGCGATCCGAAGTCCTTCGGACAATTCGGCGAAAATTTCACGATCGAAGGGTTGCCCGATGACGCGGTGTGCATCGGCGACCGCTATCGGATCGGGAGCGCACTCTTCGAGGTCACGCAACCCCGAGTTACCTGCTATCGCATTGGCATTCGGATGAACGAGCCCCGCATGGCGGCGCTGCTGACCGCCAGTGGCCGTCCAGGATTCTACTTCCGCGTTCTTGAGGAAGGCGAAGCAGGCGCGGGCGACGAGATCGTGAAGGTGGGGGAGGCCAAGGAGCGAATGACGGTCGCTGAGATTAATGCGCTTCTCTACTTGCCGAATCATCCGCACGAGCTATTGGAACGTGCATTGCGGATCGGGGCGCTTTCGCCGGGGTGGCACGGGTCGTTCCAGGCATTACTCGGCAACTCAGCCGGTGGGAATGCAGGTCTCGTGCCGGAAGCAGCCGCGCATCCAGCCGCGCCGGGGTTTCAGCGGCTTGGGGTGACATCGATTGATCGGGAGTCCGCAGACGTCCTCTCGGTGACCATGCAAAGTCTGGACGGTCAGCCGCTGCCGATGGCTCAGCCGGGCCAGTACATCGTTCTTCGCCTTCAGCCGAGCGCCGGAGGGGCCCCGATTTTTCGCAGTTACTCGCTCTCGGGTCCTCTCTCGACCGAACGCTACCGAATCAGCGTGAAGATCGAGCCGAGCGGTGTGGCTGGAACGTGGCTGCGGGATGGTGTACGAGTTGGCGATGCTCTCGACGCCAGTTCCCCTCGCGGCAGCTTCATTCTGCAAGCCGGAGAGCGGCCGGTCGTCCTCCTCAGCGCCGGGATCGGGGCGACACCGGTGCTGGCGATGCTCCATGCATTGGCGGCGGCCCAGTCGACCCGGCAAGTCTTATGGCTCCACGCAGATCGAGATGGCGAACATCATCCCTTCGCCACCGAAGTCCGCCGCCTGATGAGCGCCTTCCCGCAGGGCCGAAGCTATGTTTGTTACAGCAAACCGGCCTCGTTCGACAAGCTGGGCGAGGATTTCGATGCCGCCGGTCATTTGTCGCGATCGGTGCTCGAAGAGGTCGGCATACCGCGAGAAGCGGACGTTTACCTTTGTGGACCGGCGGCGTTTATGGCAGACATGAAGGCGGCACTTGCGGGCTATGGCGTCCCGCCGGAACGGATTCATATAGAGATCTTCAACGGCAGTGAGCCGATGAGTCCTGGGGTGGTCGGCGCGGTAACACGAAGTCCGCATCCTCCCACAGGCGATACCAACAGCGGGTCGTTGGTGTCGTTCGCGCGAAGCGGCATCGCCGCACACTGGAACGGATCGGTTTACCAGAGCATTCTCGAACTGGCCGAAGCGTGCGACGTTCCGGTGCGCTGGGCGTGCCGGACTGGTGTATGTCACAGTTGTGAGAGCGGTCTGGTTTCGGGAGCGGTGGCCTACGGACCAGAGCCGCTCGACAAACCCGCTGAAGGCAATATCCTCGTTTGCTGCTCACAACCGATTCGTGATGCCGTCATCGATCTGTGAATGTTCACCAAGTGGACGCGGATAGGGCGCCCAACAACTTTTCGGAGGTTGTTGGCAGTGCACGGCGAGCGCGCATATCACCTGGCCTGTGACTTCCTCGGCGCACCAAGTCAGGGTGGGACAGGCCTTGGACAGGCCATCGTTTTGTTTAGCCTGTCGTTCGCATGCGCGGGCAGACGACAGAAAACGATCGTCTGCCCCACGGCGCCGAGTCACAGGTTGTTTAATCCGGTCACACCAATGAGTATAACGGCGAGTTTATCGGGACAGATGATGCTTCGCGGAGGGCGGCAGGCCATATCCGGGCCAACTATCGCAGTTTCATCTCACCCGCGATCCGCTGTAGGCCTCGGACTGAATGCAGATCGACATCCGACCAAATGCCGCGTCGGATATTCGCCAACTGCCGTATCCCCGGGCTGTCCTGAAACCGGAGAGCGTCCTCCAGATGCTGTAGCGGCGGAAAGTTTGCCGGTCAAGAACGTGCTGCCCCAAAGGCCCCGCACGTGCAACCAGTAATTCACGCGGCCGGGGTTACACCGGCTCCGGGATCTTCCGGCCAACCTACACTACCGAGTATGGAGATTTTCGATGAGTATTATCGACAAAGCACTAAAAGCGAACCAGACGTATGCTAAGACGTACGATCGAAAACTGGCGGCGCATCCAGCCCCCAAGATCGCAGTCGTAACCTGCATGGATCCCAGACTTTCAAACCTGCCTGAAATACTGGGGCTGCCGCAAGCCGATATCGACGTTATCCGGACCGGCGGGCCAGCGGTGACCGATGATGTGCTCGGAGAGCTGGTCGTCTCCACCCGTGTCCTCGGATCGAAGGAGATCATGCTCCTCAATCACACCGGCTGTGGATTCACGACATTCACGGACGATGAGCTGAACGCGAAACTTACTGCTTTAACCGGCGACGCGTCGCCTGCTCCGATGCGCTTCTTCTCTTACAAGGACCCTGAACAAAACACACGGGAACAGATGAAGAAGGTCAGATCACACCCGTGGATCGCCAAAGAAGTTCCTGTGCGGGGTTTTATTTTCGACGTGGAGACCGGTCTTATCAGGGAAGTCCACCGGGTTCGACAGGACGCTGCTGCCTGAAGGCTGCCTGAAGGGCAGTGCCCCGCCGAGATCGATTCCGCACGGCGACGGCCGCGGAGCTTTGGCGGTTGAATGCCGCCTCTCGATGAAAGCTGCTCTGAGCCGTATCGACTGCCATGCTGGCGGCGAGGACTCCCGAAGGTCCTGCTCAGAACCCGAAGGGCCACGTGAGATTCAGGTACGCTGATCTTCGCCTACTCGGCGGACCGGGTACTGAACTGGCCGTATGTTCGACGACTTGCGAACTATATCATGGGAATGTCACTTATGGAAGAAAGAGAGATTCGCGCTGCATTGGACCGGCACTGGGCGGCTTCCGCATCCGGCGATCAGAACACGGAACACGAGATTTATGCCGATGACGCCGTCTGCGACTACCCTCAGTCCGGTGAGCGGATCCTGGGCAGACACAATTTGCAAGCTCTGCGCAGCCATCATCCCAGCAAGCCCGCGGGATTCGAGATCAGGAGACTCTTCGGATCCGGTGACCTGTGGGTCACTGAATATACGATCTTGTACCTGGGACGGCCCAGCTACACGGTCAGTATTATGGAATTCAAGAACGGCAAGGTAGTTCACGAAACACAGTATTTTGCCGATCCGTTTGATCCTCCGGCATGGCGTACCCAATGGGTCGAGCACAGGGGAGATTGACAA
>Ga0335074_10012254_pt1 | contig 12027 bp, 9 predicted proteins | sample Lox_Sample_23_FD_206715 | JGI IMG/M metagenome (GOLD analysis project Ga0335074, IMG submission 206715) | Soil microbial communities from Loxahatchee National Wildlife Refuge, Florida, United States - Lox_Sample_2.3 | ecosystem: Environmental > Terrestrial > Soil > Wetlands | place: USA: Florida...
TCCGGTTGCACCAAGGACCGGAACACCAGGGCGCCGCGCGCCGTGTCCTCCTGCACTGCGGCGTGAGGCAGAATGGTGCAGCCCATCCCATCCCGCACCAACGCGCGGGTCATCGGCAGGCTATCCACCTGCGTCACCGCATCGAGGCGCAGCCCGCGCTGGAAGGCCGCCTTCGACAGGCGGCGGCGGATCCAGTGGCGCTTGCCGGGAAGGATCAGCTGCACCGCGAGCAAGTCGCGCAGCCGCAACGCCTCGGTGCTGTCCGCCAGCGCATCGCGCGGCGACACGATCAAGCCGAGGCGTTCGGTCGCTACCGGCTCGACGAGCAATGCGTCGAGTTCCGGCGGGTCCGCCAGCAGGGCGATGTCCACCTGGCCCGCGCACAGGCCTTCCACCGCCAGATCGGGGGCATCGCGCAGATCGAGCGTCAGCTCCGGCCAACGGTGACGTATCAGTGTGGCGATGGGGGCTGCCAGCAGCGTACCCAGCTCGGCTGGCATCGCCAGGGAGATGGTTCCTTCAACTGCGGCGACGGCGAGCGGATAGTCCAGCGGCGCAGCCAGCAGGTGCAGGACGGTATCGATGCGGTCGAGCAAGCGCAGGCCCGCCGGTGTCGCGGTGACGCCGCGGCCATGGCGAAGCAGCAGCGGCGTACCGACCGTCTCTTCCAGTTTGCGGAGCTGCTGGCTGACGGCAGCGGCAGTGACATTCAGCTCCTGCGCCGCGCGGGCAAGATTCCCAGCGCTGGCTGCGGCCGCGAAATAGCGCAGCTCGCGCAAATCCGGCACGCGATCGACCCTGCCAGGGCGCGACGTCTCTGTCGCAGCCGGCGGGGCAGCGTTCGTTACGGCGACGGGCGTCAGGGCGTTCAAGGCGCTGCCAATCCCTTGCACGGGCTGGCGGCAAACAGACCGCTTTGCCGGGCTGGCGCGCCAGCCGGGAAAAGCCGAGACAAAACGAAAGGCTTAATACAGGCCGCAGATCTTCTGCCGACAACTTGAAACGTGAAACCTTACGAATTCAGGCCAAAGATATTACCAAAAAGATGTCCGGCTCTGACGCAAGTATCCTCGGCAAGTTTCATGACGTGCCGGGCGGAATCCAGCAGATCGCCCATCACCAGTTCCCGGCATGAAGCTTGCTCCATTGTCGGCATAATGCCTGCCACCGCTTCGATGCTCGGGTGGCGTAGACTCGGCTGGCATCCCGCCAACAGCCGGCCGAGCGGACCGGCTGGCGTCAATTGCGGCAGTGCCGCGGCGGAACCCTGCAAATACCGGGGAAACACCAACAAAGCCGGGTGCAGCGCGCGCGCCGGCGATGCCACGCTGTACGCCGGCGGCAGCCGATAGCGCACCATCACGCCGTCCTCGCGCTCACGCTCTGGCAACGCCTCCAGGCCGGGGAACACCGATGCCAACATCGCGATACCTCCTGCTTTCACCGACAGCGAGGTCGGGATCGGCCGCAGCGTTCCATCCCGGCGCAGCAGGACAGCCTCGTCGGAGAAATACGTGGCACCGAGCCACAGCAGACGGGCAGTCAGCAGCGTTTTTCCCCACCACTCCCTGCAGGAAACACGACAAGCCGTCCGGCATGCGCTACCGCAGCGGCATGCACGTGCCGCACATGATCGTGGTGGTTGATGGCGCGGGTCGTGACTTCGGCCTTCAACCGCGGCACCACCTTGGCCGGTGTGCCGGCCAGCAACAGCTCATGCTCGCGGTCGGAGACGTAGTGCGAGTCCAGGATGCGCACGACGGTCAGTGTCGCCGCTGGCGTCGCAGCGTCATGAGACTCGAGATGGGCAAAGGCGGGATGCACCAGCTTCGACATCCGCATGGCCGAACCGCAGGCGCACCACGGTATCGAGCAAGCGATAGTCGCGATGCCGGAAGGCGGCCGGTGCGCACAGCAGGCGCATGCGATGCAGGGGTGCGGTGCGTCAGGGTCTCCGTCTCGTGTGAGATTGCGTCGTTCCAATGGCGCGCGCTGTCCCTGCGCAGGTAGTAGTGGTACAGCACCACCACGTGCGGCGAGAACAGATCGAAGCCCGCGGATGCGGCGACGCATCCTGTCAGCCCGTTTCATTGCCAGGAGTTTGACATGCCCCACCAGTACCGCATCGCCTCCGTCCCGGGAGACGGCATCGGCCCCGAAGTGATTGCGGCTGGTCTGGAGGTGCTGAATACAGTGGCCGCGCGCGACGGAGGGTTCTGCCTGACGGTAGATCACTGCGACTGGGGATCCGACTATTACCGCAAACACGGGCGGTTCATGCCGGAGGACGGGTTGGACCGGCTGCGTGCCGCCGATGCGATCTATTTCGGCGCCGTCGGCGACCCGCACATCCCGGACCACGTGACGCTTTGGGGCTTGCGGCTGCCGATCTGCCAGGGGCTGGATCAGTATGCGAATGTGCGGCCGACCCGAATCCTGCCGGGCGTGGCCAGCCCGCTGCGCAATGTCGGTCCAGGCGATCTGGACTGGGTGATTGTGCGGGAGAATTCCGAGGGCGAATACGCCGGGCATGGCGGGCGGGCGCATCGCGGCTTTCCCGAGGAAGTGGCAACCGAGGTCGCGATCTTTACCCGCCGCGGTGTGGAGCGGATCATGCGCTACGCGTTCGCGCTGGCGAATTCGCGGGCGGCGAAACACCTGACTGTCGTGACGAAGTCGAACGCCCAGCGCCATGGCATGGTGTTCTGGGATGAGATTGCGTCCCTCGTGTCGCACGACTTTCCCGACGTTGCGTGGGAACGCGAACTGGTGGATGCGATGACCACGCGCATGGTGCGGAGGCCGCAATCCATCGACACCGTGGTGGCGACCAACCTGCACGCGGACATTCTGTCCGATCTGGCGGCGGCGCTGGCGGGATCGCTGGGGATCGCGCCGACCGGGAACATCGATCCGGAGCGGCGATCGCCGTCGATGTTCGAGCCGATCCATGGCTCGGCATTCGACATCACCGGGAAGGGGATTGCGAACCCGGTAGGGACGTTCTGGACCGGCGCGATGATGCTGGACCACCTGGGCGAGTCCGCAGCGGCTGACCTGCTGATGCGAGCGGTAGAGCAAGTGTGCGCGGCAGGCGTGGTGACGCCGGATCTTGGAGGGAAGGCGACGACTGTGGAAGTGGCGCGTGCCGTGTGCGAGGCGGTTCGGGGGATCAACCGGTAGGGTTGGTATTGAATGTCACACCGTTTGCAGTTTGCCTGCACAAACCTGCCGGGGCGGTCATGACTGGACCGATTGCCTACAAGGTCGTGACCGCCGCCGAGTTCGCTCGCACGCAGCCCGGGCAGGTGTTTCGCGGTTCGCCGGCGGATCTTGCCGACGGGTTCATTCACATGTCGACCGCAGCGCAGCTCGCTGCAACGGTGGACAGGCACTTTCGGGGACAGACGGATCTCGTGGTAATCGCGTTCGATCTATCCCGGCTCGGTGAGGCGGTGCGGTGGGAATCCTCGCGCGGGGGCGAACTGTTCCCGCATTGCTATGGGCTGCTGCCGATGGCGGCCATGATTGCGGCCGGTCCGCTGGAGCGGCGCGCAGACGGTACGGTGTTGCTGCCCGGTTGAGTGGGCGAGCATCGACCTGGGCGGTATAACGTGTTCCGGCTCGCCCACCACCGGCAAGACGAAGAATGGTCCGGATCGAGCGAACGGACGAACGAGGTCGATTCCGATACCGGGCGCGACCAAACCGCAGGCGATATGTCGTGGCGTCGCGCGTGTTCGGCTCTGGTGACTCGCGCGAGCGCCTTCCGGAAAGGCTGGCGTTTTCGCAGGACAACAGGCGGCCAAATCCGAGCCTGGGTTTACACGTGCGCTCGCGGCTCCATATCCGCCCTGCCGAGGATCTCGTTCGGCGCGTGCCAATCTCCTGCGAGAGCGCACCGCTATGGTTGTGTTTGGTGGAATCGATACATGACACGGTGGCTTGGCGATTCAACGTGGCTGGCAACATTTGTGGGAAGCGACGGTCGGAGCGTCCGGATAACCTCACGTATTGCGTCAGAAAATCGCTCATCGGTGCAGATCAATTACCCGGTGAATAGACGTGCATATCGATGAGTTCCGCCAGTTCTTTCTCTACTAACATGGAGTCAAATGACGAATCTGCTATGGGGTCGGATTTTTGTGGCCGCCCTGCGACGCACGCAGTAACGACGATGTTCGCGTCTAGACCGAGGGCAAATTCGAGATATGTATCAGCAGGATCATGTCGACCGTGTTCATGACATCGGACTGTCGTCACTGGCAAGTCCAGTCTCTGTATTTCCAATGTTCTTGTGCTCCGTGGAGCTACTATGAACTTCAGGTTCGTAGCAGGGATTAGCCCGTTGAACTCCTCAGCGGTGGAAGCGACAACATAGTGCACCGTGCGATCCCACACATCCTTCATCCACTGGATTTTCTCGGCCATTTCCTTCCGCGCCGCGGTGGTTTGCTCATTGACCGCGCTGGCTCGCGCGTTCAATGCCTTCAGCCGTTCCCGAGGATCGCTTGCCATTGGTTCACTCCGAGCCACGTTGATGGCCGAACGTATCGACTTGATGGTTGCAGTCGGATTACCCCGGCAACGTCCGGCGCTGACCTGGGCGAATCACAATCCCCTCAGGCTGCTGCCATTGGCTGCCGCTACACTGGCGGCCGCGTGTCGGAGCAACTCCGGCCCGGCGGAAAACGACGCCCGAGGTACCGCACGGGCGGTGCTCGCACACGTGCCGTGGCTTGCTCGCTTCCCGCGAACTGAAGCGCGTCGGCAGTACGCCCGAATTTTTTCCTGGCCGGATTGCCGGACGGTTTGGATGGCCATACGGTTCACAGGCCGTTGGCGGCATCCAGCAGAAGGCACAGCCCATGCCCGTTGATCCGCAGATTCAGGCGCTTCTCGACAAGGGCACCGGCGTGCCGGCGACCCACACGCTGTCGGTTGCCGAGGCGCGCGCGCAGTACGAGGCGCGCATTGCCCTGATGGCGCCGGCAGCCGCCATTGCCGCGGCAACAGGGCGTGTCATTGCCGGGCCGGGGGGGCCGCTGTGGCTGCGCATCTACCGCCCGCTTGGCGAGGGGCCGTTTGCGCTGCTGGTGTTCTTCCATGGCAGCGGCTTCGTGCTGTGCAGCCTGGATACGCATGACGGCATCTGCCGCAACCTGTGCGCCGGGGCCGGGTGCGTTGTCGTTTCGGTGGATTACCGCCTGGCCCCGGAGCACAAGTTCCCCGCGGGCCTGGATGATTGCATGTTCGCCACGCGCTGGGCGGCGGAACATGCGGCGGAGTTGGAAGCAGATGCACGTCGGATGGCGATCGCGGGCGACAGCGCGGGCGGGAATCTCGCGGCGGCGACAGCGTTGCGTTTGCGCGATGAAGGCGGTTTGGCGCTACGCGGGCAGTTGCTGATCTATCCGGTGACCGATTACCACTCGCCAGGCACGGCATCGTACCGCGAGAATGCCGACGGCTACGGCCTGACGCGGGACACGATGGTGTGGTTCTGGAACCACTATCTCGCCGATCCGGGGGACGCGGCGAACCCGTTGGCATCGCCGCAGCGGGCCGTCTCCCTGGCAGGGTTGCCGCCGGCCCTGGTGGTGACGGCGGAATTCGATCCGTTGCGTGACGAAGGCGAGGCCTATGCGGCGCGGTTGCGGGATGCGGGCGTGCCGTCAGCGATGTCGCGGTGGGAGGGGATGAACCACGGGTTCTTCTTCTGGGTTGGCGTGGTCGATCGGGCGGCGGCAGCGATGGAGGAAAGCTGTGCGTGGCTGCGGGGGGTTTTTGGTGGATGATGGCTTATGTTGCCTCCAACCGTATCTACGGAAACTTTGCACAATCTCTATTACGAAAGTACCGAAGACAGAGCGCAGCGCGCGGTACAGCTGATAACAAACCAGCGGCGCGGTAACAGCTTTATGTTGATGCGTGCAGCTGCTTGCTGCGGCGTATGGTACGAGACCTCGGTCGCTTGCTGACCTGGTACGGGGTTATGATGCTGAGAAGATCAAAAGCCTGACTCGCGATTTCCTGGATGCCCAGCGGTTGGCAAGGAACCCATTTGAGTGCCCCAGCGCGGCCTGCGCAGGACCTTTACCTGACGGTCGGCCTGTTCTCCGCCTCTGATCCTGCTGCGGCTACGCTTCGATTCTCCGATTCGGCTTCCCTGAACGAGATTGCTTCGTCGCTTCGCTTCTCGCAATGACATTTGGTAGATGATATCTGGCGGATGACATCTGGCGCTCTGGGATTGGGCGCGTGGCTCACGCCTCTCTGATAGCGGATTGCAGTGCGTTCCTCACCATCTCCGACACCGCCTCCGGCGCCAGCGGCTGACATTCCACCACCACGCCGAACGGCGCCAGCGCATCAGCCACCGCGCTGGGCAGAGCGCCGACCGCGCCCATCACGCCGCCCTCCGACATGCCTTTCGTGCCGCTCAGCGTGCGCTTGCTGGGGGTGTGCATCGGGATCAGCGTGATCGGCGGAATCGTCGCGGCAACCGGCATCGCGTAATCCATGAAACTGCCGGTCACGTTCTGACCGTTCTCGTCATACACCACTTGCTCTTGCAGCACGCCGGCAATCCCCAGGGCTACCGCTCCGTGCTGCTGCCCTGCAACGATCGCGGGGTTCAGCACGCGGCCGCAATCCTCCGCCACGATCCAGCGTTCCACCTGCACGGCGCCAGTCTCAGGATCGACCACCACTTCGCAGACATGCGCGGCGTTGGAAAATGTCAGCGGTGGCGGATCATAGGCACGATGCGCCTCCAGCCCGGGCTCGATGCCTTCAGGCAGACGCAGCGGGTCCATATAGGCAACGCGGGCGATGTCGAGCAAGCCAAGGCCGACGTCCTGCCAGTCTCCCTCGATGACGCGCTGCACGCGGCCTTCCCACAGCCGCAGATCGTCGCCCGAGTTCAGCCCTAGCAACGATGCGGCGATGGTGCAGATCTTCCGTTGTAGTGTCTGCCCGCTCAGCAACAGCACGGAGCTGCCAGCCGTGCCGCCACGGGCACCTCGGCTGCCCATGCCGTACGGCGCCACGTCGGTATTTCCCAGGTGCACGCGCACGCTGTCGATCGGCACGCCGAGGCCCTCGGCGGCGGCCTGCGCCAATGCGGTTTCATAACCCTGTCCGGATGCCATCAGCCCGACCGAGACATCCACCGCTCCGGTGGGCGCTACCTTCACCCAGCCGGCTTCGTGGCCCGATCCCGGAATGCCGGCAGCACGATAGAACGCCGAGCCGTAGGTGTTCGATTCCACCACGCAACACACGCCCATGCCGCGGTAGATGCCGCGCGCGCGGTCTGATGCCTGGCGCGCGCGGAACCCCGGCACGTCGAACGCATTCAGCGCGGCTTCGAATGTTTCGTACGGCGTCACGTCTTCCAGCACCGGGCCGGCGGGCATGGTCCAGGGCAGTTCGCTCGGGTACAGCATGTTGCGGCGTCGGACTTCGATCGGGTCGAGGTGCAGGTCCCGCGCGACGGCCTCGATCGTGCCGTCCATCACCCAGCTTGCCATCGACATGGGCGCCCGCATCGGTGCGGCGCCGCATTTGGTCGACAGCACGACCTTCATGTCGAAGGCGTAGTCGGCGATGCGATACGGACCGGTGAGACTCAGCACCGTCATGCGCAGCAGGTAGTTGGCGGGATAGAAGCAATAAGCGCCGAAATCCTCGATAATGTGCAGGTCCAGCGCGGTGATCCTGCCGTCGGCGTCCACCGCGGCGCGCACCTGTGCGGTTTGTTCGCGGGCATGGGCTGCGGAGAGAAGGTTTTCGCCGCGGTCCTCGCGCCACCGGACGGGACGGTTCAGCGCACGCGCCAGGGCGGCGACCGTTAGTTCCTCACGATACAGCGTGATCTTCTGTCCGAAGCCGCCGCCGATGTCGGGGCAGTGCACGGTGATCTGCGACTCGCTCAGCCCGAGCCGGGCGGAAAGCATGGTGCGATAAGGATGCGGTACCTGGGTACCGACATGCATCGTGAGATGCTGCCGGCCTTCGTCCCAGATGGCGCAGCAGCCGCGTGGCTCCATCGGCACATGGGTCTGCCGGTGCTGGACAAAGCGGGCCTCGACGATCCGGTGCGCCTCGGCAAAGCGGCGCTGCGGATCGCCACAGGTGACGCTTTGGTGGGAGACGAGGTTGTCGGGCAGCGCTTCGTCCACGCGTGGCGCACCGGGGGCGAGCGCCGCTTTCATGCTGGTGACAGGCGGCAGCGGGTCGTAGTCCACTCGCATGAGTTCTGCGGCGTCGTCCGCTGCGGCGCGGCCGGTGGCGACGATGCAGGCGACCGGGTCGCCGTGAAAGCGAACCTTTGTGGTGGGCAGAGTCTCGATGGTGACCGGGTGCAGGCCTTCGATGGCAGGGGCAAGCCGCAGTGGCTGGGTCCACTGCACCAGATCATGGCCGGTGACGATGGCCGCGACGCCGGGCAGGGCGCGCGCCGCCTCGGTGTCGATGCGCAGGATGCGGGCGTGCGCGTGGGGCGAGCGGACGAAGCGGGCGTGCAAGGCGCCGGCGATGGGAAGGTCATCGGTGTAGCGGGCGGTGCCGGTGAGGAAGCGGCGGTCCTCACGGCGGGGGATGTTGCGGCCGATCGGGCCTGACGCGTCGGGCATGAGGCGGGTGTAACCGAGGCGGCGTACGGGGGAAACCATGCGCCGTACCGGCGGCGATACGCCGCCGCCGTTTGCTGTGTGCCTTCGTGATGAGTCTGACCAACTACCGGTCCTGGGTCCGCAGTTTATCGCTGCTGCTTTACCGGTTCGGGGCAAGGGCGGCCCATCTTTGGTTGATTTGACTCCTGGTAATTTCTGACGGCGACGACGACGATTGATGTCCGGGACCGGCCACGTTACCAAGCCGACGACACACCGCGCGCATGACAAGGGTGACAGTATGATTAACACAAGATTGACGAGAGGATGACATCGTGGTCGCGGGCGGCTGATATGTTGTTTGTGAAACGGCAGACAATAGGACGAACGCTGCAAGGCCCTAACGACCAAACCGACGCGTGCCAGCGAGCCCCCGCCCGGCGCGTGGTGCTTCAGTGGCTCGTTCTGTCCGTTCTGCCTGCACTATCGTGGCGGCAGGCGCAGGCGACCGCCGCTCAACCGGTTCGCATTGTTTTCGACGTCTTTGAAAACGCGCCGCTTATCTGCGGCAACGGCACCAGGATCGACCCCGTCAAACCCGGGTTGACGATCGAGTTGCTGCATATGGCCAGTGAACGGGCGACTGTTCCGATCACGTTGTCCCGTACTCCCTGGCAGCGTGGGCTATACCTGATCCGGACCGGCCAGGCGGACGCGATCTTCGCTTCGAGCTATGTCAAGTCCAGGCTGAGCTACGGCGTCTACCCGATGAAGAACGGGCAACCCGACCCGAACCGGAGCATTTTCACCCAATCCTACCGCTTGTATGTCCGCGCCGGGTCGGGAATCCGTTGGGACGGCAAAACGCTGACCAATCTGCACGGACCGGTTGGCGCGACGCCGGGTTACGCCGTGGTTCCAGTTTTGCGCGCGATGGGCGTGACGGTTGATCCGGAGCCGAGCCATCTTGACAACCTGCGTAAGCTCCTGGCCGGCCACCTGGCCGCCTATGCCGAACTCGAGAACCACGTCCGGCCGATCCTGCATGACAATCCTGCGGAATTCGGCGACATCATCGAGCTGTCGCCGCCGCTTCGGACCGTGCCCTACTACCTGATGTTCTCGAAGATCTTCTATGCCAAGGCGCCACAGGTCGCGGAACGGTTGTGGGATGCAATCGGTATTGCTCGCGCGTCATCCGGGTACCAGGACCTGGTGCATAGCAAATCTGCGGGATGCTAAGCCGTGACCGGATCAATTGTCAGTCGATTGTTTCGGGTTGCTTTCGGCTGCTACGTGATCGTCGCGCTCATCCTGAATGTCCTGCTTGTTGGGCAGGAGTACGTCGATACCAAGGCGACGATACAACGCGAGCTGGAGATGTATCGGGGGGCCTTTGCCGCGCCGCTTGCCGACGCTTTGTGGAATATGGAGATCGGCAAGCTCGATGCAATCGCTCATGGCATCGTATCGATCCCGGAGATCGCTGCGCTGCGGGTCACCGATCCGGTCACCGGCCACGCGTTTGTCAGTGCGTTCAACCGCGACGGCACCATTGTTCTCAATGATAATGCAGCGGACGATTGGCGCCAGGTTGCGGACGCTTCGGGATCGAGCCGCTACGGCTTCGACATCGTTGCGCACCACGAGGCCGGCAATACCGTTGTTGGACATGCCGAATTCATTTCGGGGCAGCGCTACCTGTTTGACCAGATCAAAGGGCGGGCGATCTTGCTCTTTGGCGTTGCGGTGCTGGAGGGAGCAGCGCTGTGGATCGGTTTCCTGTATGTCGGCCGCCGCATCCTGAGCCGTCCGCTAACGGCATTGTTCCGCGCGATCGACGCGACCACGCCGGAGAACCCGGCGACGATTGCTCTGGATCGGCCGGATGAGCACGCGATCGCAGGTACCGAACTGAACGTTATCCGCGACTCGTTCAACGGGCTCGTGGCGCGGATCGAACGCGACCGGGGGCAACTCGCGGCGCTCAACGCCGGCCTGGAGCAGAAGGTCGCCGAGCGCACGGCGCAATTGGCGGAGGCGACAGAGCATGCGGAGAAGGCGCGGGCGGTGGCGGAGGAGGCGAATCTGGCCAAGAGCCAGTTTGTTGCCAATATGAGCCACGAGATCCGTACGCCGATCAACGGCGTGCTGGGGTTGAACGGGCTTCTGCTGGATACCGCGCTTGACCAGGAGCAGCGGGATTATGCCGTGATGGTGCAGCGGTCCGCACAGGCACTGTTGCGGATCGTTGACGATATTCTCGATGTTTCGAAGCTCGACGCCGGGAAGCTCGAGCTGGAAAGCGTCGATTTCGACCTTGCCGATGCCGTCGAAACCGCGGCCCGACTATTGGAGCCGCAGGCCCGCGCGAAAGGCATAGCGCTCGATGTCCGCGCTGACCCGGCGATGGAATACTATCGGAGCGGGGATCCGACGCGCCTGCGCCAGATCCTGCTGAACCTTGTCGGCAACGCGATCAAGTTCACCGAGGCTGGGTGTGTGTCGGTGCGGGTCGCGCCCGTGGGCGCCGCCGGCACCGCGATCGGGAATGCCGGGGGCAATCGCGGCGAGTTCTTGCGGTTCGAAGTAAGCGATACCGGGATCGGCATCGATGAAGCGGAGCAAGCCCGATTGTTCAAGCGGTTCAGCCAGGCGGACAATTCGGTCACCCGCCGTTATGGTGGAACCGGGCTGGGGCTTGCGATCTGCCGGGAGCTTGTCGCACTGATGGGCGGAGAAATCGGGGTTTCGAGCCGGCGGGGGATCGGTTCGACCTTCTGGTTCGAGCTGCCGCTGCCACGCGCCGCGTTCAGACTGGTACAAGGCGCGAAACCGTCCCAGCTTGTGCCGGACGCCGCGCCACGGAAATTACGAGTTCTGGTCGCCGAGGATAATGCGATCAATCAGCGGTTCATGGAGGCTCTGTTGCGCAGGGCCGGCCATGACGTCATCGTGGCGGAGAACGGCCACCAGGCTGTCGCCGCGGTTCGCGACGGCGATTGCGACGTTGTGCTGATGGACGTGCAAATGCCGGACCTGGGCGGCGTCGAGGCCACCCGGCGTATCCGCGCCATGCCGCCACCGAAACGCCTCGTCCCGATCATTGCGCTGACAGCGCATGCCATGGCTGGTGCCAAAGATGAGTACCTTGCCTCCGGCATGGACGATTTCATTCCGAAACCGGTCGATTCGGCTTTGCTGCTGGAGAAGCTTGAAAGGTTGTCGAAGCCCGCGGAGTCCCAGGCGATCGCGCGTATCCAGCCTGCCGGCGCCATCGCGAAGGGCAGACAAGACGATTCGGTGTTCGATCGCGTGCGGCTGGAGATGTTGGCTGGGCTTCTGCCGCCGAAACAACTGCATGATTTTGGCATGCTCTATCTCGAGCATTCTGCCGCTTGCGCCATGC
>Ga0335074_10012255_pt1 | contig 12026 bp, 10 predicted proteins | sample Lox_Sample_23_FD_206715 | JGI IMG/M metagenome (GOLD analysis project Ga0335074, IMG submission 206715) | Soil microbial communities from Loxahatchee National Wildlife Refuge, Florida, United States - Lox_Sample_2.3 | ecosystem: Environmental > Terrestrial > Soil > Wetlands | place: USA...
GAGCTCGGTATTCAGAGTCTGCGCTTCGTTCAGATTCCTGAGGTAAGACCCGCTCCAGAAGAAGCTCTTGCCGGTGGTGTGCTCGATGCCGCGGGTATCGATGCCGCGCCGGGTGAGTATGGCTTCGTGCTCCCTGGTGAAGTCTTCTCCGACGACGGCAATCACGCGCACATCGGTGAAGTAGCTGGCAGCCAGCGCAAAATGAGTGGCCGCTCCCCCGACGCATCGTTCTGCACGGCCAGAGGGTGTCTCAATGGTGTCGAACGCAACACTGCCTACGACCAAAATCGCCATCCACTATCCTTTCGCGGTTACGTTCAGATATTTGCCAACCAGAAGATCCAACCGCTCACGGGTGGCCTCAGGAATTGCATCGGGACTGGTGAGAATCGCGTACTTCAGCGCAGACGCACATGCGCAGTTTCTTTCCGCGGGCAAGGCAGCTACTGCGGCCTTGACCACCTTGCAGGCGTTGGCGGCGTTCTGGTTCAGGACCGCGACAATCTGCTCGACTGTCACGTCGTCGTGCACCTCATGCCAGGCGTCGTAGTCGGTCACCATGGCCAGCGTTGCATAGCAGATCTCCGCTTCCCGCGCCAGCTTGGCTTCCTGAAGATTCGTCATCCCTATCAGATCAGCGCCCCAGCTGCGATACAGGTTCGATTCGGCGCGGGTGGAAAATTGCGGACCCTCCATGCAGACGTAGGTTCCGCCGGGTTTACCAACCAGCCCTTCTGACGCGCAGGCCGCAACCAGAGTATCCGCAACGACGGAGCACACCGGATCGCCGAAGGCCACGTGGCCCACAATGCCGTCACCGAAGAAGGTTGAGACGCGCTGGAACGTCCGGTCGATGAACTGGTCGGGAATTACGAAGTCGGTAGGCTTGTGCTCTTCCTTGAGCGACCCCACTGCGGAAACGGACAGAATCCGCTCCGCTCCAAGCTTCTTGAATGCGTAAATGTTGGCGCGAAAATTCAGATCCGAGGGGAGAAACTTGTGACCACGGCCGTGCCTCGCCAAGAAGGCGACTTTGCGGCCTTCAAGTTCACCCAGGACAAAGGCGTCACTCGGCTCGCCGAAAGGGGTTTCCACGCGCAGTTCGCGCACAGATGTGAGTCCGGGCATGGCGTACAAACCGCTGCCCCCGATAATTCCAATTTCTGCCTGTTGCAATCTGTTCTCCGACTGAAGGTTGGCAAATGAATGAAAAATTTGCAGAAGCTTCAGTATAAACGGCCTGCGCCGTGGGGAATCGCTGCCCGCATCAGACCGCAGCCGGCGAAGAAGTTCACCATGCTGCCGGTGAGGGCATGGCTGGGGCGTGCAAACGCAATCGCCTGGTTCTGATCATTGCCCTGCTGTGCACCCTCCATCAGGAATTCAAGCTTGCGAGCGAGCGTAAGATCGAAGCTCTCGCTCACAAAGACGGACTTTCCATTCGTCGAGATCAGTACCGGGCCTTCGTTGGTCTTGAAAATCTGCTCACTTTCGTCGGACTCGTCCTGTGCGTCACGCTTCACTCCGGAGTATTGTTTTCCCAGTTCGTCGGCATACATCCTCGCGAAGGCTGCGGCTGCGTCCGGCGACTTCCACTGCGAGAGATACATTAGGGATATAGAGGAGGTCGAATTCTTGTCCGGCGCATCCTTTGTCTGTACCGCGTAGTAGATGCCGCCTGCCCATGCCTGGGTCAGAGCAGCGGCCGTCTGGGGTCCACCAAATAGCTCCGCCAGGATGCGCACATCAAGCTGGCCCATGACCCCAATATCGTAAGGCGCATAGTCTGCATCAAGCAGGGGATGCACATCCGGCATCTTCAGCAGGGGCACCTTAACTCGCGCCTCGTATGCGCGGGGATTCATGATCTCGAAGCTGGTCGCCGGCGGGTGATCGAGCACTCCGGCAAAGGCTCCCGCCGGACCCTTGTCCTGCAGCAGATCTACTTCGAACTTCAGGCCCTCGCGATACGGGAACAGTAACGCCTCCTGCAGGAGCAGCGGTGCCCTCTCCAGCACAGGAGAATCGGCATCAGTGCTCTGCTCATCGGCCTTGGCTTTCACCAGATCCGGCTGGGTTATGATGCTCTGGCCCATAGGCTTGAGACTGTAGTCGACAAGCACGGCCATGGCCTGGCCCTCGAGCACTGCCTCCCGTGCGGTGTCCTCCTCGTCAGTTTCGATGTGCTTGTTGTCCTCGGTGACGTTATGCGAGAGGTCATCGTTGCTCTGGTCTTCCCACTTGTCCAGATTCACGCGCTGGTCCTGCAGGGCGTGGGTTAACTCGTGTGCCAGGACAGGTTTTTGTGTATCCGGCTCTATCCAGTCGAGCAGGTTTACGGTCTTGGTCTTACTGTCGTAGTAGCCCGCTATCTGTTCCTTCAGCAGGCTCACGAGGAAGGGCTGGAGATGAAAGTCCTGGTCGATCAGACCGAATTTCTTCAGTACGATCTCCGAGCGCTCCATGCGCTTAGCATCCTTGTCGTCCTTCATCTTGTCGACGAGGTACTTCTCGACCGCATCACGCGAGGTCAGACGCCGCTTCACCTTGCTTTTGATGACCAGCTTTGAGTCATCGGAGGCGAACTGCATAATAGTGTCGACGGAGGCGAAGAGTTCTTTCGCCTGCGCCTGTGTCATGCGGATTTCCGGTTTCGGAGCATCCTGAGCCTGTTGCGGAGGCGCCTGTTGGCCTCGCACAGATACGGCGACGGTCGCTATTGCCAGCGCCAGTATTCCGGTCGTGCGCAATCTACCAATCAATCTCATTCCTGTCCCTTCAAGCTTTTCCAGTTACTGCGAGGCTATAATTTTCCTAGAGCCAATACCAATGGGCGCCGCTCCCCAAGTCGCTTCCGCACCGCCAATTCCAGCCGCTGCAACGCCGCTGGCTGCCTATCTTGTCGCCGGCAAGCCCAATCTGCAACTGGTGCCCTATCGGGGTGCGCTCACTCCCGGAGCCTTCTCGGGGTACAACAGCGAGCTGACATCCATAACGCAATCGGCGGGTGTCTTCGATCTTGGCTACGTAGCTTTTCTGCGTGTCAGTGGAAACGATCGCGTCCGCTGGCTCAACGGCATGGTTACGAATACCGTGCAGGCGCTTGAAAAAGACCATTTCAACTACAGCTTCCTGCTTAATGCCCAGGGCAGAATCCTCGGCGATGCAACGATTTATCACTCCTCCGACCACCTGCTCCTGGAAACCGACCGCAGTCAGATCGCCCGCCTTGCCGCACACCTCAACCACTTCATCATTATGGACGAGGTGGAACTACATGAGTTAGACGCATCCACGACTGTCCTTGGCATCGCGGGCCCGCAATCATGGGAGATTCTCCGCAAACTCGGAATCAGACCGCCCGATGAAAATGCGTTCGCTCAGTCCCAGATCGAGGAAACTGCTCTGACGATCGTTCATGCTTATAGTCCGGTGGTCCCGCGCTTTGAACTCCGGGTGCCCATAGCATCGCTACCGTCGGTTTGGTCAAGTCTCACCGCTGCCGGAGCTATTCCCTGCGGCGTCAACGCCATTGAGGCCCTCCGTATCCTCTCGGCGATTCCGCTCTATGGTGTGGATATTCAGGAGCGCCATCTTGCGCAAGAGACCGGACAGACGCGGGCGCTCAATTTCAACAAGGGCTGCTATCTCGGCCAGGAGATCGTTGAACGCATCCGTTCCCGGGCGACAATTCACCGCACACTGCGGCAGTTCTCCCTCTCCGGGAATGCCCCGGCGATAGAGCCCGGGCAGGCAGCCCCGCTCAACGCTGAAGGGACGGAAAGAAATCCTGTCGGCGAGCTTACGAGCGTTGCTCACTACGAGCTTCCCGGCTTCACAGGCACGCTTGCGCTCGGATTTGTCCGGACGGAGGTCCTGGAGCGAAAAGCACTCATTACATACGGCGACGGCACAGCAACAGCGCTGGACGAACCGCCAACCATCTAAGACTCGAAGGACTCTCTTATGGCAGAAGAAAAGCCCTCTTTTACCGTCTTCGATCGCCGCAAGTTCACCCTCGAAGGCGAACTGCGCGACGAAACTCCACAATCCCCGGACAACACTCAGACCATAACTTCCGATACGCCGCTTACGCCCGCGACGGCTCCCGCCGAGCCGGCACCCGGGCCACACCTCGTCACTCCTGCTGCCGTTCCGGCAGCCGAGACTGCGGTCGACGAGGAAGAGCCTCTTCCCGAACCGACAGCCGAAGAGTCCGCCGAGCAGCACACGGCGTACAAGGCGTCTTCGGAGCACCTCGACTCGATGCTGCGCCAGGCAAATCCCGGAATGGGCCCGTCGGCTGAGGTCACCATGGAGCATGTGATTCAGTCGATCTACATCTCCGCCATCATGGCCATGGGCGCAGCAACCGAGCCCGGCCAGAAGCCCCGCATCGACATCGTGGGCGCACGCCAGAGCGTCGACATGCTGGGCGTACTGCAGGAGAAGACTAAGGGCAATCTCACAGAAAAGGAACAGCGCCTGTTACAGAATGCTCTCTTCGAGCTGCGCATGATGTTCCTCGAGATCACCAACGCCATCGCGCAGCAGGCGCAGAATCCGCCCAAGGGGAACAAGTAGCCGCTTGCAGGCAGAGATCGTCATCCTCGGCAGCGGCACCTCGATGGGCGTCCCTACGCTGGGGTGCGAATGTGCGGTCTGCACATCGGACGACCCGCGCAACCAGCGCAGCCGTCCGTCTATTGCCGTCCAGTGGCCGGACCGCGACGGAGACCAGACGGTGGTTATCGACACCGGGCCGGATTTCCGCAACCAGGCGCTGCGCGAAAAGATTCGGCATGTAGACGCCGTGTTCTACACTCATGCTCACGCTGACCACATTCTCGGCTTCGACGATCTGCGGCCGCTGAGCTTCCGCCATCCGGGAGGGCTTCCGCTCTACGGAGACGAAACCACGGCATCCGTTCTGGAGCGCGTCTTCGAATACACCTTTTCGCCGAATGCCAGGTACCCGACTCGCGCCCGCGTCAGCCTGCGCCGCCTCAATGATCAGGACTCCGCGGATGTTGCCGGCGTCCGGTTTCAACGCGTGCCTCTGCTACACGGCGATCTGCCTGTGGGCGGCTTTCGCTTCGGTTCAGCCGCCTATCTTACGGACATGAGCAGCATTCCAGAGAGCAGTCTTCCCCTGCTCGAAGACCTCGACGTGCTCATTATCGACGCCCTGCGCAGGCAGCCGCATCCCAGCCACGCCAACATCGACCAGGCTCTTGCCTGGACCGAACGCGTAGCGCCTCGTCGCGTCTTCTTCACGCACATGTCGCACGAGCTCGAACATTCCGAGACGGAAAACGAGCTTCCGCCGCACGTGCGCCTGGCATACGACGGACTGCGGATTCCGTTCGAGATTTAGACCATGCAAGTTATCTCTTCTCTCGAATCGATACCGGCCGGCCTGACGCGCACAGTTCTTGCCATCGGCAACTTCGACGGCATGCATCGCGGACATCAGGAGATTCTGCAGAAGGTTCGTGAACGCGCTCGCCAAATCGATGCGCAATCGGCGGCGGTGACCTTCGATCCCCACCCGGTGCGAGTTCTGCGTCCCGATCAGGCGCCCCGGCTGATTACACCGCTGCCTCAGCGGCTTGATCTGCTGGCCCAGACCGGGATCGACTTTACGGTAGTCATTCCTTTCACCGAGCAGTTCTCGCAGCTTTCCGCGCACCAATTCGCCGACGGGGTTCTCCGCCGGTCGTTGCACGCGCTCGAGGTGCACGAGGGCGACAATTTCCGTTTCGGCCATGGAGCCCAGGCAGGCACCGCGGAGCTTATCCAACTGGGACGGGAGCTCGCCTTTGAGGTGGTCGCGCACCCTGCACTCACCATTCGCGGAATCACCGTCTCGAGTTCACAGATCCGGCAGCGAATCGCGGCTGGAGATGTTTCCTGCGCCCGAGTGCTGCTGGGGCGGCCATTTTCGATCCGGTCGACGCCGGCCCGCGGTCGGGGAATCGGCAAACGCCTCACTGTGCCCACCGTCAATCTCGCGCCGTACACCGAACTGGTGCCGGGCAATGGAGTCTACATTACCCGCATCACGATCGGGTCGGGGCTGAACAGGGAAACGTTCGACGCGGTCACCAACGCGGGTAATCGGCCCACGTTTGGGGAAAACTCCTACGCCATCGAGTCGCATCTGCTCGACTTTCGTCCACTTGATCTCACTGAGGAGACACCGGTCGAGCTCTGCTTCCTCGCACGCATCCGGGCCGAGCGACGCTTCGACTCGCCGGAAGCTTTGAAGGCACAGATTCTTCGGGACGTAGCGCATGCGCGGCGCTACTTGCGCCTTGCTCACGCGATTTCATAACCCGCCCCACTCCCCCTCCCTAATCCTATAGTTTGTTATCCATTCATTCTGTAAGGGTTAGCAAAATATACTTTGCAACTCATTCATATCACGATCTTTACCTGTAACCGACAGTTTTCATGGGACTTAAGGTTGCTTGCTGCTCAGTGATTCAGCCATAAGGAAAGGCCCGGTCTACTGGCGACCGGGCCTTTTTTATCTCTATTTCTATTTTAGCCGTTTCGGCGTAATTCTCGGCCAAGTTCAACCAGCAAGAAGTAATTCCAGCCGATCGGGATCGAAGCCGATCATCACTTCGTCGCCGACTACGATGGTTGGGGTCGACCGGCTGTTCAATTCCATCAGCTCGCGCAGCGCCACCGGGTCCGCCTGGACGTCCTTGTATTCGAAAGGCACTTCATGCACCTGTAAAAAGAGCTTTGCCGCATAGCAGGGCGGGCATCCCGGCTGGCTGTATAGCAATACACGCTTCATATGTATTTAGATTAACAAGTATTTACAGAGGATTCATTACCCGAACGGGGCAATCCGGCCGGTAAATTTGCCCCCCCCCGCCGAACTTCATCTTGCCGCAGGAACAGGCGGAAAACGCCCACTGCCGATCAGCAGAGTCCGGATCTGGACACACCGAACCGATGGAGACTCGCCGTTTTCTCTTTCGCCTCAATCAGATACGGACGGGAACCGCATGGCCTGTCGCATGCGTGGGCCATCTATGGGAGAGACTCATCGATGATGCTATACAACCTGCGCCACGCCTTCCGCCAGCTTGTCCGCCTTCCTGGCTTCAGCATCACCGCCATCATCACTCTTGCGCTCGGCATTGGCGCCAATACCGCCATCTTCAGCGTGGTGAACGCCGTGCTGCGGCATCCGGCCGGTGTTGACCATCCAGAGCGCGTGGCGGTTATGAACGTGTACTACAAACAGCTGGGGCTGGATGTTCCATTCATCTCCGTTCCCGATTACGCCGACACAGCTTCGCTCAAGAACGTAGTCGAGGCGGCGGCGATGGAGCAGGGGATCGGTTTCAACACGGAGCACGACGGGAGAGTGGAACATGTCACGGGTGCGCAGGTCGGCTGGCAGTGGTTCGAGATCTTCGGCGCGCGGCCGATCCTGGGCCGCACCTTTACCGCAGAGGAGGACCAGCCCAACGCCGGGCCTGTTGCCGTGATCAGCTACGGCCTGTGGCAGCGGGTGTTCGGCGGAAGGCGTGATGTTGTCGGCCAGACACTGATGCTCGATCAAAAGGCGTATCAGGTGATCGGTGTAATGCGCAGCGACTTCGACTGGCCGCGCCGCAACGAAGTGTGGATGCCGATCGCGCTCGAGCCGAAAGACTTTGCAGCGAACCAGCGTTATAACGAGACCCGTCAGACCTTCATTCGTCTCCGTCCCGGCGCGACCATCGCACAGGTGAACGCCGGACTTGCCGGGAAAGTGCGTGAGCAGATTCGCACCGAGGGAGCGAACTCTTTCGGAAACAGCGCGGGCTGGTCCTTCTACGCGTCACAATTAACCCAGTTCGCCGCCGGCCCGCTGCGCAAGCCCCTCTACGTCCTCTTTGGGGTGGTGGCACTCGTGCTGCTCATCGCTTCCGCTAATGTCGCGGGGCTCTTCCTCGCGCGCACCGCGGCTCGTACCCGCGAATTCGCGATCCGCACTGCATTGGGCGCAAACGCGTCCGCTATCGTTGGGCAGTTGCTCACCGAGACAATGCTTCTGGCCGGGGCCGCGACTGTCATCGGCATCGCCACCGGACCAATTTTCGGACGCATCCTGCTGTGGCTGATACCGCAGAGCCTTGCCGAGGGCTATGAGGTCCACATGGATCCGACAGTGCTCGCCTTCACCGCCGGAGCCGGGCTGCTCACTTCGCTCATCGCCGGGATCGGGCCGGCCCTGCGCCTGCTGCGGCAGCATGAGTCGCTCGATCTGCACGAGGGCGGACGCAACGCCACCGCGTCAGTCGAAAAACAACGGCTGCGCAGCGCGTTCGTCATTGGAGAAGTCGCGCTCGCGTGCCTGCTGCTCACCGGCACCGGCCTTTTCCTTTTCAGTCTTCGCGCGCTTCAGCAGGTCGATCCGGGATTCAACCCGCATGGCGTTCTCGACGCTTCGGTCTTCTACTCAGGAGACAGCTTCAAGAAAGACCAGGCCCGCCAGGCGGCCTTTCTCAACACGGTTATTGACAATCTGTCATCGCAACCGGGTGTCCGGGCCGCAGCTGCGGTGAATCCTCTGCCCTTCGACCCCACAAATGGCGGATCGAGTTCTTTTGGGATCCTCGGGCGTCCGGTCGCCCCGAATGACCCCGGCCCTCACAGCAACATCACGCTTGCGACGCCCGATTACCTGAAGGTGATGCAGATCCCGCTGCTTGCCGGGCGCTGGATCTCATCTGAAGATCGCGCCAATACGGAGCCGGTAGTCGTGATCGACAGCCGGCTCGCCCACAAGTTCTGGCCCAACCAGAGTCCTATAGGACAGCACCTTACCGGCGGAGGCCCCAAGCCTGCCCTGATTATCGGGGTGGTCGCCACCATCCGTAATACTTCGCTTGAGCAGGACACCAGCGACGGCATGCGCTATTTCGCCTTTGCCCAAGCTCCCGATGCTCGCGCCGATTTTCTAGTGCGCACCGACGGCGATCCCAATGCTCTGGCTTCAGCCATGCAGAGAGCGGTGGCTGCCGCCGACAGCACACAGACGGTTACCGATATCCAGCCGGTCGAAGCCCTTATCTCCGGGTCGCTGGCTGGACGGCGGTTGATCGTTGATATGCTGGCTGCCTTCGCGGGCCTCGCGTTGCTGCTGGCCATTGTTGGGATCTACGGACTGATCAGCTATGTCACCGCCCAGCGTACGGTCGAAGTCGGTCTGCGCATGGCTGTGGGCGCCCAGCGGACTGATGTGGTGCTTCTCGTTATCAGGGGCGCGCTGGTGTGGGTAGCTTCCGGCCTCGCCATTGGGGTCATCCTGTCGATCGTCGCTGACCGGTTGTTGCGGCAATCCTTCGCGTCCTTCGGCTCAGGAGTGGTGGAGTCACTTACCCTCTCGGTTCTTTCGCTACTGGTCGTGGGAGTGCTCGCCGCATTTCTACCGGCGCTGCGAGCCGCTTCCGTCCAGCCGATTGAAGCTTTGCGGAATGAGTGAGTCGCGCAGTATCTCGATAGCAAAGACGCGCGTAGTTAATGTGTCTGCGAGTTTGCCGCACGGCTGAACCGCTCCGACATGTGGCGGATCTTCTCGACCAGCTCCGGAGGCTCGCTGACCTCGAAGTCCACACCGAACATGGCGAGATAGCCGGCAAGCATTTCGATCGTGTAAGCACCGATATGCACCCTGCACCGCTTGGCGTCGACTGCCTCCAGCGTGCCGAGGGTACAGGGAACGAATTCTGCCATGCGCTCGATTGGCGCATGCAAAATGACGGTCGTTCGATGCGGATACTGCTCATACGAGACGCCGCGCGTGACGTAGGCCGCAATGTCTTCCGCAGGCAACTTGCGTGTAACGAAGCGCAGACCGGAGAGCGCGGGCTTATCGATGCGATCTACACGGAACGTGCGCCAGTCTTTGCGTGCGGCGTCCCAAGCCACCAGATACCAGCGCCGTCCGAAACTCACCAGGCGGTGCGGTTCAACTTGCCGATCGGTCGGGGCTCCGTTCTTCCCGCGATACCTGAACTGCAGGCCGTCGTTGTCGCGGCATGCGCCCGCCATCAGCGAGAGAGTTGCGGCGTCGACCGTGGGGCCGCCGTTGGTTACCGGCACGATGAACGAGTGCAGCGTCTTAATCCGGCGCTGAAGCCGTGATGGCAGCACCTGTTCGAGCTTGGCTAGCGCACGCACCGAGGATTCCTCGATGCCGGTCACACCGCCGCTGGCCGCCGTCCGCAGGCCCACGGCTACGGCAACTGCCTCTTCGTCATCAAGCAGAAGCGGTGGGAGGGTCGCGCCGGCGCCAAGCTGGTAGCCTCCCGATGTGCCCGATGTCGAATGCACCGGGTAGCCAAGATGGCGCAGGCGATCCACATCGCGGCGCAGTGTCCGCGACGTCACCTCCAGCCGGTCAACTAGTTCAGCGCCGGACCAGTAGCGTCTCGCCTGGAATAGCGAGAGCAGACGAAGCAGTCGGGCCGAGGTTTCAAGCATGAATCAAGTCTGCCACAACTTGCGGACCGGAGCTGTCCGCAACCTGTGCCATCATCTTCTTGAAGCAGTCCAACGATAGAAACCGCGGCGCTGCCCCGCTGTGGGGAGAAAGAGGAGAGCTCGTGATGGATCTCACCACGCCGCAATCTGAGGGCAGCGCTGGCACCGGCCACTGCCACGTCGATCTCATCGCAGCCTGCCTTCCTGGCAATGAGACATCCACCGCCCACTGGGCGTGCGGCCTGCCTCTCTCGTTTGTGCAGGAGACGGCTGATCTCTGGCTGGCGCAGCATGACCAGACTGGGCGCCCTCACGCCTCTATTGACCTGGCTTCGAGCCCGGGCGATCCGAACACTGACGACCCGGTGAGATAAGCGAAGGCCCCTCGAACCTTCGGTTGACCCGCACCCGCAACTTTCGGCTCAAGACTTTTGCAGCCCGGCCCCTTAGTGTCGCTACGATGCTCCGCTCAGATCTGCGGCGAGAGCACACAGCAATTTCACTTTGAGGCCGTTGACGGAGGAAGTTTTGACCAAATCCATTTTCAGCAGGAGCGCAGTTGCGCTTCTGTGCATTGTCACGCTATGTCTCGTTTCTCGATCTCGCGCTCAGGAACTGGCTTCTGCAAGAATCAGCGGAGCTGTCTCCGACCCTTCGGGAAAAGTTGTGCAGCATGTAACCGTGACGCTTACGAATCTGGCGCAGGGCACAATCCGCAATTTCGATACACAGGCGGATGGATCCTTCTCTTTCACATCCCTCGAAGCCGCCCGGTACCGGCTCGCAGTCGCGTCCCCCACGGGTTTTAATCCTTACGAGCAGTACGTAACGGTGAATGTCGGGCAGAATCTCAATGTTCCCGTACAGCTGGAGATCGCCACAGGCCAGACCAAGGTTGAGGTGGTATCGGATACGCCACCTGCGGTCAACACCACGACATCCACGCTGGGCGGCGTTATCAACGCCCGCCAGATTTCAACTCTGCCCCTGAATGGCCGCAACTACCTGGAGCTCTCGCTGCTGGTTCCCGGCAACGCGCCTGCTCCCAACTTTGACCCGACGAAGGAAAACACCGTTGTCATCTCCACCGCGGGGCAGGTCGGGCGCGGCGGCAATGTGACTATTGACGGCGCCGACAACAATGACGACGCGGTGGGCGGCTCGCTGGTCAACATTCCGGAAGATGCCGTACAGGAATTTCAGATCGCAACCAATCGCTTCTCGGCGGAATTGGGCCGCTCGGGTTCGGCGGTAACGAATGTTGTCACGAAACAGGGAACCAACCAGATTCACGGCGGAGTTGCGATGTACGAACGCGACAGGATCCTCCAAGGATTGCCCGCTACCTACGACCCCAGCATCAACGCAACGCCACCCTTTCACCGTCAGCAGTATGCCGGAGACATCGGGGGTCCTTTTCGGCAGGACAAGGCATGGTGGTTTATCGCCATGGAAGACCGTCAGCAGCTTGGCGCGGACCTTGTCGGCGTTCGTAATACGACAACGCGAACCATCGGCAGGACTTTCGC
>Ga0335074_10012256_pt1 | contig 12025 bp, 10 predicted proteins | sample Lox_Sample_23_FD_206715 | JGI IMG/M metagenome (GOLD analysis project Ga0335074, IMG submission 206715) | Soil microbial communities from Loxahatchee National Wildlife Refuge, Florida, United States - Lox_Sample_2.3 | ecosystem: Environmental > Terrestrial > Soil > Wetlands | place: USA...
GGCGCGTATTGTGCCAGCTCGTCCAGTACCGCGGCCGTGCACACGTCCCCGGCGTGCAGGATCAGGTCCGCGCCGCGCAAGTGCTCCGCCACGGACGCCGGGCAGATCCGCCACCGTCGCGGCGCGTGCGTATCCGAGAGCACCACAACTCGCATGCGGATCATCCCGTCATAGCTACACCTGTTGCGTTATCTTAGAACCGGCGCATGCAAACATAAAGGCACTTACGGATCGCCGTAACCTACCGTAAGAAGTGTAGCGCTACGATCGTAGCGGTACTTCAGGGCGAAACTGGGCCTCGCGGCGAGCCGACCGCAGCAGGCCGAGGGCCGAGAGGCCGGAGCCCTCGCAGGCCGGAGCCCGGGGGGCCTACGGTCGGCAGGCCGAGAGGCCGGAGCCCGGCAGGCCGGAGCCCGGCAGGCCGTCCTCGCCGGGGCCCGGGGGTAGCAAGCGAGCAGGTGCAGGCCTGCGGCTAGTCAACGTGGCGGGGGGCGTGGTCGTGGATAGTCGGCATCAAAGACGTGAGCGCGCCGCTCGTCTCGGCGTCGGATCTGCGCTGTCTCTCGCTTTCCTCGGCTCTGGCCGCCGCGGCGGTAAGCCGCTCGTTCGCCACGCGGCGACGGCGACCGAGCCGGATCGCTCTGACCGCCCGATCGGCGGCGACAACGAGCAAGCACAGGAAACCGATCACGGCGGCAACTAGCAGCACACGCATAGGCAGATGCCTCGTCTCGTCTGGTGCGGCTCAATACGTCGTAAGGGCCTAGTAAACCTGCCCAGCAACCCGATATCAAAACGAGACTTATGTCGCGAAATCCGGCAGGTCAGGCTAGGTGCCTGCTACGATGCTCGCGCCGGCGTCATAGTACGCCGGGGCGAGAGGGGAAGGGGGCCGCCCGGCGGAACGGGTCGGGCGGCCCAAATCACCAGGTCATTGCCCGACAGGCCCGCGCTTCGGCGCCCCGACAGGCCCGCGCCCCGACAGGCCCGCACCCCGACAGGCCCGCACCCCGACAGGCCCGCACTTCGGCGCCCGCGCTCAGCGCTCGAACAGGCTCAGGAGCCAGCTTGGCCCGACCACCTCCGCACCGCGTTGCTCGCACCGCCGACGCAGTTCCCGATCGGCCGTCACGACCAGCGTCCCCGCACCGGCGAGTCCCGCGATCGTATCGTCCCCCGAGCCTTCGGCCAGCACGACACGGACTGTGCAGCCGGGCGGCAGCTTGGCCGCCCGCGCCGCGCCCTCAAGCACGAGCACGAACACCATGTCCGGGGCGGTGAGCCCGCACAGGCTGGCATACAGACGTGCCGCCGCCCCGGCCCGGTCTCGCCACCACCCGTCTGGCCGCGAACCCATCACGTTCGCGCCATCTACCACCACGGTCCGCAACCGACCTCCAGATTTCTTTGGAAGACCACCTAAGCTGACGTCATGGTTGCCGAACAGTTCACCAGGCTCCGCCAGCGCGCGACAGCGCCGCTGATCCTAGAGATCGACCTTACCGACGGCCTAGCCGACCGCCCGGTGACCGACGTGCTATCGGGCATCGTGGCGCTGCGCCGGACCCGTCTGGCCGACGTCCTCGATGGGCTGAAACGAGCGCGCGACGACCACCGCGTCCGCGCCGTCGTCGCGAAGGTAGGCGGCACGGGCATGGGACTGGCCCGTATTCAGGAGGTACGGGACGCGGTCGCCAGCTTCCGCACGTCCGGCAAGCCTGCCGTCGCGTGGGCCGAGAGCTTCGGCGAGTTCACCCACGGAAACCTGCCGTATTACCTGGCCACCGCGTTCGACAAGATCTACCTTCAGCCGTCGGGCAGCGTCGGCCTGACCGGCATCCAGATCGAGCAGCTGTTCCTGCACGACGCGCTGGCTAAGATCGGCATCGACTTCCAGAGCGCCAAACGGCACGAGTACAAAAGCGCGGCCGACAACTTGACCGAACGCGGTTTCACCGGTCCGGCCCGTGAGGCGGCGCAGCGGCTCACCGAGTCGGTCGGCGAGCAGCTCGTCCAAGCCATCGCCGAACGGCGCGGCAAAACACAGCAGGATGTCAGAGACCTCGTCGCGAACGGCCCGTTCCTGGCGCAGGACGCGAAAGACAAGGGCCTGGTGGACGCGCTCGGCTACCGCGACGAGGTGTACACCGACGTGCGCAACCAGGCCGGCCAGGATGCCGTCCTGTTGTACATCTCCCGCTACTACCGCACCCAGGCCCTCACACAGAAGGCACGCAAGCTCCCGGCCAGGGAGTCGTTCGTCGCCCTAATCAACGCCAGCGGCCCGATCAAGGCGGGCCGCAGCGGGAGAGGCCCGCTCGCCGACGGCCCGATGGGCTCCGACACCGTTTCCGCCGCGCTACGTGCCGCCGCCGACGACAACCGCGCGAGGGCGGTGCTGCTCCGCGTCAACAGCCCGGGCGGTTCCTATACCGCCTCGGACACGATCTGGCGCGAGGTGGTCCGGCTGCGCGCGAGCGGCAAACCGGTCGTGGTGTCGATGGGTGACGTGGCCGCGTCCGGCGGGTATTTCATCTCGATGGCCGCGGACGTGATCGTCGCGCAGCCGGGAACGCTGACCGGATCGATCGGGGTCATCCTCGGCAAGCCTGTGTTCAGCCAGTTGCTTGACCGGGCAGGCGTCATCATCGACTCGGTGGGCGAGGGTACGAACTCACGGATGTTCGCGCCCACGCATCCATTCAGCGAGCAGGAGTGGGACCGGATCAACGGCTGGCTCGACGCGATCTACCATGACTTCACATCGAAGGTGGCGACCGGCCGCAACATGACGGCCGAACGCGTACACGAACTCGCCAGGGGCCGGGTCTGGACCGGTGCCGACGCAGTGGCCAACGGCCTGGTCGACGAGCTCGGCGGTCTCCACAAGGCGGCCGAGATCGCCCGTACCCGGGCCGGCCTGCCGGCCAGCGCCCAGCTTCGGGCGTTCCCGAGGATCTCCCCGCTGGACCAGCTCCGCCCGCCCGAGTCGAGTGAGGCCAAGCCTGCCGCCCTGGCCCGGTTCAGCGAGGGCTGGGGCCCGGCTTGGCAGCTCGCCGCCCGCGCGGGCTTGCCGCCGTACGGGCCGCTGATGCTCCCCGGCACTTGGAAGATGTCATAACTACGGTGGTTCTTCCGCTAGCCTCGGCCTTGGCTTCATGGGCAGGTGCCGTCACGCTGCTGACCATCCGGGACGAGCGTGACGATGTGGGTGTGACGGTCAGTGCGTTCTGCCCGATTTCCTTTGATCCTCCGCTCGTGCTGGTGTCACTGATGGAGGACTCGTACCCCGCCGAGGTTCTCAGCCGGCCCGAGCCGCCGCCCTTTGCCGTCACGCTGCTATCCGCTGGGCAGCGGATGCTCGCCGGGCGGTTCGCCGCCGCGGGCCGGCCCAGCGCCCGGCTCCTGTTCGACGACGTGCCGCACCGGCGCGGCACGATGTCCGGCGCGCTCATCCCCGACGACGGCCTAGCCGCGTTCGAGTGTTCGCGTGACCAGAGCTTCGCTGCCGGTGATCATCTGGTCGTGCTCGGCGCGGTCACCGCAGTCGCTTACGCGGACGGGCCTGACACTCCCCTGGTCCGGTTCCGCAACCGCTATATGTCTCACAGTTAGGAATGTGACCGATGGGGTCAGCGCTCGCCGGGACGTGAGCGCAGCCAGAGCACCCCGCCGTAGGCATGGACGTCGCGGGTGGTAGCAGCCTCGTGCAAGGCGGTCGCCAACTGCTCGGTAAAAGCCTTTGTCCTGGGAATGTCGCGTCGCAGGTATATATCAGACCAGGCAGCCCGCTTGCCAGACGGCGGTGATCAGCGGGACGCCGGGGCGGTAGGCCAGGTAGGCGTGCGAGGGTGCGTCGAGCAGGATCAGGTCGGCCCTGGAGCCTGGGGTGAGCTGGCCGATGTCGGAGCGGCGCAGCGCGCGGGCTCCGCCGGCGGTGGCCGACCAGACGGCTTCCTCGGTGGTCATCCGCATCTCGCGGACCGCCAGCGCGATGCAGAACGGCATGCTGGACGTGAACGAGGAGCCGGGGTTGCAGTCTGTGGCCAGCGCCACGGTCGCGCCAGCGTCGAGCAGTCTGCGGGCCTCCGGGTAGGGGTGCCGGGTAGAGAACTCGGCACCGGGGAGCAGCGTGGCCACCATGCCGGCCGAGACGATCGCGTCCACGTCGGCGTTGGTCAGGTACGTGCAGTGGTCCGCGGCGGCCGCCCCCGCCGCCGCCGCTACCCGCACACCGGGCCCGGGGCCGAGCTGGTTGGCGTGCACCCGGGCGGACAGCCCCGCCGCTTGGCCGGCGGCGAGAATCGCGGCTGCCTCCGCGGCGCCGAAAGCACCGTCCTCGCAGAACACGTCGACCCACCTGGCGTGCGGAGCGCACGCCCGGAGCATCTCACCGCAGACCAGGTCCACATAGGCCGATACGTCGTTGGCGAACTCGGGCGCCACCACATGCGCGCCGAGGTAGGTGACCTCGGCGGTGACTTCGGCGGCCAGCGCCAGCGAGCGGGCCTCGTCTCTGACCGTGAGCCCGTAGCCGGACTTGCACTCGAACGTCGTGGTGCCCTGAGCCAGCATTTCGGCCGCGAGCCTGGCCAGGTTGGCGCGCAGCGTGCCGTCATCAGCCGCGCGCGTGGCCCGCACCGTGGTCAGGATGCCGCCTGCGCGGTAGGGCCGGCCGGCCATCCGCGCCACGAACTCGGCGCTGCGCTCCCCGCCGAACACCAGGTGCGCGTGCGAGTCCACGAACCCGGGCAGCACCGCCCGGCCATCCGCGTCCACCACCTCGTCGGCGGCCGGCGCGTTCGCAGCGGGACCGGTCCAGGCCACCGCTCCGTCCTCGATAACGAGCGCCGCGTCATCCATGGATGCGAACGAGCCGCCCTCGTTCGTGACGAGTTCCCCGACATTGCTGATCAACGTAGCTGACACGTGGACTAGTTTCCCGCATCGGCCGGCAACCTGCTTCAGCCGAGGATCGCGGCGATGTCTTCGGCTGTGGGCTGGCGGGGTGTGTTGGCCAGGACCTCATCGTCAAGGGCGTCGGCGGCGATCCGCGCATAGTCCGCCTCGGTGATGCCGAAGTCCGCGAGCTTCCCGGTCAGGCCGACACGCTCACGCAGTCCGGCGACGGCGTCGATCGCGGCTGCCGCGTTGCGGTCCGCATCCGCATGGGTGTCTCCCGCGCCGAGGGCGAACGCGATGCCGGCGGTTCGCTCGGTGCGAACCGGCAGGTTGAAGCGGAGCACGTCAGCCAGCACCATGGTCAGCGCCACACCGTGCGCGATATTCCACCGGCCGCCCAGCGAGTGGCCGATCGCGTGCGCGATACCCAGGCCCGTGTTTGCCATCGCCACCCCGGCCATGTGCGCCGCCAGCAGCATCTGTGCCCGCGCGTCCAGGTCCTTGCCGTCGTCGACCGCGCGGGGCAAGTTCGTGCTGACCATCTTGATGACCTGGAGCGCGATGCCGTCGGACCAGGGATTGTGGTTGATAGATAGGTATGACTCAAGCGCGTGGGTGAGCGCGTCCATGCCGGTTGCCGCCGTCACCGACGGCGGCAGGCCGACGGTCAGCTCGGGGTCCAGGACCGCCGCGGCCGGCATCGAGGTGGCGTGCCCGACGTAGAACTTGCGGTGTGCGTCCGGGTCGGTTACCACGCCGAACGCGTTCGTCTCCGCCCCGGTCCCCGCCGTCGTGGGCACCGCGACGATCGGTAGCGCTGGGACGGCGAAATCGTTACGGTAATCCAGGTCGCGACCGCGCTGCGGGTTCACCGCGGCGATCGCGATGCCCTTCGCCGCGTCTATCGGTGACCCGCCGCCGACGGCGACCAGCGTGACCCGCTCCCCTCCGGCATCGGACACGGCGGCGGCTCCGGCGGCGATGTCAGCGGTCGTCGGGTTCGGGTGAACGCCGGTGAACACATGGACCGGGATTCCGGCCTCGGCGAGTTCGCAGGTGACGGTCCCGATAACCGGCGTCCGCGCGAGGGCGGCGTCGGTGACGACCATCACCGCGTCGGCACCGCTCCCGCGGACGATAGCGGGCAGCTGCCTGACGGCGCCCTTGTCAAAGTGGGCGGCGGGCTTGGGGGCGATCAGCATCGTTCTTCTCCTAGAGGCGCAGCTGGGAGCGGGTCAGGTCTTCATAGAGCTTGACGGGAAGCATTTCGCCGCCGTTGTCGCCGTACTGGGCGCGCGCCCTGCGGTAGACCTGCTCGACGACGGCGCTCACCTCGACGGGCACGCCGACCTGGCCGGCCAGATCCACCGCGAGGCCGAGGTCCTTGCATGCCAGGGCCAGCGCGAACGACTCGTCGTAGTCCCCGTCGTTCAGCACGGAAAGCACGTCGTTCTCCAGGAAGTTGCTCGCCGCCGGGCTGGCCAGCAGGCAGCGACGAAGCATCGCCAGGTCCACGCCGGCCTGGGTGCCGATGCTGAGCACTTCGGCGGTCGCGACCAGGTGAGCGAACCAGAGCAGGTTGATCATCAGCTTGACCGTGTACCCGGCGCCGTTGCCGCCGACGTACAGGATCCGCTCCGGGTCTCCCATCGCCTCAAGCAGCGGGCGGACCCTGGTGTACACCGCCTTGTCGCCGCCGACGAAGATCTGCAGCGTACCCGCCTTGGCGCCAGCCGCCATCCCGCTCACCGGCGCGTCCAGGACCGCGACCGGTTCGGCCGGCCTGGCTAGCGCCTCCGCGCGTACCCGGTCGGCGACCGCCGGAATCGACGTGGACATGTCGATCCACACCGAGCCAGGTGTCATGCCGCCGAGCAGCCCGTCCGGCCCGAGCAGCACGTGCTCGACGTGCTCGGGCCTGGGCAGCATGGTGATCACAACGTCCCGGTCCGCACCGGTCCCGCGCGGCGAGGCCGCCCAGGTCGCACCCGACGCCTCCAGTTCGGCCGCCGCCTCACGTCGCACGTCGTAGACAAGCAGGTCATGACCCGCCGCGAGCACGTTGCGGCTCATAGGGCCGCCCATATGGCCAAGACCGATAAATCCGACTTTCACGAAATCTCCAAACGGTGCGCCTGACTTGGGGCCGTGCTGGGCTCGGGGCCTGCGCTGGGCCGGGGCCTGTGCTGGGCTCGGGGGACTGCGCTGGGCTCGGGGGACTGCGCTGGCTGCGGGTGCGGCGCGAATAACGGGCTCTTAGGCACTCCATGGGCGCCGTTGACCGGCTGTGTGCTCCTGGCTGGCGACGCACGGGCAGCGAAGTGGCTTGTGTGCTGCACGGTACCTGTGTTGCTCACGGGCCGGTCCCGGTCCCGGATTAACGTGGAGTTCTGCCGCTTCGTGGTAGGTTAACCGTCGCATACGTATGCCAGACTTCCACGATGCGGTAGACTTCCACGTTATTTTCACGCTGCGGCTGCCCTGGGCTAGCACCGAACCCATCCATTCCATATCGGGCCGCGACCGCGGAGCGCAAGCCGTTCCCAGAAAGTCCCCGGGGCCGCGGGGCCGCGGGGCCGCGGGGCGGGCCGCGGGCCGCCGCGTGGCGGGCCGCCGCGTGGCGGGTAAATTACGCCACACCCGCCGCGGGAGGCTTGCCCCGCACCCATGCGGCGCGGCGCGGCAAAGCGGGCGTTCTATTTCAAATTGATCCAGGTGGTTTTGAGGGCGCTGTAGGCGTTGAGGGCGTGCAGGGAACGGTCGCGGCCGTAGCCGGAGTCCTTGAAGCCGCCGAAGGGGGTCATGACATCGCCGGCGTCGAACGTGTTGACCCAGACGACTCCGGCCCGCAGGGCGCCGGCGCAGCGGTGCGCGGTGGCCAGGTCCGATGTCCAGACCGCCGCCGCGAGACCGTAGCGGGTGTCGTTGGCCTGAGCTATCGCGTCGGCCTCGTCCTTGGCCGCGATCACGGTCAGCACCGGGCCGAAGATCTCTTCCTGCGCGACCCGGCTGGAGTTGGGCAAGCCGTCAATGATCGTGGGTTGCACGTAGCAGTCGGCGGGTGCCGTACCGCCCGCGAGGAAAACCGCGCCCTCGGACCGGGCCAGGTCCAGGTAGCCGCCCACCCGGGAAGCCTGCCCCAGGTCCACCAGGGGCCCCATCTGGGTATCCGGGAGAAGCGGGTCGCCGACCCGGAATCCGCGTGCGATGCCGGTCACCTTGGCGAGCAGCTCATCGCGGACGCCGGGCGTGACGACCAGGCGGGAGCCCGCGTTGCAGGTCTGGCCGGTGTTGTAGAAGATCCCCCAGGCGATCGCCGAGGCGGCGGCGTCGAGATCGCCGACGCTGTCCAGGACGACCTGGGCGGACTTGCCGCCGAGCTCGGTCGACACCTGCTTGCCATTGGACCGGGCCGAGTATCCCAGGAACAGGCGCCCGACCTCGCCGGAGCCGGTGAACGCGACCTTGTCCACGTCCGGGTGCAGGCCGAGCGCCTTCCCGGCCACGGGGCCCTCGCCGGGCAGCACGTTCAGCACGCCGTCCGGCAGGTTGGCTCGCGTAGCCAGCTCGGCGAGCAGCAGCGCCGACAGCGACGACTGCTCAGCCGGCTTGACGATCACCGAGTTGCCCATCGCCAGCGCGGGACCGATCTTCCACGCGGTGAGGATCAACGGGTAGTTCCACGGCACGACGGCGGCGACGACGCCTAGCGGGGCCCGGGTGATCTGCGCGAGCGTGCCGGGGCCGGTCGGCGCTATCTCGTCATAGGTCTTGTCGATCGCCTCGGCATACCACTGGATGACGGCGGCGCACGTGGGCACGTCAACCTTGCGGGAGTCGCCGATCGGCTTGCCCACGTCGAGAGTCTCCAGCTCGGCGAGCTCTTCCGCGTGCTCCCGGATCAGGTCGGCAAACCGCAGCAAGACCTTCTTCCGCTGCCGCGGGGCGACGCCGGACCAGGTGCCGGCCTCGAACACGCGGCGGGCGGCGGCCACCGCGCGGTCTACATCGGCAGGGCCGGCCGCGGCGACCTTGGCGAGCACCGCGCCGTCGCGCGGACTGACTGCCTCCATCGTTGCGGCGTCCGCCGCGTCAGCGAAGGCGCCATCAATGTAGAGCTGGTTCCTGACAGTCATGACACCCTCCAGCGGGATACTGCGGCGAAGTCGATCTCAGCGCCCAGGCCGGGCGCGGCGGGAACGTTCAGGTATCCGTCCGCATCGATGCGGACGGGCTCAGCGAGGAAGAAGTCCCGGCGTTCTTCGGTCCAGCCGGGCGGGTCGTAGGGGAACTCGACATACGGGCCGCCGCCCAGGCCGGCCACCACGTGCAGGTTGGCCAGCAGGCCGAGCCCGTTCGTCCAGGTGTGCGGCGTGAACCAGCGGTTCTTCAGCAACGCGAGCTCGCCGATCGTGCGGGTGCGGAGCATGCCGACCGACAGCACGACGTCCGGCTGGTACACGTCCAGCGCGTCGGCGGCGAGTGCGGCGAGCAGGTCGGCTGGGGTCCGCGCCATCTCGCCCCCGGCGATCCGCAGTGCTGCCCTCAGCGATCGCATACCCTTCAGGTCGCCGCCGGGCAAGGGCTCTTCTAGCCAGAACACCCCTAGTGACGCCAGCTCGTCAGCGATCTTGCGCACGGTAGAGAAGTCCAGCGCCTGGGTCAGGTCACCGGACATGCGCCACCACTGATTGAGGTCGCACATGATCGCGATATCGTCACCGACCGCCTCTCGCGCGGCGCGTACAGACGCGATGGAAGCAGCGACGTCCGTTCTGGATATGCGGATCTTAACGGCCCTGAAGCCGGCGGCCTTTGCCGCCAGCGCGGCCTCGGCGCGCGCCGAGGCAGACCGTGACTCGCCGAAGCTGGCGTACGCGGGCAGGCGGGTGCGGGCGCCGCCGAACAGCGTGGCCACCGGCTGGCTGCTTACGGTGCCGATGATGTCCCACAGGGCTGCCTCCAGCGGCCAGTACCGGCCCGCGTGGAAGCCGATGCTCTCGATGCGCCGCACCTGGTCGGCGATCGCCAGCGGATCGGTACCGAGAAACAGGGACTCGAACGGCTCGAAGCCGTCCATCGTGTCGCCCGAGCCGTACCCGGTGATGCCCTCGTCGGTCTCGACCCGGACCAGCGTCGCGTCGAAGTGGCGGCGCGGTACGGGATCCCACGCCGCGTAGAACGGCGGATCGAGCGGCAGCCGCAGCCGCTCCAGCCCGACCCTAGTGATCTTCACTGGCCCCCCAGGACGAGTCCCGGGGGGCGGACCGGGGACCAGAGGACAAGTCCCGGGGGGATGCAATCCCCCCCAAGGGGGCCCCGGGGGGAAGGTTCCCCCCGGACGGGGGGTCACCGGGGGGTCGGCCCCGGGGGAAAAAAGGGTTACAGGGGTGCTCGCGCGCGGCGAGCGTTTCGTCCACCGACGGGGTGCCGTTGCGGCCGTTCGCCAGCGCGGCGTGTGCGGCGGCGCGGTTGTTCGAGTAGACCAGGTCCGGATCGGTGGCCTTCGGGTTTACCCAGACGGCGGCGATCAGCACCATCTGGTCGGCGTCGACCGCGGTGATCACGCCGTCGGCGACCGCGTCGGCGACACCGCCCGCCACGCCGGCCTGCGCGGCGCCCCAGGTCAGGTCGGCATGCAGGTCGCCCTCGATCGGAGCCTTATTCACGAACAGCGTGAGCGGCTTGACCGGCAGGTTCGGCCGCAGCACGGCCACGAACGCCACGTGGCCCGCTCGCGGCGTCGCGAGCGCCATCGCCCAGGCGGTGCCGACCGGCCCCTCACGGTAGCCGAGGACCGTGTTGATGTGTGCCGCCTCGGCGCCTTCGCCGACGAAGCTCTCGCCGATCTGGATCTTCTGTCCCTGCATGACGTGAATCGTAACCTCGGTTACCGATGTTCCAGGTCAGCGGGGTTGGATAGGTCACCGCGGGCGACGAGTTCCACCAGCGGTTCCAGGTCGGCGGGCAGCGTCCCGTCGGGTGGCATGAACGGGACGAGCTCGCGGACGCGAGCGTAGGCGCGAGCCGTGCCCTCGCCGAGCGCGCTGGACACGGCCCGCAGGTCGATGGCCTGGGCGGCGACCACGAGTTCGATCGCGGCGACGCGATAGCACAGGTGGATCATGTCGGCGAGCCGCCGCGCGGACAGCGGCGCCATCGTGGCCCGGTCCTCGATCCCCTCCCCCTTCGCCGAACTCGCCAGCTCATACGACACGGGATGGGCCAGCGTGCGCGCCTCGACCGTGATCGCCTGGCCGGCTACGGCGAGCTCGGACATGCCGTCGTCGGGCGTGTCCGGCTGCGCGCCGAGGCCGGCGGGCAGGCCGGAGAACGGCGCCTGCAGCAGCTTCACCGCGCGCTCGTTGGCGCTGGTCACCACCGGCGCCACCACGATGCGGGCGAAGTCGAGCGCGGCGGCGAGCGGGCCGATGTCGAAGTTGCCGACCGAGACGATATCCCGGTCCTTCACCGCCACGACGGGGTTAGCCTGAGACGAGTTCAGCTCGGTGTGCAAGATGTTCCTCGCGTAGTCCAGGGCATCCCGCGCGGCGCCGTGGATGTGCGGGATGCACCGGAATGTGAGCGGGTCCTGCAAGAAGCGTGCCGCGCCCGGCTGCCACAGGTAGCTGTCGTTGAGGATGCGCCGGAGCCGCCACAGGGTATCCGCCAGCCCCCGGTACGGCCTGGTCTGCTCGATCACCGGGTGCAGGCTGGTCAGGTTGCCGCCGAAGGCCTCCAGGTCCAGCGCCGCGGCGACGTCCTGCGCGGCCACGTACGCATCCGCGTCGGCCAGGGCCAGGGCCGCCCACGCGGTGGTGAACGCGTTGCTGTTGACAAGGGCCAGGCCCTCATTCTCAGCGACCTCGAAGCCGGTCTGCGACAAGATGCCGTGGGCCAGGTCGGCCATCGGACCCAGGTCTCCCTGGCCGACCGAGCCGAGCCGACGGACCGTCGGCGTGTAGCCGTCGTTGAGCAGCGTGACGATCATCTCGGCCAGCTCGGGCCGGACGCCGGTGACGCCCTTGGCGTAGCTGTTGGCCAGGCAGAGCATGGCGCCCCTGGTCACGTCGGCAGGCGCGGCTTCGCCCTGCGCGATCCGGTGGTTGAGCACCAGGCGGTG
>Ga0335074_10012257_pt1 | contig 12025 bp, 11 predicted proteins | sample Lox_Sample_23_FD_206715 | JGI IMG/M metagenome (GOLD analysis project Ga0335074, IMG submission 206715) | Soil microbial communities from Loxahatchee National Wildlife Refuge, Florida, United States - Lox_Sample_2.3 | ecosystem: Environmental > Terrestrial > Soil > Wetlands | place: USA...
CCACCTCGGCTGCGTTCAGGACGGAGCGGACGCACACCACCCCGTCGCGGGCGAAAGCCTCAGCCACCTCGCCGGCCACCTGCTCCATGACCGCACCCTAATGCCTGACGCGAATCGCGCACCGTGAGCCACGGCCCGGCGCCTCAACCGGCGAAGACGTTCCGCCTCCGGCGGCGCGCGCCGGGGAGGGCTGCGTCGTAACGGCCTGACATCCTTGGTGGATGCGGAGCGTCTATGAAGCCGCTGGCGGGAGTGCGGGCCTGCTCCGCCTGGCCCGGGCCTGGCATGAACGCGTGATGGCTGACGAACTGGTCAGCCATGCGTTCAGCCATGGATTTCACCCGCGGCACGATGAGCGGCTCGCTGCATACTGGGGCGAGGCTCTCGGCGGACCCGGCGCCTACTCGGCCGCGTACGGGGACGAGGCCTCGGTGGTGCGGATTCACAGCGGCAACGGCCCGCACGAGGAGATGGACCGCCGGGCGATCGAGTGTTTCGACCAGGCGCTGGCCGACGTGGGCCTGGAAGCGCACGAGCCGGTCCGGCAGGTGTTGCACGACTACTTCGCCTGGGCCACCACGACAACCATGTCTCGCTATCACGACTCGGCGCAGGACGTGCCCGCAGATCTGAGCATCCCGCGATGGTCCTGGGACGGCCTGCAAGCCTGATCGCGTTCCGTCAGCGAGATGGCAAGCGCGGCGGCCGCGGCGGGGAGCAGCGCCCTGCTCAGCGCGCCAGGCGGCGTGCGAGTGGTGGTCAGCGGCTTGGATGTGCCGATCGCGACCCGCAGCAGTTGTTCGGCCGTTACGACGCCGAGCATCAGCGGCACCAGTCCCCGGTACCGCCAGAGCACGATCCAGATAATGCCGGATTCCAGCAGCTGGGCGCCGCCCCACTGGGCCAGCAGGGAGACGATGTTTCCACCGCCCGTCACCTGGGTGTCCATCGTGGCGATCGACTGGGCGCCGCTGTCCGGAGCAAGAATGTGGACGAGGCTGCGGGCCGTCCCGATCACGTTCACCGCCGCCAGCGCCCCGGCCGTCCACCACGGGCCGCGGAAGGTGGTCACATCCACCGGAATCAGGCGCGAAAGCCTGGGCCAGGCCACCCGGGTCCGCGAGTCAGCCGCCGCTTGAAGCGGCCGGGCACTGGTCCTGGCCTGGTACGCGGGCACGTCGCTCAAGGTCATCAATTCCCCCCGATGCTGGGTGATACCCGAAGTACGCGTGCCTATGGCTGCTGAGTCAAAAGACGTACTATCTTGACTATGGCGGAATGGTGGTCGATCGAGGTGCTGCACGGTGAGGCCTCGGCCTTCCTGTGGCAGGAACAGCACGACTCTGGCCTGATCGAGGCCGCCCTGACCAACGGCGCCATCGACGGCTCCTGGCACGCCGGCAGCTGGGGCGTCGTCTTCGAGGTGCTCTTCGCGACCGAGGAGCAATGGCAGGCGTTCCGCAACCTGCCGATCGTGCGCGCGGCCCTGGACGCCGTGCCGGACCCGGTCAACGGCCTGCTGGTCTATCGCGGACGGGGCGGGGGAGCCGGGCCCCGCAAGCCGCGGCGGCCCAAGCCCGCGCCGGCGGCCAGCGCCGTTTCGTTGCCCGAACCCCAGGCTGAGCCACGCGTGGACCTGACCCGCGCCTCGCCCCCCGATCCGGCAGACGCCGCGATGGCGGGCCGCCCCGCTCCCTGATCGGCGCGTGATCATTTTTCGGCACGCGGCGGCTGGGTCCTGGGCGCTTGGGGCCGGCGACCCTGGCATGCTCTGCCTATGGAAAAGACGCTCGCGTCCGTGCGCGATCTGACGGACCCTGACCAGAACCAGGCGGTGCTCGACGTGGCCTCCGCCGTGGTCGAGGGCCGCCCGGAGCCCGGGTGTGCCGCGGGCGGCCACAGTCCGGCGGTGGCGGCCGAAGCGGTTGCCGCCGCTCGCTCGCGGCGGCGGCTCAGCGAGCTGACCGGACCGGTCCACCTGACAGTGGTGTGGGCCATGTACGGGGAAACGGGCCGCATGGTCCCCCGCACCGAGCACCCGCATGGCGAGGACTTCGTACGGACCAAGGTCCGCCAGCTTGATTGGCTCACCGGCGGCCTGCCCGGCGTCACCTGGAGCATCATCGCGTGCGACGACGGATGCCCGGACCGGCCCTCCAGCGCCGATCTCATGACGGATATAGCGGCGGCCGAGGGGTACCCGCGGGAAGGCCACCGCAGCGTGACGGTGCTCCGGCTGGCCGACGTGATCGCGGACGGCGTCTCGATCAGCCCCGCATTCGACCGGCTGACCTCCACCGACCAGTCCCGCAAGGGCGGGTCAATCCTGGTCGGTCTCGCCGCCGCGGTCAGGACGGGCCCGGCGACGGCGAGCGGTGCCGGCCGGCATGTGGTCTGCTACACCGACGCCGACCTGTCGGCGAACCTGGCGCAGCTGGGCTCGCTGGCGGCACCCGTGGCGGCCGGCGACAAGGTGGTCGGCGCGCTCGGCCAGCGATACGGGATCGACGGCGCGGTGCTGGTCAAGCCAGACGGCCCGGTCACCGAACCGCACAGCACCGGCGACAAGCCGGACAAGATCATCATCTTGTTCCGCCATTTCGTGCGCGCATTGCTCATCCCGTCGCTGGCGCACGTGCTCGACACCCAGGCCGGCTTCAAGGTCTTCGATTCGGCGGCGCTGGCTCCGGTCATTCCCGAGATGGCGTCCTTCAACGAGACCTTCGACGTCGAGTTGCTCATCCATCTCGCCCAGACCTACGGACCACGGGCGCTGGCGGTCGAGCCGATCGTCTTCACCGAGGACTTCGCCGCGACGAACTTCCCTTCCGTCGATCCCGGGCCTCGCCACCTGGCCATGGTTCAGCAGATCGTGGCGGTCTACGACCGGTTCGTCGCACCGGTCGCCCCGGTCACCGGGGCGGCGGCGAATCTGCTTGCCCTGCTCAGGACGCTCGACCTCGACGCCTATGTCACGCTGATCCAGCAGCTTCGCGCCGAGGACCCCGATGACCCGACGCTGTTCGACCGGCGCTGGCCCGTGCGGCACCTTCGCGACATCCTCGGCCGCTGACACTCGCGAACAATTCCAGCGCGCCCCGTAGTCGTCGCCGCCCCAGGTTGCAAACGACGGCCCCGGCTGAGAGCCTGATCGTGATCACAGTATGTGGTCAGTCAATCACTACTGGTCGTGGAAAGGGCCGCCGAAGGTTGAAAGCGGTATCGAAAGTAAAGGAGCGCCTGATCAGCGCGGCCTTCGGGGCCGGCTGGACGCTCATTTGCCGGATGCCGGAATCCTGGGCGCGCATGGCGTTCATGCTCGGCGCGGACATCTCCTGGCGGCGACGGCGACCGGGAGTGCTGGTTCTCGAGGGCAACTTGCGGCGGGTGATCGGAGGCGCCGCGGACGCCGGGGAATTGCGGAGGCTGTCTCGGACGGTCATGCGCTCGTACGCCCGGTACTACCTGGAGGCCTTCCGGATCCAGGTAATACCCAGGGACCGGCTGCTCGGCCACGGGATGCGCCTGAAGGGCGAGGACAACCTCGAGCTCACGCTGGAGTCCATGAAGAACGGCCGCGGCGTGATCTACGCGCTGCCGCACATGGGCAACTTCGAGCAGGCGGGGGCATGGGTGATCGCCAATGGCGCCGGCTCGTTCACCACCGTGGCGGAGCGGCTCAAGCCCGAGTCGGTGTACCAGCGATTCCTGACGTTCCGGCAGCGGCTCGGCTTTGAGGTGCTGCCGACCGAGGGCGGGCCGCACCCGTTCGGGGTCATGGCGCAGCGGCTGCGCGCCGGGAAGCTCGTCTGCCTGGTCGCCGACCGCGACCTCAGTGAGACCGGCGTCGAGGTCGACTTCTTCGGCGAGAAGGCTCTGTTCCCGGCGGGGCCTGCCGCCCTGGCGGTCCAGACCGGCGCGGCACTGATGCCCGTGTCCTGCTGGTTTATCGGCGACACCGAGTGGGGCGGGCAGGTGCACGACGAGATACCGGTGCCCGAGAGCGGCACCCGCGCGGAAAAGGCCGCCGTGATGACCCAGCGGCTCGCCAGCGTCTTCGAGCAGGCGATCAGGTCGCACCCGCAAGACTGGCACATGCTGCAGCGCGTGTTCGTCGCCGACCTGGACCCCGCGCGCCTCGCCCGCAGATGACATCGTCAGCGCCGTGAAGGCGGTGATCGGTCGCGCCCTCCGGCCTGGGGCGCCGCACATCGCCGCTGCCGTGCGGCTATAAGAAACTAGTTAGTATCTTGACGCGGTTGTTCTTCGCACTCTAAGATACCGGCTAGTATCTAAAGAAGGCCGGAGATCGCAGTGACCAATACGACAGTTGAAAGCGCGGATGCGCAGGCAAAGCTAGCTCCGGAAGTCCGGAACGCCTTGCTGGCGCTGATCGTTGGCGGGATCGCCGCGATCCTGGACTCGACGATGGTCACCATCGCGCTGCACACGCTGGTGGTCAGCCTGCATTCCACGGACGGCACGATCCAGTGGGTCACGACCGGCTACCTGGTGGCGATGGCGGTCGCGATCCCGGTCACCGGATGGGCGGAGAGCCGGTGGGGCGGCAAACGTGTCTGGATGGCCGCGCTGGTGCTCTTCGTCGCCGGATCGGTCCTGTGCGCACTGGCCTGGAACGACGCCAGCCTGATCGGGTTCCGGGTTGTGCAGGGCTTCGCCGCCGGCCTGATCTTTCCGCTGATGCAGACCCTGGCCGTCAGGGCCGCGGGCGGGCGCGCCAGCAGCAACCTGATCGCCGCGGTCAGCCTGCCGCTGGCGCTCGGGCCGATCCTCGGCCCGGTGATAGGCGGGGTGATCCTCAACTGGCTGAGCTGGCGCTGGCTGTTCCTGGTCAACGTGCCGGTGATCGCGGTCGGGCTGGTGCTCGCCTGGCGGCTGCTGCCCGCCGACCGCCCGTCCTTCGGCGCCGGGCGGGCTCGCCTGGACGTGATCGGGCTCGGCCTGCTCGCGCCGGCGCTCGCCGGAATCCTGCTCGGCCTCTCCAACCTCTCCGAAGACGGCGGGATCGGCCACGCGGGCGTGCTCGTCCCGCTGCTGGCCGGGATCGCGCTGCTCGGCGCCTTCATCGCCTGGGCCACGCGGCCCGGCGACCGGCATCCGGTCGTGGACGTGCGGTTGCTGCGGCTGCATTCGCTCGGGAGCGCCTCCGCGGTCTTGTTCACCGCCGGCGCGGCCATGTACGCCGGCATGTTCCTGCTGCCGCTCTACTACCAGCAGCTGCACGGCGAGAGCGTGCTCGACGCCGGGCTGCTGCTCATACCCCAGGGCGTCGGCTCGCTGGCCGCCCGGTTCGCGGTCGGCAAGCTCGTCGCCCGGCTCGGCGCCCGCGTGGTCACGATCGCCAGCTTCCTGCTGGCGGCGGCCGCGACCGTGCCGTTCGCGTTCGCCGGCCCGCACACCAGCCTGTGGCCGCTTGCGGCGCTGCTCCTGATCCGCGGCTTCGGGATCGGCGCCGTGCTCATCCCGCCGCTGTCCGTCGCCTACCGGGACGTCCCGTCGGCAGGCATCCCGCACGCCACCATGAACACCCGCATCTCTCAGCAGGTCGGCGCATCCTTCGGCATCGCGATCGTTGCCGTCGCCCTTCAGTCCCTGCTCGCGCACGGCGTCGTCGGCGCCTTCCAGGGCGCGTTCTGGTGGGCGACGGGCATCACGGCCGCGGCACTCATCCCCGCCCTCGCCCTTCCCGCCGCCCGAGCGGAAGCCCGAAACTGACATGCACTCGCTCCGGGCGGCAGGCGGTGTCAGCCAAGGCTGTCAGCGCGGCGAGAATACGGCAGTGGGGAAGATCCCGGACGGCCACACCGAGCAAGCCGGCGGCACGCCGACCCGCCGCCGCGGCGCCGAGCTCGAGTCAGCGATCCTCGACGCCGCGTGGGAGCAGCTGATCACCGAGGGCTACGAGCACTTCACCATCGACACCGTTGCGGCCCGCGCCCGGACCAGCAAGCCCGTGCTCTACCGTCGCTGGAAGACCCGCGAAGATCTGCTGCGCGCCGCTGTCAGCCACCGTGGTGCCGCCCGCGCACCTGCCATTCCCGATACCGGCACCCTCCGCGGCGACCTTCTCGCGCTGCTCAGCCGCGCCAACACCACCGGCAACCCCGTAGCTGCGATGGTAAGCAGCATGCTGGGCAGCTATTACAACCAGACCGGCCCCACGCCGGCCGAGCTACGAGACGCGTTCCTGAGCCAACGGGACTCGGCTGTCGAACAGGTTGTCAACCGCGCGGTCGAGCGCGGGGAGATCGACCCGGCCCGGCTCACCCCCCGGATCATCGACCTCCCCTTCGACCTGCTCCGCCACGAATGGATGATGACGCTCAAGCCCGTCCCCGACCACGTCCTGCGCCAGATCGTCGACGACATCTTCATCCCCCTGGTCACCGAGCAACGTCCCACCAGCTGACCCGCAACTGCGCTGAGATCACCACAGCCGGCCGGACAACCACCCGGCGTGGTAGGCGGAATCCTCATGATCACGCGGGCATGTACCGCTCGAACCAGGTCAGGAGCCGGGTCAGGTAGTCGGTGACAGCGGGGAACCGGCGGACGCCGTGTCCTTCCTCGGGGTAGATCACTAGTTCTGAGTCGACGCCGTGACCGGTCAGTGCCTGGTAGAACTCCCTGGCCTGGCCGGCGGGCGTGCAACCGTCTTTAGCGCCGGCCGTGAGCAGGGTCGGCGTCCTGGCCTTGCTCGCGTGCATAACCGGGCTGCGGGTGTGCACCTGGTTGCCGGCTTCCTCGGGATCGGCGTTGTCCAGGAACCACAGACCCCAGCCGGGGATGTTGGTCGTGAACGTGAAGCTGTACCACTCAGTCACCGGCGAGCCGGCCACGGCGGCCTTGAACCTCTGGTCCTGGGTCACCAGCCAGGCCGACATGAACCCGCCGTAGCTGACGCCCATCGTCCCGATCCGCTCCGGGTCGGCAATCCCGCGCTCGATCATCGTGTCGATTCCGGACAGGTAGTCGTAGGTGTCCGCGCCGCCCATGTCGCCGACGACTGCGGCGGCGAACTCCTGTCCGCGCCCCGAGCTGCCGCGCGGGTTCGGGAGCAGGACGGCATAGCCACGGGAGACCAGCAGGGGTACCGCGCGGCTACCCGCCGCCCAGCTCCGCTGGTAGGCCCCGATCGGCCCGCCGTGGACGTCCAGGATCAGCGGGAACGGCCCGGCCCCGGCGGGCGTGCACAGGACTCCCTCGATTACCGTCCCGTCGGGCGCGCTCCAGCTGACGTCCGTCGCCGAGCCCGCGACCGACCGGATGTAGTCGGTGCCGGCATGCTCCAGCGAAGCCAGCACCTCGTCGCTGCCCGGGCCAACGATCGCGACCTGCTGCGGGGTCTCGTAGTCATCCCGGACCACGACCACCCGGCCGTCGGAGGTGAAGGCGCCCGCCGGATAGAACCAGCTCGCCCACGACTGGCGCGACGAGACCAGTTCCTTGGCGGCGATCGTCTCCGGCAGGGTTCCCGGCCCGGTGTCGGCGACCGCGGCCACGCTGTCCAGATGGCGCTGCCCGACGTAGCCGAGCCGCGTTCCGTCGATCCACTGGACCGCGGTGACATCGGTCCCGGCGGTGTCCACGGCGCACCTGGTTCCGGCCACCAGGTCCAGCAGGATCAGGTCACCCGCCACGATCCACCGGTCGCTGCAGGCGGCCTCGACGACGGCGGCCCGCGTGCCGTCGGACGTCCCGGCGGGCAGCCCGAGCTGAACGTTGCTGCGCAGCAGTTCGGTCACCTCGCCCGTGGCGATGTCGAGCCGGCTGAGCACCGCGGAGTACCAGTCGTCCTCCCCGGGCTTCTCGCTGGTGATGGCCAGCACGTGCCCGGTGCCGGACCAGCCCGCCTCCCAGACGTTCAGCCCGTCGGGCGAGACCTTGACGAGCTCGCCGGAGGCCAGCGTGTACAGCCACAGGCTGCGCCAGGCATCCTCGGGCGTCCCGGCCTCGACGTCCGGGCACCACGACGGCGTCCCGGACTCGTGCGATCCGGCCGTTCCCGATCCCTGGGCGTCAGCCATCTCCGCTCCGAGCCCGGCGATCCCGAGCAGGATCCGGGTGCCGTCCGGCGACCACGCGAGAAACTCGACCGTGCCGGGGACGGCCGGCGCCGGCCTGGCCTCGCCGAGGTCCCCGTCGGCCAGCAGGTACAGCTGGAACACCTCGGCCTTCGCCCGGTCGGACAAGAAGGCCAGCGATGACCCGTCCGGCGCGAGCCGGGCGGCCTTGGCCGATCCGCCGCTGGAGGTCAGCGCGTGCAGCGCGCCGTCCCGGACCTGGTACAGAGCGGTGCGCGGCAGTCCTTCGAGCTCGTCATAGACCGATCCGGTCACCACGATGCGGCCGGCGTCGCTCGTCGCGACGAGATCCGTAACGTGGTGCGGCCGACCGAATGCCGGCTCGTACTGCCGCCGCAGATGCTCGGCGACCGCCGCGTACTCAGGGGATTCCCGCAGGTCTTTGCGCATAGTCCGGGATGATCTCATGCATTAAGGGGGGACCGCCACGGGCCTGGCGGCGCGGCGCCCGATGCTTGTCATACCCGGCGGATACCGTCGCGCTATGACAACCCTTCCGCCGCCATGGCCGGCGGTGCCGCTGGCCGCCAAGAGGCCGGCGGTGACACCGGTCCCGGGCCCTGCACCGCGGCCGAATCCGCGGCGGTCGCCGCCAACGCCCCGGTTCCGCACCGCCCGCCGCGCCGACCCGAGGCTGGCCGCCGGGCCCGCCCTGCGGGCCGGCGAAGACGACTGGCGCGAGCGCACCGCCGCATACGCCGCCCGGTTGCGGCGCGAGGCGCCGGGCTCGCGGCCGCGGACATCCGTGGCGGCCACCGCTGGCGCCGCGCTGGCCCGCGACCTGATCGCCCGGTCGCGGCGCGAGCGTGCTGGCGTGCCGTAACCAGCGCCTGGACCGAGACCGGACCGCCCGCCTGCGCCAGGCGCGGCGGCGTCAACCGCCGAGGAGGCGCCGCAGCAGCTCGTCGATGGTGTCCGCGCCAGCGGCCATGGCGGCCTCCGGGTCATCGGACCGCGCGACCAGCAGGGCGACCTCGTTGACCGAGGCGAGCAGCACGTGCGCCATCGTTCCGACCAGTTCGGGTCGCAGCAGCCCTTCCCCGGCCGCGGCCTGCAGCACCAAGCGGATCCCGCCGAGGGCGTGGCGTTCCTCCATCGCGCGCCAGCGCTCCCAGCCCAGCACCGACGGCGCGTCGATCAGCAGGATCCGCGACACCACGGGGTCCCCGGCGAGCCTGACCCAGGCCAGGGAGGCAAGGCGCAGGGCCTCGACCGGCCCGGCCGCGCCGGCCGCCGCGGCGATGGTCTGGTTCCCGACCCTGGTCTCCACCTCCTCGGCCGCCGCCTCGAACAGTGCCTCCTTGCTCGCGAAGTGGTGATACAGGGAACCGCGGCTGACGCCCGCTTCCCGTAGCACCGCCTCGATCGACGTGTCCTCGTAGCCGTGTTCGGCGAACATGCGCGTTGCGATCGCGACCAGCTGACCGCGCGTTGCCTCGCCACGGGCGACGTTCTTGTTCGGTCGGTCCATCACGGCTCCCTGCCATGTACATCTTGACAGACCGACTGTCGGTTTGCTCGTATAGACCGACAGTCAGTCTGTTACTGACGAGGCTATTCGATCTAGCCAGGAGGCGAGCACTATGGAACTACAGGAACTCGACGCGCACCGGCATACTGCCCCGACCCGCTCCGGCGAGATCAGCTACCTCGACGTCGGCACCGGGGCGGTGGCGCTGTTCGTGCACGGTGTTGGCACCAGCGGCTACCTCTGGCGCAACGTCGTCGGCGCGGTCGCGGGCCCGGGCCGCCGGTGCGTCGCGCTCGACCTGCCGCTGCACGGCCGCACCCCGGTCAACCCTGGCCAGGACCTGTCGGTCGCCGGGCTGGCCTCGGTGCTCGGCGATTTCTGCGACGCGCTCGGGCTGACCGGCATCGACCTGGTCGGCAACGACACCGGCGGAGCCATCGCCCAGGTGTTCGCCGCCCGTCACCCCGGGCGCCTCGCGACGCTGACGCTCACCAACTGCGACGTCAGCGAGAACCTGCCGCCCGAGGCGTTCAAGCCGGTGGTGGCCCTCGCGGCGGCCGGCCGGCTCGCCCCGGCAGCGCTTGCCCTGCTTGACGATGACATCGACGCCGCGGCGCGGGCCTCCTTCGGCGAGGGCTATGAATTTTTTGAACGCGCTGACAGGGCTGTCATCCGGGCCTACCTGGAGCCGTGTGTGGGCACGATCGAACGTGGCCGCGAGTTCGAGCGGCTGCTGACGTCTCTGGACGCGGCCGATCTGCTGGCGGCCGAGCCGCGGCTGCGGATGCTGTCGGTGCCCACGCTCATGGTCTGGGGCACCGGGGACGTGTTCTTCGATGTGTCCTGGGCCTACTGGCTGCGGGACACCATCCCCGGCGCGACCGGGGTGGTCACGATCGAGGGCGCCAGGCTGTTTTTCCCCGAGGAGCGGCCGGCGGACCTCGTGCCGCACCTCGAGCAGCACTGGGCGGCCGCCAGGCCGGCGAGCCCGGCCGCCTGATCAGCCGGGCGGTCGCAGCTGGCGGCGCAGGCCCTCCAGGTCGGCCAGCGGCCCCAGGTGGTGCAGCTTGTCCGGGTTGATGACCGAGCGGATCGTCTGGACCCTCCCGCCTGCGATGTCCAACGCGAACACGTTGATCAGCCGCCCGGCCGGGTCGAGGAACAGCGCGCCAGGCTGGCCGTTGATCTCGGCCGGGCGGATCTCGACCCCGATCTGGCTCATCTGCTGCGCCAAGCCGACGAGCAGCCGGCCGATGTGGTCGCGCCCCGCGATCGGCCGCGGCCACGACGGTCGCACCCCGCCGCTGTCGCCGTAGACCACGGCGTCCTCGGCGAGCATCGTGACCAGGCCGTCCATGTCGCCCTGGCTGACGGCCCGGAAGAACCTGGTCGCCAGCTCCTCGCGTTTGCGGCGGGAGGCCTCGAACCGCGGCTTGCTCTCGGCGACGTGACGGCGTGCGCGCAGCGCGAGCTGCCGGGCGTTGTCCTCGCTCTTGCCGACGATGCGCGCGACCTCCTCGTAGCCGTATCCGAAGACGTCGTGCAACAGGAACACCGCCCGCTCCACCGGCGACAGCCGTTCCAGCAACAGCAAGAACGCCATCGACAGCGAGTCAGCCTGCTCGGCGGCGCTGCCGGGGTCGGCCGCGGCGGGGCCCGCCAGCACCCGGTCGCCGGTCAGCAACGGCTCAGGTAGCCATTCCCCCAGGTACGCCTCGCGGCGGGCGCGCGCGGAACGCAGATAGTCGATGCACAGCCGAGTGGTCACCGCGGACAGGTACGCCTTCGGCGACTTGATCCTGGCCTCGGGCTGATCGCCGTCGGCCTGAGCGCGGTGGTAGCGCAGGAACGCCTCCTGGACGATGTCCTCGGCCTCGCTGACGCTGCCGAGCATCCGGTAAGCGATCGCGAACATCAGCGGCCGGAGCTCGGCAAACGCCTCCGCTGTGGTCAACCCCGCTCCTCCTCCCCGGCTACGCGGCCACGCTAGCCAGCCACTACGCAACGCTAGCCGGGTCGTCGCCGACGACTCATCCCTTCCCTTCCCGTCCCTCGCGGGCGGGCCGCACTCTGAGACGAGACCAGATCCCGGCCTGTGACGCACAGGTCGAATTGCCCGATAGGTCGGCCGGGCCGGGCTCGACTAAAATCTGGCTCGTGACGGCGCCGGACCGAGCGCGCGCGGGCCGCCGTCTGCTGCGCGCATTAGTGCTGGCCCTGCTCCTCGCCCTGCTGCTGGTCGTAGTGACCGCGAATCCGCGCCGGCCATCCCGGCCGGCCCCGCAGCGGCCGGCGATGCTGGCCCCCACGGCGGTTCTGTCGGGGATCGAACGCACGGGCAAGGTCAGCATCGCCCGCGACTGTGGCTTCAGCGCGCCGCTGCCCGCGGCACCCGGCCGCAGCCTGTGGCTGTTCTGTGATACGCCGGTCTACCGCAGGAACTCAAATG
>Ga0335074_10012258_pt1 | contig 12025 bp, 9 predicted proteins | sample Lox_Sample_23_FD_206715 | JGI IMG/M metagenome (GOLD analysis project Ga0335074, IMG submission 206715) | Soil microbial communities from Loxahatchee National Wildlife Refuge, Florida, United States - Lox_Sample_2.3 | ecosystem: Environmental > Terrestrial > Soil > Wetlands | place: USA: Florida...
ATATACATTAGTAGTATGAATATGATTTTTATAGCTTTATAGCAATATCATATTAGAATTTAATTATAGGTGGATATAGTTCAATCGGTAGAGCGGCTGTATGTGGCACAGTGTGTTCCCTGTTCGATTCAGGGTATCCTCCCATTAAAGGTTTTATGTTTAAACAACGAGGGTTTGTTTTACATATTGTATATATATATACAAAGTACTAGCCAGGGTAGTTCAATGGTTAGAACATTAATTTCATGCATTAAGAATGAGAATTCGAATTTCTCCTCCGGCTGTTTAAATATAATGTAGTATTATAGATAATAGTGTTATTATTATTTAATATTTTTAATAAATACATATATATGTATGTATTTATTTATTTTTTGTAAACATGTTACTGTACTGTATACTATAGTATACAGTACAACACTATTATTAGTAATAATAATATTATTATTATTAAAGGTAAATTATGTATTAATAATTTATATTATAAAGAAGGTTCGAATCCTTAACAAATAATGTTAATATATTCAATATTATTTATATTATTATCTAATGCCGTCACTTTAAGACGAGACAAATCAATACTTTTTAGTAGGGTAGCTATATTAGCTTTAATATATTCAACAATATTAGCCTTGGGCACTTTATATATATCTTTTATTGATAAAGGTATAGGTATATATAGCGGTTTATTTCATGTAACTAGTATAACACAAACTTTTCATATATTTATATATGTAATAAGTGCTATTATACTTCAATTGACAGGATTTTATCCTAGAAAAGTGTGAGTTAAAGAATATTCATCTGTGCAAAGAATGTTACTTAACAATATAATTTATTATAGAACAAAAATAATTAATAAAAAAGGAGAACAATTTAAAATAATAGAGTATCCTTTAATATTATTATTTATAATAACAGGATCAGTATTTTTGATTTCAAGTAGTGATTTGGTTTCTATATTTATAAGTATAGAGTTACAAAGCTATGGATTATATTTGTTAAGCACATTGTATAGAAATTCAGAACTTGCAACTTCTGGTGGTCTTACTTACTTTTTATTAGGAGGTTTAAGTTCCTGTTTTATACTTTTGGGTACTGCATTATTGTATGCAAATTCAGGTAGTACAAATTTGGATAGTATATATGTCATAACTAGTTTAAGTGATATAGCTAATGACAATAGTATGATTTATTGATATAAACCGCATTATATAAATATGTCATTACTTATATTAAGTGTGGGATTTTTATTTAAAATAAGTGCTGCACCCTTTCATTTTTGATCTCCCAATGTGTATGATGCAATACCAACTATAGTTACTACATTCGTAGCTATAATAGCTAAAATATCTATATTTATATTTTTATTAGAGATAGTTCATTATACTAATAACTCTTTGTTTATGACTCAATACGCTTGAACTTCAAGTTTATTAGTTAGTTCATTGCTTTCATTAATAATAGGTACAATTGTAGGCTTAACACAATTTAGAATAAAAAGATTATTAGCTTATAGTACTATAAGTCATTTAGGTTTCATCCTTTTAGCTCTAAGTATTAATAGTATAGAATCTATTCAAGCGTTTATTTTCTATTTAATGCAATATTCTTTAAGTAATCTAAATGCTTTTATTTTATTAGTTAGCTTAGGATTTTCACTTTATTATTATGTTAACGAGAATAAGGAATATAAAGAATTATTGGATAAAAACAATTCTCCTATACAATTAATTAGTCAGATTAAAGGGTTCTTTAGTATAAATCCTTTTTTATCATTAAGTTTTTCTATTACATTGTTTTCTTTTGTAGGTATACCACCTCTTATAGGATTCTTTGCAAAGCAGATGGTTTTAAGTGCTGCTTTGGATAACGGTTATATTTTCCTTACTTTAATAGCAATATTAACTAGTGTTATAAGTGCTGTGTATTACTTGAATATAGTAAAACAAATTTTCTTCGATAAATCTGAATATAAGGTAAATCCTATACTAGAAAATATAGATATGTATGCCAATATAAACAAAAACAATGTTTTACTTAGAAAATTAACATTTAAATATAACAATATAACTTTATCAAGTTCATTGACTATATCTATTTCTATATTAACATTAATAATTCTATTATTTATTTTGATGCCACAAGAATGATTAAGTATGGCTAATATATTAGCATTAATATTATTTAATCCTTAAATGACAAGTATAACTTTCTTTTTTATATTCATACCTATATTAGCCATAATTTTATTAGCAATAAATTTGATATTTGCTCCACATAACCCATATCAAGAGAAAGATAGTGCATTTGAATGTGGGTTTCACTCTTTTTTAGGTCAAAATAGAACACAATTTAGTATTTCTTTTTTTATATTTGCTCTTCTATTTCTTTTATTCGATTTGGAAATTCTTTTAGTTTATCCTTATGTTGTTAGTGCATATACAAATAGTGTATATGGGCTAATGGTAATGCTTGTATTTTTCATTGTATTAACATTAGGATTTGCATTTGAATTAGGTAAAAATGCACTAAAAATAGATAGTAGACAAATGCTTATACTTACAAGTAAACAATCTAATTATATTACTTATATAAGTAGTACAAATTTTTTCTTAAAAGCTTTCCGATAAAACAAATGAGATTTCCTAATCTATAAGAAAATTTGTATATCAAAACTTGTTATTCTAAATATCCCATAAAATATTTAAGCATATTTAACCATAAGCTGACAAAAAGGTTTTTATATTCGCAATATTATTCTTATATATACACATGTGTATATATAAGAATAATACAAGCTATATAGTATAGTTTAATACTATATAATTTATATAGCTATAGGTATGAAAAGTAAATTAAATTAAATAAAATGATTAATTATTTACAAAATATTATAAGTAATAGCTGTGATGCCCCTAGACCTTGGGGTTTATATTTCCAAGATAGTGCTACACCACAAATGGAAGGTTTAGTAGAATTACATGACAATATAATGTTTTATTTAGTTATAATATTGTTTGGAGTAGGTTGAATAATGGCATCTATAATTAATAATTATAATAATACAGTTTCATCCATATCACACAAGTATTTAAATCATGGTACATTAATAGAATTAATATGAACAATAACACCTGCATTAATATTAATACTTATTGCATTTCCATCTTTTAAACTATTATACTTAATGGATGAAGTGAGTGATCCAGCTATGTCAATATTAGCAGAAGGGCATCAATGATATTGAAGTTACCAGTATCCTGATTTTTTAAACTCAGATAATGAGTTTATAGAATTTGATTCATACTTAGTTCCTGAATCTGATTTAGAAGATGGAGCTTTAAGATTATTAGAAGTAGATAATAGAGTTATTATTCCTGAATTAACACATGTTAGATTTATAGTTACGGCTGCTGATGTAATTCATTCTTATGCTTGTCCAGCTTTGGGTATAAAATGTGATGCTTATCCAGGTAGATTAAATCAAGCATCTGTCTTAATTAATAGAACAGGTACATTTTATGGACAATGTTCAGAAATATGTGGTATATTACATAGTTCTATGCCTATAGTTATAGAGTCAGTTACTATAGAAAAATTCTTATCATGACTTTATGAACAATAATGTTATTATTATTAAATACTAATAATAACATTACTAAACATTAGTTAATTTATATAAAGAGATGGATAGAATTATTAAGTTAATAATTGATCAAACAATGATTTAAATAAATAAAACATAGAATGAACTTATCTTTAATACTTTTTTTAATAGGAATCTTAGGATTTGTTTTAAATAGAAAAAATATAATATTAATGCTTATTTCAATCGAAATAATGCTTCTAGCTATAACTTTTCTAATTTTGGTAAGTTCACTTAGCTTTGATGATATATTAGGTCAAACCTATGCTATATATATAATTTCGATCGCTGGAGCAGAATCTGCAATAGGTTTAGGTATTCTAGTTGCTTTTTATAGATTAAGAGGAAGCATCGCAATAGAGTATAAATAATGTATTTAGCTATTATAACTCTACCTTTATTAGGGTCTATAGTTTCCGGATTTTTTGGTAGAAAAGTCGGTGTTAGTGGAGCCCAATTAATTACATGTATTTGTATAATTGTAACAACATTATTATCAACAATAACATTTTTTGAAGTAGGATTTAATAATATACCTGTATCAATAAATATATTTAAATGAATAGATAGTGAATCCCTTAACGTGTTGTGAAGTTTTCATTTTGACAGCTTGACAGTAAGTATGTTGATACCTGTATTGATAGTTAGTTCTCTTGTTCACGTATATTCTGTAGGATATATGAGTCATGATCCGCATAATCAAAGATTTTTTAGTTATTTAAGCTTATTCACATTTATGATGATTATACTTGTAACAAGTAATAATTTTTTATTGATGTTTGTTGGGTGAGAAGGTGTAGGGGTTTGTTCTTATCTTTTAGTAAGTTTCTGATTTACTAGAATAGCAGCAAATCAAAGTTCTATGTCTGCTTTTTTAACAAATAGAGTGGGTGATTGTTTCTTAACTATTGGTATGTTTGCAATATTATGATCTTTTGGTAATATAGATTACAGTACTGTATTTTCATTAGCTCCTTTTATTAATGAAAATATTGTTACAATTGTAGGTATATGCTTATTAATTGGAGCTATGGCTAAAAGTTCTCAAGTTGGATTACATGTTTGGTTGCCTATGGCTATGGAAGGTCCTACACCAGTTAGTGCCTTAATACATGCAGCTACTATGGTTACTGCTGGTGTATATTTATTAATGCGTGCTAGCCCTATAATAGAATATAGCTCAACTGTATTAATTGTATGTTTATGAATAGGGGCAATAACCACAGTATTTAGTAGTCTTATTGGTTTATTTCAACAAGATATAAAGAAAGTTATTGCATATAGTACTATGAGTCAATTAGGTATGATGGTGATAGCTGTGGGTTTATCTTCATATAATATTGCCTTATTTCATTTAGTAAATCACGCTTTTTACAAAGGATTATTGTTCTTGGGAGCAGGTGCTGTAATACATGCAGTAGCAGATAATCAAGATTTTAGGAAATATGGTGGATTGATACCATATTTACCTTTAACATATTCAGTTATGTTGATAGCAAGTCTTAGTTTAGTAGCCTTCCCTTTTATGACAGGATTTTATAGTAAAGATTTTATTTTAGAATCTGCATTTGGTCAGTTTTATTTTAGCAGTACAGTGGTTTATTTCATAGCAACTATTGGTGCTATGTTTACTACACTATATTCAATTAAAGTTCTATATTTAACTTTTTTAACTAATCCTAATGGACCTATAGTTAATTACAAAGACGGTTACAATGTTGCACATGAAGGAGATATTTTTATAAGCTTACCTTTAATAATTCTAGCTATATTTTCTATATTTTTTGGGTATATATGTAAAGATATATTTATTGGTTTAGGTTCAGGTTTCTTTGCAGATAACAGTATTTTTATACATCCTACACGGGAAATTATGTTAAATACCGAATTTGCTGTACCTACTTTATTTAAATTGTTACCTTTATTTCTCACTGTTTCACTTAGTATTTTAGCAATAAGTCTATCAGAATTTACGCCAAAAGTTATTATCAATTTTAAATTAAGCAGATTAGGTTATAATATATTTGGTTTTTTTAATCAACGTTTTTTTATTGAACTTCTATATAATAAATATATCACCAACATTGTGTTAAAATTAGGGGGTCAAACTACTAAGATTTTAGATAAAGGAAGTGTGGAATTATTAGGGCCTTATGGTTTGGAAAAAGGATTATTGTATTTAAGCAAAAGTATATCTACCTTAAATACGGGTGTTATAACTAGCTATGCTTTGTATATCTTAATTGGTCTCATCTTATATATTTTAATACCTTATCTTTCTTTATTTGATAATAGTTTGTTATTATTGATCCTGTTATCTTTTTTTACAACTACAAGACTTAAATATAATAATAATATATATAGTTAGTGGTGAAAAACTTTGGACTAAACAGCTAAGTTTTATTTTATATTTATGTTTTTACAAATGTAAAATGTTTATTTATAATAGTAGAATATATGATTGAATTTTATACTTGTACTGTGCTTATAAGAAATTCTTATTCTATTAATAGAATAAGATACCTAATTATCTTATAAAATTTATAAGAAACATAGTATTAAAATATTATAAATAGGTAAATGTGTGTGTGTGTGTGTGTGTGTATATATATGTGTGTGTTGGTATCTACCTGTTGGCATCTGAAGACTGAAAAGAATTTATTTTTTTCAATTAATTTATTTAAATAAAAATTATGATTTATAGTAATATATGAGAATTTTCAAAAGTCATCCTTTATTAAAACTGGTGAATTCTTATGTAATAGATTCGCCACAACCGAGTAATATAAGCTATTTATGAAATTTTGGGTCTTTATTAGCTTTCTGTTTAGCTATACAAATAATTACAGGTGTAACTTTAGCAATGCATTATAATCCTAGTGTGTTAGAAGCATTTAACTCAGTAGAGCATATAATGCGTGATGTTAATAATGGTTGATTAATACGTTATTTACATAGTAATACTGCTTCAGCTTTCTTTTTTTTAGTATATTTACATATAGGAAAAGGTTTATACTATGGATCATATAGATCTCCTAGAACAATAGTATGAACTATAGGTACAATAATATTTATATTAATGATGGCCACAGCTTTCTTAGGGTATGTACTACCATATGGACAAATGTCATTATGAGGTGCTACTGTTATTACTAACCTAATGAGTGCTATACCTTGAGTTGGACAAGATATAGTTCAATTTATTTGAGGAGGTTTTAGTGTTAATAATGCCACATTGAATAGATTTTTCTCATTACATTACGTATTACCTTTTGTTCTAGCTGCATTAGTTTTAATGCATTTAATTGCACTTCATGATAGTGCAGGGTCAGGTAACCCTCTAGGTATTTCAGGTAATTATGATAGATTGCCCTTTGCCCCTTATTTCCTTTTTAAAGATTTAGTAACAATATTTCTATTTATTGTAATATTGAGTGTGTTTGTATTCTTTATGCCTAATGCACTAGGGGATAGTGAAAATTATGTTATGGCTAATCCTATGCAAACTCCTCCAGCTATAGTTCCTGAATGATATTTATTGCCTTTTTACGCTATATTAAGATCTATACCTAATAAGTTATTAGGTGTTATTGCTATGTTTAGTGCTATATTAGCTTTATTAGCGATGCCATTCACTGATTTAAGTAGAAGTAGAGGTATACAATTTAGACCTTTAAGTAAAATAGCCTTTTATATATTTGTAGCTAATTTTTTAGTTTTAATGGTGCTAGGAGCTAAACACGTGGAATCTCCCTTTATAGAATTTGGACAAATTAGTACAGTTATCTATTTTTCACATTATTTAATTATTGTTCCATTAATTAGTTTATTTGAGAACAGTTTAATTGAATTAGAATTAAATAAACACAAAAGTTAATTATAATAAGCTTAATTTATAAATCTCTTTATTATTATAATTAGCAAATTAAGTTTTTATACTCGACTATATTAGTAGTTATTAAACAAGTAAAAATTTATTAAAATGATTTTAATAATTACTCCAAAGATACATAGCAGATGGCTCTGCAAATTTATTATTTGATTTCATACTAAAATAAACAATTTTTTATGAAAAAACCAGGGTTCAATTCCTACGTATCTTTTTGCAATTAATCAATTTTTATTGCAAAATGTTTTAATAGGGTTTGTCTATTAAAATATATCGTTTTTAAATAATGGCCCTACCTACTGCTGACAATAAATTATATTGTCTTATTTAAATATAAAGCATAGTGTTAATAATACAATCAATGACAAATTTCTATAATAATAATTCATCATTTATTTCATATAACGTAACAGAACAAAATATTAGTAAAAAAGGTATTACCATGCAATATAATTTAAAATCAAGTATTTCACTTTGAACAGAAAGATGATTTTTATCATCAAATGCAAAAGACATTGGTACATTATACCTTATATTTGCATTATTTTCAGGACTATTAGGAACAGCTTTTTCAGTTCTAATTAGATTAGAGTTAAGCGGACCTGGTGTTCAATATATAGCTGATAATCAATTATATAACAGTATAATTACTGCCCATGCTATATTAATGATATTCTTTTTGGTTATGCCAGCTATGATAGGAGGATTTGGTAATTTTTTATTGCCATTAATGGTAGGAGGTCCAGATATGGCATTTCCTAGACTAAATAATATAAGTTTTTGATTATTACCACCTAGTTTATTATTATTCTTATTTGCTAGTAGTATAGAGAATGGAGCTGGTACAGGTTGAACATTATATCCACCCTTAAGTGGAATACAAAGTCATAGTGGGCCTAGTGTAGATTTAGCTATTTTTGCCTTACATTTATCAGGTATAAGTAGTTTATTAGGTGCAATAAACTTTATAACTACTATACTTAATATGAGAAGTCCAGGTATAAGATTACATAAGTTAGCTTTATTTGGATGGGCTATATTAGTTACAGCTGTACTATTATTGTTATCTTTACCCGTACTTGCCGGTGCAATTACAATGGTTTTAACTGATAGAAATTTTAATACATCGTTCTTTGAAGCTGCAGGTGGTGGTGATCCCATATTATATCAACATCTTTTCTGGTTTTTCGGTCATCCTGAAGTTTATATATTAATTATACCAGGATTTGGTATAATAAGTACTACAATATCGGCTAGTTCTAACAAAAGTGTGTTTGGGTACTTAGGTATGGTTTATGCTATGATGTCTATTGGAATATTAGGATTTGTTGTGTGAAGTCATCATATGTATACTGTAGGATTAGATGTTGATACTAGAGCTTATTTTACAGCCGCTACTCTTATTATAGCTGTTCCTACAGGTATTAAAATATTTTCATGATTAGCAACATGTTATGGAGGATCTTTAGAATTAACACCTAGTATGTTATTTGCTTTAGGTTTTGTTTTTATGTTTACGATAGGTGGATTAAGCGGAGTTGTTTTAGCTAATGCTTCTCTTGATATTGCTTTTCATGATACTTATTATGTTGTTGCTCATTTCCATTATGTTTTAAGTATGGGTGCTGTTTTCGCGTTATTTAGCGCATGATATTTTTGAGTACCTAAAATCTTGGGATTAGAGTATAATATATTCTTAGGTAAAGTACATTTTTGAATAATGTTTATAGGTGTTAATCTTACATTCTTTCCTCAACATTTCTTAGGTTTACAAGGAATGCCTAGAAGAATTAGTGATTATCCTGATGCTTTCGCAGGTTGAAATATTGTAAGTAGTTTAGGTAGTATAGTTAGTGTAATTGCCACTTGATTATTCTTATATATTGTGTATGTACAACTAGTAGAAGCTCGTCCTACAAGTAGATATCCTTGATTAACTCCTGGGTTTTATAGTGATAGCTTACAAACATTGTTAAATAGAAGCCATAGTTCTTTAGAGTGAGCACTTACTAGTCCGCCTAAACCTCATGCTTTCGTAAGTTTACCTTTAGCTACTGCATGTATACATAATACAATAGGATTTTGTTTACTTTGCCATCAAGCTAAAATAGTTACTATAGCAAATTGTACACACTGTTGAAAACAATTAGCAACAGATTCATCTATATTAAATGTGGCTTGTGATTTTGGTTTACCTACACATAATGTTGCAACTAATCTTAATTCAATAGTACATTTCTGTGAGTTTTGCCAGGCTGTAATTTGTTCGGGTTGTTTAGGATAAGCAAATATTTTACAGAGTAATTTTTATTATTATTACTCCAGGGTTATGTGGCAGGTGGTTCTGCGTTTTGATTGCAGATCTTAAATTAGAGGTTCGATCCCTCCATATCCCTTTTATAAATATTTTCATATTTCAAAAAATAAGTTTGTAAGTGGTAATGATGAAGACAAATTATTATTGTTGTTTATTATTTATGTACTTTGATAAATTATTAGAAATAATTTTATTAAGTCCTTCAAATTAATTGAGGTTTCCTTAATTTAGATATAAACATAAATTATATGTTACAAGCAGCAAAAATTATAGGTACAGGTTTAGCAACTACAGGTTTAATAGGAGCAGGTGTAGGAATTGGTGTAGTTTTCGGTGCATTAATTTTAGGTGTAGCTAGAAATCCTTCACTAAGAGGTCAATTGTTCTCATACGCCATTTTAGGATTCGCTTTTGCTGAAGCTACTGGATTATTCGCTCTTATGATGGCTTTCTTATTATTATATGTGGCTTAATTTTTAAAATTCCAAATTAATGTAATAATAAAAATAATAATCTGTCTATTATGTATATATATACATATATGTAGTAAATTTAATAAATTTACTATACTCTTATTAGCTTAATGGCAAAGCAGGATACTTCTAATATCTAGATCCAAGTTCGAATCTTGGATAAGAATAATGAATTGTAGACTAGCCATATTATATGTGGTTATTCTTCTCTTTCTTTTTTTTTGTTTTATGCCATTGGTTTAAAACAAAATTTTTTATTAATAAATGATAAGTAAATATAGTGTTAAGATATATTAATAATGTTTAAACTTTAGTAATATCTTAATATATAATATTGAATTATTGTTAACCTAATGTATTTAATTAGTATTATATATAATATATTATGTGATATTTTTGTAAATTAAATTAGATTATTTTTTTTTATATAAGATATGTTATACTTACCCACCTTGATTTCTATAATAGAGGTATTATTAGTTACTGTACCTGTGTTATTAACAGTGGCTTATGTAACAGTTGCTGAGAGAAAGACCATGGCAAGTATGCAAAGAAGATTGGGACCTAATATTGTTGGGTATTATGGTTTACTACAAGCATTTGCGGATGCATTAAAACTTCTTTTAAAAGAATATGTTTCCCCGACACAAGCTAATTTAATACTATTCTTCCTTGGCCCTATAATAACTTTAATTTTCTCATTATTAGGTTATGCTGTTATACCTTTTGGTCCTGGATTGGCTATAAGTGATTATAATTTAGGTATTTTATATATGTTGGCTGTTTCTTCTTTAGCTACATATGGTATATTATTAGCGGGTTGGAGTGCTAATAGTAAATATGCTTTTTTAGGTTCACTTAGAAGTACTGCTCAATTAATTAGTTATGAATTAATATTAAGTTCAGCAATACTTCTTGTAATTATGTTGACAGGTAGTTTAAACTTAACTGTTAATGTAGAAGCTCAAAGAACTATATGGTTTATAATGCCTTTGTTTCCTATATTTTTAATATTTTTCATAGGGTCAGTAGCAGAAACTAACAGAGCTCCTTTTGATTTAGCTGAAGCTGAATCAGAACTTGTCAGTGGTTTTATGACAGAACATGCCGCAGTAATATTTGTTTTTTTCTTCTTAGCTGAATATGCAAGTATCGTATTAATTTGTGTTTTAACAACTATATTGTTTTTGGGTGGTTATTTGTACGATTATTTTCCTTTTTTTATTTTTGCTTTTATTCAGTATATAAACTTTGATTTCTATCTAGAGTATTTAAGCAATAACGGTATTTTGTTTTCAGATCCTGTAGTAGAAGGGCTGATTTACGGTTTAAGTTTGGGGTTGAAATCATGTGTCATGATTTTCGTTTTTATATGAATAAGAGCTTCTTTTCCTAGAATACGTTTCGATCAACTGATGTCTTTCTGTTGAACAGTATTATTGCCAATAGTAATTGCATTTATTGTATTAGTTCCTTGTATTTTATATAGTTTTGAGATAGTACCAAGTAATATTAGCTTACTTTAATATTAGAAAAAACAATAATAATAATAATATGATAAATAGCCGTCTATGCGTATTTACTATATAGTTTTATGTAGTGTTAGTAAAGATTGTTTTCTTGATGGAAATTTTATTGTTATCATTATTACAAATAAAACATGTTGCTTTCCCTCTTGTTGTTAATTCCTTTAATAG
>Ga0335074_10012261_pt1 | contig 12024 bp, 12 predicted proteins | sample Lox_Sample_23_FD_206715 | JGI IMG/M metagenome (GOLD analysis project Ga0335074, IMG submission 206715) | Soil microbial communities from Loxahatchee National Wildlife Refuge, Florida, United States - Lox_Sample_2.3 | ecosystem: Environmental > Terrestrial > Soil > Wetlands | place: USA...
CGCAGCCCAGGAGACTGAGGTTGATTTCGCCGCCGGGAACCTGACTGTGAAGGCACCGACGTGGTGGACGAAGATGAACATTCTCTTCGGCGCCAACCCGTCGATCGACGTGACCATCGAGGTGCCCACCGGATCCCGGCTGCACGGCACCGCCCACATGTGCGGGTTCCTTGTCACCGGTGAGCTCGGCCAGTGCGACCTGAAGTGCCACGTCGGCAACCTTCAACTGGACAAGGTCGGTCCGCTGAAGTTGCAGACCTCCGCCGGCAATGTCACGGTCGACCAGGTGATGGGCTCGGCGAGCATAACGACTAACGGGATCGTGCGCGTCCGCGAGATCAACGGCAGCGCGGTTGTTAAGAACACCCACGGGGACAGCACGATCCTTGACGTCGCCGGAGACCTCCAAGTGAATGCCGCCCACGGCAACATCACGGTGGAGCGCCCGCACGGCTCGGTCACCGCGAAGACCGCCAATGGCAGCATCCGCGTCGGTGACGCGGCCCGCGGCACCGTGCGGCTGGAGACGGCGACCGGCGAGCTGGACGTGGGCATCCACCCCGGCAGCGCCGCGTACCTGGATGTCAGCACCAAGAGTGGGGCCTTCCAGAACCTGATGGAATCTGCCGGCCAGCCGGCGCAGGGCGAGGAAACCGTCCACGTGTACGCACGCAACTCGTTCGGCAACATCATCATCCGGCCCGCCACCGCCATTTAGCACACCCGGCTCCGCCCGTCACCTACAGCGCGAGCCGTCCCACGACGCCCGTTACGACACAGCCCGAGCGTGCCGTAGGTCCGCCACGGGCTGGCCCAGGGCTAGAAGCCGCAAACGAAAAGGGATATCCCGATGACAGGACAGCCGGCCCCCGCGATCCGCGTGCAGGGTCTTGAGAAGTCGTACAAGCAGAAGAAGAAGGAGCTGCGCGTGCTGCGCGGCGTGGACTTTGACGTAGCGCGGGGGAGCATCTTCGCCCTGCTCGGCTCCAACGGGGCGGGCAAGACCACGGCAGTGAATATCCTGTCCACGCTGCTCAAGGCTGATGCCGGGACGGCCACTGTCAACGGTTTTGACGTCGCCGCGCAGCCGGCTGACGTGCGGGAGTCCATCAGCCTGACCGGGCAGTTCGCGGCCGTCGACGAGATCCTCACCGGCCGGGAGAACGTGGTGCTCGCGGCCCGGTTGCGGCACCTGAAGGACGCCGGCAAGATCGCGGATGGCCTGCTGGCCCGATTCCAGCTCACCGACGCGGCGCAGCGACGCGTGTCGACGTATTCCGGGGGCATGCGCCGCCGCCTGGACATCGCCATGAGCCTCACCGGGAACCCGCCGGTGATCTTCCTGGACGAGCCGACTACCGGGCTGGACCCGGAGGGGCGGATCGAGGTGTGGAAGACCGTCAAGGAACTCGCCGGCCAGGGGACGACGGTGCTGCTTACCACTCAGTACCTGGACGAGGCCGAACAACTCGCCGACCGGATCGCGATCCTGCACCAGGGGCGGATCATCGCCAACGGCACCCTCGCCGAACTGAAGCAGCTCTTCCCGCCCGCCAAAGTCGAGTACGTCGAGAAACAGCCGACCCTCGAGGACATCTTCCTCGCCATCACCGGCAGTGACGGTAATGGCAACAGCGAGGTTAATGACAGCAGCGAGGTTAGTGACAGCAGCGACAGCATGGCCAGCAACGATCTCACAAAAGCTAAGGAATAACGATGACCAGGCACTTCTTCGGCGACACCGCCGTCCTGCTGGGGCGCTCCCTGCGTCACATCACCCGCAGCCCGGACACCATCATCACGACCGCGATCATGCCGATCGCACTCATGCTGCTGTTCGTCTACGTGCTCGGCGGCGCCATCAAGCACGGGTCTGGCTCCTATGTCACCTACCTGCTGCCCGGCATCTTGCTCATCGCGATCGCCTCGGGCATCTCCTACACCGCGCTCCGGCTCTTCACCGACATGCAAGGTGGCATCTTCCAGCGGTTCCAGTCCATGCCGATCACGCGCTCCAGCGCACTCTGGGCGCACGTGCTGACCTCGCTTGTCGCCAACCTGATCTCGCTCGTGATCGTCGTGCTCGTCGCCCTCGTGATGGGCTTCCGCTCGGGGGCCGGAGCGCTGGCCTGGCTCGCGGTGGCCGGCATCCTGATCCTCTTCACCCTGGCGCTGACCTGGATCGCCGTCATCCCCGGTCTAAGTGCCAGGTCCGTAGACGGCGCGGGCGCCTTCTCCTACCCGCTCGTCTTCCTGCCGTTCATCAGCTCGGCATTCGTGCCCACCCGCAACATGCCCGGCCCGGTGCGCGCCTTTGCCGATAACCAGCCAGTGACCTCCATCGTCAACACGATCCGCGACCTGCTCGCGCAACAGCCAGTCGGCACCGGTATCTGGACCGCCCTCGCCTGGTGCGTCGGCATCCTCATCGTCGCCTATGCCCTTGCCATGGCCACCTACCACCGCAAGATCGCCTAAGGACCGGACTCCTCGACGCGATGCCCCCGCCGCCGAGCGCCAGCTCGCGGACGGGGGCCAGGCCGCGAAGAGCCGCACTGTTCGCTGGAGAGGCACCACGTAGTGCTACGAGGCGCGCTTCAGGAAAATCAAATAAACAACTGCAAATATCGCAACAATTCCGATGTTTGTTATCAGCCGCAGCCAGATGTGGTTCCTCAGGAACAGGACGTCCACGCCGACCACTACGGCTACCATCGCGAGCACGTAGAGCACGACCGCTACTTGTTTTCCCACCGGTTCGTTCTACTATGCGGCGACGAACTGAGGCAAGCCTTGGCCCAGGTGAGACGGCTAATCCCGGGCTGTTAACGACCTGCCGGTGATCAGCTGGGTGGCAATGCTGGGGGAGAATTCACCAGCCTGGGTCCCCGCACCCACGCCGCAGTCGCCATCGGACTCACCGGGCGGCTTGATCCACAGGCCCATGTCGCCGCGGTTATCGAGCACTTGAGGGGCCGGGCCAAGCTGCTGGCCGGGGACGTTGCACCACTGCCCAGCGTCGTTCATGCTGTTGCCCCCGCAGCCGCTGCGCGGGATCGCGTACGCAACCAGCACCGGCACCTTGTGCTCCCTGGACGCGGCGGCCGTGTAGCCCGACACAGCAGCGGTGATGTCCGTGTTCCAGGGGCCGAACCACTGCGCCGTCGGCTGGTCCGCGATGCGGTTTCCGATCTCTCGCGCCAAGGGGTCACCCGGATGTGCCCGGACCCACTTGGCCGCCTGCGTGTCAGGATTAGTGAAGAGCCGATTCGCCAGCCCGTCGGCGCGGGCGGGCGGGCGGACTCGCGAGAGCCGGCCGACGGCCGGATGATCCGGTCCACTAGCGCTGCCGGCCCCGTTGCGGCTGGTGTCGATGACGAACCGCTTGGCCATTCCCAGATCCCGGTCCAGTTCGTGCGCGTAGCTGATCTCCTGGCCTGTTGGCTGGTAGTTGGACACATTCAGTGAGAACCCATAGGCCTGCGCGATATCGGCAGCTTCGAGGCGAACCGCCATCTGGGCCGCCGGCACCCAGTTCGAGTGACCCGCATCCAGGTACACGTGGTCGTTCTTCGAGTGGAGGGTCTGGACGGCGTACGACAGCATCTGCAGCCTGGCCTGCTGCTGGGCGTTGCCCCTGCAGGCGCTGAGCTCAGCGAGCGCATCCGGCTCAAGGATCACCACCGCGGGCCGGTCACCCAGGCCGGCCGCGAACCCGTTGACCCACGTGTCGTACGTCTGCACCTGGCGTTGAAGCACGCTATTTGTCGGGGGGACGAGCAGGTACACCAGCGCGGCAAGCACGAGAAGAAGGCCCGCCGCGATCATGGCTACCATTCGCAGGCTGACCCTCGGAAACCAAGCCATGGTTGGGAGTGTTACCCGGCCCCTGCGGCCTGACGACCCGTCGGGACCACAATCACCTTGGAGTGCTGAGGCTGCCCGCCGGTCCTCGCGGGCCAGGAGGCGCAGCCCTGCCCAGCATGTCCGGCATTGACAGCTCTCTGGTAGTGCATGGAGACATTTCGCTGAGGGCTTGCGCATACCCGCGGGTATGACTGGGTGAAGCTCGTGACGTCATCCGTCTTGTCCCAGGGAGGCTGCCGTGAGCACGACCCCAGCAGACGCGGGAGCTGCCGATATGAGCGCCGCGGCGACCGCGGCCACCCAGGCGGCCGGCCCTAAACCTGAACTAGCCGGGCAGAAAGTCGTGGTGATCGGCGGAAGCGGTGGCATCGGCCTCGAGGCAGCCAGGCGCGCCAGGGCTGAGGGCGCTGAGGTGATTCTCACTGGCCGCAACAATGACCGGCTCAGCCAGGCAGCGGGCGAAGTCGGCGCGCAGAAGACGGCGGCCTTCGACGCCGCTGACACTACCGCTTTGCAGCGGTTCTTCCAGGACCTGCCGGCGCCGATCGACCATGTAATGGTCACCGCCGGCGGCCCGGCCTACGGGCCCTTGCTCGAGATGCACTCAGCCCAGGTGCGGGACGCGCTCAGCAATCGCATCGTGGTAGGGCTCGAGGCGCGCAACGCCGTCGGCAAACGATCGGCCGCGTCGTCACAGCCGCCGACGTTGCGGCGCTCGCCGTCCACATCATGACCAACACCGCTATTACCGGCGCGACCTACGACATCGACGGGGGCCAGCAGTTCGTCTGATCTGACCCGCGCGACGTTCCGACGGGAGGACAGCAAGGAACGGATATGCACGGCGATCTCCGCCATCCTCGACAGGCTTCAGGCGGCCGGCACCGCCTGACATCGGACCCGGTAGATCCGCGTCACCGGTCTCATTTTGCTGCATCGGGGTGGCTGGGTCCTGCTGGCCGGGCCGCTGCGCGGACGGGCCGGGCGACGGCGGCCTTCTGCCAACGGCTCACACTTAGAAGGTGAGCAAGCGGGTCAGGACCGAGGTCCGGGTCGAGGGCGTCGTTCAGGGTGTCGGGTTCCGGCCGTTTGTCTACTCGCTGGCGACCAGCCTCGGCCTAGGGGGTCATGTCGGTAACGATGTCGGCGGCGTGTTCGCCGAGGTAGAAGGCCCGGCCGGGGCGGTCACCGAGTTCCTTCACCGCCTCCAGCCGGAGGCGCCGCCGCTTGCGAGGATCGATCGCCTGGTGGCGCGGCCGCTTCGTCCCACGGGTGCCGGCGCTTTCGCTATTGCGCCGAGCGCCGCCGGCGGCGAGCGTCGTGCGCTGGTGACGGCGGACAGCGCGGCATGCGCCGACTGCCTGCGCGAGCTCGCCGATCCCGCAGACCGCCGGCACCGCTACGCGTTCATCAACTGCACGAACTGCGGGCCTCGCTTCACGATCGTGCGGGAGGTCCCCTACGACCGGCCGCACACGACGATGAATGCCTTTACCATGTGCGCGCGCTGTGCAGCTGAGTACCGCGATCCGGCTGACCGCAGGTTCCATGCCCAGCCGGTCTGCTGTCCGGACTGCGGGCCCCGGCTCACACTGCTGGACGCTGGCGGGCTGCCCCTCGGCGCGGCGGACCCGGTCGCCACCACGGCGGCTTTTCTCCAGCGCGGGCTGGTCGTCGCAGTGAAGGGCATTGGCGGCTACCACCTGGCAGCCATCGCCAGTAACGCTTCGGCCGCGGCGGCGCTGCGCGCGCGCAAGCACCGGGAGGACAAGCCGTTCGCGGTGATGGTGCCCGACCTGGCCGCCGCGAGAAGGTTGTGCGACGTCGATGACGCGGCAGCGCAGATTCTGGCCGGCACCCGGCGCCCGATCGTGCTACTGCCGCGGCTGCCCGGCGCGGTCTTGCCAATCGCTCCCGCCGTTGCGCCCGGCACCCGGCAGCTCGGCCTCATGCTGCCGTATACGCCGCTGCACCATCTGCTGCTGGAAGCGGCTGCCGAGCCAATCGTGCTGACCAGCGGCAACGTCTCGGACGAACCGATCGCCTACCGTGATGAAGACGCGGTTGGCCGGCTCCGGGGTATCGCGGACGCCTACCTCGTGCATGACCGTGCCATCCAGGTGCGAGTCGATGACTCCGTGGTGCGTTACCGGCGCGGCCGGGAGACGCTGCTGCGCCGAGCGCGCGGCTACGCACCGGAGCCGCTGCGTATGGCCGAGAGGTTCCCGCGCCCAGTGCTGGCGTGTGGTGCCGAGCTCAAGAGCACGTTCTGCCTCGCCAGGGATCAGCACGCCTACGTGTCCCAGCACATCGGCGACCTAGAGAACGCGGAGACGCTGCGGTCGTTCACCGATGGCATCGCCCACCTCGGTCGGCTGTTCGACATCGTGCCGCAGGTGGTTGCCCACGACCTGCACCCGGAATACCTGTCCACAAAGTACGCCGCGGAGCTGGCGGGTGTGGACCTGGTCGGCGTTCAGCATCACCACGCCCACGTGGCGTCGTGCCTGGCTGACAACTGCGAGCCCGGCCCGGTGATCGGCGTGGCGTTCGACGGCACGGGCTACGGCACCGACGGAACGATCTGGGGCGGGGAGCTGCTGCTAGCCGACCTGACGAGCTTCGAGCGAGCGGGGTCGCTGGAGCCGGTGCCCTTGCCGGGCGGCACGGCCGCGATCCGCCAGCCGTGGCGGATGGCAGCGGTGTACCTGGCGGCTGCCTACCCTGACGGCCCGCCCGTCAGGCTGGCAGCAAGGGAGCGGAACGCGGCGCGCTGGGACGCGGTCCTCGCAATGGCGCAGCGGGGGATCAACTCCCCGATGACCTCGAGCGCTGGCCGGCTGTTCGACGCGGTCGCCGCGCTCCTCGGCGTGCGCGACGAGATCAACTACGAGGGACAGGCCGCCATCGAGCTCGAACAGCTTGCAGATCCGGCAGAGAAGGGCTCCTATCCGGCGCCGCTCGCCGGCGCCGGGCCGCTGCGGATAAAAGGCCCCGAGCTGGTCGCTGCAGCGGTGGAGGATCTGGCCGCCGGGGCCGGGGAGCCGGTCGTTGCTGCCCGGTTCCACAATGGCCTCGCCGCTGCGGTCGTGGCGGCGTGTGGCCGGCTACGCGACGAGCGCGGGCTGAATGTAGTCGCCCTGTCGGGCGGGGTCTTCCAGAACTTGCTGCTGGCCGAGAAGGTCGTGACGGGTCTGGAGGACGGCAGGTTCCGCGTGCTCCAGCACCGGCAGGTGCCGTGCAACGATGGCGGCATCAGTCTCGGACAGGCGGCCGTTGCCGGGGCCCGCGACCGTCAGGGCCAGCGGCCGTAGTTACCGCGCGGTGTCAGCAGATCCGCGGCAGCGGGTCGCCGACCAGCAGGTCGACAATCCGGGTGCCGCCGAATGCGGTCCGCAGCGTGACGATACCGGGCGGGCCGTCTGTGACCGTTCCGATGATCGCGGCGCCCTGGCCCAGCGGGTGCGCGCGCAGCGCGGTGAGCGCGCTATCGGCGTCCTCAGGGCTGACGACGGCAACGAGGCGGCCCTCGCTCGCCACGTACATCGGGTCGATGCCGAGCAACTCGCAGGCGCCCCGGACTTCGGCCCGGACCGGGATGTCGTCCTCCGTGACGCCAATCCCGACGCCTGCCGCAGCGGCGATTTCGTTGAGAATCGTCGCGACGCCGCCCCGGGTGGCATCGCGCATCGCCCGCAGTCCGGGAGCCGCTGCCAGCAGCCCGGCAGCCAGGCCGTTCAACGCGGCGGTGTCGGAACGCACGTCGGCCTCAAGGTCGAGGCCGCCGCGGGCGAGCATGATGGTTACGCCGTGGTCGCCTACCGGCCCGGATACCAGGATCACGTCTCCGGGACGGGCGGACGCGACGCCCAAAACCCGGTCGTGCCTGAATACCCCGACGCCTGCAGTGTTCACGTAGCACCTGTCTGCCTTGCCCCGCTCCACCACCTTGGTGTCGCCGGTGACTACCTGCACGCCTGCCCGCTGGGCGGCTGCCTGCATCGAGGCCGCGACGGTCATCAGATCCGCGACCGGGAAGCCTTCCTCGAGGATGAAGCCGGCCGACAGGTACAACGGCTCGGCCCCGGCCACCGCGAGGTCGTTGACGGTGCCGTTAACCGCAAGGTCGCCGATGTCCCCGCCAGGGAAGAACAGCGGCGAGACTACGTAGGAGTCGGTAGTCATCGCGATGCGACCGGCGCCGGTGTCCAGCGGCGCCGCATCCTCCAGCGGCTCCAGCAGCGGATTGCGGAACGCGTCCAGGAATACCGCCTCGATCAGCGTCTGCGTCGCCTTGCCGCCGGCGCCATGCGACATGGTGATCCGGTCTTCCCTGACCCGCGGACTCGTCCTGCGGACCCGGTCGATCCGCTCGAGTACCAGCTCTTCGCGCACCGGGACGCCCGCTTTTCTCGCGGTCATGACCTGCTCACAACGGCCAGCCGCTGCCGGGTGAACCGGCCGTAGTTGTAATAGGCGGCGCAGGCACCCTCCGGCGACACCATGCACGTGCCGATCGGCGTCTCCGGCGTGCATGCGGTGCCGAACACCTTGCACTCCCACGGTTTGAGCACGCCCTTGAGTACCTCGCCGCACTGACACGCTTCCGGGTCGGCCACCCGGACGCCCGGCACACAGAACACCCGCTCCGCGTCGAACGCCGCGTACTCCTCCCGCACCTGCAAGGCCGACTCCGAGATAAGCCCCAGGCCACGCCACTCGAAGTACGGCCTCAGTTCCATCGTCTGGGCGATCGCGCCCAAAGCCACCTCGTTCCCCTCCCAGGGCACGACCCGGGTGTACTGGTTTTCCACGGTTGCCCGGCCCTGTGCTAGCTGGAGCATCACCAGGTAGATCGACTGCAGGATGTCGAGCGGCTCGAAGCCTGCCACGACCACGGGCCTGCCGTAGTCGCGGGCGATGAATTCATACGGCCTGCAGCCGATCACTGTCGAGACGTGGCCCGGCCCGATGAACCCGTCGAGCCGCATGTCGGGGGAGTCCAGGATTGCCTTGATCGCCGGGTTGATGGTCACGTGGTTGCAGAAGACCGAGAAGTTCGTGAGGCCTTCGGCGGCGGCGCGCAGCAGCGTCATTGCCGTCGATGGCGCGGTGGTCTCGAAGCCGATCGCCATGAAGACGACGCGCCTGTCCGGGTTCTGCCGGGCGATCTTGAGCGAGTCGAGCGGCGAGTAGACCATCCGGATATCGGTGCCCCTGGCCTTGGCGTCGAGGAACGACCCGTTGCTGCCCGGAACTCGCATCATGTCGCCGAACGACGTCATGATCACGTCCGGCTCGCTGGCCAGCGCCATAGCGTCGTCGACGCGGCCCATCGGGATCACGCACACCGGGCAGCCCGGGCCGTGCACCAGCGTGACCTGCTGCGGCAGGTAGTCCTCCAGGCCGTGCTTGTAGATGGTGTGCGTATGCCCGCCGCACACCTCCATGAGCTTGTATTGCCGGCCTGGCTGGCACAGTGCCACGATCTTGGCCGCGAGCGCGCGAGCCATCTCGGCATCGCGGAATTCGTCCACGAACCGCATGCCGGCGCCTCCTACTCGATCCGCGATCTGGCCAGGGCGGCCAGCTCGTCGGCGTAAGCCTGGCCGATGCCTGCCAGGAACTTCAGCGCCGCGGCCGCCTCCGCCTCGTCGATCCTGGACATCGCGAAGCCGACGTGAATGAGTACCCAGTCGCCCGGCTTGAGGTCGTCCCCGGAGAGCAGCGCGACGTTGATGACTCGCCGGACGCCGCTGACGTCCACCCTGGCGAGGTCGGGCTCGTCCGGCATGATCTCGATTACCTCACCGGGGATCCCGAGGCACATGGGCCGGCTCCTTCGCATCAATCTCGTACCACGGCGATCGCCTCCCTGGCGTGCACCAGGACCGTGTCGCCGACGGCCGCCGTCACCAGCGCGACGCTGACCTTCTCGATGCCGCGCGCGGTGTCCACCAGCGCGAACGCGTCATTCAGCAGTTCCAGGACCGTCACCTGCACGGCGCTATCGGAGCATGTGATGCAGACCGCGTCATGACACTCCGTCAAGTGACTACCTCCAGCACGCCTGCCTGTCCTGAGAACACGAGCTGCGAGATACCCGGTGCGATCCCGGCATGGCTTCGAGATGACGAAGCCGGCGCGAAGAAATTGCCGGCATACCACGTTTCCCGGCCGCCAGCTCGATGACAACCGCTCCGGTCGCTGGGTACATAGGGCCCTAGGTCCGTTCGCGGCCGGGACCTATCGCATGCCGGCTGGCCGGCGATAACTGACCTTGGGCCCTACCCGGCAGCCGTCTGCGCGGCGAAGCTGTTACACCAGTGAGTGGAGTGATTATGGCTACGGCAGCTGACTATTCAGATCGGTACGAGCTACCGGCTGCCGGCCTCGAGGATCTGCACCAGGCACTGATGTCAGCTGGGTTCCGGGTGATCGGCCCTAGGGTGACCGGGGACGCCATAATTCTTGGCGAGCTGAAGTCGGCCAGCGAGTTGCCCTTCGGCTGGGGTGTGTCGCTGTCGCCGGGCGGTTACCGCCTCCGCCGGCGCGGCGACGCTGCCGCGTTCGGGCATTCGGCTGGTCCAGGATCATGGAAGCAGTTCCTGCACCCCCCACGTGAAAAGCTCTGGTCGGCCAGTCGCTCCGCGGACGGGCTTGTCCTCGATGACGACGAAGACGCAGAACCGCCTGACAAGCTGGCATTTCTGGGCGTCCGGCCGTGCGACCTGCGGGCCATTCAGATCCAGGATCGTGTGCTTGGCGCTGGAGCCGGCCATCGCTCGGCCTATGCGCGGAGACGGGCCGCAGTGTTCATCGTCGTGGTCAACTGCACGGAACCGGGCGAGACCTGCTTCTGCACCTCAATGGGCACGGGGCCGAAATCCGGACCCGGCTTCGACCTCCTGCTGACCGAACTCGTCACCGAGGCCAATCACAGCTTCATCATCGAGGCCGGCTCGCAAGACGGGCGGGAGATTCTGAACACCCTGCCCGTTCAAGCCGCCGATGCTGCTTCCCTGGAGCGCGCCGACACTGCCGTCGCCGACGCGGCCGGCCAGATGGGCCGCTCCATGCAAACTGAGGACATACGTGAGCTGCTGGCCACAAGTCATCATGCGGAGCGCTGGGAGGACGTTGCGTCCCGCTGCCTGACGTGCGGCAACTGCACGATGGCCTGCCCGACGTGCTTCTGCACGACTGTTGAGGACGTGACCGATTTCAGCGGCGACCACGCCGAACGGTGGCAGAGCTGGTCGTCCTGCTTCGAGCTGGATTTTTCCTATCTGCACGGCGGCCCGGTGCGGTCATCGGGAGTCAGCCGGTACCGCCAGTGGCTGACCCACAAGCTGGGCACCTGGCACGATCAGTTCGGCTCGTCAGGCTGCGTGGGCTGCGGCCGGTGCATCGTGTGGTGCCCGGTCGGCATCGACCTGACTGAAGAGGTGGCGGCGCTGCGTGCAGAGCGCGACGCGGCGGTTGGGCCGGAAACCGGACCTGGGGAGACCGGATGAGCGTCCTCAGCTCTGACCTAGCCAGCCACCGGTTCGCTACGGGCCTCACGCCACGTCATCTCGAACGGCTCGCCGCCATCACGAGCCGCATCGAAGTGGGGGCAGGTACGCGGCTGTTCGACGAAGGTGGCCAGGCGACTTCGCTGTGGCTGATCAGAACCGGCCGGATCGCACTTGACCTGGACATACCCGGACGCGACAGGCTGATCGTCGAGACTCTCGGTCCGGGAGACGAGCTCGGACTCTCCTGGCTGCTGCCACCGGCACGATGGCAGTTCGGGGCTGTGGCGCAAGTTGGCGTGTCCGCGTTTCAACTGAGTTCAGAGGCGGTGACCGGCCTGTGCGACAGCGATCACGAACTCGGCTATCAGCTGACCCGGCGGCTCCTCGGCACTGCCATCGTCCGGCTCCAGGCTGCGCGCATCAGGATCCTTGACCTGTACGCGGTTCCGTCCCGTGCCGTTGGTGGCACCTCATGAGGGACTGCCGGCTCCCGGTCAGGTACCGGGTCAGCTCTCGCCTTGAGGAGACGCACGACACTGTCACCCTCACGCTGGAGCCAGCCGAAGACCCGATCGCGGCATTCCGCCCCGGCCAGTTCACGATGCTCTACTCATTCGGCGTCGGTGAGATCCCGATC
>Ga0335074_10012262_pt1 | contig 12023 bp, 9 predicted proteins | sample Lox_Sample_23_FD_206715 | JGI IMG/M metagenome (GOLD analysis project Ga0335074, IMG submission 206715) | Soil microbial communities from Loxahatchee National Wildlife Refuge, Florida, United States - Lox_Sample_2.3 | ecosystem: Environmental > Terrestrial > Soil > Wetlands | place: USA: Florida...
TAGGAGGCGGAGATCGTGACGACGTGACTCACGCCGCCACGGGCGCCGGCTGAGCCTCACCCGCCGTCGCCAGAGCCGTGCCGGGCCGGAGCAGGGTCCCCGAGACGAGGGCGCCAAGCAGGAAGATGCCCGCCGCCCACCAGAACGCGACCGTGTATCCGTGCACCGCCGCCTGGGCCGACACCAGCGGGGTGAGCGCCTTGCCGGCGAGGTAGCTCGTGACCGCGGTCGTCGCGATCGTGTTCAGGAACGCGGTCCCGATCGAGCCGCCCACCTGCTGGCAGCTGTTGACCGTGGCCGAGGCCACGCCGGCGTCTTCCTGGCCGACGCCGAGCGTCGCGGTGTTGATCGAGGGCGCGAAGATCAGCCCGAGCCCGAGCCCGGTCACGAGCAGCGCCGGCAGGATGTCCGCGGCGTAGCTCGAGTGCACGCCGAGCTGGGCGAGGATCACCATGCCGAGCGCCGCCAGGAGCATGCCGGTGGGAACCAGCGGCTTCGGCCCGAAGCGCGGGAGAAGCACGGCGTTTGAGGTCGTTGAGCCGATGATGATCATCGCGACCATCGGCAGGAACGCCAACCCCGTGACCACCGGGCTGTACAGCAACGTCTTCTGGAGGTAGTAGGTGAGGAACAGGAACACGCCGAACAGCCCCGCGCCGGAGATCAGCACCGACAGGTACGAGCCGCCGCGGTTGCGGTCAAGCACGATCCGCAGGGGGAGCAGCGGGTGAGCGGCTTGCCGTTCGATCACCACGAACACGGCGAGGATGATCACGCCGGCGATCAGCGACCCGAGCGTCTCCCAGTCCGTCCACCCACGCGGCTCGGCCTGTGAGAAGCCGTAGACGATCAGGAACAGGCCAAGCGACACGGCCACGGCACCGGGCACGTCGAGCCTCGGCCTCGTGGCCGGAACCTGGTTGGTGAGCAGCACGAACGCGGCGAACACGGCCGGCACCGCGATCGCCACGTTCACGTACAGGCACCAGCGCCAGGACAGGTACTCGGTGAGGACGCCGCCGAGCAGCAGGCCCACGGCGCCGCCGGCGCCGGCGATCGCGCCGTAGATCCCGAACGCGATCCCGCGCTCCCGCGGTTCGGAGAACGTGGTCGTCAGCAGCGACAGCGCCGAAGGCGCCAACAGCGCGCCCGCCGCACCCTGGAACGCGCGCGCGGTCACGAGCATTCCGAAGCTCTGCGCCGCGCCCCCGATCGCCGAGACCACGCCAAAGGCGACGAGGCCGATCATCAGCGTCCGCTTGCGGCCGAACAGGTCGCCGAACCGGCCGAAGAGCAGGAGCAGGCTGCCGAACGTGAGCGAGTACGCGGTGACGACCCACTGCCGGTTGGCGTCGGAGAAGCGGAGCGCGTTCTGGGCAGATGGCAGCGCGATGTTCACGACGGTCGCGTCGAGCACCACCATCAGCTGCGCGGTCCCGAGCAGCGCGAGAATCAGCCAGCGCCGATCGTGATGAGGATTGGCGAGGTCCACGTGATCTTCGGTCGTCTGCGTGGCTGTCACGCCACGCTCACATTACCGCGGCCGTCAGGCCAGCACCGGCGCCTCTGGCAGGCTCGCGAGCGCGGCTGCCAAGTCGTCCTCGGAGAACTCGGGGTCCTCCAGCTGGCCGGCCAGGTAGGCGTCGTACGCGCTCAGGTCGAAGTGCCCGTGCCCGCAGAGGCCGAACAGGATCACGCGCTCCTCGCCGGCCTCGCGCGCGGCCTCCGCCTCGGCGAACACCGCCCGGATGGCGTGCGCCGGCTCGGGCGCCGGGATGATCCCCTCGGCCCGCGCGAACCGCACCGCCGCCTCGAAGGTCTCGTTCTGGCGGTAGGCCCGCGGCTCGACGAGTCCCTGCTTGACCAGACCGCACACGAGCGGCGAGTCGCCGTGGTAGCGCAGGCCGCCGGCATGCACCGGTGGCGGGACGAAGTCGTGGCCCAGCGTGTACATCGGCATCAGCGGGGTCAGCCCAACGGTGTCCCCGAAGTCGTAGGCGTAGACGCCTCGGGTCAGCGTGGGACAGGCAGCCGGTTCGGCGGCGATGAAGCGCGTCTTGGCCTGGCCGCGGATCGCCCGGCGGATGAACGGGAAGGTGAGGCCGCCGAAGTTCGAGCCGCCGCCGACGCAGGCGATCACCGTGTCGGGCTCCTCGCCGGCCATCGCCATCTGGGCCAGCGCCTCCTGCCCGATCACGGTCTGGTGCAGGAGCACGTGATTCAGTACCGACCCGAGCGAGTAGTTCGTGTCGGGGTTCTGCGCGGCGACCTCGACCGCCTCGGAGATCGCGATCCCGAGCGACCCGGTGGGGTGCTCTCGCTGGGAGCGACCGGACTCGGTGACATCCGAGGGGGAGCGGTGCACGGTGGCGCCCCACGTCTCCATCATCGAGCGGCGGTAGGGCTTCTGGTCGTAGCTCGAGCCGACCATCCACACCTCGCACTCAAGTCCGAACAGCCGGCAGGCGAAGGCCAGGGCCGAGCCCCACTGGCCGGCCCCGGTCTCAGTGGTCAGCTTCTTGATCCCCGCCTGCGCGTTCTCGTACGCCTGGGCCACCGCCGTGTTCGGCTTGTGCGAGCCCGGTGGCGAGCCGCCTTCGTACTTGTAGTAGATGTGGGCCGGGGTGTCGAGCTCGCGTTCGAGCCGGTGAGCGCGGAAGAGCGGCGTCGGGCGCCACAGCTTGTAGGCCTCACGCACGGGCTCGGGGATCTCGATCTCGGGCTCGGCCGAGACCTCCTGGAGGATTAGGCTCATCGGGAAGATCGGCGACAGGTCGTCGGGCCCGGCGGGTTCCAGAATCCCGTCCCCACCCGCCCGCAGCGGCGGTGGAAGGGGGTTCCCCGGATCTTGAACATCGGCCATCAGGTTGACCCAGTGCGTCGGGATGTCCGGCTCGTCGAGCACGAACTTGACCCGCTCCTCGCTCATCGCCTCTCCTTTGCTTGCTGATCGACGGCCCGCGCAAGGCTATTCGACGGCGACGCGTTCCTGTCTGTACATAGACTGGAGGGATCCATGAGTCTGGAACTGCTTGATGCGCAGCCGACGGCCGCGGGACTGGCCGTCACCTTCGGGACGGAAGCCGGAGTCCAGCGGCTGGAGGGCAGCGCTGAGGAAATCGCGCGCCTGGCCCAGGCGATGCGCCAGGTGGCCGCCCTCGGACAGGTCAACGAGGACGAAGACGTCTGGCTAGACGCGGTTGCGGTAGGGGACGCGACCGTGAAGCTCGGGGTTGCCCCACGTGGTCAGACCCGAGTACTGATCACGCGCTCCTGACGGCTCAGATCTCGAGGCGCGACTCCTCGAGGTCGAGCTCCTGGATCACGCGGTTCATGGTCTCGTTCGAAATCGTGCCCGCGCGGCGGAGCTCAACCAGGGCATCGCGCTGGGCCGCCAGGACAGTCTGGACCACCTGCTGGTAGGCCAGCGAGCGGTCCTCGTAGCCGTCGTCCTCGATCTTGCCCGCGCGCGCGGCCAGGCGGCGCTTGCGGTAGTCGTAGGCGTTGCGCATCCGGTCGAGCGTGTCGTCGCGGGTCCAGTCCTCGGCGCGGAGTGCCTCGATCTGAGCCAGCGCCGCCTTGGTGGCGCCGAGCCGCGCCTTCAGCTCCTCGCTCTCGGCCTCTCCACCGCCGGTGATCCCCAGCTTGCGGATCAGGGTTGGGAGCGACAGACCTTGCAGGACGAGCGTGCCGAAGATCACCGCGAAGGTGAGAAACAGGATCAGATCTCGATTCGGGAACGGCGATCCATCCTTGATCGTGAGCGGGAGGGCCAGCGCCGCCGCCAGCGAAACCGCGCCGCGCATGCCGCTCCAGCCGGCTACCAGCCGGTTCCTCGCGGGGGCCCGCCGCGCCCGCTGGCTCGGGCGGCGATCCAGCGCCCGGATCAGGTAGGGAACGGTGAAGAACCAGACGAGGCGGATGAGCACGGTGGCGCCGCAGATAGCCAGCGCCCAGCCGATCAGCTGTCCGGTTGTATACCCCGAGAGGCTTTCGATGATCCCCCGCAACTGGAGGCCGACGAGCACGAACAGGGCTGCGTTGATGATGAAGTCGAGGATGTCCCAGGTGAAGAAGCCCTGGAGCCGGACGCGCGCGGGGATGACGCTGGGTCCGCGGATGCCCATGTAGATGCCGGTGGTGACGGCGGCCAGCACGCCGGAGGCGTGTACTGCGTTGGCGGGCACGAACGCGGCGTACCCGCTCACGAGCGAGATCGTGACGCTGATCTGGGGGTCGGGCACGCGAGCGCGGACCTCGGCGATGATCCAGCCCACGGCGAGCCCGATCGCGATCCCGCCGGCGGCATCCGCGATCAGGGCGACGGTGGCCTGGCCCAGCGAGAAGGACCCCGCCACGACCGCGGCGACCGCGACGCGATAGGCGACCAACGCGGTGGCGTCGTTGAACAGGCCCTCCCCCTCGACCAGGCTCACCATCCGCCGCGGCACGTCGAGGCCGCGCATGATCAGCCCCGCGGCGAGCGGGTCGGTCGGCGACACGACAGCCCCGAGCGCGAACGCCGCCGCCCACGGCATGCCGATGAGCGCGTGGGCGACGATCGCCACGCCAGTCATCGTCACCAGCACCAGACCGACCGAGACCAGCGTGACCGTACGCAGGTTCTGTCTGATGTCGCCGAGATTGGCGAAGAAGGCCGCGCCGTAGACGAGCACCGGCAGGAACACCACGAGCACCACGTTCGGATTGAGCTTGACCTCGGGAACGCCCGGGATGAAGCCGAAGATCACGCCGCCGATCACCAGCACGATCGGATACGGAATCCCCAACCAGCGCGCTAACGCGCCCAGCCCGGCGATCGCCACCAGCAGACCGCCGATCAGCAGCTCAGCCTGACCCACGTGGGGAGTTTCGCGGACGCGGCAAGCCTTTGGCGAGCCAGTTGACATATACGCGACTTCACCGGCAAAGTCCCTGGCATGGCGCGACGCGGAGCCGCCGAGGAGTGGGATCCGCCCGCGATCGTGGAGATCACGGTCACGCAGGACCCCCACGTGCGGACAGTCACGCCGAGAGGGCTGGCTGTGCTCATCGCGGTGCTGGCGGTGATCCTGGCGGGCGCCGGAGTCGGCGTGGCGGTAGTACGCAGCGCCGGCGGCTCATCCGCCGCGGCGCACGCGAGCGGGAGTGCGTCGAATCCGGTGCCGCTGGCGACGGCATCGCGCGAACCACTCAGGTGCCTGAACGTCGCGGTGTCCGCGGCCTGGCCGGCCGAGATCGATCGCGGCGGGCCCTGCTGGCACTACGGGGTGAACCTGACGACGATTCTGCGCTACGTCCACGGCGTGTGGCGATTGGCGCTCGCGGCTAGGAGCCCCTCCTGTCCGAACGTGCCGCTGCCGCCGACGGTCCGCGCGCAGCTCGTGGTGTGCCGGCGCTGAATCAGCCCGACTTGGTTTCGTGCGGCTCATCCCCCGGCTGCTCGGTGATGAGCCGCGCGGCCCGGCCGTGGGTGAAGAAGCTGAACGACCAGCGGACGTAAACGACCACGCGGTTCGTGAAGCCGACCAGGTACCAGAGGTGGACGAACAGCCAGGTGAGCCACGCGATGAACCCACTCAGCTTGAGGCCCTTGATGTCGGCCACCGCGGCGCCGCGTCCGATCGTGGCCAGGTTGCCCTTGTCGATGTAGTGGAAGGGCGAGGTGCTGGTGCCGGTCAACCGCGCTCGCACGACCCTCGCTGCGTAGCGCCCCTGCTGCATGGCTACGGGCGCGACCCCGGGGAAGGTCGTGACGCCTCCTTTGGCGCCGCGAACCCGGACCATGTCGCCGAGCGCAAACACCTCGGGATGCCCCGGGAGCGTCAGGTCCGGCTCGACCGCGATCCGACCGGCCCGGTCGAGCTCGGCGCCGGTCGCCTCCGCCAGCTGGGAGGCGAGGCTCGACGCCGTCACTCCCGCGGCCCACACGATCGTCCGCGCGAGAACCCGCTGGCGCCCGCCGCCGCTGTCCTCGATGGTCACCGACTCGCCATCCAGGTCGACGACGGTCGATTGCAGCATCGGCGTGACTCCGAGCCGCTCTAGTGAGCGCTTCGCCTTGGCCGACAGCGACGGCGGGAAGCTCGTCAGCAACCGATCGGCGGTCTCGACCAGCAGGATCCGGGCGGTGCGGGTATCGGCGGCGCGGAAGTCGCCGCGCGTGTCCCGGGAGAGCTCGCCGATCTGGCCTGCCGTCTCAACGCCCGTGGGCCCGCCGCCGACGATCACGAAGGTGAGCCAGGGGACACGCCGCTCGGGATCGGACTCGTCCTCGGCGGCCTCGAACGCGGCGAGGATGCGCGCCCGGACCGACAGCGCGCTCTCGAGCGACTTCACCTCGGCCGCGTACTCGCTCCATTCGTCGTGACCGAAGTAGGAGTAGCGCGACCCGCCGGCCACGATCAGCGTGTCGTAGGGAACCGAATCCGGCGCCGGGACGTCCGCCACTGAGCGGAGCTGAACTTGACGACCGTCGAGGTCCAGACCCGCCACCTCCGCCATCAGGACGCGAACGTTCGCCGCGCGCTTGAAGATCGCCCGCAGCGGATAGGCGACGTCACCGGGCGAGAGGGCCCCCGTGGCTACCTGATAGGTGAGCGGCTGGAACAGGTGGAAGTTGCGCCGGTCGAGGAGCGTGACCTCGACGGGCGCACGGCGGAGCTTGTCCACGGCCTGCAAGCCGCCGAAGCCGCCGCCGACGACTACCACGCGATGGACACCGTCACCGGGCATGTCGGCGAGACGTTACCCGGCGCCGGGCGCCGTGCCTATGGCCGGATCGGTTCAAGCGCAGCTGGAACCGTGCCGATCAGCGTCAGGATGGAGCAATTGTCGATGCCGGCGGTGCCGACGGCGCTCGGAACACCCGTCCGGCACCGGCTTGGCCGGCGGCTGCTGGCCGTGGCGGCGCTCGCGCTGGCCGTGCTCGGCCTGATCATGCACCACAGCATTGGGAAGTACCGGGTGACCTCGAGCTCGATGGAGCCCACGCTCCAGATTGGAGAGCGCCTCACCGCCACGAGCTCGAGCGCGCTGGCGATCGGAGACATCGTCGTCTTCCACCCGCCGGCGGGGGCTCACGCGATCAATCCGGTGTGCGGCGTGAGCGATCAGGGATCCGGGTCGAGCCAGGCGTGCGGCACGCCCCTACCACAGGAGTCGAGCGCGATCTTCGTCAAGCGGATCGTCGCCGGGCCCGGTGACCTGGTGTCGATCGTCGACGGCCACGTGATCCGGAACGGCGTCAGGGAAAGCGACCCCTATATCGCGCCCTGCACCGTCGGTGAGCCCTGCAACTTCCCGACGCCGGTCAGGGTCCCGGCCGGCGAGTACTACATGCTCGGAGACAACCGGGGGGTGTCGGACGACAGCCGCTTCTGGGGACCCGTGCCGCGGGCGTGGGTCATCGGGACCGTCGTGCGCTGCTCGTGGCTGGACACGATCTGCCATCCGGTGCGCTAGCCGCCGTCCGAGTCTCGGCGTCGGGCGTCCGCGAGCTGGCCCGGGTCCGCCACCCGGCTGGCCGGCTTTCTCAGACGATCTTCCCGGGGTTCAGATGACGGCCCGGGTCGAACCCCTCGAACAGCGCATCGAGGAGCGCCACCCCGGGCGCGGAGATGTCCTCGAGCAGCCACTGCGCGTGCTCGGTGCCGACCGCGTGGTGGTGCGAGAGGGTGGCGCCGTTGTCGACGAATGCCTGCTGGATGGCGGACTTGACGACCTCGTACTCGGCGAGCATGGCCTCGTCGCTCGTCGCCCCGAAGGAGAAGGTGAAGTACAGGCAGGCACCGGCGTGGTAGCTGTGCGACAGGTGGCACATCACATAGCCCTGAACGTTCAGGCCCGCGAACGCTTGGTTGGCTGCCTCGATCACCGCGTCGTACAGGGGCATGAGGTTGCTCCACGTGGTCGCGGTCTCCGATACGTCGCCGGGAGCCCCGCGGTCGAGCAAGAAGTCGCGGATGTACGGGATGTCGAACTTCTTCTGGTCGTAGAGCACCCCCGGCCCCGACCCGATGCACAGCCCGCCGTGGCGCTTGACCAGCCTTCCAACGCCGCGACGTTGCGCCGCGACGTGACGCTCACTGCCCTCGTAGCCGATGAACGAGAGGCACATCTGGCTGGGATCGAACCCCCGCCGTCGGTGTAGGTACGTCCTGAGCGCGACCGACTGCAGCTTGTCGCGCACGGTGGGATTGATCCGCATGGCGAACGAGAACTGCGTTTCGTTCGCGTCCGAGACTCGCGTCACCGAGACCGAGTACTCGCTGGCGGCCAGGTCCCGCATCGCCGCCAGGCCTTCCGCCCACGTTGGGAATAGATAGCCGAGGATCGTGCGCCGCTCCGGGATCCGCCGGACGTGCACCGTGGCCTCGGTGATGATCCCGAGGCGCCCTTCGCTACCGAGAACCATCTGACGCACGCTCGGCCCGTTTGACGCGGCCGGCACCGGCCGCGTCACCAGCATCCCGGCCGGCGTGGCCACGCGCAGGCCCTTGACCATGTCCGAGATGTCGCCGTAGCGGTCAGACTGCATCCCCGACGAACGGGTGGCGATCCAGCCTCCCAGGGTCGAGTGCGGGAAGGAGTCGGGGAAGTGACCGAAGGTGTAGCCGCGGGCGGCCAGTTGGTCCTCCAGTTGCGGGCCGAAGACGCCCGCCTGCACGCTGGCGAGGCGCGAGCTCCCATCGATCTCGAGCACCTCGTCGAGGCGTTCGAGGTCGACCGAGATGACCGGACGCAACTCGCCGGCCGGGGCCTCCAGAGAGCCGGAGATCGAGGAGCCGCCGCCGAACGGGATCAGGACCGCGTCGGCGTTTAGCGCCGCCTGGACGGTCGCGACCACCTCCTCCTCGCCGGCGGGACGCACGATCACGTCCGGGAGGCGGGCTAGGTCGCCGTGTCGCTGGCGGATCAGATCCCGGAGCGACTTCCCGCGCGAGTGCACCACACGATCGAGCGGATCGCTCGAGACGAACGCTTCGCCGACGGCCTCCTCGAGCTCGGCGCGCAGCTCGATCGGCAGGTTCGGCGCGCGGACGTCCAGCTGGTCGAATCGCACCGGCGCCGCACCCTTGACGCGGACGTCGACGCCGATGGCCCGCTCGATGAACGGCGCGAGCGCCGGCTTATCCTCGTAAGAGAACTGGGCTCCCTCGTGACCCCAGCCCCACCACTTCATCGCGGGCATGGGTCGGCTCTGGCGCAGGACACGTCCCAGGCGAAGGACACGGCCCAAACTCTGTCACGGCGGCTCGCCGGGCGCCTGTGCGTGGCCGACACGCGCGGAGAGTGGCGGCCGCATACGGGGACCGCCACTCTCACCACTCGCGCGATGACGGGAGCTACTGCGCGACGCTCGTGCCTCCGGTGCTCGGGGTCGTGGTGCCGCCGGCCGCCTGGCCACTGCCTGCGGACTGACCGGGAGTCGTGCTCGTGCCGCCGGATGGGCTCGTACCGCCCGTGGTCGATGTGTTCCCTTGGCCCTGGGAGCTCGACGACTTCGGCTTGACCGGGGGTGCGGTCGGCCACATCTGGCTGTCGCCGGTGATGAGCTGCTCGTGGATCTTGCTCAGCGTGCCGGCGCCGGCGACGCCGTCCGGGTTGAGCCCGTTGGCCCGCTGAAAGTTGGTGATCGCCGCGAGCGTGGCAGGCCCGAGGACACCATCGACCGGGCCCTCGTAGTAGTTGAGCTGCGCAAGCTCGTGCTGGAGCGCGACCACCGAAGCGCCATGCTGGTAGGACGCCCCAGCGCCGGTGCTCGAGTGCGAACCGCCGGCGCTCGACTCCGAACCGCCGGCCGCGGAGCCCTGGTTGGCGGTCTGCGCCCCGGTCGGCGCGCCGGTGTCGGCAGTGCGATGAGCGCTGCCGCCGATGCTGGTGGCAGCCCAGGCACCGCCGATAAGGAGTGCGGAGATCGCGGCGCCCAAGGCGACGGCACGGGTGAACTCGCGACGGCGGCGACCGCCGTCCCGCCGCTCATGGCGGGTGCCGTGCGCGCTTGGCGCGACTGTCTCGGTAATGGTGCTCATGTGTACCTCGCAGGTTTGGAGACGACTCTTGCGGTGATCGTCCTCGCGGCGGGGCGCCGTGTCGCCAGTACCCGGCTACTGAATCGTGCGGGTGGCGATACGTACTCCCGGCGCCGCGCCTCATAGCGCACGCCGGTCGTGGACGCCCAGCTTGTGCATCGCGCGGTACAGATGCGTCTCGACCGTCCGCACCGAGACCCCGAGCCGATCGGCGATCTCGGCATTGGTCAGACCCTCGCGGGCGAACTCGACGAGCTGGGTTTCGCGGGCCGTCAGCGCCGGCGCCGACCCAGCTAGGCCTTCGATCTCGGGTGCGTCGGTGCCGTGGCCTGACTGGTGGAGCCCGCGGGCCCGGTCCGCGGCCCGGTGGGCCGAGTCCGGATCGCCCGCCTCGAGGTGGATCGCGGCGGCCTGGGTGGCCGCGACCATCGCATAGCGGAGCGCGCCGATGCCGGCAAACCGTTCCGCCACCTCCGAGAGCGCGTCGGGATCGCCGACCGTGAGGGCGTCGGCGTGAGCGTCGTAGGCATCGATGAGGGGGCCGTCGCACCGGGCAGCGGCCGGTGCGACGATGGCGCCGACCGTGGCCGCGGATGCCCCGGCGAGGAGCGCGTCGTACGCCAGCAGAACCGCGAATCCAGGCATGCCGTCCAGGAACTCTTCGGCCGCCGACAGCAGCTGGGCGGCGCCGCGCGCACGGTCGCGCGCGCAGGCCACCCAGCCCTCGGCGCGGAGTAAATAGGCCGGGCGCGACAGCGGGCGCGGGCGGGTGGTGTCGTTGATCGTCTTCAACCGATCGAGGGTGCTGGCGGCACCCTCCGTGTCGCCGAGGTAGCACGCAGTACCGACCCCGCACACGAGCGCCTCGGCGATGGCCAGGAACGCGTCGTCGCGCTCGAAGTGCAGTTCGGCTTCCGCGAGCCACCGCTCGGCGTCGCGGAAGCGGCCACGGAGGAACGCGAGCTGCCCCAATCCAAGCGCGCCCTGGCCGGCCGCCTCATGGTCGTGCCGGCGAACGCCGTTCGCCAGCCACCGGGCCAGATCCGATTCCAGCTGTGGCCAGTCCGCCCCCGATTCGACGCCGGCCAGGCGAATGGCCGCGAGCGTGACCAGGTCGGGGTAGTCGCGAACTGGGATCTGCGGGCGAAGGCGGCGCGCCACCGCCTGCGCCTGTCCCCACCGACCCGCGTAGAACAGCGCGAGCGAATACCGCGGCTCGAGCAGCCGCCGGGTTTCGCCGTCGAGCGCCGGGGCGCCCAGGGCGCCTTGTACGGCTGCGATCGCCCGGGGGAGGTCGTCGGCCACCGCGCTCGGCATGCCCACCGCGAGCAGCCGCGATGGCCACATCGGTTCATCCGACCACGAGCGCGCGCGGTCGAGCAGGGCCCGCATTTCCTTCACCCGGCCGAGCCCCCAGAACAGCACCCGCGTGCGCTGCTCCAGATAATCGATCCCCAGCGGATGCCCGGAAGCCTCGGTCTCGACGCCCGCGAGCACGGCTTCGGCTTCGTCGAAGCGCTCGCGCGTGACTCGGGCACGCGCCAGCGCCAGTGCCGCCGGCAACCCCGCACCGTCGGCGACGGCCCGCTCGGCGAGCTGGCCGGCGAGGTCCGGGTCGCCCGCCAGGTTCGCTGCCCGAGCTCCGTCGATCAGCAGCGAGGATGGGATCGGCGCGCCTGCGTCAAGCAGGAGGCGTATCACCCGCAGGGCATTGTCGGAGGTCGGCCGCCGACGCTGCTGGAGGGTCCGGGCGAGCTCGAGTCGCAGGCTTATGCCGCGCGCCGGGGGAATCCGAGTGCGAACCACGTCGCCGTACAGAGGGTGACCGAGCCGCACGTCGTCGCCGTCTGCGCCCGATCGCACGGTGATCAACCCCTGAGCCTCGACCGCGGCGACGGCCGCGTGTGAGGTCAGGCCCGCAAGCTCAGGCATTGTCAGCGGCTCGGCGAGTGCGAGCAGCTCGAGGGGTGCCAGCTCCTCGCCGGGCAG
>Ga0335074_10012263_pt1 | contig 12022 bp, 13 predicted proteins | sample Lox_Sample_23_FD_206715 | JGI IMG/M metagenome (GOLD analysis project Ga0335074, IMG submission 206715) | Soil microbial communities from Loxahatchee National Wildlife Refuge, Florida, United States - Lox_Sample_2.3 | ecosystem: Environmental > Terrestrial > Soil > Wetlands | place: USA...
TCGTATGTGTAGTCACGTTGGGCGTCCTGGCGCCAACGCCGCGCCGCGGGTCCCACGCCCGATAGGAGGACAGCGACCGTATGTCTCGCTGGACGATCGACTCACCGAGAACTCTTGAACTCGGCGAGGTCGCCGTGCTCAGGGTCCGGGTGATCTCGGGATCGGTCGCGGTCCTTGCCAGCCAGGAGCCGGCGTCGCTGGACGTCGCCAGTCTTGAGGGGCAGCCGCTTCTGGTGACTCATGAAGCCGGGATCGTCACGATCACCTATGAGGACCTGCAGTGGGACGGGCTGCGCAGCTGGCTGCACCCACGGCGGCACTCGGCTGACGTCACCGTCACGGTTCCCGCGGCCTGCCCCACTCAGGTGGGAGCGGCGAACGCGGCCACGACCGTGTCGGGTATGTCGGCGAAAATGACAGCCAAGAGCGTCTCCGGTGACATCACGCTGGACAGGGTGGCCGGCAGCGTGGACGCGAAGACCTTCTCGGGGAACCTGGACGCCAGGGACATCGAGGGCGAGATCGCGTTCAACTCGGTCTCCGGCGACCTGACCCTGGCCGGCGGCACGGTTGGGCAGCTCGACGCCAGGACCGTCAGCGGCCGGGTGACGGCCGACATCGACCTTCGCGACGGCGGCGGCCTGCGGGTCAGCACGGTCTCCGGTGACGTCGCCGTCCGGTTGCCAACCTCCTGCAGTGCCCGGGTCGAGCTCCGGTCCACATCCGGCCGCCTGTGCAGTAACTTCGCATCTATGGGCGCCACGTCGGCAACGCGGCCGTCGGTCATCAAGGCAACGCTCGGGTCCGGCTCAGGCAGCCTCAACGTGACCAGCATGACCGGTGACGTGACGCTTCTCGCCAGGGACGGTGACCCCCAGTGAGCCCGGTATTCAGGCACGGCGGCCTCCGGCTTTACCTGCTCAAGCTGCTCGACGAGGCCCCGAGGCACGGTTACGAGGTCATCCGGCTGCTGCAGGACCGGTTCCTTGGCGTTTACGCGCCGTCGCCAGGAACGATCTACCCGCGCCTGGCCAGGCTCGAAGAGGAAGGCCTGGTCACCCACGACGAGGTCGACGGCAAGAAGGTGTACCGGATCACCGACAAGGGGCGCGAGGAGATCCAGTCACGGCTCGACGATCTGGCCGAGCTGGAGGAGCAGATCACCGAGTCGGTGCGCGACATCGCCCGCGAGGTGACCGAGGATGTCCGGGACACCGTCCGCAACCTGCGCGAGGAACTCACCCGGGCAACTACCCAGTACCGCGGGCCCGGCGAGCAGCCGCGCCAGGACCCGCGGGAGCGGGCCCGCCAGGCCAGGGACGAGGTCAAGGAACGCGCCCGCCAGGCCAGGGAAGACGCCAGGCAAGACCGGCAGCGCAGCCCCAGGCCCGACTGGTCCGACGTGGCCTCGTCGGCCGCCTGGCAGAGCTGGGGCGGCGGCGGCCCGTGGCGCGGCGGTCAGGCTGGCGAACCGCCCTGGGGTGGCCGCAGGACACAGCGCGGCCGGGGCTGGCCGGGCCCCCGCGGCCTGGATGCTGCTCTCGTACGCGACCTGGAGCGGCTGGCGGTCGACTTCGCCAACCAGCTGCGGCGGGCCGCGTGGAGCACGGAGTCCATCGGCGAGAACACGCTCGGCGACCTGCGGTCGATCCTCGAGGACACGCTGACCAGGATCAAGGACGAGGTCTTCGGCGGTTCTGCAGGCAGTGCGCCCGCGGACAGCGGCCAGGACATCCATGACCCGCAGCGGGACTCCAGCGACGACTCCTGAAGCCCGCCGCGCGCCTAGACCGTGAACACGACCTTGCCGAAGACGTCCCCGGCGATCATCGCGGCGAAGCCTTCCCGGGCCTCAGCGAGCGGCATTTCCCGGTCGATCAGCGGCCGTACCCCGGTCTGCTCGCAGAATCGCAGCAGCCGCCCGAGTTGATCCCGGGACCCCATCGTGGACCCGACCACTGACAGCTGCAGGAAGAAGATCCGGTTCAGGTCGGCTGGCGGTGCCGACCCGCTGGTCGCGCCCGAGATCACGAGCGTCCCGCCGGGCTTGAGCGCGCGCAGCGAGTGCGCCCAGGTGGCCTCACCGACGGTCTCCATGACCGCGTCGACGCGCTCAGGAAGCCGTGCGCCTGGCTGGAATGCCTGGTCGGCACCTAGCGCCAGCGCCCGCTCGCGTCTGGCCTCGCTCCGGCTGGTCACCCAGACCCGGTAGCCAGCGCCGCGGCCGAGCAGGATCAGCGCGGTGGACACGCCGCCGCCTGCCCCCTGCACCAGGACCGTGGCGCCAGGCTGGAGTCCTGACCGGTCGAACAGCATCCGGTAGGCGGTCAGGTAGGCGGTCGGCATGCAGGCGGCCTCGGCGAACGACAGCGCGGCAGGCTTGGGGATGAGGTTCCGCCGCGGCACAGCGACCTGCTGCGCGAACGTACCGTCGTACCGCTCGGACAGCAGCGACCTGGACGGGTCCATGGTCTCGTCCGCGTAACCGGCCGCGGGATCGGAGACCACCGCGTGGATGACGATCTCGTTGCCGTCGGCATCCACGCCCGCGGCGTCACAGCCGAGCACGATCGGCAGCCGGTCCGGCGAGATCCCCACGCCGCGCAGCGTCCACACGTCGTGGTGGTTGAGCGCGGCCGCCCTGACAGTGACCGTGGTCCATCCGTCCGGCGGCGCTGGCTCGGCCCGGTCGGTGAGCTCCAGGCCCGCCAGAGGGTTATCGGCGTCGATTCGCGCCGCTATGACAGCCTGCATGGTCACCGACCATAGCCTCGCCATTAGCGATAATCACGAGCGGGCCGGCCGCAAGGCCTGCCCGTACCAGGCAGCGTGTGCGATACTTTCGGCGGGAACGGCTCCGATCATCCCGCCTCGAAGGACCTCAGTGGATCTTACGCGCTATGCCGATTTGGCCGTGCGGCTCGTGAACACAGCCGCCGACATCGGCAGCGAGCCTGACTGTCTCGGCACCGCCGAGGCCTTCCGGGCATTCGCGGCGGACCACGACATGGCCGGGCCGTCCACCCCGATCACCCATCAGGATCTCGACGCGCTCCGGATGTTGCGCACCGACCTCACCGCGATCTTCCTCGCGGCCGCTGAGCGCGATCACGCGTCTGCTGCTGCCCGGCTTAACGCGCTGCTGGTCCAGTACCCGATCCGCCCGACACTGGTCCGTCACGGCCGCTCAAGTTGGCACCTGCACCTCGATGACAGCGGGTCGGTGTCGGACAGGTACGCGGCCGCGGCAATAACCGGCCTGGCCATGATTGTCAGCCAGTTCAGCCTGAACCACCTGGGCATCTGCGCGATGCCCGGATGCGGCGGCGTTTTCGCCGTCGCTGGCCCAGGCCGGCCCGGACGGTACTGCGCGGATCATTCCGCGGGCAAGCCAAACGTGACCGCACTGCGGAACCGCAGAAGTTCTGCGGGGGGATTCCCGGCTTCCACCGCCGTCGGCTGATTACCCCGTTCAACCATAAATCGGCCGTGAGCTGCGGTAACGCCGGAACGCGCTGCTTGTGCCCGCCCACAACACAGGTATCGGTTAATACTTCTTGTTCCGGACGGGACAGCAAGCGCTGAGGGTGTGCGACTAGCCCTACCGTTACGCGTGTTACCAAAACGACACCGGGCGGCTTCTTCTCAGGTCACAGGTGGATCTCTAACATCAGACCTACTCCATGGGCGTATGGCCCACGTATGCGGACCGGGAAGAAGGTTCGGACATGGCAACTCAGGCGGATGTTAGCCCGGGAGCCTCGGTCGACAGAAACCTGCGGAAACAGGTTGGGTTCATCGGGCTCACCTGGGCGTCAGCGGGGTCGATTATCGGTTCAGGCTGGTTGTTCGGGTCGTTCTTTGCTGTCCAGATAGCCGGAACTGCGGCTATCCTCTCCTGGCTCATAGGCGCCGTCGCCCTGATGGTCCTGGCGTTCGTGCACGCCGAGCTAGGCGGGATGTTCCCGGCAGCCGGAGGGACTGCCCGCTATCCGCATTACGCGTTCGGCTATGCCACGGGTGCCTCATTCGGGTGGTTCGCCTGGCTGCAGGCGGCGGCAGTGGCACCGGTCGAGGTGCTGGCCGTGCTCAGCTACGGTACGGTGCACATCAGCTGGCTGACCACGACCGACGCCGCGGGCAACCCAGTACCTAGCTTCCCGCGCGGCTACGTGGTAGCAGTTGTGCTGCTGGCCATCTTCATCGGGATCAACTTCTTCGGCGTCCGCTGGCTTGCGCATACGAACAGCGCGGCCACCTGGTGGAAGATTTTCGTTCCCATTCTGGCCATCATCGTGCTCGGCATCAAATCGTTCCACGGCTCGAACTTCGGCGCTCACGGCGGCTTCATGCCATACGGCATTCACGGCGTGTTCGCAGCCACAGCAGCGGGAGCGGTAATCTTCGCGCTTCTTGGCTTTGAGCAGGCGATCCAGTTCGGCGGGGAGAGCGCGAACCCGCAGCGGGACCTGCCGCGCGCTGTGATCATGTCGATGATCATCGGCGCGGTGATTTACATCCTGCTGCAGGTGGTGTTCATCGCGGCGCTGCCGGCGGGCTCGCTCGACCACGGCTGGGCGAAACTGTCGTTCACAAACGATGCCGGGCCGTTCGCCGCGATCGCGAGCCTTGCCGCTCTCGGCTGGCTGGCCACGATCCTCTATATCGACGCGCTGATCTCGCCTGGCGGGACCGGCCTGATCTACACAAGCTCGACCGCGCGCGTCTCCTACGGCCTGTCCAAGAACGGGTACGTGCCGTCGGCTATGGAGAGGACCAACAACCAGGGCGTGCCCTGGGTCAGCCTGATCGCCGCGTTCATCGCATCGCTGATCTTCTTCCTGCCGTTCCCGAGCTGGCAGAACCTGGTCGAGCTGATCACCGCGGCCAGCGTCCTGATGTACGCGGGCGCACCGCTGGCGTTCGGCGTGTTCCGGCTGCATCACAACGAGCGGCCACGGGCCTACCGGCTGCCTTGGGGTGAGTTCTGGTCGCCGGTCGCGTTCTTCATTGCCAACGTCCTGATCTTCTGGGCCGGCTGGACAACCGTCTGGAAGCTGGGCGTCGCCATCCTGATCGGCTGGGTGCTGATCGGCATCACGTTCGTCTTCAGGCTGAACCCGCGCACTCCCACATTTGACAAGCTGGACTGGAAGAACGCGATGTGGCTGCCTGTCTACCTGATCGGCCTGGGCGTCATCACCTGGCAGGGCACGTACGGCGGCGGCGCGGGTCACATCAAGCTGGGCGTCGACTTCCTGGTCCTGGCCGCGTTCAGCGCGATCATCTACTACTGGGCGCGGGCTGTCTCGCTGCGTCCCGAGCGCACCGAGGAACTCATCGACGCCGGTGCCAAGGAGGTCGTCCCGGAGACCGTCCTGTCCTGACTGGCTCGCTCTGTCGCTGCGGCCCTGTCCCCTCGCGGGGATGGGGCCGCAGCGTTTATCTCCTGCGTACCGGCCAGTAGCGCAGGAGCACCCGGCCTTCGACGAACTCGGGCCGGACCAGGCCGAAACGCCGGCTGTCCACCGCACCCGCGCCCGGGTTGTCTGACTCCAGCCACCAGCCCGCCGGTTCGCGCCGAGCCGCCCGCTTGACCAGCAGCAGGTCAGGCCGCCCGGGATGCCGGGCGATCACTACCTGCCCCGGGCGGATCCGTAGCTGGCGGCCAGCCAGCACCGGCCGCAGCACCAGCAGCCAGTCGCCTGGCTGCAGCGCTGGCAGCATGGAGCGCTCGGCCACAGCGACCCGCCACACCGGCCAGCGCACCCGCTCTCCCTTCCCCGGTCAAGCACAAGGTTAAGGATGCCCCTACCTCCCCTGAATGCGGCGAAGTCATCGGGGTACTGTCGGAATCGCCGAGTCCATGATCCGACATGAGAGAAGGAGATCAATGAGGCTGCTCGCACGTCTCCTGGAACCGAAGGCCACCGCGTACGCGCACTGTGACCTCCCGTGCGGCGTCTACGACCCCGCCCAGGCCCGGATTGAGGCCGAATCCGTGAAGGCGATCTGCGAGAAGTACCAGCAGAACGCCGACCCGGAATTCCGTACCCGGGCAATCATTATCAAGGAGCAGCGGTCCGATCTGGTCAAGCACCACCTGTGGGTGCTCTGGACCGACTACTTCAAACCGCCGCACTTCGAGAAGTACCCGCAGCTCAACACTCTGTTCAACGAAGCGACCAAACTGGCAGGCGCGGCCGGGACAAAGGGCAGCGAGGACCCCGCCAAGGCCGACGAATTGCTCGGCAAGATTGAAGAGATCAGCAAAATCTTCTGGGAGACCAAGCAGGCCTGACCAGGGCAGGCAGCCGCCACCCAAGCCGGAGGGCCACGCGGGCAACTGCTCAGCGCGGCCCTCCGTCGCATGGCGGTGGCCGGCATGCTTGGCTCGTGACAGCGCGCCGCGTCGGGGTCGCTGCGCGCTCACGGTAAGTTGCTACCCATAGCCGTCGGCTCAGCGACCGCGAGCCGATAACCGGCGGGAGGGCACAGGTGACTGAGGACACCACCGCGTCATCGACGACGACAGCCGCGGGCCAGGCAGGGGACCTGGCCACAGACGGTGCCGCCGGTCGAAGGGCGCACGATGCAGCGACGGCGGCCGCAGGGAGGTCAGCCGGGCACCGCGAGCCCGAAGACCAGGTGACGGTCCGCTTGCCGGCCGAAGGCGCCTACCTGTCGGTGCTGCGCACGGCGACGGCCGGGCTGGCCGCGCGTCTTGACTTCACCCTGGACGAGATCGAGGACCTCCGCATCGCCGTGGACGAGGCGTGCGCGATGCTGTTGCGACAGGCGGTGCCAGGGGCCAGCCTCGAATGCGGCTTCACGCTCGATCACGACATGATGACGATCGCGGTGTCTGTTCCGTGTCTTGATCCGCAGCAGCCGGCCAGCGACACTTTCGCCTGGACGGTGCTCACCGCCCTGGCGGGTAGCGTAGACAGCCACGTGGGGCCGGGGGATCTGCTGACGATCGAGCTGCGGAAGAAGCGAGAGTCGTCGGGGCCAGTGTGACGGGGGAAATCGAGGTCGCGTTGACCGAGGAGTATGACACCAGGGTGGCTGCCCAGGATGAGGGCACGGCGGTCGGGGATACCGACCACCGTCCAGCGGTCATGGACTACGCCGACGCCGGGGAAGCTGAGGCAGTCGACCTGCTCAGCGTCGTCAGCGAAGAGTCAGACGGCGAAGTGGACGGCGCGATCCCTGGTGCCAAGATCCAGCATGCGGCGCGGGAGCGCGGGCGGGCGCGCGAGCTGTTCGAGCAACTCGCGACGCTGCCCGCCGACGATCAGCAGCGGCAGCGTATCCGCGGCGAGCTTGTCGAGTTGCACTTGCCGCTGGTCGAGTACCTCGCACGCCGGTTCAGGAACCGGGGCGAGTGGCTGGACGACCTGACGCAGGTTGCCACGATCGGGCTGATCAAGTCCATCGACCGGTTCGACCTGAGCCGCGGCGTGGAGTTCTCGACCTACGCCACGCCGACGATCGTGGGCGAGATCAAGCGGCACTTCCGGGACAAAGGCTGGGCGGTCCGCGTTCCGCGGCGGCTGCAGGAGCTCAAGCTGGCGCTGACCAAGGCGGTCAGCGACCTCGCCCAGCGGCTTGGCCGGGCGCCGACTGTGGCCGAGCTCGCGGCCCACCTGCAGATGAGCGAGGAGGAGGTACTGGAGGGCCTGGAGTCCGCCAACGCCTACTCGACAGTGTCGCTCGACGCGCCGGACTCGGGCGACGACGACGCGCCGGCCGTGGCCGAGTCGCTGGGGATGCCGGACGACGCCCTGGAAGGCGTGGAGTACCGCGAGTCGCTCAAGCCGCTTCTCGAGCGGCTGCCGCCGCGCGAGAAGCGGATCCTGATGCTCCGGTTCTTCGGGAACATGACCCAGTCCCAGATCGCGACCGAGCTCGGGATCTCCCAGATGCACGTATCCCGGCTGCTGGCCAGGACCCTCACACAACTGCGCGAGGGGCTCACCAGGGACGAGTAGCGGCCCGCGTCAGCTGGCCCGGCCCGGGGGCGTCCCGGTCGGCAGACCAGCCAGGGCCCGGATGCTGCGCGGGGCCAGGATCGTCACGAACCCAGCGACGGCCAGCACAGTGCCGGGCAGGCCCCACTCGTACCGGTGCCCGTCAATCAGGTAGAGGCTGATGATGCCGGTGAACAGCTGGGTGAGCAGCGCGGGCGTACGGCTCCAGGACCGGACCCGGGCCAGGCCGAACGCTATGTACCCGAGAGCGACCGCGGTCGCGAGCCCGATGAGGGTCAGTGCGACGCCGCTGCTGACCCGGTACGACTTCCCGGTAGCCGTGTCGATTCCGACGATCACAGTCGCGAAGAGCACCCCGGCCGCCTGGATTGACTGAACGACCGCGGCGCCGATGAGCAGCGGCGGGCGCTGCGGTGGCACCGGCGGAGGTTCTGGCGGCCTGGCCGTAGCCTTCGACGGCGAAGCCGCAGGCCGCGGCGACCCGGCTTCAGAGCCAAAGTTAACCTGAGCGCGTGCACGCGCTCTTGATCGTGAACCCACACGCCACCTCCACGACCCAGCTCCGGCGGGATGTCATCGTACGGGCGCTGTCGTCCGCCGTCGACCTAGAGGTCGTGGAGACACGCTACCGGGGCCATGCGACCAGTCTCGCGGCCGCCGCCCGCGCTGACGGCTTCGGGCTCCTGCTGACGTTCGGCGGCGACGGCACGGTCAACGAGGCCGTTAACGGCATCCTAGGCCCTCCTGGGGCGGGCGGGGTCGTCGACGCCGAAGGCCGTATGTCGGTGGCCTGTGACGACCTGCCAGCGCTCGTGGCCTTGCCCGGCGGCAACGCCAACGTGTTCACCCACGCCGTGGGTCTGCCCGCAGACCCTGTAGACGCGACCGGGAAGATCCTGCAGGCGCTCGTCCAGGGACGGCAGCGCCGCATCAGCGTGGGTGTGGCCGGTTCCAGGTACTTCACGTTCAACGCGGGCCTTGGTATGGACGCCGAGGTGGTGCGCGCGGTCGAAGGACACCGGGCGTCCGGTGCCGCCGCCACCCCCGGCCTCTACATGCGGATGATCGTGCGCCAGTTCTACAAGGTGACTGACCGGCGGCACCCACCGCTCACGCTGGAGCGGCGCGGGAACCCCGCGGACGGGCCGCTGTTCCTGATCATCATCTCCAAGGCTGCGCCCTGGACCTACCTGGGCAGCCGCCCGGTGCATACCAGCCCGCAGGCATCGTTCGACTCTGGTCTCGACGTCTTCGGGATGCGCAGCATGGGCACGTTCAGCGCGCTGCGCGCCACCCGCCAGATGCTGTCGCGGGCCACGCGAACGCCACACGGCCCTAGTGTCCTCAGCCTGCACGACGAGAGCGAACTGGCTGTGAGGTCCAGCCGCCCGGTCGCGTTCCAGCTCGACGGCGAGTACGTTGGCGAGCGCGAATGTGTCAGATTCCAGTCAGTGCCGAACGCACTCCGGGTCATTGCCTGAAAAAGCACAGAAGGCCTCTAGTAGCCGCATAATTCTTATTAGGGCACAATCCACACGGCCGATCCTCCGCCCGGCCAACCTCTCTAACGCGCAGAGAAGACCAGCACTTGCCGCCCAGAACTTCATTGCCAGCCGCAATCTGGCCCGCGCCTGCGCGGCCTCTCGCAGCCAGGATTCCAATTGCCAGGCTCCCGCTGACCAGGCTCTCGCGGCCCCGGATTGCACCCGGGCAAATTGGTGCCAGCGCTGGCAGAAGGCCTCGGATCGCCATGCCCGCAATGTGACCCATCAGACACTGAAATCCGTCCGAACCTTTGCCAAAGCCCCTTGCGGTTCATCGCCCACCTTGAGAGGGTTATAAGGCCCGAGGTGAGCGGCGTACGAGTCATGCGCCCAAAGCTGGGCGGGCGGTGAGCTTGCCCCACAGCCCGACGGTCTCGTCTCGGAGTAATCGGGGCCCGCAAGTCCCATGATTATGACTCTCAGGCTCGGGAACTAGACAGTCTCGACATACGACATAGCTCGTGAAATCGTTCACAAGCGCGACTGAGACGAGGACCACCGCAGATGGCGCCCCGTCTCAAGGAGGAGTGGGCTTCATGGACTGGCGCCACCACGCCGCCTGCCGCGACGAAGACCCGGAGCTGTTCTTCCCCATCGGGAACACAGGTCCGGCGCTGCTCCAGATCGACGAGGCCAAGCGAGTGTGCCACCGCTGCGCCGTGATGGAGTCGTGCCTGCAGTGGGCACTCGAGAGCGGGCAGGACGCTGGCGTCTGGGGCGGAATGAGCGAAGACGAGCGGCGAGCTCTCAAGCGCAGGTCCGCCAGGATCAGGGCCCGGGCGCACGCCTGAGGCCGGCTAGGCAGGCTGCCGGGTTACCGGCAGCACGTTTGACGCCCAGGCGGCGGGCGGGTCGACGGGGACATCGACCCCGACCCTGGTTCCGCCGCCGGGCCGGGGGACTATCTCAAGCCTTCCGCCAAGCTCGGCGACCACGAGTGTGCGCACGATCTGCAGGCCGAGGCTAGCCGTCGAGTCGAGATCGAAATCGTCTGGCAGCCCAATCCCGTTGTCCGTCACGGTCACCGTGAGCTGACCGCCGCTCCGGTCCGCGGTGACCTCCAGCTTCCCGCTTCCGGTCGACCGGGCCAGCCCGTGCTGCAGCGCGTTCTGCAGCAGCTCGGTCAGCACGAGCGCGAGCGGGGTCGCGACCGCGGCAGGCAGCAGCCCGAATCGCCCCGACAGGCTGGGCTTAACTCCGGCCTCGGGCGCGGAAACCTCAGCCGCCATCATGGCCACCCGGCTGGCGATGTCATCGAAGTCGACAACCTCGTCCGGAGCGTGAGACAGGGTTTCGTGGACGATGGCGATCGACCCGACCCGGCGCACGGCCTCCTCGAGCGCGGCACGGGCCTCGGCCGCCTTGAGCCGGCGCGCCTGCAGCCGCAGCAGCGCGGCCACGGTCTGCAGGTTGTTCTTGACCCGGTGATGGATCTCCCGGATGGTCGCGTCCTTGGTGATCAGCTCGCGCTCCCGGTGCCGCAGCTCGGTAACGTCACGGAGCAGGATCAGCGCACCGGAACGGGTCCCGGCCACCACAAGCGGGATCGCACGCAGCTGAACGACCGAACCGTTTCCCTCCAGTTCGGTCTCCATGTGCGCCCGGCCGCTCGCTGTCAGCATCAGCGACTCGTCGCGAGGCCCGCCGGCCACGCACAACCGCGCGGTCAGCGGCCCGAGTTCGGCCCCGACAAGGTCTGCGGTCAGGCCGAGCCTGCGGTAAGCCGACAGCCCGTTCGGGCTGGCATAGGTTACCCTTCCCGAGCTGCCCAGCCGCAGCAGCCCGTCCCCTACCCGCGGTGACCGGACGAGCGTCGGTGCTTCACCCGGCCGCGGGAAGATTCCCGCAGCCACCATCTGGGCCAGATCGTCGGCGGCCCGCAGGTAGGCGAGGTCCATCCGGCTCGGGGTGCGGGCGGCTGACAGGTTCGTGCACCTCTCGACCACCGATAGCACACGCCCGTCGCGGGTGACCGGGATCGTCTCGTGCCGCACAGGAACCCCGGTTGTCCATTCCGGGTCACCCTCCCGGCATATCCGCCGCTCCACCATTGCCGCGTCCAGGAACGGCCGCGCTCCCGCAGGCTGGACCGAGCCGACAAGATCGTCGGGAATAGCTGTCGGCGCGGTCACCGGCCGGATCTGAGCCAGCACCATCCAGCCGGAGCCGTCCTGCAGCCGCGCCCACAGCACGAGGTCGGCGAATGAGAGGTCGGCCAGCAGTTGCCAGTCCGACAGCAGCAGATGCAGCCACTCCACGTCGGCCTCGGCCAGCCCGGCCTTCTGGAGTGCAAGGTCGTTGAGGGTCGGCACTCGTTCATCATCCCATCCGGAACACGCCAAGCCGCACGCCGTGACACCCCCTCGCCCCGCCCGCCCCAGAGCGCGCCGCCCGCTACCCCGCCAAGCTCCCACCCCGCCAAGCCCCGCACCCCGCCAAGCCCCGCACCCCGCCAAGCCCCGCACCCCGCCTGCGCTACCTGCC
>Ga0335074_10012264_pt1 | contig 12021 bp, 12 predicted proteins | sample Lox_Sample_23_FD_206715 | JGI IMG/M metagenome (GOLD analysis project Ga0335074, IMG submission 206715) | Soil microbial communities from Loxahatchee National Wildlife Refuge, Florida, United States - Lox_Sample_2.3 | ecosystem: Environmental > Terrestrial > Soil > Wetlands | place: USA...
ATCGTGCGCCGCGTGCACGGCGGTGCGGTGCTCGCGCGCGACGCGCAATTCGAACGATCCTCCGAAACGCAACGCATGCTGGCGCGCGGGGTGCATGCCCAACTTCGGCCGGGCGACGTGGTCGTGCTCGAAGGCGAACGCGTGATGCCGCTCGTCGCCGAGTTGCTCGTCGAATCGCCGGTGCGTTCGGTCGTCGTCAGCAACAGCCTCACGGTTGCCCGCACGCTGGCGTCGTGCGCGGGCATCGAAGTGATCCTGATCGGCGGCAAACTCTCGCCGTCCGGTCAAACGCTGCCTACTGCGATGGGCGTCGGCGACCTCAAGTATCTGGTCGCCAACAAAGCCTTCGTCGAAATCGACGGCATGCATCCGGTAGCCGGCGCAAGCGCGCGCGTGCAAGAGGAAGCCGCGTTCAAACACGCGATTCTGCAACACGCCCTTCACACCGCGATCATCGGCGCATTCGAGCTCTGGGGCGCGACGTTCGCGCATCGCATCGCGCTCCCAAGCGAGATCGAGATGTGGATCACGACCCCGATTCCTTCGGCGCGCCGCGGCGACGTGCGCGATCTCACCGCTACGATCGTGGAGTCGAGCTAAGGTGAAGCGAACGCTTCACATGACCGTCATCGATCCCCTCGGCATCCACGCGCGTCCCGCGTCGACGCTTGCCGTGGCGGTCAAGCGCAGCGGCGCCGCGATGCGCATTCGCCATGGCGACCGCACCGCCGATGCAACTAGCGTGGTGCAGCTTCTCGGCTTGGGTGCGCGTATGGGTTCGCGGGTCACGGTCGAGCTCGACGGCGACACAGCCGCCGCCGATCAAGCCGAGGCGGCGCTCAGCGAACTCTTCGCTCCACACGACGCATGACTGCGCTACGACGCAACGTCAGCGCCCGTGCCCGCCGCTCTATCCTCAAAGGGTAGGGCAAAAAACCGATACAGTAGCAATGGGCATCAACAGTGCGGGCCGGATTCAAGGATTTGGGACGCCCGCGCAACCCGAGGGGCGCACGGCGTCGGCAACCGTCTCCGAGACCATCCTCGAGCCCTTAGCCAACGCACTCACGCCGTCCGATCTCGCGCTCATCACTGCCGCCACCGGCGCGCAGTTCCAATCGACGCCGCAAGGACTGCAAATGGTGCAATGGCACGCCCCCGGCGTCCCGATCAACGGCGACGACTACGTGAATGCGCTCGTGGTGGTGAAGCAAGATTTGAAGAAACACGGCGACTTCGCATCACCGACGCAGGCAAGCGCCCTGGCGCTGAGCGAAGCGGAGTTCGGCTACGCGCGGAACTTCGCCAATGCAATCATCTCGACGCGCGAGGCAATCGGTCAGAATAAATCGATAACGCCGACGATGGTTATCGACGCGGCAAAGCAAGCAAATGTAAACGGTGCAACCGTTCCCGAGGCATACGTCGCCAATGCCATCGGTTACCTCAACGGCATCGCACTTGAGTAGGCGCTTTTAATCGCCATTTCCAGCGTGGTCGAGCGACGTTCGGTTGAACCTGATGTTCGCTAGATCGCCTCGAAGTCGGGCAATGTGAAGGTCTTGTCGAAGAAGAGTTGCAACGGGGCGTGCTCGACCTAGGTCTTAGCTTCTCGCCCGAGTTTCGACGCCTTGGGGCGGGCTGGAACGAGGACCTCAAGTTGCTCTACATGCCGAGCGATCGGCGAATGGAGAGCATCGTAGAGATCCACCGTCACCTGTAGGTTCAGCCAATATTCCGGCGTCGTCCGCAATGCATGCGACAGCCGGAGCGCCATTTCCGGCGTGATAGAGCGACGCTCGTTAATGATCTCGTTGATCGTCGTGCGATCGACGTCGAGTGCGCTGGCAAAAGATCCCTGCGAGATGCCAAGTGTCTCGAGGAAATCCTCGCGCAACACTGCTCCCGGCGTGATTGGCCGGCGATTGCGCGGTACGCTTCCCATTTCGTGTCCCCTCCTCAGCATCAATGATAGTCCGTAATCTCCACCTGGGTTGCTTCATCGTTTTCCCAGGAAAAGCAGATGCGATACTGGTCGTTGATGCGAACACTCCATTGGCCCTCGCGGTCGCCGGTTAATCTTTCGAGACGGTTCCCGCGGGGGATGTAAAGATCGAACGGTCGGGCCGCGGCGTTGATGCGGTCGAGTAGTTGCCCGGCCTTTTCGTGGAGATCGTGTGGCAGGGTGCGCCGCGCATGTTTGCTGTCGATGCCATCGTAGATGTCCTGCGATCCCTGGTCAACGATCTTCAAGAACTCGCTCCTTCGGTTACACTGTAGCCTGTTGCGCGATAGGCGTCAAGTGCGCGACGGAGAAAAACTCGACGATAGGCCTTCCGTGAGGAAAAAATATGGGGCCGCATGGAGGCCCTGCGATTCCCGTAAGGGTCCGCCGCCTATACCGTGGTGTAGGTTTTGAGATTGCCGTCCGCAGGCTACGGTACTGGAGCTGATCGATCCATGCCGGTGGTGGACCACGACTCCGCCGCCGAACTGGAGCGCGTCAACACAGCGACGTGGTTGCACGCGACACTGGGCAAAGGCGACCTTACAATCGTAGGTCGATTCGTCCGTAGGTCGATTCGTCGCTTATCGTAAATCCACGAAAAATACGGTGCCGGACGCCGTTGGCGCCTCGACCGCTGAGCGCAAATCAGCGGGCAATGCTCTCTGCGATATCTCTGCATCTATGCGCCGCCGACGCAATCGCCGCTCGAATCCGAGGGAACCACGGACCGCGGAGTACAGACCTCCCTGGCCGACAGCTAGCCACAACCGGGCGGTCAAGGAAGCCGGCGCAGGTAGAAATCCTTGCGTGGCGGCCACGAAGAGTGCCTGTACCCTCTCATAAGTCCTACAACTCATATGCGTGGGGCACTAACAGAATGGATCAACATTATCGTCTTCGATCCGGGAGACAGGGGGCGTCGCGGATAGTTCTTTCGGACTATACTCTCCACCTTGATAAGCAGTTGAGTCGTATGCTATCTTTGTGCCTCAGCCGATCATGTTGGAGGGTGTCTGACGGTCTCGCGCGGCGTTGCTCTTTCGAAGCACTCAATTGGATATGAAACGCAGCCAACCTTGGCATCGCGGTTAGCCTCGTCATGAGTTTTCGTACCACTGACGCGCGGAAGTAACAACGCTTCAATAATAGCTCCAGAATAACTCAAGCTGCCCCGAGCTCATTCCCCGACTCTGAATAAATTCAGCGACGTGTTGCATGGGAGTTCCCGTCATTTTCAGAGGCCATCGCCCGCACCTCCCGCCGAGCGACCGGCCGAACTATCCGTCTCCATTCTAAATGCCAGTACTATCTTCCGAAGGGTGCGGTTCATGAGGAGATACGTTTCGCGCTGCTTTTCCCGATCGTTCGCTGTGCTTGTCGCATTATTCTTAACAAGCTTCGCGAATGCACTATCTATAGAGGCGAAGGCAGGTGCCTCAACTACCTCGTCGCGGACTACAGAGATAACTTCGCCGGCGGCTAGCCATTCGCAAGTTCTTGGTGTGATGGAATCCCGCTCGCGAAACGCGGCGGCATGGGTGGTGTCGTTCTCGGGGTCCAAGCCCATGCATCGGGTGGTTCGAACGGGTTCAGTCGTGCAGGTGTACTTCAAGGGTGCCGCGTGTCCCGCGCCGCAGAGCGTTCGGGTAGCATCGCTCGCGTCGTCAGCGGCCATGTCGGCCGCGTACGTTTCGTGCAGCGTAAGCGGCGGCGATGCGGTGATGAAGTTCCACGCGGCACAAAATCAGCAGATTACCTTAAGGCCGCAGGCGACTTCACTAACGGTCGGCCTAAGCCTTAGAGCTGCTCATCCAGTTCATTCGCATCGAGCACATGGCACTAGGTTGGCTGCTTCGTTTTTCCAAACCGACGCCATGCAACGTACAAGCAATGTGCTTCAAGCCGACCGTCGTCAGAATCTAGAGTTATTGATCAAAACGAACCCGCGCACACAGATCGCCACGGGCGCGCGGGCCGAGCTTAACACCTTGCCGCAGTTGCAAAAGCCGGTTATCGTCGCGCAAAGGTCTTACTCGACAGTCGTGAACGGCGCACCGATTTCGGGTTCTCGTGTCGACGTCATCGCTCGCGGCGGCGTCGAAAACGATTCACACATATTTACCCGTTTATATTACTACGTCTACGACACGAGAACGGGACAACTACTCTTGTCAGGCGACCAGCTAGCACCCGACGCGATAGCTCAAAAGTACGGATTTCAGAAAAATAACGTTGGCGCCACGACGAAAGAGGTACACTGAAGATGCGCGCGCGCTTAATCCTCGCATCCGTTGCTGCTGCAGCGACCATCGCACTGCTCGTGGCTTGCGAGAATACAGTAGCACCAGGGGAGGTTTCGGTCACGCCGGGTAGTTCCAGCGTTATCGCCGTCGATAACTACGACGGGTCCGAAGATTGCCCGCAAATTACGCCCTACATTTCAGAGGCGAGCTTGACCACATCGTCCGCATTGCAGGCAAGCGGGTGGAATCCCGTAAGCCTGTATGACCCACCGTCGATGACGAGTGCGATGTTTACATTCTACATGACCGAGAATGCGCTCTTCTACTTTGGCCATGGCGCTGCGGGGGTCGTGGCGTTTCCCGGGGGGTGTTCGTATGCAGAAAATGGCGACTCGATACCCTCAACATATTATTGGGGAATAGGCAATCTCGGAGGAGACTTTCCAAAAGCGACGGGCTCGCTGCCAAGCGCGTCGAGCTTATACTGGATGTTTCTTTTCAGCTCGGATACGGTTGCTCCTGATGCTAGCCAGGATCCGACTGACGCCTCAAATCCGGCGGATCAGGGATACGTCGCTAATCCTTGGGAGCCGCTGTTTTATCAATCGGGCTTACCGCTACGCGGAATGTACGGATATTGGCAGTCGTTAGGTTCGTGCGATGACCCCGAAAGTGCGGACAACGGCACGCGCAACTGTGACGTTTATGCAAACAACAATCCGGGCGTCGCGTCAACGTTGCTGCCCATGCTGGATAGCAACAATACGTCGACGACGATTATTCCTGACGCCTGGGAGCAGTCAAACGAAGCTAATGACGAATCAGGCTCCTGGTCCGAGGAACTCGACGCTAATTCGAACGACGACTTCTTTACTAAGAGTCCCGCAGTTAGCCGCGCGAACTCGCTCGAGTTCTTCGACCAAGAGACGGGCGCGCCGGTCGAACCTGTCGTCGCAGTTAGCGGTAAAACCGGCACGTTAACTCCGTTTAACCTCGTCAATGAATCATTGAATGTTGGCGGCGCAGTCGCGACGGGTGACTCGGACTTTTCTGCAGGCGCGCTGTCTTATTCGTACCCTGACAATGGAGCAATGACGACGTTCACCTCGGCCACCGGCCTGGAGGTGACGAGCTATCCGGGGCTTTCAGGAGGCGTAACATACAGCAGCATGACCCTCCACAATCCTATGACGATCAGCCAATCTGCTGCAGAAGCGGCGGCGGTAGATTTCATCAACAACTCGTTCGGAATGCCCGGCGACGCCGTCCTCGCCGACACGCTTTCTATGTACACGCTCGAAACAAGCGGAAGTTCGATTCTCACTGGTTACGAATTTGTCTGGAACCACTCAAGTGGCACGATGTACGGCGGGGACGCGATCAAGGTAGATGTCGAGGACTATCGCAAGGCAACGACGATTTGCACGGAAATGACTGATCCCGATCCGCCGCTAAAGCCGATCTGCATCCAGCACTCGACCACATATTCGGATGTGGCAAACGTCTCATTTGGTTATCGTCTGTGGCGTTCGGCCGGTAGCGCAGCTGCGGTTACACGCACGGACTATACAGCCGGGCGCACTACGATCGATGCTTACACGGCATCGCTCGCGCTGCCGGATCCAAGCGACGTGACTGGCTACAATCTGGGATACTGGACAGGCCCGATAGGACAAGCGAGCGGAATAGCTGAGCCGGCATGGATATATGGGACGAGCAGCGGCAGAGTCTACGCGGTCGACGCCGGCTCAGGTGCGGTTATCGGCACCGAGATGCAATGACGTTCCAGCCCGCGACCGTCGCCGTCTTGGTTCTTCTTTTGTTCCTTTGGGCTCGGGGCGTGGAGGCAGCGTTGCCCTTGGCACTCCCGACTCCTCCACAACCGTTTGATCTAGCAAGCACCGCGCGAATCCTCATCCATGCCGCCGCTCTGCCGTCTGGATTCGCGCCGGTTGCCAAGCGGGGTGCCGTTGTCAGGCGCTTATTCGAAGTGCCAACGTTTCCTGGCCAGTACAAAATTTATCGTGCTGTTTCGGCGCAGCCAGAGGTCCGATTTTACGTCGGAGGCATCGGGGCTACCGATGAGTTTGCCATTGTCTCGACAGCAGGCTCGACGCTGGCGCACCAGGGCTACCAGTCGCCCATAGATTGGCTCGCGACGGTCGAGCAACTCATTGCTCCTGACCTCGGAGCGAGCTACACAAAGAAGATCCTGCATAACGGGGCCATATTTTTTTCTCGTGGGAAGCCTACCATCGAGTTTTTCTTCGTCGAGGGAATACCAGCGGAGTCCGCCACGCAAAGAAGTTACAACATGGATATGCTCGTGTTCCGACCGCACGCAACGGTACTGGAGCTCATCGATCCATGCCAGTGGTGGACCACGACTCCGCCGCCGAACTGGAGCGCGGCAGCACAGCGGGGCGGTTGTACGAGACACTGGGTGGAGGTGAACTTACATCCGTAGGTCGACTCGGTTCAGCGCTCTTTTCCTGGCCACACTGACGTTTCTCCTAATGGTCGGCTGGTCAGCTCCATGCATCGCGGCCGCAGAAATTATCAGCAACGTTCGCGTGGACTCCCTCAACGAAGGATATTCGCGCATTGTAATTACATTCGGTGCGAAGGCGCCCACTGACTGGCAGATGTCAGGTGAGGGAAGCGACGTTCTCTTCTTACAGTTCCCCAATGCTTCGCTAGCTAGCGCAGGAGAGAGCGGGACGCTACAGGGGCAAGACGCGATAGCTTCGGTCGCGGTTTCCAGTACAAATGGCGTCACAATTCGAATAAATCTCACGGAGAACGTTCGAGCTGTTGCTGCGTCCTCCGGAAACGAGGTCATCGTTGATGTAGCGCAACCGACCGTATTTACGGATGTCGCACACTCCCCATCCGCGCGGGCCATCGCGTCGACGCCCACCGAACCGCGGGAATACGAGGTCATTCAGTTGCATTTCGCCGACGTTGGCGAGATTGCCGGACTTCTCGTAACAGGCCAAGAAGTGCCGCAAAGCGCCCCCTTTCAACCGGCGGGGTCAATTTTCAGTCTCCCGACATCCGGCGGATCCCAAAGCGTGCCGCCTAGCACATTCACGCAAGCTGGAAACCAAGTGCCGCTCGGGCAGCGGTTGAGCGACGAAGTCGGTATAGATCGCAGGCTCAATGCGATCGTCCTCTCAGGCACGGCCGCCCAGATCGCTTCCATGAAAGCGCTCATCTCGCAATTAGACGTGCCCGCGCAGAGCGTCATGCTGGAATGCAAGGTGGTAGAGCTGAGCGATAGTGGCGCGAAGGCACTTGGGCTTAGCCTTGCTCCAAGCGAGGGCGCTCCGATCGCAACGGGAAGCGCCACGTTCGGTGGCCCGGCTCCATCGCTGCCGCAATACAGCGCCACGTTTCAGGCGAGTCTTTACGCCACTATCGAAAACGGAGGGGGCAAGGTCCTCGCGACACCGAGCGTATTGGCTACGGACAACATCCCTGCCCAGATACTGACGGGAGACGCGCTCCCAATCGTCTCGACGATCGTATACCCGGGAGGGACAGCAGTCACGCAGAGTAGCGTAAATTATGTAGCGGTAGGCGTAAATTTGCAGATTCAACCGCACATTGCTAGCGACGGCTTCGTTACCACGAATATCTTCGCTGAAGTGTCAAGCGTAACGTCGTATATTGCCACATCCCAAGGGCAGGTCCCTGAAATCAGTCTTCGCCAGATCAGCACCTCTGCTACCGTTCGTGACGGGCAGCCATTCATGGTGGGCGGACTTTTTCTCGATGAAGAAATTAGCTCGCTGACCAAGATCCCTTTCTTAGGTGACCTTCCGATTCTCGGTGGATTCTTTCGGGCGCGGAATGACTCGTCATCGCACTCGAATCTTTACATCATCATCACCCCGCACATTGTCCATCGCAGCGAGTCTGCGCCGGTGCCAAGCTCTAGATGGTGATCATGGGCGGCAAAAACGGCGCCGATCGTTTTCATTGTTGCAGCATCTATCCAAAGCGGAGGGCGATGGTGCGCTACTACATCCGGCAGCGTATAGAATGAGCGCAAGAGCGAAGACGCGGCGCGACTCGAACATGCCAAACGCTTGCCGCTGCCTTCGCGCGAACCCTGCGGTTGTGGCGCAGCTGCGTTTCGCGGCTGCGTCTCGCCGTCGCCTATCGAATATCCACGAAAAGTATGCTACCGGACGCGGAGTAGTAAAGCTGCTTCGCATTTGGAGAGAGACGGGCTTCGACGTCGTGACCGCCGGCGTTAATAGGGAGTCCCAGATCGCGCGGGGTCGACCACACGCCGTTTTGCCGAACGGCGATGAAGAGATGGTCGGTGCCGTGCGGAACCGGCGCTCGCGTGGAGCTAAAGATGACGACGGAATCGTCGGCCGTAACGGTCGGATCGAATTCACCGTAGCGGTTGTCGGCGAATGGCGCCGGCCGTGCGTCGGCGTACGTGCCGCCTTCCGGATGCGAGACAAAAAGATGGAAGTGCCCGCCGGGCCCGGTCGCCCGCATGAAGTACAGCGTCCCATCCGCCGCGACGGCCGGGCTGAACGTGGACGTGTTGGCGTTGATCGCATCCGGCAGGCGTTGCGGTGTTCCCCATCCATTCGGTGTGCGCCGAACGATCCACAAGTTTCCGCCGCGCTTGGGCGAGTAGCGTCCGGCATAGAACGCATCGAGCGGTTTGCCGCCGGGGACAATCGGGCGATTGGACGCGAAGATCATGTAGCTTGCATCCGGCGCAAGCACTTCTTCCAGGTCGCGCCAGGTGCCGGAAAACGACACGGGCTTCGGCGCACTCCATCGTTCAGCGCGATAATGCGACTCGACGATCGTGTAGCGTTGCGTCGCGGAGACCAACGTGGCGTACATCGTTCGGTTATCTCCTGTGAACGCGACGTCCATGATCGTACTGCCGTGAGGCAGCTCAAAGGGCGTAAACGGTCGCGGCTGGGTCGTGGCCACGCCCGCGAGGATCATCAGAACAATGAGTCGCAGCATACACCTATGATACTAGTACTATGTAAATAGTCAAGATGCGGTCCGTGAATGCTCGGCGCGGGCAATGAGCCGGGTGTAGCTCGGGCGATCGACCACCAAGAGCATTGCGCATAGAAACACCAGCATGAACGCGAGTGCGCTTCCAAATGCGATCGGAAAACCATATCGTGTCGCTAGCGCCGTGAGGATCAGCGAGTTGAGGGCACCCATGATGTTCAGCACCCCATTGTAGATGCTGTAGACCAGGCCTGTAGAGGCCTGATTCGGAGCAATATCAACCACGGTAACCGCCCAAGCGCCGACCGTCATGTTCATCAAGAGCTGCGCGATGCCGATCAACAACGCTGTCACCTCGACAAGCCCGGCTCTTGCGCTCGCAAGCGAGATCAGTACGCAAATAAACATTCCGACAATCGGTACCGTGGCACCAATTCGCCGCGCCGTTAGTCGATCGAATCTTGCAACGAGCCCATCGTTAAACGGTCCGGACACCAGGAAGCCGGCGAGGCCGAATACCGCGCCGAGACTCGCCCATCCCGCACTTTTGAGGATGCTCATGTGAAAGGTGTAGAACATGTAGCTCGGCACCCAATTGATGAACGTAAATAAAATGTACCCGAAGGTCACATACACGAGCAACATCCCAAGTCCGGTACGGCTGAGGAGCACGTCGCGCACGCCCACCCAGTCGACGCGCTCACGAGCACGCTCACGATTTCCGATCCAATCCCGTTCCGCTTGGTTTGTGCGCGCATCGCTTTCGGGCCGGTCTCGCACAAACATCAGCCAAATCGGGACGAGCGCAAATCCAACCAGGCCAAAAAGATAAAACGTCCACTGCCAGCCGAACTCGACGACAATCCAGCCCGCAAGCAACGTGCCGACGGCCGGCCCGACATATTGTCCGCTGCCGGCAAGCGTAAAAAGTGTGGATCGTTCGCTCGGCGCGGCCCACGTGCTCGCGCACTTCGCGTTGATCGGCCAGATCGGCGCCTCCCCCGCGGCCATCAATCCACGAACAGCAAACCACCCTCCCAATGTCCGCGCGAACGGCGTCGCGATGGTGAATGCCGACCACCAGCCAAGCACCATAGGAAGCGCAAGGCGCAGCCCTAACCGATCCACCAGCCAACCACCCGGAAAATTGAAGAGCGCGTAGACGATACCCCATGCGAACGAAATTTGACCGATCTGCTGCAACGTAAAGCCGAAATCGTGCCGAATTGCCGGTATCGCGACCGCAAAATTGACGCGATCCATATAATTCACGAACACGCTCAGAAACATGAGCGCCGTAACCACGTATCGGTGCCTTGTCAATCCTGCCACCTCCGGTAGCGACCACGGCTACCTTCCAGGCGCTACGTCAATCCTCTTCTCGATTCAAAAGGCGACACCGCGTCCCAAACCGTAAGAACTCGCATATGACACGATTGACGCGCGGTCGCTTCATTCAATCTGCGGGCATCTCCGCCGCGGCAGTCCTTGCCGCTCCTGCGCTCGCCCGATCGCAAACACTGGGTTCGCGGTTAAGCGATATCGATCACTTCATCATCCTCATGCAAGAGAATCGCTCGTTCGATCACTATTTTGGGACGCTCTCCGGCGTTCGCGGCTACGGCGACCAGCATGCGCTACGCTTTTCAAATGGGCGCAGCGTATTCTATCAGCCCGACACGCAGAATCCTGATGGCTACGTGTTGCCGTTTCGCCTCGACACGGCGACGACGAGCGCACAGCGTCTCCACGACCTCAGTCACGAGTGGGACGCGCAGCACGCATCGTTTGCCGGAGGAAAGATGGACGGCTGGGTAGCCGAACATCGTGCAAAGAACGGCGCCGCCGGTCCTCTTACGATGGGATATTACACACGGGACGATATCCCATTTCACTTTGCCCTCGCCGACGCATTTACCATATGTGATGCGTATCACTGCTCGGTCCTTGGACCAACATATCCGAACCGTCTTTATTATATGAGCGCTTCGATCGACGCCGAGGGACAACATGGCGGCCCGGTTCTCAACAACGACGCTTACGATGGCAACGTCACATACACGTGGGAAACGTACCCTGAGCGGCTGCAGCGAGCCGGCATCTCGTGGCAGGTCTTTTTCGACATGGAAGATGACTACGCGCTCAACGTTTTAAAGTATTTCAGGACCTATCGCGAAGCCTCGCCGTCATCGCCCTTTTTCCAGAAGGCACTCCGGGGGCAGCCGTTCGCAACGTTTATCGAAAACCTACGAACCGGCAACCTCCCGCAGGTAACATGGGTGCTGGCTCACGCCAAGCAATGCGAGCACCCGAGTTACCTGCCCGCGGCGGGCGCGGACTTCATCCATCAGATTCTGCAAGCGCTCTGGTCGAATCCGAAGGTCTGGGCGCGGACGGCCTTCATCCTCAACTACGATGAGAATGACGGGCAATTCGATCATGTGGTTCCACCGACGCCGGAGCCGGGTACCGCAGGCGAATTCGTCAACGGCCGTTCAATTGGCCTTGGCTTCCGGGTGCCATGCATCGTCGCCTCACCTTTCTCGCGCGGAGGATATGTTTGCAGCGATACGTTCGATCACACATCGATACTGCGCCTACTCGAAACGCGCTTTGGCGTCGAAGTGCCGAATCTTAGCGCGTGGCGACGCGCTTCGACCGGCGATCTCACAAGCGCTTTCGGATTTGGCGAATCGGCGCGACTCGATGTGCCCGCCCTTCCCGAGACGGCGGCACGCCTCGCGCAGGTGGAGGCAACGATCGGAT